>Ga0163144_10022566_pt1 | contig 12466 bp, 8 predicted proteins | sample OliLak19BULKMAT1_FD_123175 | JGI IMG/M metagenome (GOLD analysis project Ga0163144, IMG submission 123175) | Freshwater microbial mat bacterial communities from Lake Vanda, McMurdo Dry Valleys, Antarctica - Oligotrophic Lake LV.19.BULKMAT1 | ecosystem: Environmental > Aquatic > Freshwater > Lake... | reverse complement strand
GAGTTCCTGCTATGTGCTATGATTACCACCGTGAAAACAGCCAAACTACTTGATGTTGTCGCCGTTCTCGAAGACAAGCCGACCTTGCGTCTCGCAGCCGGCCAGGTGGGAACCATTGTAGAGGTGCTAGCTCCGGATGTGTTTGAAATCGAGTTTTGCGATCCCGCCGGGCACACCATCAGCATTCAGGAATTGCGGCGCGAGGAAATCCTCGTCCTTCGCCACGAGGCCGCTCTTGTCGCATAGCTCTCCTTGGTGGGCGGCATCTCTTTCTGAAACGCCGAAAACTTGGCACACGAAAATGAAACTCGAACTCTGCAAAAATTCCGTGACGAAGGTTGATCTCCCGGAATTTGGTCTCTGCAAGGGTGACATCGTGAAACTTGTCGATGAACTTCAAGCCTCTGATGGGCCCCCGGATATGCCGTGAAAGTTTTCGACATTTTTGGGCGACACCGTCGCAAGGGTCACGGTCCGCGAATCCAAAATTGAACCGCTCCGCGAAGGTGAACGCCTCAATGTCCGCTCCCGCGAACAAGTCGCCGCTTAGTCGCGTCGCTCACAAAAAGGGCAACGCTCTTTCATGCCTCCGTTTCATTGAGCTGGCGAATGCTGCGGCCCTCCGCGCCGCGCGCCAGGTCGCCGCAGAAAACGAGCGGCTCGGCCTTCCCGGCAGCGTTGGAGCTTCAAAGCGACGCTCCCCCAAGATCCGTAGAGAGTCAGTAAGCAAGGAAAGACTCTCTATGAAATCCAAAAAGACTGAATACAAGCACGATCATGGGGCCATGACCGAATTTGACGACAGAAAGGTTCTCATCCCGGACCGAGGAAGCAACTCTGGGCATCCCGGTTCCGGGAAAAGTCACCCGCATCGTGCGCAAGACTCCCAAGCCAGCCCGCATCAACATCCGTATGCGCGCGGAAACGCTCGAAGGCCTCAAACTCCGCGCCGCTGAGGCCGGACTCCCCTACCAAACCCTCGCAGCATCCGTGCTCCAAATGGTCGCCAGCGGCAAACCCAAACTGGATCTTGTCAAGGGCTGAGGCCTGGCAGATTTCACGTTCCGATGAGGCCCTTCCAGAAAGACAGGAGGCCGTTGGCATAACGTTCAAAATCCTCCTGCTTTAGATACAAGCCCTCGCCAGTCATGGGATGTGCAGGGATGCGATCCATGCCATCAATATCCAAACCCATCTCAAACAGAGCTGGCCTGAGCTCGTGCAGCTTTTTGCATGAGTCTCCCTCACCGTGTTTGACGGTGTTTGCCACAAATCGAAGCTCTTTTATGGTCTTGAGGCACCCGGATTTTTCGAGCTCGTCTTGCTCTACCCCGAGAGATTTCAAAAGTTTTCCGACAAGGTCCGTGCAATCCTTTGTGTATTTGCCAGTGGAGATCATCAGCACTCTCTGTGCGTGTTGCTCGAACAAGTGATACAAACCTGCCACCATGAGATTTACTACTCCCTGCGTGGTGGCCCGGGTGGTGAGGTATAGATCTACACCGTGAAAATACGCCTTCTCTGCGATGTGAGCCTCATCAGAGTTCGGGCCCGCACGTGATGAAAGCCTGGTGTGTTCCTGTTCTGAAGCGGTCTCGGCTTCTTTCTCAATCTGAGAAAAAGCCGGTAATATCCTGTTGTAGAAAGCATCGCGATAACTCGCGATTTCTCCAAGGAAGACAGGGATAATGTCCACAGATCTCGTTCTTCTATGTCTGATCATTTTCCCATCAATCGAGGGCCTGGCGTGCTCACGCGTCGAGGCTCGCCATGAGCTGCTCCATACCGAAATTCAGGAGGAACTCCGAATAGTATGAGGCAAAGACGTCCTTGAGGTAGTCTCCGATGTCGGCGTCTTTGTCGTCTTGTTTCACGGTATAGTGTTTCTTCTTGGAGATCGTATAGAGGAAGAGGGTGTGGAAATAGACGGATGTGATGTAGCGCTTGTCGGCGGCGGCGAGTTGCTCCTCGGTCGGCATTTTAAGCTTGGCCTTGTAGTTTTTGAGGACCGAGCTGTCCATGTTGATGAAGATCTTCTCGATCTGATCTCCTTCGACAAATGGGTGCATGATTGTCTGGTAGTCAAAAGTTCCGGCTCCGCTGGATTCGACCTCGTCCCATGAAAGATGTTCCGCATCTTTCTTCTCCTTAAAGACCAGCACGGGCGGTGGCAAGCCGATGGTGTCTTGTTTGGATTCCTCTTCTTTTTTAGGTTTCGGTTTTTCCTTTTCCTCCTGAAGCACCTTGACCCAGAAACGTTGCTCAAGCTCAACGCCTGGACCACCGAGAAAGGCCTGAATTTCAATCATGTCGTCCACACCAACGTTCTCGGTCGGATTGAAACTAATCCGGATTGTCCCCTGACTTGGACTGGATTTCGTGACATTCAGGAGTTCTGACAATTCTTTCGGCGTCCCTTGCTCTGTGCCGCCCTCTGTCTGGTTCGGCTTGAAACTCAAAAGCGAGAGTTTCAATTCGCCCGGGTCATCGCTGCGGTCGAAATATTCGTCCTCCGCGTCAGTGGAGAATTTGATGATGCGCTTGCTGCCGAGCGGAATTTTGGCGGCAGGGTGTGATTCCGAGCCGTCGCCCTTCAGTTTGAAAAAAGATGGGAACCGCTTGCCCTCAAAGTGAGGTGGCTTGTGGTCATCCTTGTCATGGTTCTCGTCAGACTCGTTCTGATCTTTGGAATCTTCCCCGTCGGATTTAGAGTTTTTCCCTTTCCCCGAGGTGCCGGGCTGAGGCTTGGGCTCCTCCAGTTTGAATGTCTCCTTGAGCAGTTTGAGAAGATCGCTGTTGAGCGGAAGCGATTTACTCAGTGATTTAAGGAGGTCGCTTGTTTCACCGGTTTCAAGAGTCAAAGAATCTTTCCGACGTTTGTAGATTTCCTTGAGCTTGCTCTTCACCAGCACATCGCCCACCAATTTACGGAGTAGTCGGCTTTCCTCGGCATCTTTGAGACGGTCGCGGGATGCCATGAAAAGTTCGCTTCGGAAGGATTGCTTCATCTGCGTGCAATCCACATGGATCAGCAGGTGATTTTTCAAAAGCGGCATCTTCAGGGTCCGAGTGACGAACTCGTTGGTGTAGTGCCCATGCACCTGGCCATTCTGGGAAAAAAGAACCGTCATGTTATTTTTGAAAAATTCCCTATCGATGGAATCTCTCGTCTCTTTGGCCGTTTTGTCGTCAATCCTGCTTTTGAAGACGTAGCAGGTGATTTTTGCTTTCCCGATCTCCGCGCTTTCGTGTTCCTCGGAAAAATGTGTCTCGACGTATTTCGAATCATCCTGCTCTAGGCGCCGCTTCAACCCGAAAAGTTCGCGGGCCAGATTTTTGTCGTCGGGATAGCGCTCGGGGCGGTCAATTGTGTAAATCGGAAGGGCCGGTTCAAAAAGGAACTCGTTGATGCTCTGGTTGAGGTCGCGGGAAATGACGGATCGTGAACCGGAGGGAAGATCGTAGCTGTAGAGCTTGACGATGGTCCCGGTGGTGAATTGGCGGCCCTTCAGCCTGAGGTCCAGGGAATCGATTGGGAAGTTCGGGATCCGGCCATCAATTTTGAGGTATTCATACCAAGTGTTCTTCTTGGTTTTTGCCTCCTCTTCGGTCAGTGGATGTTTCCGGATTAGGGTGAATCCAAAGTTGCCGCTTCCGTCATAACGCCGGGAGGCAATGAGTTGATAGCGGTGCTTTCCGCAAAAAACAATAGCCCCAGTGCCGCCCATGTTGTATTTTCCTTGGACGAAGTGGATCTCGTTTTTATTGCCGCGAAGCAGTGAAAGGAAAGTTCGCTCAAAGTCTTCGGGGTGCTGCCCCTCCCCGTTGTCGTAGATTGTTAATGACGGAGCCAATTTGGGACCGTCAGCAAGGATTTGAATGTCTTCCGCCTGTTTCTGGCGGAATTCGCCAAGATGCCAGGAATGCTGTTCGGCCTTAAAAAAACATTTAATGGCGCCGTCCATTGACTGCGGAGCTCGTTCGGACTTGGGATCAATGTCTTGTTCTAAGCATTTTCGCATCAAGATGGCATCAATCGAGTTTGTAACTTTCTCGATTAGTGCGGCGATAGGTGAAGATTGCTGGTTCTCTATGACGCCATAATTGTTTTCATTTTGCCCAAGAGGAACCCAATCGTTGTGATCTATATCCAATTTATTTATACATGCCGAAACGTGATACTCATTATCGGCAGTAATTAGTTGCTGAAATATTGAATGTTGCTGATGCATCATCCAGAAAGCAATTCGTCGACTGCATGCCTGATAAACGAAACTCTTGTTGGTCCAACTGAATAGATATCATCCAATTCCCTGTCAGTGGCTTTGAATACATCACCCACAATAGAATACTTTTCAATGAGTCGCTTTTTCGTCACTGGGGTAAGCTCAAGTTCCGATGATGGCAAACTGAGTAATTGCTGCAATATTTGAGCCTGCGTCTGAGGCGCTCCACAATTAGCACAAAACTTTGATTCAAATGAAAGTTCGGCGGCACAGTGAGGGCATGGCTTTGTTTGAATGTCTTGAGATTCAATCACCGCCTCTTGTAAGGCTTTGTTATTGCGACCATATTCCTTGAATTTATCGAGCTCAAATCCTCTAATTCTCTCCACGGCCTCAACGACAGATAGCCGGCGTCTTTGAGGTGTTGCGAGCAGATTTTCAGATATAATAATAGCTGGGTTAATAAGAAACCTATCAGCCGTTTCACGAGAGGCGCCTCCCAGTTTACATGGCGACTGCCTTTCTAAAACACCTAAATAAACTAATAAGCTTAGGGCTTTTCGAATGGCGTAAGGAACTGCTTTATGCAGAGAGATTGCGATATATCCAGTTTGATAAAGACGGTTAGCATTCTCCTGTTTTAGATCTTCAATAAATAATTGTATAAGATATTTAGCCAATTCCACCTCTTTCACCAAAACCGGAATCCTCGATCTTAGTGCGTCGAATGGCTGAAATAACTCGCGTTGCGAGTGTTCCTTAATGCAATTCAGTATTTCAACCTCATTCACGGTCTCCAGATCAATCTTGCTGACAAGCTCAACGAATCTTCGAGGGATACCAAAAGCCGATAATGAAAGCGCATCGCAGTAATTCGCGTTTCGTTGTAGTAGCTTTTCGCCAAATCTTCTCAAAATGATTTGATGACAGAGTTCTTTCCACTCTTGAGAGAGGCACGGACGGGTTATGGAAATTATAGAAGCGTCATGGCCGACCTCGAAATCCGCACCAAAATAGGTAACCGTAGGATAAATCCCTGCTTTAAATGTAATTTCTGAACATTGAATGGACTTCAGAATATTAAAAAATAACGGCTGAAAATCCGGCTTGAAATGCTGCGCAGCTTCATCGCAAAGCAAGACAACTTTCTCTAATTTAAAGGCACGAAGAATATCGACAATCGTTTGTCTAAGATTGTCGGGGTGAATAAAATGTGAGATATCGCTGAAAACACTGCTTGTTTTATCCACTTGGTCAACTGCCTCGAAGGTATTTGCATACTTGTGCGTATGCTCAAGTTGTTCGATAATTGACTTGAACGATAGTCGTAAGAGCGGTTGAATAGACGGAATTTCAGGGTCCGAGTGAACGACAGCTTTTGCTGCTTCATATACAGCCTCCACAAGTTTAATGCTTACCCAACCAACGAACGGGTGTGCGGCAGATATTGGGATACGATGATTTTCTAGAAGTAAATATCTATTAAAGACAACGTATGCACCGATAACCCCATGAGATGAGATAGATTGACTTAGCTCACTACAGGCGAGCTTCAGGAGGGTTGTCTTTCCGCTCCCACGCATGCCCTCAAGCAATATAGGTGAATTGCCTTTTAGTTTGTCTATTATATCGCGTTCTCTCTTTCCAACGAAACTAAGTTGTTGGAGCTCTGCAAGGTCATAGTTGTCTGCTCGAATACTTAACTGTAGATCATCCATATCGAAATTACTTTTTCCCTACAGCTTTTTTAATTGTGAAAGTAACGGGCTCTATAATATGTCCGATTTGGGCTGAAAGTTCATCTTCAGTTGCCGCAAAAACGGCATCATGTAGAGCCAGAGTATTGCAAGATCTCAGCACTCGGCAGATCAGCCCTTCAAAACTTTTTTCTGGAGTTTCATCGTCTTTGGGAACATAGTCGCCATGAACTGCTTTGCTCATTACTCCATACAAAGACTCGATGTCTTCAAAAAACTTATCAGCATAATTCTTACCACCAGATCCGTCTTCTAATAATATCTGATAATGCCGTCGAAATGCGTGAGTGTCATCAGGCTGTTTTTTTTGCACCATTCGGTGTAACATATGCTTATAGCCGCATCCTTTGAGATATAGTGTTCTTTCAAAGCCTTGATTTAGATAGTAGAGAAGAAGACAAAAACTTTCAAAATATGATCGCATAGAAATATAGCTCAATTTGTATTCCCCCCTATATGCAAGGTAAAGAGAGAGAACAAAGTCCTTCTTAATTTCCGATGCGAGTTTTCCCAAGCCAAGCTCTTCAATTGCTGGCATAGTATCTGCGGCAATCCAAAAATCTACTGCTGCACATAAATCAATGAGGCGTTTTTTGTCAGTATAATATTTCTTTGGACCTCCCTTCTCATCATTTTCCATCGCACTACGAAGTTCTTCGGCAGCACAGATAACGGGGTAACTAAGTATTGATTCAGCCATATCCCAATAGTAAGCGTCTTTATCTAGAGGGCAACCCGCTTCCTCCCAAAACCTATATGCGCACTGTTTTACCTCCTCCTGCGAAACATTCATAAACTATAGTTGGCAGATTAAGCATGCTTTGGGAGCGCTATCTTCTTCATCAAGCCCGGCCAAAACATCGACTAGCTTTTTGTTGGGTCGCGACTTCCGATAGCGATCCTTCATCTCCTCAGCTTTTGCTCTGATTTTCGCTATATTTTCCGGCTTGCGCAGTTCACTCAGCGGCATGCCTTGATTCCACGTAAAAGTTTTCCCGGGATCGGCACTGATCTTCTCGTAGGCTTGCGCTTTATCGAACTGTTCGGGATGGGCTTCGAGCAGACTCACCCATTCGATGGGTTTTTGAAAGAAGCAGAAATAGCAACCTGAGTGAGTGCGTCCCCAATTCAGATAGGGCGGCAATCCAATACCACTTTCCGTCAGGATCTTCATGACTCCAGCATAATCAATGCCATAATCTTTGAACGGAAAGACAGCCTTGATATTCTCCTTCGTGCTGATATAGCCGACTCGATCCTCATCCGCGCGAATGCCGACGTAGCTGATGACTTCCCCTTCGCCAACGTATTCCTCAAACGGCCTGAGTTTCAGCATCTTGGTGCACCATCGCATGTTCGGGGCGGGGAGATACCCGCCGAAGACTTCGAGCCAGTGGTCAAAGTTCGCACGCGGGTTGAGGCGGATGATCTTTTTTCCCAGGTAAGCTTCGACTTGGTTGAGATAGTCAATGGTTTCGTCGAGTTCGCTGCCGGTGTCGCAGAAAACATATTCCATCTCTGGCACCTTATCCCGCATGAAAAGAGCGAGCGCAGTGCTGTCTTTGCCGCCGGAGAGACCAAGAATGTGACGGGGATTGCTCATGATTCGGGAGTGTTTTTCAACTGGGTCCAGATTACGCGGGAGGCAGCCGCCAGGCCAAGGCGTTTGTTTTTGCCGATGAGTTTTACCATGTCCTGTTCCATTTGGTGGAGCTGGGTTTCTTCGTCCTGGTTAAAGTGAACGACCTCCTGTTTCTCCTGTCCATCTGCCTGGGTGACAGCGATGCGGATGCCTCGGGCAGATTTACCCCCCTTCCCTGAACGGAAGGAAACGCTCTCGGCGCGGAGAAAGCGGCCAATCGCGGCGGGCAGTTCCCGGTTAAAGTTGTCTTCATCTTCATCCTTCCAACGTTGGGGCGGACGGAGAGCGAGGAGGCTACCCATGGATTCCAGCCATTCACCCTCGGCCAATTGATCGTCGAATAGGCGGAAGCAAAATGATTTCAGCTTGGGCTCGGTAACGTGAAGGAGGAGGCCTTCGGCGCGTGCTGCAATTGTCGTCCGCGTCTGGACAAAATTTGATCCCGCATAGCCAAATTGCTCGCCAAGATCCTTGCGCATACGGCCCTGGAGGGTGCTGAAACACTGGCGAAGTTCATCAAGGGCGTCTTTGAGACAACTAACGAACGCTTCAACCTCTTTTGTCGGAACCTTTCCTCCGATTTCAAATTTCGAGAATCCGCAGGCACCCGGAAGATCGTGGAAGACCATTTTCACGGGCTCTTGGGCGGCGAGAATGACCTCGCGGACCGCCAGAACTTGTTTACTCAAGCGTTTGGTGCTCCGCGTGTATTCCTCCAACTGGGCAACGAATGTGCAGAGTTTACGGACGACATCCAGAAGTTCAACTTCTGCGTCACGGGCCGACCGGACTTTGAGGATTTCAGCCAGCTTGACGAACAACTCGGAGCGAACTCCCTCGATCTTGCAGTATTGAAGTTCGAAATCCTGTGGATTTTTGGTGAGCTGAAGAAATGCCTCTTGGTGGAGTTCGCTGAGGAAGGTGCCGTTTTTGTAAAACGCAACCTCTTGTTCATCGGCGATGGCAATAACAGCTAGCAGAAGTGGAATCAGTCCGTCGCGCAAGCCGTATGGTGCCTGCCGCAGCTCGCGGAAGATGTGATCGAGCGGAACTCGGGTGTCCGGCTGTTCGCTGATGATTTTCCGGATTCGGCTCAGGGCCGGAAGAACTTGGCAGGGATCATCCGGGCTAGGATTACCGATGGTCCAGACGCCTTGAACTTCACGATGGAGCCGCGCCTGCTGGAGCACTGAGAGATACATGGATTTCTCGGGCGGATTCTTGTCAGCTGAGAATCCGAGGAGAGGCTTGTCTGCATTGGCGAACATGAGCTCGACAAGGCGCATGCGGGCGGCGGCAGCGGCGGAGCTCAGGATGCGGCGGTTAATCAGCTCATTTTCGATACGTGGCGCAGCGTGATAAACTTTGTCGCAGAGTTCCGAGAGCTTCGTAAGCAGTTCCCGGCCTGTCTGGATCGGGAATTTTTTACCCTGATAAACCCAAGTCAAAGAGGTTTTGCCCCCCAAACGGTTGAGACCGATGTAATCCTGAATGTTTTTTTGGAGCTGATTTGCCGCCTGATCCTGGTAACGCGAAACTTCTTCCCGCGCGTAAGTGTCATTATTGAGTTCCGGCGTATTGGCCATGACCCAGTCCCAGCGAAGCGATTCGAGGACCGCGCCGGAAAGCTTCTGAAGCGGTTGGGGAACCGCGATAAGGTCCAAGCGCTTGGGATCCTTCTTTTGGGCCAGTGCAATAGTCAGGCTCGCCTGGCAATCCTGCTCGTTCTCGCAGAGTGGAACGTAAATCGTGCCATCTGATTCGCTGCTCGGCTGCTTGAGACGATCCTCAAGTTCGGAGGCTGCGCAGTATTGGATCTGAAAAAATCTTAGGTTGCCGGTGTTGATGTAGTGTCGGCGCGCGACGAGCGGGCGACTGTCCAGTTTGTCGAGAATGGCGCTTGAGACATTCGGGAGATTCGGGAGGCTCCGTTTGGCATCGTCGAACCGAGATTCGATATCGACGCTGGAATAGGCCCAGAGGCAGTAACTCTTTGCGTGACCGCGATAGTGAATGACCCCGCGCTTGCGAAGATTTTTCAGGACAGAAGCGACTTGCTCTTGTCCGGCCTTGTTTGATCCGGCAACAGCCCATTGAATGGCTTCCTCAGCGGGAGCCATATCATCGGCCTGAAGGACGTTCAGCATGCCAATAGTTTTGAGAACGAGGTGATCCAGAGGTTCCGGCGATTGGTAACTCTCGATGCAGGATTCGATAACGCTCCAGCGGCTCCGGTAACTGGCGACCGCCAGACGATGGCCAAAATTCAGACGAACGTAGTCGTAAAAATCATGCAGGCGGTAGGGGCGCGCAGATTCGATCAGAGAATTCGCACAAAAGGCACGGAGACCGAACGGCTCGAAAGAAAGTAGAAAACTGAACAGCGACCGCTCGTTTTGCCCGAATCTCTGGAACGTGCGGATCAGAACCGGAAGAACCAACGGATCAAGGGGAAAAATTCCAAGCGCATGGTCGCGCAAGGCGGCTTTTCCTGCGGCAGTGCCATACCATCCCAGTCGTATGGCCTGTTCCATGGATGAGGAAGCCTGCCTGCGCAACGTGTCGGGGAGTTTTTGTGTTTGAGTATTGAGGGCCGATGCGGCAATCGCCGCGATTTGATCCAATGGCTGCTCGAAAACGATTTCCTCCAATCTTCCGGCAACCTTTTCCCATTCGCGCTGGGACGTGACCGAAAGCTGCTCCGCGTAGGCATTGAATCCCTGATGAAGAAAGCAAACCAGAATAAATGGATGCTTGCCGCTTCGTTGAGCAAACTCGCTCAGACGTTGCAGAAGATAAACATCCTGACGGTCAGGATGCAGCGCGGCGTATTCGAGGAATTTACCGACTTCGTCCAGAATGAGCATCAAGCCGTTGGCTTTGCCGGACGTGACAATTTTTGCAGAAGCTTGCTCCACCATTGAGACGAGCTTGTACTCGGAAATTGCTATTTCGCTTTCGACGATTTGCAAAATTTCCAGTTCGAGATCCGATTTACGACCCTTGCTGGCATTTTCCGCCAGAGCGGTTGCCAGGCTTTTCAAGATGGCCGTTGCCATGGTCTCTCGGCTGCCCACCACCAGCACAGGCAGGTATTGGGTTTTCCGGACATGAGGAAGGATTTCGGCCACCTCTCTGAATAGTGGTTCGGGAAGTCGTTTGGTGGCGTCCCGAACCGTCGAGGCGAGGAGCAGTCCGAACGAGGATTTGCCCGTCCCGTATTGGCCGGTAAGACGCCATGCCCTTCGGCTGGAATTGGCCTCCATGCCTTCACCGATTCGTGCGAGGCATTGCCGAGTGAATGGAGTCAGGTGGTAGCCCTCAAGAGCACTCGGGTCTTCGTAATCGCGGACAAGATCTGCTGAGCGGAGAAACCGTTCAGAAGGGCGAATCAAAGAAAGTAAGTCGCTGTTAGGCATATGTGGGAACGGTCGCGTAGATTGCGGACAGCGGGATGGTCTGGTCGTTTTTCTTGCGAATCAGGGATGAAATTGAGGCTGATTCCCGAAAATCGAAAAATCCATCCGTATCCAGAGACAATGCCTCTGCACGGTGGTGAAGATCGTCCTCAGGAAGTTTGAAAACTTGTCCGGGGCTGCCATGTCCTGAGGCAAGAAGTTGGAAGGAAAGTGTTTTTTCTCCTGGATGGCGGAGTCGCCAAAATTCATCCACACAGTAGGCAAAGAGCATCGGGGAGATCTCTGGCTTTGGCTCGCGACGGAAGACGAAAATCGGCTCGGGCCTGCCCGCATTGCGCTTTCCAGGTCGGTGACCAATTTGATCAAGTAATCCCAGTTCGACGAGCGGGCAGTCGAGATTATCTTCCCGGACTTCCCCTTTTCGTCCTCTTGTTGGGACATAGGAATGCAGGAATATTTCGAATTGCTGCTCCAGTGTGCTTTCAGAGAGCGTTTTATCGAGGCTGACAGTGGCCTTTTTGACCGCATCGAACACTGAGGATGCAGTCAATTCCGGCTCTTGGAATCTTGAAAGAAGAAAGTCCCACACGAAAATCGGATTCTCGATATTCGTTGCCAGTTTCCAATGGATGAGCCAGAGGGTTTGAATATCCTCAAGAAAAGGATCGAAACCGTCCTCGAAAGCATCAGTTTCCTCATCATGACTTCCTAAAAAAATCTGGGCCCCAAAATCCGTTGGCCCATGTCCGTCTTCACTCGGCTCAATGACTCCAACTGCTTCCGCCCAAAATCGAATGGAACGAACCATGTTTTTGCCAACACCAAGTTCGACCATTGCACGGTGCTCATTGGCGGAAAGTAAAATCTCGGAACTTTCAGCGACGCATCGAACTGCTTTGGGCAGCCAAGCGTACCGACACGCGAATGTCTCGTGACCGGAGAAACGATAATGGAGGCTGGACATCAGGTGATCGTCTTCAAAGAGGTAGAGTTGTAGTGGGGCAATACGGAAATTCCAGACAATTAAGAATCATTTGAGGGTTAGCGACGGCTTTACCGTGCGCCAAACATAGAACGCGCACCCGGTCAAAGACTGTCCTACCCCCCAAGAAAATAATCGCGGCGACAAACCAGCGTGCTTGCGCGTGAAGTCTACCTGCTGCACGCGGGGAGCGCAACGCGACGATATTCTGGACACCCTTCACCCAGTGAACGCCGCGATCCGGAGGGTAAAGGCCGGGAGCTAAACTGCGGAAATCGTTCATTTTCAGAGCGGAAATTTGTTTATGCTCAGGCGTCGGCGTGTTACGGATGCGTTTGGTCGGTTAGGCTCCCACGTCAGCATCACGCAAAAACAGATATAATTGTCAGCACCACATTTGAAATCAATGGCTACAAGGCCACGGAATTTCTTGGGGTTGT
>Ga0163144_10022564_pt1 | contig 12466 bp, 6 predicted proteins | sample OliLak19BULKMAT1_FD_123175 | JGI IMG/M metagenome (GOLD analysis project Ga0163144, IMG submission 123175) | Freshwater microbial mat bacterial communities from Lake Vanda, McMurdo Dry Valleys, Antarctica - Oligotrophic Lake LV.19.BULKMAT1 | ecosystem: Environmental > Aquatic > Freshwater > Lake... | reverse complement strand
GCGTGGCCCATGGCCGTGTCGAGGAGCGTCATCAGCACGCTGCCGTGGATCACCCCCTGGATGTTCTGGTGGCGGGCGTCCACGGGGAGGACGCAGCGGTACTCCCCCGGGGGGCCCGCCGTCTCCTCGATCCCGAGCAGGTCCACGAAGCCGGTCTGGCGGGGCGGGGGCATGGACCGAGGAGGCTCCCGGGGGTGCGGCCCGACGGCCGGGAGCCGTGCAACGAGGACCCCCGTTCGCTAGAATACCTGGCATGAACCGTTGCCGCTCTCCCTACGCTTGGATCCTCTCTGCCCTCGGCCTCCTCGCCGTCGGCCTGCTCCTCGCCGGGGGGCCGCGCACCGCCCTCGCCGAAGACACGCCCGCGACGCCCCCGCCCGGCGGTGAACCCGCGATGGGTGAGGGGGCCGGCGGCGGCGCGGACGACGAGGAGGACGACCTCCCGACCGGCCTCAACGCGCAGATCGAGGCCGCGATCAACAAGGGCGTGGCCTACCTGAAGAGCCACCAACTGCCCGACGGGTCGTGGGGCCTCATCGAGGGCGACCGGGCGTACGGCGGCGGCGAACTCAAGGGCGCCGAATACAAGCACCCCGCGGGCGCCACCGCCCTCGTGCTGTACACCCTGCTGAAGTGCAAGGTCCCGGTGGACGATCCCTACGTCAAGAAGGGGTTCGCCTACCTGCGCAGCAAGCAGAAGATCCCGGGCGGATCCTACGAGCTGAGCATGATGCTCCTCGCGGTGACCGCGGTCGCCGACCCCTTCAAGAAGGTGAAGGCCAGCGAGTCGCAGGGCGACAAGGTCAAGTTCCCCGGCGGCGACTGGCGCGAGTGGGCGCAGAAGCTCCACGGCACGCTGCTCGACAAGCGCCGCAAGTCGGGCAAGGGCAGCCTCGGCTGGCGCTACCAGACGCCGAACACGAACCCGGCGCCGGGCGGCGAGCAGGACCTCTCGAGCACGCAACTCGCGGCCCTCGCGCTGCTCGCGGCCGACCGCTGCGGCATCAAGACCGACAGCAAGGTCTGGAACGACATCGTCACCTTCGCGATGGCCCAGCAGGAGGACGACGGTCCCGAGTGGCCGCGCGCCGTCTACGACCGCCCGCCCAAGGGCGTCGATGTCTCGAAGCTCTCCGACGCCGACAAGGGCCGCTACGGGCCCCCCGCCGGCGCCGGCAAGGGCGAGAAGGACAAGGCCCGCGGGTTCGCCTACATCAAGAGCGACAACCTCGAGCCCCGCGAGGGCAAGGCCTCGGGCGGCATGACGGCCTGCGGCATCGGCTCGATCGTGATGGCGCGCTACATCCTCACGAAGCGCGACGACGAGGCGTTCAAGGCCCGCGACCAGAAGGCCATCCAGCAGTCGATCTACGATGGATGCGCGTGGCTCGACGCCAACTGGTCGCCCTGGGAGAACCCGCGGTCGAAGTACTACGGGGTCTACTACCTCTACTGCTGCGAGCGCGCGTTCGACCTGATCGGCAACCAGCGCCTCGGCAACAAGCAGTGGTACATGGACATGGCCTCCCAGCTCGTGGGCCGGCAGAACAAGGAGAAGGGCTTCTGGGACAGCGGCACGACGCACAAGCCCCAGGAGATCCTCGACACCTCGTTCGCGCTGCTGTTCCTCAAGCGCTCGACGAAGGGCGGCATCCCGTACGGCTCGATCACCGGCGGCGGCGACGAGCCCCCCGCGGACAACCGCGGCCGCTGATCGGAGCGGTCCGGAACGGTGGACCCACGCGAGGCCCGCGGCGACGCCGCGGGCCTCGTCTTTTGGGTGGGCCCCGCGCCGCGAGAGCGGCCTCATGCGGGGCTCGCCGTGATCGCGAACGCCCCGGCCTCCGCAGGGCGCCGCAGTCCACCGGGAGCCGCGATCCGCGGGGATCCGGCGTCAACGGGGAGCCGGCGTCAACGGGGAGCCGGCGTCAACGGGGCCCCAGCGTCAACGGGGAGCCGGCGGCGCGAGGCGCTTCGAGAGCGCGAGGAACGCCTCGAGGGTCGTCTTCTCGTCGTCGGTCGGGGTGCCGGGCAGCGCGCGCGCCTCGGCGAGCCACGACTGCGCCTTCCCCACCGAGGTCGCGTCGCCGAGCTGGACGACGGCCGCCAACCCGGCGAAGAGGACCGACCGGCGGACCGGCTCCTCGAGCCCGGGGACCGCGAGGAGCGCTTCGGCGACGTTGCGATGCGTGGCCTGGGCCAACGTGAAGACGGCGGGGGCGGCGTCGCCGGCCGCCCCCGCGGTCAGCGTCGAACGAAGGATGCGGTGCGCCTCCAGCAAGTCGGCCTTCCGCGGCTCCGCGTCGGTCGCGGCCCTTGCGCGGTCGAACCGGAGGGCCGCACGGAGCACCTGCAGCGTCAGGCGCGCGCCGCCCGCCTCCGCCGTGCCGTCCGCGATCGGGATCGCGGCGGCGGCGCCGCCGGCGCGGGCGAGACGGGCCAGCGTCCGCGCGATCTCGCCGTCGTGCGCGCCGCCGGCGCGCGCGGTCGCGAGCGCCAGGCGCTCGAGCGCCGCCTGCGCCTCGACGCGGACGGGCTCCTCCCGGTCGAGCACATCGACGACCAACGTCACGACGGCGTCGAGCAGCGCGGGCTCGGCGAGCTGCGCGGCGGTGTCGGCGGCCGCCGTCCGGAAGCCGAGATCGCCCGCAGTGTCGGAGACGATCGCCCGGAGGAACGCGACGATTCGCGGCCGGAGCGCCTCGCGGGCCGCCTTCGCCGCCAGCACCGCCTCCGGCGTCGCGCCGTCGAGCCCCCCGGGCTCTGTCACGACCCGCGCGAGGTTCGCGACCGCGTCGCGGCGGGCCTCCGGGAGGTTCCCGTTCGCGGCGAGGTCGAGCAGCACCGGCCCGGCCTCCGGGTCGCGCGAGGCGAGCTTCGCGAGCACCGAGCCGGCCAGGCGCGCCAGCTCCGGGTCCTCGGGCGGCGCTTCGGCAAGCTGGCGCAGACGGGCGTAGGTCCCGACGTCGGGGAACGCCTCGAGCGCCCGGATCGCCGCCGCGCGCGCGGCCGGGACCGACTCGCGGACCATGCCCGACGTGATCGCGTCCTCGCGCCGCAGGATCCCGTACAGGTAGCTCCGGGCGACGGCCTCGAGCTGCCACGCGCGCTGGCCCTGGGCGCGCCGGGCGCCGAGGGCGTCGATCGCGCGGACGCGGATCTCGACGTCGTCCGGCTTCTCGCTCGTCGCGCGCGTCTGGTGGATCGCGCAGATGCGGTCGTCGAGCCCGCCGACCGCGGCGGCCGCGCGGAGCCACGCCTCGAGGACCGCCGGGTCGCGGCCCTGCTCGGCCCACGGCTGCGCCGCCTCGACCGCCGTCGTGTCACCGACGCGGGCGAGCAACTCGAGCAGCCCCTGTTGCGCCTTCGGCAGCGCGCAGCACTCCCGCAGACGCAACACGATCGCGTCCGCCAGCGGCGCGGACCGCATGGACGTCTCGTCCTTCACCTCGAGGCTCGCAGCCACGAGCAGCAGCCGGCGGAGCGTCTCCGCGTCGTCCTCGTCGCGCAGGATGTCGGCGAGCAGGTCGAGCCACGCCTTCACGTCCGCCGTGACGCGGTAGCCCTGCTCGGCCGCCAGGCGGCGCACCTCGGGCCAGGGCGTCTCCTGGGGGCGCAGATAGCCCGCCAGCTCCGCGAGCGTGGTCGTCTTGGCGATGATCGCCTGCGACTCGCGGACCATCCGCGCGTAGACGGGGTAGTCCGACGTGTCCTTCAGCCAGGAGAGCCCGCGCACCGCCTCCAGGAACGGGATCTTCGCGTTCGCCTCGACCCACGTGCGCGCGGCCGCCGCGTCGGGGAAGGTGAACGCCACCGCGCCCTCGACGCCCTGCCCGGCCTCGCGGGCGAGTTCGCCGGTCGCGGTCGCCCACAACTCGGCGAGCACGCCGACGCTCTCGACGCTCGGGTCCACGGCCAGGAACGAGGCCCCGCCGCGCCGCAGGTCGTCGGGGGCGGCCGCGTCGCGCGCCGCGCGGCGTGCGGCGGCCACGAGCCGCGCCCAGGCGTCGCTCGTCGCCGGCGCGTAACGGAGGACGGCGCGCGGGAACGAGGGGTCCATGCGGCCGCGCCGCACGACGTCGTCCACGAGCATGACGTTGCCGTCGGCCACCGGGCGCTCGGCGAGCCACGCAGCGGCGCGCGCCGCCGCGTCGCTCGGCGGGTCCCGTCGCAAGAGGGGCCCGAGCACGGCGCCGACCTGCGCGCCGCGGCCCTCGAGCGCCTTGAAGGCCGCCGTCCGCGCCGCCTCGTCGTCGCCCTCGAGTTGGGCCAGGAGACGCTCCGCCTCGTCGGCGTGCGCGTGCCGCGCCGACACCGCGAGCCCGACCGTCCCGAGCGCGGCGGGGACACCGAGCGGGAGGAACGGCACCGCCGCGAGGATCCACCCACGGACGAACGCGCGCGCCCCCGGGGCGCCCGGGCATCCACCCACCGCGCGCGCAGAACGCCGCTCGCATCCCAGGGCACGGGCGTCGGACGATCGGCGGTTCACGGCGCGCTCCGGCGGACGAGGTCAACCGCGGCCTCACCCGCGGCGAGAGGCCCCCACAGGACGCCTCTATGGGGATTCTATCGGTCGTCGCAGGGGCGTCCATCGAGTCGAACCTGCCCGGAACGGCCGGCGACGAGCGCCGCGACGACCGTCGCGGCCACGTCCTCCGGCGACCCGGGCGCGGCCGGCACCGTCGCGTGGGCGGCCGCCGCGTACAGCGGTGCCCGCTGCGCGGCGACCCGGCGGGCCTCTTCGACCGGGTCGAGGGACGGCGCGAGGCGCGGCCGCAGCACGGGGTCGGCCGCAATGCGGGCCGCCGCCGTGGCCGCGTCCACCGCGAGCCGGACGACGAACGTCCCGTCCCGCACGGCCGCCGCCACGGCTGGCGTCGTCAGCGCGCCGCCCCCGAGCGCCACCACCGCCCCGCAGCGCGCGAGCGCGGCACACACGGCCGCGTGCTCGCGCGCGCGGAAGCCCGGCTCGCCTTCGGCTTCGAGCACCCGTCCGGCGGGTCGCCCCGCACGGCGCGCGAGCGCGTCGTCGGTGTCAACGAAGGGCCGCCCGAGCCCCCGCGCGACGGCCCGCCCGACCGTCGTCTTGCCCGCGCCGCGGGGCCCCACGAGCACCAGGGTCGGCCCGCCCGCGAGCGCGTCCTCGAGCACCCCCGCCGGCGGCGGCCGTCCGGTGAACGCCGCGGCCTGCGCCGCCGCCTGCGCGACGAGCAGTTGCCCGCCGTCCTCCGTCGCGAGCCCGCGCGCGCGCGCCGCGACCGCGACCGCCGCCGGCCGACCGCCCGCGGCGTACGGCGCGTCGATCACGACGCACCCGCGCGGCGCCGCGTCGAGCAGCGTCGCGAGCGATGCGGGCAGCGCCCCGTCGCCGCCGAGCGGCGTCGCGTTCACGATCGCGCGGTCCCCCGCACCGACCGCGCCGACGACGACGGGCCCCGCGTACCCGACGCCGAGGGCCGCCGCGGCCTGCGCCGCCCGCGCGCCGCCGACGAGGCGCACGTCGCACCCGGCGTCGACGAGCGCCGCAGTCGCCGCGCGCGCGAAGCCCCCGCCCCCCACCACAAGGGCGCCGCCGCCGGTCACGCCGTGGCGCGCGAGCGCCCCGCGCACCGCGAGCGCATCGGTGTTGGAGCCCACGAGGCGCCCGGCGACGTCGCGCACCACCGTGTTCACCGCCCCGACGCGCCGCGCCAGCGGGTCGAGGACGTCGCAGCGCGCGGCCACGGCCTCCTTCGACGGCGTGGTGACGCTGAAACCCGCGTACGGCAGCCCGAGGGCCCCGTCCGCGTCCGCGACGACGGCGGGCAGGTAGACGGCGTCGAACCCGAGCGCGCGGAAGACCGCGTTGTGGAGCCGCGGCGATGGCGAGCGCGTGGCCGGACGCCCCACGAGGCCGAACAGGCGAGCGCCGCCCGACACCTCGCCGAGGCGGCCCTCGTCGACGAGGTGCGCGAGGACCGGCACGCCGGCGAGCGCCGGCGACGTGTCGGCCTCGTCGCGCCCGAACACGAACGGATCCACGCCAGCCCCGAGCGCCGCCCCCGCCGTCACGACGCGGGCCGCCGCACCCGCGCCGTACGGCACGACCGTGGTCGGCGGCGCCTCGCCCGCGACGAACGCGCGCGCGAACGCCCGCGCCTCCGCCAGCGCGGCGGCGAGCGCCGGGCCGTCCGCGACGGGCCGGGCCACCTTCCATGCGGCGACGCCGTCGCGCGGGAGCGCCACCGCGCCGTCGCCGTGCTGCGACGCGAGGATCGCGCGCCCCGGCCCGAGCCGCGCGCGCAGCGGCGCGACGACGTCGCGCTCCGCATCGACCCACGCGGCGTCCACGGCCTCCGCAGCCACCGCGAGCCGCGCCGCGGCCTCCGCCGGCGTCCCCGCGAATGCCCCCCCCTCGCGCACGCTCCGCAGCGTCACGAGGAACCGCGGCGGCGCGCCCGGCGGCGCCGCCGCCCGCACGGCCGCGACGTGGGCCTCCGCGCCGAGGTCGAGGCGGAGTTCCACGAGGTCGGCGAGCGCGAGCGCGCGCGCCGACGGGCCCACCGCGCCGACGACGAGGACGCGGCTCATGACGCGAGGCCCGTCATCGCGCGCGCGCCGGCGGGAACCCGGGCGGCATCCACGGCGGCAGCCCGCGCAGGGAGGCGCGCGCCGCCTCGCCGGTCGGGATCCCCCACGCGTCGAAGAACGGGCCAAGGTCGCGGCCCACCTCCTGCGAGAAGCGCACCATCCACGCGTCCCGCTTCGCCGCGTCGCTCTTCGGGCGCGCCGCGTCGGGCAGCGTGCGGTACGCCGCGAAGACCGCGCGGAACGGCGCCCAGCCGAACCCCTCGAGCAGGTGCACATACGTCGCGAGCGCCAGGAACGGGTCGGCCTTCCACGCGTCGAACGGCGCGCCCGCGGCGACGTGGGCCGCCGCCTTCGCCGCGCGCGCGCCGAGGGCGTCGTGCCCGTCGACGCCGCGGCGGCCGCAGACGTGCTCGAGCACGTACAGCGTGAAGAGGTTGCACGTGACCTCGACGGTGCCGTCGAACGTCCAATCGTCCGCCTGGTGGTTGTGCCCCAGTTCGTGGAACAACCCCCAGTCGCCCTCCGTCGCGAGCCGCTTCGCGTCCACCATCCGCGCGGCGGCGTCGAGGTGGGTCATGATCGGGTAGCCCGAGTGCATGTAGCCGGCCGAGATCTCCACATCGGCGACGATGCGCTCGGGCCGCGCGCGCGCGTGCGGGATCCCCGCGAGGTCGGCGTCGGCGTCGAGCACGCGGTCCCAGAACGCGAGGAGGGGCGCGGGGTCGTCGAGGTCGCGCACGCGGGCCGACGGCACGGTCAACACGACCTTCGACGTCGCGAGCTCGGCCCACGGGCCCGGGGCGCGCCGGGCCTGGGCCCACGCGGCCTTCGTCGTCGTGCCCTGCTCGTAGCGCGGCGCCTCGACCGCGCCCTCCACCGTCACGGCGATCGTCCCGCGGCCGCCCGCCGGCACGACGACGTACACGAGCCCGCCGAACGGGCTCGCCACCTCGAGCCCCTCGGGCGGGAGCGGCCGCTCGAGGGTGACCTCGGGCACGCGGGGCCACGCGTCGAGGGACCCCAACACGTCGGCGTGTGCCCCGATGCGCACCGCGAGCGCGGGCGCCTCGTCGGGCCGCGCGCCAGACGACGGGGCACGCGACGGGCCACGCGACGGGTCGGCCGACGTCGTCGCCGCCGCGCGGACGCGGACCGGACGCCCCGCGACCGCGAAGAGGCCCGTCGAGCACCACCCGGCGACGCGGAGGTCCACGGTCACGGTGCGCGCGACGGCCTTCGTGCCCGCGGGCGTCTGGCCCGGGAAGTCGGCCGCGGCGGCGTGGGCCTCGACGTCGCCCGCCGGGAGCCCGGCGAGCAGGTCGACCTGCACGGCGAGGAGGAAGCGGTCGAGCGGCCGATCGGCCCGCATCGGCTCGCGCGCCGTCGGGACGAGGTGCGCGGCGCGCTCGCGGAGGAGCGCGCGCACGCGCGGCCACAGTCGCGCCTCGTCGGGCGGCAGCGCGCCGACCGCCTCCTGCGCGACCCGCGACGCGAGGACGACGTCGAGCCCGGTCGCACGCCGGCCCGCCGTCGCCGCAAGCAGTTCCACGGCCCGCGCGGCGTGGAACGCGAGGCCCGGCGGCCCCGCCACGACGAAGCCTTGGGCACCGGTCCGCTCGACGGTGGCCTCGGTGAACGCGAGGCCCGCCGGGGCGAGGAGCCGCTGGAGCCCGTTCTCGCGCAGGCTGGGCGCGCGGGCCACCTGTTTCCAGCCCCACGGGCACAGGCCCGTGACGAGGCCGCCGCCCCGGCGCACGAACGCGTCGAGGGCCTCGCGTTGCGGGTCCGAGGGGCTGCCTTCGCCGACGACGACGACGTCCACGTCGTCGAGGCGCGACGGCCAGGTCTGCGCGTCGAGGGCGGCGGCGGCGAACCCGCGGGCGACGAGGGTCGGCGCGAGGTCGGACGCGATCACGCCCACGCGCGGCGCCTTCGACGCGCGACCCGCGGCCCACCGCACGGCGTTCTCGAGGAAGCGCGCGGTGTCGGCGACCTTCGCGGCGCCGGCGCTGAGGAAGCCGCCGTGCGCGATCGCGACGACGCGGCCCTTCCCGAAGGTCGCCGCCCCCGCGAGCGGGAGCCGCAGCGTCCCGCCTGCGCCGCCGAGGAGCACCGGGAACGCGAGGTCGCCAAAGACCGCCAGCGCGCCCGGGACGGCGCCCGGCGCGGCGACCTCCGCGACGCCGGCGGTCAGGGCGGCGACGTCGTCGGCCCACGGCGGGGCGACGGCGGCGTCGCCGGGCCTCGCGTCGGCGTTGCGGGGGTTCGTCGCGACGCCGCCGCCGAGGGCCCCGAGCCCGGCCGAGAGGAGCAGCACAGCGAGCGGGACGCGGCGGCGCACGGGCCCATGGTCGTCGCGCGCCGCGCCCCGCGCAACGTCAGCCCGTGACGACGACCTCTCGCCGGCCGGGGAGGTGCGCGAGGCGCGCGACGACATCCTCGACCTCTCCCGCGTCGGGGACGTCGAACAGCGTCGAACCGCTGCCGGTCAGGCACGGCGGACGGCCGAGCGCGCGCTCGACCTGCGACGTGAATCGCAGGAGCGCCGGGTAGGCGCGGATCGCCGCCTCCGCGAGGTCGTTGTGGTGCGCGTCGCGCACCCGCGCGGGATCGCCCGAGGCGAGCGCCGCGACCGCCGCCTCGAGGCCCGCGGGCGGCGCGCGCCGCACGCGCTCCGCGGCCCGCGCGTAGACCGTGCCCGTGTCGGTCCCGAACGGCGGCAGGATGAGCACCAACGTCAAAGGCGGCGTGGGCGGCAGCGCGGACGGCAGCGCGCGCACGACGTCGCCGCGGCCCGTGGCCGTCGCCGCGCCGCCCGTCAGCAGGAACGGCACGTCGGCCCCGAGGCCCGCCGCGACGCGCGCGAGCGCGTCGGCGGGCAGCGCGGCCGGGCCCGCGGCCCCGTTGAGGAGCGCGAGGACCGCCGCGGCGTCCGACGAACCACCGCCGAGCCCCCCGCCCACGGGCACCCGCTTGTCGAGCGCGATCCGCACGCCGCCCGCCGCGCCCGTCGCCGCCAACCACGCGCGCGCGGCGCGCACCGCGAGGTTGCGGTCGTCGTCGGGCACGTCGGCACCGCGCGTGACGCACGCGACGTCCGGGACGTCGGTCCGCTCCACCACGACGTCGTCGCCCCACCGCACGGTCTGGAAGAGCGTGCGGAGGTCGTGGTACCCGTCGGCCCGCCGCCCGACGACCTCGAGGTAGAGGTTGACCTTGGCGCGGGCGAGCGCGCGCACTACCGGGCGCGGCGACGGCGCGCGGGCGCCTCCGCCTTCTTCTTCGGCACGCGCGCACCGGACGGCGCCGCAGACGGCGCCGCAGACGGCGCCGCAGACGGCGAGGTCGGGGGCGTCACGCCGGAGGCGCCGGGCGGCAGGATCTCGGCGGGAAAGCCGCCGGTGGGGCGGTTCTGCCCGTCGAGGAAGAGCACCTTCGGCTGGAAGGCCCGCGCCTCCGCGTCCTCCATCCAGCCGAAGGCCGCGATGATGACCGTGTCGCCGACGTGCACGTGGCGGGCGCAGCCCCCGTTCATGCAGACCACGCCCGACCCGGCCTCGCCCTCGAACGCGTACGTCTCGAAGCGCGCGCCGTTGTTGTTGTTGATGACGAGGACCTTCTCGTTCGGAAGGATGTCCACCCGGCGGAGGAGGTCGGCGTCGATCGTCACGCTGCCGACGTAATGGAGGTCGGCCTCGGTGACCCGGGCGTGGTGGAGTTTCGACTTGAGCATGCTGCGCAACATGGGCCGCCGATGCTACCGCCCGCCCGGCGGAGGGCCTATCGGGCGCCCGGAAGCCCGGGCCGCAGGCGCCCGCCCCGCCGCCCGACGCGCTACCTGCCCGCGGAGAGCCACGCCTGCCACGCGCGGACGGCGGCCGCCCGCTTGTCCGGCGGATCGTCGGGCTCGAACCCCCGGGCCGAGCCGCCGAGGCGGACCAAACCGCGGAGCGCCGTCGCGCGCACGACGCTCTCGGGGTCCTCGAGAGCGGCCACGAGGGCGCGCCGGACGTCCGGGGTCTCGCGCTCCGTGAGCGCGTCCGCGACGGCCGCCCGCACGCCGACGTCGGCGTCGCGGGCGGCGCCGGCGAGCCGCGGCGCGAGGACGGCGTCGGACCGCGCGCTCTCCTCGCGCGCCACGGCGAGCACCAGGGCCTCGCGTACCGTGGGCACGGGGTCGGCGCCGAGGCGCGCCACGAGCGCGGCGAACAGCACGGGGTCGGCCCCGGCGAGGTCCACGAGCCACGGGCGCTGATAGGCCTGCGCCGCCTTGCGTCGCACGCCCTCGTCGGGGTCGGCGAGCAGGGTGCGGAGCATCGCCTCGGCCTCCGGCGTCTCGAACGACGCCGCGGTCCAGGCGACCTCCTTGCGCGTGTCGGCCTCGGGGCTGCACGCGAGCGCGGTCAGGTCGGCCGCGGTCCGCGCGCGACGGACGACCCGCACCTCCGTCCGCTGCCGGAGCAGCCGCACGGGCTTGCTGTCGGCGGACGCGGGGTCGGCGGCGACCAGCGCCTCGACCACCGCGAGGGCGCGGTCGGGCGCGCCGGCCTCGAGATGGAGCGCGACGAGGTCCTCGGCGGCGACGAACGTGTCCGGGCGGCGGTCGAGCACGCGCACGAGGTCCTCCCGCGCCCCCGGAGCGTCGCCGAGGAGGCGGCGGAGGTTGCCGCGGAAGTAGAGCGTGCGGACGTCGAACGGGTCGAGCCTGCGCGCCTCGACGATCGCGGTGAGGGCCTCCGCGTGCCGACGCGCCGCCTCGTACACCACGAAGCGCGCCGCGTGCACCCAGGCGCACGGGCCTTCGTCGGCCTCGATCGCCGCGAGATCGGCCGCGGCGGCCTCGGCCTCGTCGCGGCTCCAGGCCGACTCCGTCGTGCGGACGAAGCGCTCCACGGCGAGCACCGGCGGCGTCGCCGACGAGCGCCGCATCAGGGTGCCGGCGGCCCCGCGCCGCACCAGGTCGCGGGCGGCGGTGCCCGCGAGGTAGGCGGCGAAGCCCTGGTACAGCGTGAGGAACGGCCGCTCCGCGGCGCCGGTGGCGCCGCGCGCCACGAGGGCCTCGACGGCGCGTTCGGGCTCATTCCGGGCCAGCGGCGCGAGGTCGGACGCGAGTTCGTCGCCCGCGCGGGCCGCGGCGGTCTCGCGCCACGCGGCGAGCTCGGCGACGCGGCCCTTCGGCGCGACAACGGCATAGCGGAGCTTGCCGAGCCACGCCGCGGGCATCGCGTCGGGGCGATCGGCGTCGGGCTCGTCGACGACGAGCAGGTCGGTCGCCGCGTCGAACCCGCGCACGAGGACGGGCTCCTCGGCGAAGCGGTCGGCCCGACGGCGCAGGCAGCGGACGAGGAGCGGCAAGCCGCGTGCGCTCGCCGCGCGCCCCGGGGCCGCGTCGCCGGCGACTTCGAGGAGGGCGCCACCCGCGCTCGTGACGGCCTCGCGCACGAACGCGACGTCGGCGCAGGTCGTCCCGCGCTGCCGCGCGCGCGCGGCGAGTTCGTCGGCCCGGGCGGGCGCGCCGAGGACGGCGAGGAGGCGTGCGAGGGCCGCGGCGTCGGCGTTGGCGCCGGCATCGCCGACGGCGAGGGCCGGCGCGGGGACGACGGTCGGTGCGGCCGACGCGCGCGGCAGCGCGTCGAAGGCCCACGTCCACGGGGCCGGGGCGCGGACGGTCGCGGCGGCGGCGCGCGCCGCTCCCGCGTCGCCGCGGCGCCAGGCCGCGAGCGCCCGCTCGAGCGCGACGGCGGGGCCCGACGCCTCGCGGCGGTCGAGCAGCGCCGACGCCTCACGGTCCACGCCGCCGCGGCGCAGGATCCGCGCGCCGACGACGAGCCCCCGCGCCGCGGACGCGGGGTCGAAGTCGGCGAGCGCGACGGCGAGCCGCACGACCGGGTCG
>Ga0163144_10022557_pt1 | contig 12470 bp, 17 predicted proteins | sample OliLak19BULKMAT1_FD_123175 | JGI IMG/M metagenome (GOLD analysis project Ga0163144, IMG submission 123175) | Freshwater microbial mat bacterial communities from Lake Vanda, McMurdo Dry Valleys, Antarctica - Oligotrophic Lake LV.19.BULKMAT1 | ecosystem: Environmental > Aquatic > Freshwater >... | reverse complement strand
ACGTCGATGTTGAAAAAGCGCCGCTCTTGGGACAAGCTCTAGATAGACGCAGATAATGACGACAATTCGGCGTGGGCAAGGGTTTGACGACCTCACTCCGCGTGCTTCGCGTGCCACTCGGCATAGACCTTCGGCGAGATTTCCGAAGGCTTGATCTCCGAGCGTCCGCCCCAGAAGACATTCGTGTAGGAGATGGGAATTCCGACGGTCGCGAGATGCTTGTCGATGGCGGCCTTGTGCTCAAGCACCCGCGGTTTCTCGGTCCCATGCATGACGCCCATGATGTTGACGTTGCCAAACTGGGGGCCGCCCTCGCGCCAGTAGGCGTGGGTCATGCAGAAATGCCGGCCGACCTCGCCGCCAGCTTCCATTTCCCGGCCTTTGGGCACGGCCCAGTGGAACAGTCCGTTGAATCGTGTGACCCGCTCGCCGGTGGCCGAGGGTTTCACGTGTTCGAGGAAAGTGGAGAAACGGCCGATCACTTTTTTCGCATTCAGGGTTTCCGCGACCTCGCAAAAACGGTCCAGCGAGACCCCCGCGATTTCCGCCCGCTTGTCCCATGGGTTTTCACAGATTTCGTCGAGTTCGAGTTCCTCCTTCAGGGCCAGCAGGACGTCCCATTCCTCTTGGTTGAGATCGACTGCGGTGGTCGTCATCATGATCGCGGGTTCGTCCGAGCGGTCGCCCGGTTCGAGGATCTTGCGGCGGGTGTGGCCGACTCCCAGGGCGAAAACTCCGTTGGCAGGCATCAGCAAATACTCGGTCGCCCCGGTCAGGCGGAGCAGGGTGGTGGCGTGGAAATCCAGCGATTCACCGACGGGCACCTTGAGAGTCGTCCACAACCGGTAGCCCGATCCGGAAACATCGGTGTCCGTCGAGCGGATCACGACGTGGCCGGAAAACGGATCGTCCTTCGCCATGAAATCAAACGCCGCATTCAGCTTTTCCTCAGGCACTTTCCACGCGACCAGAGCGCCGTGGGCCAGCTTGGTGGAGAGCAAGGTCTGTCGCACCCGGCGGACGATCCCGGCCTCGACCATCGCCCGGATCCGCTCGATGACCGTTTCCAGCGGAATCCCGGATTTTTCGGCAATCAGGTGAAACGGATAACGCTGGAAGCCCGCGATGAGATCCTCGGAAATGGCGAGGATGGCCGCGTTGGTGGGATCGGAATGCTCGACGGGGATGGTGGAATTCATGGATGAAAATATGTTGAGGTCTCAGGTTTCTTGCGCCGCAGGTCTTGCCGGATACTGCGCGGATCGTGCCGAAGTTTCGGCGGCGAGGGCTTTGAGGTAGTCCAAGGCGGGCTCGCGATCAAGGATTCGTCCTTCGAGTTGCTCGGTTTGGATGGCATCCAGGATCTCCTTGAAACGCGGTCCAGGCTTCATTCCCACCCGGATCAAATCCCGTCCTGTCACCAGCGGGGCGGGGATCAGGGGCTCGCTCGCGAACTCGGCGGCTTTGGCTTGGAGGAATTCATAATTGTCCGTGAATCCGTTGGAAGATCCACAATCGACACGGTGCAGCTCCATTTCTTCGGAAAATGTCGGCTCCGCCATGAAGCGCTTCAATTTCGCGGTGCGCATTTGCTGCACGTTCATGAACTGCATGTGGCGGGCCACCATCGGGACTACCGCCGCGATCACGTCGTTGGAATATTTCAAGCGGTGCAGGATCTTGTCGGCCATTTCCGCGCCCATCGCGTCGTGGCCGTTGAAGCGGATCCGGCCGGTGTCGTCGTCGCGTGTCTGGCAAGGTGGCTTGGCGATGTCATGCATGAGTACCGCAAGGCAGAGTTCCAGCGGCGCATCCGGCTCCAGCATTCCGAGCATGATGCAGGTGTGGGTATAAACATCGCCTTCCGGATGCCATTCCGGCGGTTGTTCGCAACCGATGGTCTCAAGAAATTCCGGGATCACATGCTCCATCAGTCCCGTATCCACCAGCAGTTCGATCCCCTCGCGCCGTCGGGGTGCAGTCAGGATTTTCGAAAATTCATCCCTGACACGCTCAATGGAAATCCGGCCGAGCAACCGGGCGCAGGATTTCACCGCCGCCATCGTCCCTGCCTCGAGTTCAAATCCCAGTGTCGTGGAAAACCTCACCGCCCGCATCAACCTCAGGGCATCCTCGCTGAACCGCGCCACCGGATCACCAATCGCCCGCAGAACCTTGTTTTCCAGATCTTTCAGTCCTCCGACATGGTCGATCACTTCGCCGCTTTCAGGCTGCTCGAACAGCCCGTTCACCGTGAAATCGCGCCTTTTGGCGTCTTCCTCGGGTGTGGAAAATGTCACCGTCTCCGGCCGCCGGCCGTCCTTGTAACAGCCGTCGGTGCGAAACGTCGCGATCTCCACAAACACCCCGCGCCATTTGACAATCACCACGCCGAAGTGCGCGCCCACCTCGTTGGAACCGGGAAACAGTTTCAAGACCTCCTCCGGCATCGCCGAGCTGGCGATGTCATAGTCCTTCGGCTCGCGGTCCAGCAGCTTGTCGCGCACGCAACCACCGGCGAACAGCGCCACATGCCCTGCCGCCGTCAGTTGGCGGGCGAGATCCAGTGCGGCATCGCGGGGAGACATGTGCCAACCATTGGCCGACGGGGAGTTGGGATTCAAGGTGGATCGGTGGATTTTCCGGTCGTGCCGGACTTGGCCAATTGCCGGCCGAGAATCAGGAAACCGTCAATCGTCCAGGATCCCGGTCGTCGGTCCGGCGAATACGATCATATTGCCATCCAGATCCCGGATGATCGCCACGTCACCGATGGAGGGGATGTTCATGTGCTCGACCGGGATGCCACTTGTTTCGAGCAACTCGAGTTGGGATTCCTGACTCTCCACGGCGAAGATCACGGTCGATGATCCAGCCCGTTTCTCATCCTCGAAAATCTCGATCCAGCCACCGCCGGGGAATTGCCAGCCGGCCACGTGATCCAAGGGGCGGATATCCGGTGGCCTGCCGATCAAGGAGCGATACCAAGCGACACTGGCTTCGATGTCTTTGATGGAGATGCCGGCGAGAGCGTTCTTGATATTCATGGGCGGATGGATTGTGGATTTCCTTTCGTGGAAACCAAAACCAGTTGGAATAGGAATGCAAACCAACTCTTCAGAGAGGCGGACGTGCGAAAGCCATCCGGGAAATTCATTTCCGGATGGCTTGATACTGTCGATGACTCAGATTATTCCGAGGATCAGGAGAACGATCAGGATCAGCACGATCAGGCCCAGTCCTCCGCTTGGGCCGTAGCCCCAGCTTCGGCTGTGTCCCCAGGTTGGCAGCACCCCGACAAGGGCGAGAATGAGGATGATGAGAAGTATGGTTCCAATGGTCATGTGTTTGGTGGTTTCGAGTTCGATAGAGGATTAAAATGGCCTTTCAACGACGACATACCCCGCGCCGCGCTGTTGATAGTAAGTTTTACCGACGCGGTAGTAGTTGCGTCCGGCGTACTTCGTCATGTAGTACCCGGGCGGGAGCCGGTCCACGTAGATCTCACGATTGCGTTTGTTCTGCCTCGGCGCTTCAACGACGATATATCTGCTCCCTTGTGGACGATAATAAGTCCCATTGTGGGAGTAGTAGCGGGTTCCGCTGTATTCCTCGGTGCGATATCCTTGCGGGAGCGTCTGAATTTCGTATCCCGGGCGGTAACTGGTGACCGTGGTGGTCGCATAGGGATCCACGCAACTGGAAAAAAGGGCTGCTGCCATCACTGCCGATGACGTCTTCAAAATGGATTGTGTCGTGAATTTCATGGATGGATGGTTGGTGGGTTGGTTTGCTGTCTAGTCATCGATATTCGCAAATTCCGGACCAACCCGGACATTTCACCGCATTCGGGCGAAATCCCTAGCAAAACAAAGGATCCCGCCGGGTTGGGGCGATTCGTTAGAGCCGGGCTTTTCGCCATCCATGCACGAGCTGGCGTGCAAAAAGCGCTATCGTTAATATTGCACGCTGGCTGCGTTGGTCACCCGGTGATGCCCGACCAGTGCCAGAGCCCGGGATCGAGTTCGGCGCGGGCGGCGGCCGCCAAGGTATGGGCGCTAGCTGGATCATGTAAGATTGCAAAAACCGTGGAGCCGGAACCACTCATCATCGCGGCTGCCGTTTCCTTACGGTCGAGGAGCCATTCCTTCAGTTCCGCGAGAAACCGATGTTTCTCAAAAACCGGGCGCTCCAGATCGTTGACCATGGAAACTCCATTGAAATCCTGGACGGCGTAACGGATGCCGGGGAGTTGAACGGATGATTTCCATCTCTTGTAAGCGTCTGGAGTTGGAATGCTGAACGAGGGCTTCAACAGCAGAACAGGCATGGCGGGAGGGGAGGGGACGGCTTGGATTTTTTCGCCCCGGCCGGTGCAGCGGGCGGCTCCGGCTGTCAGGAAGAACGGAATATCCGATCCCAAGCCCGCCGCGATTTCGTGGAGGGATTCGACGCCGAGCTTGAAGTCGTGGAGGCGGTTCAGTCCCAGCAAGGTCGCCGCCGCATCGCTGCTGCCGCCCCCGAGTCCGGCTCCATGCGGGATGCATTTTCTGAGCGAGATCGAGCATTTGCAGGGAATTCCGGCCGCTGCTTCGTAAGCCCTGACGGCTTTTATGACGAGGTTGCTTTCGTCGGCAGGAACACCGGAGGCCTCGCATCTGAAAGCGAATTCTTCGGATTCAGCGAAGTCGAGCAAGTCAGCCAATCCGGGGAGCTTCACCATCAAGGTGTCGATTTCGTGATAGCCATCGTCACGCCTGGCGACCACTTGCAGCGAGAGGTTCAGCTTGGCGGGAGCTTCCAGTGTGAAGGTCTTCATGGTTGAAAATCGCGGGTGATCATCGCCATCATTCGGCCGGTTTTGCCGAGTTCCTTGCGATAGCTGTAAAAGCGCGTGAGGTCGGAAGCCGTGTTCAATCCGCAGTCTGAAAACACTCCAATCCCTGCGCGATGGGCTTGATCTCCGATTTCTCCGGCGAAATCGACGTCGTAGTCCGGCTTGCGAATGCAGGGGCTGAGGATGGCGGTGACATCTTCCGGCCGGGTATCAAATCGCGCGGCCATGAGGGCGAGCGCATTGCCCAAGATGTTTCCCGCCGTGCCTTTTTTGCCGGAGTGGAGCAGGCCAATGGCTCCGGTCTTGCGGTCGGCGAGCCAGATGGCTCCGCAATCGGCCGCATAGATCGCTAGGACGACTCCCGGCTGATCGGTCACAAGTCCGTCGCATCCGGGGACCACTGGCAGGCCGTCGGGAGCCGGGATTTCAGGGCAGCCTGGAACCACGGCAACCGAGGTGCCATGGATTTGCTCGGCCCGCCACCATGGCGCGACCGGTCCGGCAAAATCTGAAACCGCCCGGACGTGGTGGGACCTGAGAACGTTCATCGCCTCCTCCCGGTCGCCGGTGATGGGCAAGCCCGGAATCCGTTCGATCCAGCCGGCGCGAATGCCGGGGATCGAATTCAATGGATCTAGAAAGGGGAACGCCTCCGTCACCCGGGGACGGTAACGGAGGCGTTCAGGATTCGCCAAGCTGGATTAATTCAGAAGGGAGAAACAGGGGATCATGCGATCGCGCGGCCTTGGATGGCGCGCTTCGTATGCTCGACGGTTTCAGCCTGGTCTTCATCCATTCCTGCAAGAATACCGGCGAGATCGATCGCGATTTCATTGCGCATCTTCGAAACGAGTTCGATTCCTTTGGCGGTGATGCGGACCATGATTTTACGGCGATCTTCGGCGGCGTGCATACGCTCAACGTAGGACAGCTTTTCCAACCGATCGACCAAGCCTGTAGCGGCGGCGGTCGAATGGCCCATCTTCTTAGCAATGTCGGACATCGTCAGATATTCTTCGCTTGATAAGTAGGTGAGGAGGAAGAACTGCGGAAACGAGATGTTTCCTTTGTTGAGTTCTGTGGACAGGTTCAGGATGCAACTCCGCTGGGTAAACAGGACGAAGTCAGCGAGGCGGTCCGCATCGGCTTTCACCGAAGCGCCCGAGGCGTTCATTGTTTTCATTTTGGCTGGTTGTAGTGTTCATGTTTCGGGACATGTAAGGGGGCACAGCCATTGCAGAAGAGAAGTTACCCGGTTAACCGGATATTATTCAACTCTAAAATTTAATATTTACTGCTGTGCTCCTATTTTCAAACGGGACTTTTTGAAAATACAGCAATGTGAGAGGTTTGGGAAGCAAAGAATTCCAGAAAAGTTAATTATTTTTTTGAATATTCTCAATCAGCGCTTCTCCTTGCGGTTGAGGGGTTTCTGGCGGTGATGGAGTCGTCACAGGCTTCGGGACGTGTTGGAAATAAACCGCATCACCGGGTTCGACCGCACCGGACTGGACATCGGCGGCGGCAAATTCCCCAAGTTTCTCGCCGGTCGTCCGGAGGTTGGCAGTCCGGTTTTCCGGGCCTCGGGTGGTGAGGATTTGGCCGGATTCGCCCTTCCATTTCCCGTAGCTCTGGATGAGAACGAACCTTTTGTCCGCCGGAACCGACGCGATTCTCCCCACCAATTCCGGGCCTTGGACGGGAACTTTTTTCGGTTCGTCGTCCGGAGCATCCTTTTTGGTGGTCTTTGCCGCACCACAAGAGACCATTCCCAAGCAGATCAGTGCGGCGAGCAATCGGAGGAAATCCAGTTTCATGGATGAATTCTGGCGTCTTTCCCGCCAAAATGGAATCGGAGATTTCAAGCGCTGGCCAGCCGGATCTCGTCGGCTTGAATCAATCTTTCGACTCCGCTCGCAGTTCGCAGCATCAGTTCTCCGCCGGGTGCGATGCCTTCCACGACTCCCTCGCGCGGCCCATTTGCCGTGATCAACGAGACCGCCTTGCCGGTCAGAACGCAGCGTTCGGAAACGGCGGAAATCAGGAGCGGGAAATCGTTGCCAATCTGTCGCCGGCGCATGGCGAACCGATGGGTGATCGCCGCCAGCACGTCGGCTCGCGAAAATTCCTGGGATGTCTCCATTCGCAAGGAGGTCGCGATCTCGGAAACCGCCTCTGGAAAACAAGTGGTGTTCACGTTGACGCCGATTCCGACCACCGCGAAGTCGGCTCCCGCTTCGACGAGGATTCCCGCCACTTTCCGCTGCCCGATCCAAACGTCGTTCGGCCACTTGATGCCAGCCTGCACGCCAAATTTCCCGATTGCTTCCGCCACCGCGAGCCCTGCGGCCAGCGCCAGTCTTGGCCAAAGCGCCTTGGGTTCCGCCGGTCGCACCAGAATGGAGAATGCCAATGATTCGCCTGCCGGAGAAAACCATGCCGCCCCGCGTCGTCCGCGGCCGGCGGTTTGGCGACCGGCGAGAACGATCAACCCGTCGGCTGCCCCCGCCTTGCCCAGTTCCCGGGCGTCGTCGTTGGTGGATTCCACCGATTCACGGATCAGCAGGCGGAAAGGTTCCGGGAAATTCGCGGCAGCAAGGGTGAAATCGTCGGGGCTCATCGGCGGTCAGAGCATCTCGAAATCCAACCCGATATCGAGGGCGGGAGCCGAGTGGGTGAGAGCGCCTACGGAAATGAACTCGACGCCGCTCGCCGCGATTTCCTTGAGGGTCTCCAGAGTGATGCCGCCGCTTGCCTCGAACTGTGGCTTGTCCCGGATCCCGCGCATGATCACCGCGTCGCCAAGCTCGTTGACGTTCATGTTGTCGAGCAGGATGTGGTCCACTCCATCCAGCGTGAGGAAATCGCGGACCTGATTGAGATCGTCGGCTTCCAGTTCCACCTCGACTTCCGGCTTTCCGGCCTTGAGCAGATGGATCGCCGCCTGGATCGCCGCCAGTCCGCCTTCAGCCACCAGGTGATTGTCCTTCACCATCGCCCGATCAAACAAGCCTAGCCGGTGGTTCGTCCCGCCGCCGTGAATCACCGCCTGTTTTTCCAGCATCCGGTAGCCCGGGGTCGTCTTCCTGGTGTCGAGGATCCTCGCCGTGGTCCCTTTCACCTGATCCACATAAAGGGCGGTTAGGGTCGCCACGCCACTCAGCCGTTGCATGAAATTCAGCGCCGTCCGCTCGGCTGTCAGGATGGAACGCGCCGATCCTTCCACCCGGATCACCAGCGCCCCGGCTGCCACGCGGTTGCCGTCCTCAATGAGGATTTCCACGTCCAGATCCGGATCGACCGTGTGGAAAACCCGTGCCGCCACATTGACTCCGGAAACCACGCCATCCTTTCTCACTGCCACAAATGCCCGCGCGCGCCGCTCCTCCGGAATGAAAAACAGCGAGGTCACATCGCCATCACCGATGTCTTCGGAAAGCGCGAGCTTGATGAGAATGTCGGAGTGATCGTTCATCGCGGAAAATCGATAGTGTCGCTGCGGTGGGAAATTTCAACTCATTCGCCCGTCACGCTCACCGCGATTTCCCTGCGGTGCGGATCCCGCCGGTGTTCGAACAGGAAAATGCCCTGCCAGGTCCCCAGCGCCATCCGTCCATCCATGATCGGGATCACCTCGCTGGTCCGGGTCAGCGCCATCCGGATGTGGCTCGGCATGTCATCCGGTCCTTCCTGGGTGTGGATGAACCACGGCGTGTCTTCCGGGACCAGTTTTTCGAAAAACATCTCCAGATCCCGCCGCGCGCTCGGATCGGCATTTTCCATGATCACCAGGCTCGCGCTCGTGTGGCGCACGAAAACGGTAACCGTCCCGTTGCCGATCCCGGACCGGGCGACGATCCCGGACACCTCGCGGGTGATCTCGGTCGTTCCCTTGCCGTGTGTCCTGATAGAAAAGGTTTCGGTGTGCGCGCTCATGACCAATCACCATCCGCTCAGAACCCACTTGCCGTGCGCCGATGCGCTCTCCATGCCAGCGTGAGCATCACGGAGATTCGCCGCGGAAATTCCGGCGAACTCGCGTGTGGCGATCTTCGGGAAATCCCCCGCGTCGCAACGCCCGGCAATTTCCGCCAGGATCTCACCCTGCCGGTGCATGTCCGCCGTTTGAAACAGCGACCTCGCCGGCATGTATTCCCAAACGATGCGCGGGCTTTTCAGGCGAAATGGATTCCCGATTTCCACCGGATGCTTCGTCTCCACGATCAAGCCGAGCGTCCCCAGCGGTGCCAGCAATTCCGAGGTGGTTTCCCAATAGGCCTCGGTGTCGTGAAGATTCGCGATATAAGGAAACTCCGGAATCCCGAGCGCCTCCGCCTGCGGGCGCAACGGCTCGCGGTGATTGAGCACCTCGTCCGCTCCCAGTGATTTGCACCAAGCCACGGTCTCGGGACGTGAGGCCGTCGCCACCACCCTCAGCCCCGCCGAACGGGCGAGGGGAATCAATGCCGAACCCACGCCGCCCGCACCATTGATCACCAACAACGCCTTTCCCCCGGCCCCGCCGTCGGCGGAAATACACATCCGCTCGAACAACAGCTCCCAAGCCGTCAGACCCACCAACGGCACTGCCGCCGCTTCCGCGAAATTCCACGCCGCCGGCTTCCTCGCCACCAGCCGGGCATCCACCGCATGATACTCCGAGTTGCTCCCTGCCCGCGTCACATCCCCTGAGTAATAGACTTCATCTCCAACGGTAAAACCCGTCACGCCGCTGCCCACCTCCTCCACCACTCCCGCCGCGTCGAATCCCAATACCCGAGGCGCATCCAGCCGGGTTTCACCGAGCAGTTTGCGCACCTTCGTATCCACTGGATTGACCGAAACCGCCGACACGCGAACGAGCAGATCATTCGCGCCCGGCACGGGCATCTCCGCTTCGAACTCCACCAGACATTCCGGATCATTTGTCGGTAAATACTGTCGTGCGCCGATCGCCTTCATGGAGGGCATTCAAAATCACCCGCACCCTCATGGCAACAACGGCTTCAGCCCCATCCAGGCGCTTCCCCAGGAAATGATCCATGGCAGCGTGATCAGGCTCAGCACCGTTGTCGCGATCACCACCTGCACCGCCACCGCCGGCCGGCCGCCATACATTCGTGCCAGCAGGATCGCCGACATCCCCGCCGGCATCGCCGCCTGCACCACCAGCACCTGCCGCAACTCCGTGGAGAGCGGGAGAAATTTCGCCGCGCACAGGATCGCTGCCGGAGCCAGCGCCAGTCTCACCACCGCCGCGCCCACGATCACCCGCCAGTTCGGGCGCTCCTCGCCCACCAGGTCCATCATCGAACATCCCGTGATCAGGATCGCCAGTGGAAATGCCCCCACTCCGATCATCGACATCGCCTGCCGCGGCGAGCCGACGATTTCGTCGTCCAACCCGAGAGTCACCAGCGTCAGGCCGATCGTCACCGCGATCATCGGCCCATTGGCCAGCTTCCGCCACGGCACCCCGCGTTCGCCACTCATCATCATCACCCCCAACGACCAGATCGCCGTTTCCACGCCGATATTATGGACAAACAACAGCGCCAACGCCCCCGGTCCCCAAAGAACCTCCACCACCGGTGCCGCCGTGAAACCGAAATTCTGACATCCCGAACTCAGTGCGAATGTCCGCATCCCCGTCCCGCGCTCCAATCCCATCAGTCGCCCGACCAACAGCCCCAGCAGAATTCCCACCACGATCAACCCGTAGCCCAAGCCGATCGACCACAGCACCACCGTCCCGCTCCTGAGCACCTCGCTGCCGAGAATCTTGTCCAGGATGAAACAAGGCAGCATCACCAGGAAAATCACCCGCATGATCCCTGCGTCATGCTCCCGGCGGATCACGCCCGCCTTGCGCAGCGCCGCACCCGCCACGATCAGAATATACACCGGGAGGACCGATGCGATGACAGCCCCCGGCGAAATCACGCCCTCAGGCTTCAGGCCCGGACCCGACCGTGCAAGAGCATAATCACTGCCCGAGAGCCGCCAATCAATCCTTGAGCTGGCGATGAAGCCATACCGCGCTCAACTCGACCACTTCCTCGTGCTTGCCCGGTTCGCCAAACGAACACGAGGCGCCCGGAATCACCTTCAGCTCCTTCGGGCAGGCCAGTTTTTCCAGCGCCCGTCTGACCCCGGCCAGACCGTTTTCGTCATTCTCGCCCGCGACCAGCAGGGTCGGACACTTCACCTGGGAAATCGCTTCGGCTGGCAAGTCCAGTCGTCCATCTCTGGAAACGACCGCATGGATCTCTGGCCCCAGTCTCGCCGCCGCGATGATCGCCGCCCCGGCCCCGGCAGACACTCCATAATAGGCGAGCCGCAGGCGTCGGGTGTCTTCCTGGGTTTTCGCCCAACCGGTCACCGCCACCAATCGCTTCGCCAGGAATTCCGCGTCATTGTGATAGTTTCCCGTGACCTCGTCCCACGCTTCCTCATCGTTGGTTGGCAAGTCGCACAACAAGGTGGCGAATCCGTGGTTCCTGATGATCCGTGCCGCCTTGAGGCAGCGCGGATGATTCCTGCTGCCTCCGAACTGATAGGCCAGCAGCACCAGCGAATGCGCTTCCACCGGCACCTGGAGATCCCCCAGCAGATAGACACCATCCACCGGGATCCGGACGAGCCGGCTGATTTGTTTTACAGGCTGAATTTCAATCGTCTTCATGGGATTTTTGATAGGTGACGGGTTGGTGGGGGAAGGCCTGCTGGAAATCGCCAACGACTTCCACGACATTGCCCACAAGTTAAGGGCAATCGGCAGACTGACAATAAATGATCAACGCGCGCGCTGGAAATGGGAGACCACGCGCATAGGCGTCAATCCCCGCTTGGCCGCTGTCTCATCGACTTCTTCCGCGACAGGATCCGCTTGTCGGCCACGCTCCGTTTCTTCGAGTTCCGCGACCTCGGTCGGTGCGTCCGCCGCATCTTCTCAATCGCCTGGGTCTTGGCCACCGCCTTGCCGTCACGGATCTTTTCCAGTTGCTCGCACAGCTCCCGTCGCGCGAGAAACCGGTTCATCTCCCGCGAGCGGTCCATCTGGCACTTGATGCACACTCCGGTCGGCAGGTGCTTCAGGAAAACACAGTTCGACGTCTTGTTGATCTTCTGCCCGCCCGCCCCGGAACCCCGCACGAATTTCTCCAACAGATCCCCCTCGGAAATCCCAAGCCCCGCCATCCGCTCTTCCAGCGCTGTCGTCTTCTCCGCGTTGATGGGGCCTTGCATCTCCTTAAAAAGCCCCGGAAAGCCCCTTTTCACAAGCCCGGATCTCCCCGGTCTCCGCCGCTTGCGCTGCCACCTTGGAGTGCGGTGGCAGAGCGCAGCGCCGACACCGCTTTGGATTCTTCCGGAGTGGATGCCGCGAACCGGGACGACGGTTTCATCCAAAGCGGTGTGGCGCTGTCGCTTCCCACCGCACTCCAAGGTGGCGCTGTCGCTTCCCACCGCACTCCAAAGGTGCACGCAGTCCGAGGAAACCGCGGCTGGTGATTCCCGATCTCTACACCGGCAGCGTGATCTGCAGCACGGTGGTGTCCTCCAGCGCGGTTAGCGGTGCGCCGTCGCGGGGGAGGAGGATGAAACATCCTTTCCTGAAGCGCCGGCCGCCGTT
>Ga0163144_10022556_pt1 | contig 12471 bp, 9 predicted proteins | sample OliLak19BULKMAT1_FD_123175 | JGI IMG/M metagenome (GOLD analysis project Ga0163144, IMG submission 123175) | Freshwater microbial mat bacterial communities from Lake Vanda, McMurdo Dry Valleys, Antarctica - Oligotrophic Lake LV.19.BULKMAT1 | ecosystem: Environmental > Aquatic > Freshwater > Lake... | reverse complement strand
TGTGCTGCGCGCGAAATTAGGCGTGGACATTGCCATCTTGCAAGTCAGCCCCGGCGCGCTTGCAGAACGCACCGGGATTGAGACTCGGCAAAAACCGATTCGACTCGTTGATGAGCGGTTTTAGGCCGCTTTTAGTCGTAACACAGGACTTAAGACGGCGCTAGATCTGCCAATTGAGGCGCAGCAATGTCCAATTCAGCAGCGTGGCAAAACTTACCCAGGCCAGATAGGGCAGCAGCAGCAGCGCCGCGATGCGATCACGCTGCGCGAACAGCCCCATAGTTGCCACAATGCCCACCAGTAAAAAAGAAATATCCACCAGCGCATAGTCCATTCGGCGCGCGCTAAAAAAGAAGTAGCTCCACAGCAGATTAGGCACTAAGTGCAGCGCCCACATGCCAAGCGCAAGCTGGCTATCTTTAACCCGCCAAACGCGCCAAGCAGCTACTGCGATCATCCCGTAAAGCACCGTCCACACCGGCCCGAACAGCCAGCTGGGTGGATTCCAGCTCGGCTTAATCAACCCTTCGTACCAAATGCCGGGACTAAAGGTAGATGAAATTGCCGCCACCCCATAGCTTATAAACAAAAATCCGATGAGTGCCAGCGCGCTTTTAATTTTTGCGCGGTTTAACTCATCAGTACTTGCCATTTGCAGACTCACTGAGCACTATTTTTGAGCCAGCGCTTTTTCAATATCCGCTAGCAGCTCGGGGCTGTCTGGCTTGACACTGCTGGGGTAGCCCTTGATGACGACGCCATCGCGGCCGACTAAATATTTGTGGAAGTTCCACTTGGGCTCACCGCCGCCATCTGCCGCAAGCTTTTTGTAAAACGGGCTTGCAGATGCGCCTTTGACTGAGGTCTTTTCATACATCGGGAATTTTACGCCGTAAGTCAGCGTGCAAAATTCCTTAATTTCCGCTTCCGTGCCTGGCTCTTGACCGCCAAACTCGTTACTCGGGAAGCCGAGCACCGAAAATCCTTTGGCAGTGAGGCTTGCATGCAGCTTTTCCAGGCCTTCGTATTGGGTGGTGAAGCCGCATTTACTTGCGGTATTAACCACCAGCAGCACCTGCTTTGGGTGCGCATCGCACAGCTTGACGGCGCTTTTCGCGCTTAGCGGGCGAAAGCTCTGGTCAAGCAGCGATGGGCAGGCATCAGCGCCCTGTGCGGCTGCGACGACGGATAGCAATGTTGCAAATAAATTCATTTAATGGCTCCTGGTGGCGGTTAAGAGCGGAATTATGCCGCTTAGCGACGTGTGGTAGGCGTCAATCTTCCGTACTATCATGCGATCACATCTCATTTGAACGTGGCTCATGGACGATATCGCAACACTTTATGCAACCCACATCAATCAGGTAAAAGCGAATTTTGACGGCGCACTGGCACGCGCGGGCGCTCACACCGTGGTCATAGCCAGCGGATCAGAGCGTTTGCAAGCGTTCGATGATCGGCCCTACACGTTCGCTGTAAATCCGCACTTTAAGTACTGGCTGCCGCTCACCGAGCACCCTAACTGCTGGATTGTTTATCAGGGCGGTAGCAAACCCATCCTCATTTACTACCAGCCAGCCGACTATTGGCATGTAGCACCGGCTGCCCCATCGGGCTACTGGACCGAATTTTTCGACATCCGCATTATTTCCCACGTTGAGGAAGCAAAAGCGCACCTGCCAAAACTTAGCGAATTGGTCGCCATCATCGGTGAAAATAACGCGGGCATTGCCGGATTTGAGCCCAGCAATCCAGATGCGCTGCTGCGCTATTTAGATTTTCACCGCGCTTACAAAAGCGAGTACGAGCTAAGCCTGATGCGGCTTGCGCAAGCGCGCGCAGTCAAAGGCCATCGTGCGGCAGAAGCGGCATTTCACGCCGATGGCTCGGAATACGATATCCATCTGGCCTACATTCAAGGCACCGGGCAAACCGAAAAAGAGCTGCCCTACAGCAATATCGTCGGGCTAAACGAGCATGCCGCCGTGCTGCACTATCAGCTGCAAGATCGCAAAAAACCGCTCCAGCATTTGAGCTTTTTGATTGATGCCGGCGCATCCTATTCCGGCTACGCGGCTGACATCACGCGCAGCTATGCCAAGCGCGCTGGCGTGTTCGCCGACTTAATTGCCGGCATGGAAGCCGCTCAGCTGCGGCTTTGCGATTTAGCACGCGCGGGCAATACCAATTCGAATATCCATCTGGCCTCGCATTTAGAAATAGCCAAGCTGCTAGCGCAGTTCAAGCTCGTCAATATGAGCCCGGAAGCCATTGTGGAAACGGGCGTCAGCCATGTGTTTTACCCGCACGGCATCGGGCACTTTTTAGGGCTGCAAGTACACGATGTCGGCGGCTACTATAAAGATGACTTCGGCACGCTGGAGCCTAAACCGCAGGGCCATCGCTATTTGCGCCTGACCCGGGAATTCAAAGGCAACGAGGTGCTAACCATCGAGCCTGGGCTGTATTTTATTGACCTGCTACTGCAAGAGGCCGCGAGCGGCCCGCATGCGGGAACCTTTGCCTGGACTGAAATCGATGCACTCAAACACTATGGCGGCATTCGCATTGAGGATAACGTGCGCATTCGCCCAATCGGTGCGCCTGAAAACCTGACCCGCGCCGCGTTTGCGGCACCGCTTGAGTAATTCGACATTGGGATGAAAAAAGCCACGCTGCCGGCAAAGCGATGCTAAACAGGCGCCAGCACTTAGCCTGGCTAGCGGCGCTAACCACAGTGCCCTTGCTGCGCGCGAACGATCAGGCAGCCACGCTTGACCTAGCCCCGAACAGCGTGCTGTTACAGGGCGCGTCCGATCGCTTGAAGCGCTGGCTTGCCGATCCTGCCGCACTGCAGCTCCAGGTTTGCTACACGCAGGTGATTGATGGCAAGCCCCAGCCTACCCGCTATTTTCGAAAAGACGCGCACTGGTTTGCCGCCGCCAGCTTGGTCAAACTGCCGCTGGCCGCTTTTATGCTGGAGTCGCTTGAAGCTAAAGGCCTGGACTTTCGACGCCTCAATATCGCATTTCCTGACATGCCAAGCTGCGCTGAGCGCGCGGATGAGCTGCGCAAACCGCAGCCGATCATGCGGGTGCTGGAGCGTGCGCTGGTGCAAAGCGATGACTCATCCTACTGCGCGCTGTATGATTTTTTGGGGCCAGCCGCTATTGTTGCGCGCTTTCGCAGCCTGGGTGATGCCGGCGTGCGCATCCAGGCGCGCTTTGGCAGCTGCGGCCCTGAAGGATCGCGCATTGCGGCAGGCTATGTCTTAAGCGAAAATACCAAGCCAGTGCTGATGCGCCCTGCGCTAGCAAGCTGGCCACTGAAGCGCTCGGAAATACCGACACTGGTTGGTAAAGCGTGGCGATCGGGCACAAGGCTCATCAAGGGCGCAAAAGATTTCAGCGATTCCAACACGCTGCCGCTACACGTAGCGCACCGACTGCTGATCGCTTTGCGCTATCCGGGTGCAATGCCAACAGCGGCAAGATTCAATCTGCGTGAAGCCTCACGATTGGAGCTTTTACGGCTTTTAAGCTGCGCACCCGCGCAAACCCGCTATCTATCGGCCGCAGAGCAAAAGCAGCCGCCCCATACGTTTCGCTTATTGGGCGCGGGCGATGGACGCTGGCCAAGTGGCCTGCAAATATGCGGAAAAGTCGGCTGGGCCTATGGCTTTTTAAGCGATGTCGCGCATCTAAAAGATGCTGAGCACGAATGTTTTATAAGCTGCGCCAGCTATTTAAACGCCGATCAAGTGCTCAACGATGGCGCGTACGAATACGATTCCATCGGCCGCCCGCTAATGGCCGAGCTGGGCCGTTTGCTGCTGAGTCAAAGCCCGGCGCATTCAGGTTCCCTGATGCTCTGATACCATGCCCAGCACTTTTGGACTATTTGGACGATCAATGCGCATTGAACAGAATTTACTTGGCAAAACCGCTCTAGTTACCGGCGCATCGCGCGGTATTGGCGCTGCGATTGCCGCTGAGTTAGCGGCACGGGGCGCGTTTGTCGTTGGCACCGCGACGACTGAGCTGGGTGCTGCCAAAATTAGCGAGGCGCTTGGCGATCGCGGCACCGGCATAGTGCTACAGGTGCAGGACACCGCAAGCTGCGAAAATGCGATCAATCTGATTGAAAGCCAGCATGGCGGGCTTGCGATTTTGGTCAACAATGCGGGCATCACCCGCGACGGCCTGCTGATGCGCATGAAAGAAGAGGATTTTTTTGATGTACTCAATACCAATTTAGGCTCGGTATTTCGGCTTAGCAAGCTTGCGCTTAAAGGCATGCTCAAGCGGCGCGCAGGGCGAATCATTTCGATCGCGTCGGTCATTGGTGCCATGGGAAATGCCGGGCAAAGCAACTACGCCGCCGCGAAAGCGGGCATTGTTGGGCTTTCCAAATCGCTCGCCAAAGAAGTGGGCAGCCGCAGCTTGACGGTCAATGTGATTGCACCTGGTTTTATTGAAACCGATATGACCGCCGCCATGCCTGAAGCAGCAAAAGAAGCGCTCGCCAAACAAATTGCGCTGGGCAGATTGGGCGCGGCGACGGACATTGCCAAAGCCGTCGCGTTCTTGGCGAGTGACGATGCAAGCTACATTACCGGTGCAACGCTGCACGTTAACGGCGGCCTGCATATGGTCTAGTTCCGGTGCAGGCTAAATTTTCACAGCTTGATGGGGTTTTAGCGCTCTACTAAATCAGCGCGTGAATTGACTTGTTCCAATCTCCTAGCCGTACATTTGCCGCTTCGGCGTCGATTCCCGGCTTGAAACCTCGAACATCAGGAATTGATCGCATTGATCTAAAAGTGAAATAGCCTAGCGTTAGCTTTTTATTGGCACCGATGCGGCAAAAATGCGGTTACGCCCCGCATGTTTGGCACGATAAAGTGCTTGATCGGCGGCTATTAACAAGGCGGTTTTAGCCGTCTGTAGCACGTCATTTTCAGCATTGCCGGAATCTATCGGCAGCTTAAGCTGCTGATAGCCTAGGCTGATCGTCAAGCCCGCATCAGAAAACGCACGCTGCACTTCGGTTCGAATCAAATCCAGCCAAGGGTGTACAAAATCAAGCGTTTGACCTGAAGCGATTCGCAAGAGGATCGCAAACTCTTCACCGCCAAAGCGTGCAAAAAACAAATCGTCGGCCTCCGCGCAGCGAATTTTATTAACAAAATCGGCGAATCGAATCAGCAAATCATCACCCGCCAAATGCCCGTGGGTATCGTTAAATCGTTTGAAGTAATCAAGATCCAGCAGCGCTAATACCAGCGTAGTGCGCGGCACTGGCGTTTGCGTTAGCCAAGACTGCAAGCGCTGGTCAAACGCACGCCGATTCGCAATGCCCGTAAGGCCATCAAGATGAGCGATGGTGGCAAGCTGCAAATTTGCCTGCTTAAGCGCCTGCGTTTGCTCGGCCAGTGCCAAGGTTCGGCGCGCAACCTCTGAAACCAGCGTGCGTGCGGTGCGCGCCAGAACCAAATTGCGCAGCATAAGCGTCAGCGCAATCAGGCCAATAATTGCGGCTAAAGCTAGCGCCCAACGTACGGCGCGGCCAGATGTGCCGCTCCAAAAACGGCCCGGCACGACGAATTCAAGCGCAACAATTCCCGCTGATCGCAAATCGGCGGTTTGCGCCTGCGCTTCAATCAAATAGGAATCTGCGGGCAATGCGCGCAGGCTAACGCTCGCCTGCTCACTAAATTCACTCCACGGCACCTCATCATTTGTCTGGCCCTTTCGAACCAAGCGGCTGCGATAACGCACGGGTGCTAATACACTGTTCACTGAGAAACTGAAATCCAGCCGTGATTCCGCACCGAGCGGCAATGGCGCTTTAAGCGATACCGGGTGACCATCAATGGAAACTCGGGAAATTTGCGTTTTAAGAACCGCCGAGGAGGCGATTGAATCCATGCTCGAAAAGCGAACTAGACCGCTGGTGGTACACAAGAAAAGGCTGCTTGCACTAGGCGTCAGACAATCATTACGCATACCCGGGCTTGGCAGTGCGATCGGCTCAAATGCCTCACTTTTGTACTCACGCATTGCAAAAAAACGGGAATTGGCGATCCAATGGTGGCCGGTTTTGCTGACATAGCTCAGGGCAATTGCGCGGTGACCCACCAGCTGCTCAAGTGGTTCGCTGCGCTTCCAGCGCCCGGCTTGCCAAAGATACAATCGCTTATCCTGCGAGATTACTGGGCCCTCTGGGAATTGCAGCAGCTGACTTGAGCCTTCTGGAGCGCCCGCAGTGTCAACGAGCTCTGCCACTGAGCCGTCTGCATTCAATCGCAGGTGCTGAACCATGCCGCCACTATTGTCGAGCAGGTATTCATCCGGCGCAATGTTCAAAATTGAGCTCACCTGGTTCGTGGATTCACCCAGTTCAGCTACTTTTATCCATTGCTTCGAACGCAGCTCAAAGACCGCCACGCCATCATAATGAATAACAAATAGTCGATCAGATCGGCCCGGATCAACGTAGAACTTGTAGATATCCAATCCTTCTGTCGCGGCAATATATTCGCCGCGATCAATACTGTAAGCGCCGCGCGCGTAGCCGGTAAGCAACCCGTCAGCGGTAACCGCTAAATCAACGCTCGGTGCGTTAGCAATGCCGATGCTGGTGAAGCGCTGCTTCGGGCGCTGCTCAAAAACACCGACAGACGTTGCAACAAACGCGCGGCCTTTATAGAATGCGATTTTCGCAGGCATCCCGCGCAGCCCAAATCGCGCATCAAACCTTGTCCAGGGTGAGGGCCAGGAAACCCGAAACATCGCACGCCTTGTTGCGACCCATAGCCCTTGCTCAGCGTCATTGCTCATCGCTAAGACACCATCAGAGTCAATCTCGAAACGCAGCCGCAGGCTTAAATCCTGCCGCAACCACCAAAGCTCGCCTGTGCTAGTGCCGATCGCAATACTGCCATCGGCCATAGCCCGCACCACATACGGCATGGCAAGGCTCAATTCGCGTTGATAGGGCAGCGCAAGTTTTTCAACTCGGCCATTTTGGATTTTCCAAAGCCCAGAGTAGCGCATGAAAACCAGCAGTGCAGCGTCCTGCTCAATCAGACCCATGACTGTTTCGCGCGGCAGCAGCTCCGCGCCGGGTAGCGGAACTAATTCATCCGCAATCAGCTGATAAAGGCCGCCCGCAAAACCACTCACCAGCATGCCCTTGCTGGTGTTGAATAAACCAGATAGCTCGGCTTCGCTCTTTATCGCTTTGACAGCGGGCGCTGGCTCTTGCGTTGAGGGGCCCGAGTTCAGTACAAGCGCTGGTGGTGGGGTTTGGATCAGCAGCCAGTGCAGGCTGGCAAAATAGCTGGTTCCTTGCCTGCAAGCGACGTCAGGAACCCTTGAAAGCCGAACGTGCGCTGGCACCTTGCCAGCTTGATAAGTCCATGCGCCCGCAGAGTTGCGCTCAAAATAGCCAAACCGTTCGTAGCCCCCGACCGCAACGCGCGTGCCGCAGGCGGCCATTGCAGTAAAATTGCCGAAATCCGGCAGTGCAATCAGTTCAAATCGACCGCCGCTTCGCACGATCAAGCCATCATCTGATAGGGCAAGCACGTCGCCATTGTCGGCCTGTGCAATTCCCCAAACGTCAGGCACGGCACCGTGTTGCTCAGGACCGAATTCTTGCAAAAAAGGGCTGCCAATTAATTCGCTTGCTAATCCTCCGCTAAGTTTTGAGGGCTCGGCCGACTGAGCCGCAAGGCAACCCGCTATCGCTAAGCAAACCAGCGCGCATCGTAATAGGTGAAAAGCGGATGCATTCATCAACAAATCATAGCGGCTACGCATAGTCGATGCTACGGAAAGCGTCGATTTCACATCTTAATGCAGCGATCTGCGGCAAAATATTCAGAACTTAAACGGAGAATAGTGATGAAAATTTTGACCACCTGTCGGGTGATTTTTCTGGTGGCTGCGGCCAGCCTTTCTGGAGCCAGCACTGCGAACGAGTACCAGCAGGGTGCCATTACGGTAGCGCATCCCTGGGGCCGCCCAACACCGCCAAAAGCCAGCATGGGTGTGGTTTACATGACCATCAAGAACAGCGGCGCATCCGCCGATACGCTGTTAAGCGTTAAGTGCGACTGCGCCAAATCCGCTGAAATGCACCGCACCGAGACGGACAGCAGCGGCAAATCCAGCATGCGCCAGCAGGCGCAGGTTGAGATCGCAGCGCAAGGCGTAGCAGAGTTCGCGCCCGGCGGCCTGCACGTCATGTTGATTGGCTTGAAGTCAGCCAGAGAAGAGGGCAGCCGATTTCCGATCACGCTTGAATTTGCCAAGGCAGGGCAGCTAACCGTTGACGTAAAGGTTGAGAACAAGCCATCAGGTGACTCAAAAGGCCAGCAGGCACCCGCGCAGGAAAACCACGATGCGCACAAACACCACTAGAATCAGCCAGAAGCTTTTTTAGCTGGGCTTTTAAGCAAGCTGCGTCGCCAGGTAGGCCTGGCTTTGCATCTCGATAAGCCTGGACTGCGTGCGCAAAAACTCAAATACAAAGCGCTTCCCGACATAAAGCTCAGTGGGCGCTGCGTCAGCCGATAAAATCAATTTGACTTTTCGATCATAGAATTCATCGACTAAAAACATAAAGCGGCGCGCTGAATCTTCACCGTTACGCCCTAAAACCGGCACGCCGCTAAGCAAAACGGTGCGGAATTCGCGCGCAATCTCGATGTAATCTTCTGCGGAGCGCGCGCTTTCGCAAAGCTCAGCGAATTCAAACCACACCACGCTGCCCGCTTTTGCCAGCGCTTTGATCTTTCGCGCGTTGATGTCGAGCGTTACTGCGCGCACGGCCGTCGCCGTACCTAGCTCGGCAAACAAGCGCTCGAGCTTCACGTTCGCCGCAGCATCGGCTGGCACTAGATATATTTGCGCTTGCGCAAGGGCGCGCAAGCGATAGTCCATCGCCGCATCCAGCTTTAGCGTTTGGCAATGTTTTTCGAGCAGGGCAATCGCCGGTAAAAACCGCGCGCGCTGCAAACCGTCCTGATACAAGTTTTCCGGCTGAACGTTGCTGGTAGCCACCAGCGTAACGCCGCGCGCGAACAGCGCCGCAAGCAGACCGCCGAGCAGCATGGCATCGCCAATGTCGGTGACGAAAAACTCATCAAAGCACAGCACGCGTGCCTGCTCCGCCCACTGATCCGCAATGACTTCTAACGGTGAGGCAACGCTCTGAAGCTTGTTGAGCGCAGCGTGGACCTGCTGCATAAAGTGATGAAAGTGCAATCGCTTTTTTTCTTCAAATGGCAAGCTGAAATAAAACAGATCCATTAAGAATGTTTTGCCACGACCTACACCACCCCAAATGTAGATCCCCTGCATCGTTTTTGGTTTGGCAAAACGGCTTAGCACGCGCGCAAATAGCCCATCGGGCGTAGCCGCTGCCAGCGCTAAATGCAGCCTATCGAGCGCTTCTAAAACGCGCCGCTGCGCGGGGTCATCCTGCCATAGACCGCGCTTGATGCCTTCGTCATAAATATCGAGCGGTTCTTGACCCGGCTCAAAAGCCTCGAGCAGTGCGCTGCTCATGCAAAAGCCTGTAAAACCTGCGCGCGCAGCTCAGGCAAAACACCGTGAAAAAAATGCGTCGCGGCCATTTTTATAAGCGCTGGCGCTGGTTTCGCGCTTGCCACAAAATCATCAACCGCCTGCGCCTCAACCACTTCATCTGCATCGCCTTGAATGATCGTCCACGGCATGTTCGGCGTAGCAATCGAATTAAAATCCCACGACTGCACCGGTGGCGCAATGCTGAGCAGGCGCGCCGCATGCAGCTCGTTCGCCATCCGTGCTGACACAAAGCTGCCAAACGAAAACCCGGCTAGCCAAAGTGGTAGGTTTTCGGCTTCAGCATCCAGCTTGGCACGCACAAATGCCAGCACAGCGGCTAAATCATCGCCTTCACCTATGCCATTGGCATATTCGCCGCCCGATTGCCCTACCCCGCGAAAATTAAAGCGCACGCACAAACATCCCAATTCGCGAAACGCGCGCTCTAAAGTCGTTACCACTTTATTGTGCATGCTGCCGCCGTGCAGCGGATGCGGATGGCAAATTAACGCAATCGCGCTAGGCGCCAGCGCTTGCTGTGCTGAAATAGCAATTTCTAGCTGACCGACTGGCCCCGCAATATGCTTGACAGCCAACAATTCCGCCATGCTGCTTGTTTTAACTTTAAGTGGATCCACGCGCCTATCCGCCTTTTCGTTTTGAACGTTTGAAAAAAACTCTGAAGCGCAAGTGTATCGAAGCGGGTTTGCTTTTTCAGCTTCCGCAGGTGAGCAAGAAGTCTGCTAAGGCATCGGCTCTCAGCGGCGCGCTGAACATAAAGCCTTGCGCAACGTCGGCGCCGGCGCGCAGCAAAAAATCGGCCTGCGCTGAGGTTTCTACGCCTTCTGCGATAACTTTTAGCTTCAGATTTCGGGCCATATTAATAATCGCTTCGCACAAAATACGATCTACCGAGCTGCCTGGAATTTCGCGCATAAAGTGATGTGAAATTTTCACGCCGTCGACCTGCAAACGCCGCAGATACCCAAGCGCGCTGTAGCCTTCACCAAAATCATCAATCACAATCGCAACGCCCTGTGCCCGCAGTGCAGCCAGGGTCGCTTCGGTTTCATCAATATCTTTGATGAGCACGCGCTCGGTCATTTCGATTTCAAGGCAGTCACCGCTGAGCTGATGCTTAGCAAGCGCATCAGCCACCGAATGATCAAATCGATCCGATAGAAATTGTCGAAACGACACGTTTATCGCCACGTGAGCCACCATGATTCCGGTCGTGCGCCATTCGCGTAGCTGCGCTAGCGCTTGATCCAACACAAATGCGCCGATTTGCACGATATCGCCGGTTGCCTCCGCCGTCTCGATAAATTGGTCGGGTGAAATTTCGCCCAAAACCTTGTTATTCCAACGCAGCAGCGCTTCAACACCGATCATTTTCCCGGTGCGCAGATGCATTTTTGGCTGGTACACCAAATAGAATTCATTTCGGGGTAGCGCGCTGCGCAGCTGGGCTTCAAGAATAACTCGCTGGCGCATTTTGAGCGCCAAACCGGGCGAGAAGCTCTGCCAACTTTTACGCGCGCGCGCTTCCGCCATCGCTGCATCGACGTGCTTAAGCAGCGTGGCTGCATTCTTGCCATCCTCAGGATAGCGCGCCACGCCAATGGCGGGTGCCAGCACAAATGACTCTTCATTAAACTCAAACGGCCGGGCAAATGCGCTACTCAGCTTTTCCGCCATCGCCCACAGCCTAGCGTCGTTTTCAACATCAACCACGACTAGAAAATCATCACCCTGCATACGCACAAAACTTGCACCCGGGGGCATTGCGTTTTGCACACGCTTTGCGCAGGCGCTCAGCAGCTGCACAAATAGCGCGGGCCCGAGCAGCGGGCTGATGACATTGAAGCGATCAAAGTCAACTTTTAATAGCCCAAGCTGATGATCTTGCGCCTGCGCAAGTCGGTAGACCAGGGTTTCTGTGCCGGATTCTTGATTTAAAAATCCGGTCGTGCCGTCAATTTGAACTTGACGGGTTAGCGCTTCTTCTCGGCCTTTCGCTTCGGAAATATCTTGCGCAGTGCCCAAGAACCGCCACAGCGTGCCGCGCCTATATTGCGGCTTGCCATTGAGTCGAATCCAAAGCACCTCGCCGTCAGATCCGATAGTGCGCACTTCACTTTCAAACGGCTGCGGATTAAGCAAAATCGTCCGCCACCAGCTCCGCAACGTTTCACGCTCGGCCGGATGTATCACTTCAAATGCTGAGTTCACGTCAAGCGACATCTGCGAATCTAGGCCGAGCATGCGATACAGCTCAAAAGACCAAAAAACGCTGCGCGTGTGTACATCGAACTCCCAGCAGCCTACGCTGGCAAGCCGCTGGGTTTGCCGTAAAAATTCACTATCGCGCTTGAGCTCAGTGATATCGGAAAACATCGTCAATACTTGAAATGGCGTGCTTTCGCCGGGTTGAAATCGCGGAATGGCGTTGGCGGAAATCCAGCGAAATCGAAACGTTTTAGGCGCATAGATGCCCACCGTTACGCTTTCCACGCGTTCGCCCCGCAGTGCGCGCTGCACGGGTGAATTTTCCCATTCAATAAATTCACCGGCATCGTTATAAAGCTCAAAGCGTGCAGCTGCACTTGAAGGCTGCGGTGCAAACTCGTGCATATCCAAAATGGCTTTACCAGCGCGATTTATCGCCATCAATCGGCCATCTGCGCCATGTAGCATGACGCCCTTGTCTAGCCCTTCGAACAGTTCGCTAAATCGGCTTTCACTGTCTAAGAGCTGCTGCTGTTGCGATGCTAAATCGCTGACATCGCGCGCCACGGCAACCACAAAACACTGGCCATTAGCGCGCACCGCGCTGGAGTGGACTTGCACGGGAAACTGCCGGCCTTTTGCG
>Ga0163144_10022555_pt1 | contig 12471 bp, 6 predicted proteins | sample OliLak19BULKMAT1_FD_123175 | JGI IMG/M metagenome (GOLD analysis project Ga0163144, IMG submission 123175) | Freshwater microbial mat bacterial communities from Lake Vanda, McMurdo Dry Valleys, Antarctica - Oligotrophic Lake LV.19.BULKMAT1 | ecosystem: Environmental > Aquatic > Freshwater > Lake... | reverse complement strand
TGCCAGCGCTTGAAGGCAGAGAAAAAGAAATAGTTGCGATTGCGCTGCGAAGGTTCAACAGGGTAGGGCGCTCGTTGCAAGTCGAATCAACAAAAGCGCCGAGGGACGACTGTCCCTCGGCGCTCCTGCTGCAACACCCGACTGCCAACCCACCAGTTGTGTGGAATATAACCTCGTGAAAAAGTCACCCCTCTCCCGCGGGAGAGGGGCCGGGGGTGAGGGCCGACCAACCGCTCATCCGCTCGCCCCCTCCTCCGACGTCGCCAATTGCTACAGTCCCCTGTCACGCAGTCACCCCTCTCCCGCGGGAGAGGGGCCGGGGGTGAGGTCTCCGCCCGCCCTACGCCCCCACCGTCGGCGCGGCCGAGCGCGTGCCGGTCTGCACCAGGCTCATGGCGCTCACCACCGCCAGTTGTTTGGTGGCCTCCAGGTTCTTCGGGTCCAGCAGCACGGCTCGCTCTAGCGCCACCTTCGCCTCCGGGATGGACTTGAGGTTCCGCAGGGCCACGCCCGCCCGCGTGTAGTTCATGGCCGACTTGGGCGAGACCTCAATCGCGTGCTTATACATCTCCAGCGCCCGGTCGTACTGCTTGCGCTGGTCGAACACCTGCCCGATCTCGCGCAGCACCTCGTCGTCGGTCGGGGCCAGGTCGCGGGCCTGCATCAGGTGTGACAGCGCCTGGTCGAGCTGGCCCTGAGCGCGGCAGGCCCGGCCCAAGCGCAGCAGGTGCGCGGCCCGGCGCGGCGCGATGCGCGTGGCCTCGCGGAAGGCCTTTGTCGCCAGGGTGTGATTGCCCGAGGCGGCGTGCACGTCGCCCAGCGCCGCAAAAATCTCATCCGAGGTCGGGTCGCTGGTCGCGGCCCGTTCCATTGCCGCCAGCGCCTTCTCCCACTTCTGTTGCCCTGCATACAGCCGGCCCAGCGCCAGCAGGGCCGGGGCGGGGCGCACGGCCTTCGCGGTCGCCGCCACATAGTTCCGTTCCGCCGCCGCGTTGTCGCCCCGCGCGCTAGCGATGTCGGCCACACAGATCAGGGCTTCGGCGTCCTCCGGCGTGGCGCGCACAGCCGCTTCAGCCTTCGTGGCCGCATCGGCCAGGTGGCCTTGCGCAAAGCTCACCCGCGCCCCGCCCAGCAGCGCCGCCGCGTTGGCGGGGGCCAGTTCCAGGGCGTGCCCAAAGCACTCCGACGCCTTGCCATAGTCGTGCAGCAGCAGGTGGGCCTGCCCGCGCTCGGTCCACAACCGATCGTCATTGGTGGTCGCCGCCGTGGCCCGCTCAAAGTGGGCCAGCGCCGCCGCCAGGTCGCCGTCGCGCACCAGCGCCCGCGCCAGGTCGGCCGCGTAGACGGCGTTCTCCGGCTCTAGCTCGGTCGCGCGCTGCAAGTGGCCCAGCGCCGTCGCGGCCGAGGCCGAGTTGCCCGAGTCGTACAGCGCCAGGTGTACCCGCGCCAGCCGGTGATGCCAGGCGGCGCTGTTGGGTTGCAGCGCCAGCGCCCGCTGCAAGACCTGCGCCGCCTCCAGCGGCTCGCCCGCCGCCAGCAGCGTCTCGCCCAGGTGATAGTGGCCGAGCGCATAGTCCGGCGCGGCGGCCACGGCCCGCTTGAAGTGGCCCAGGGCCGAGGCGCGGTCGCCCGCCCCCAGGTCGGTCAACCCCAACTCGACAAACGTCAGCGCCTGGTCGGTGTGCTGCTGTAAAGATGCTTGCAGCGCTTCACGGGCGCGGTCCACCTGGCCCGACTTGCGCAGCGCCGCCCCCAGCGAGCGGTACAGGTCGGCCAGCGGCCGGTCGTTCACAGGTGAAGCCGGGGCCAGGCCCTTAGCGTTGCCAGCCGAGGCGGTGACGTTCGCCGCCACGACCGACTCCAGCAGCCGCTGGGCTTCGCGCGCGTCCCCGGTCACCGCCTTCGCCCGGCCAAGCCAGTACCGCACCGACACCGGGTCGGCCGCCAGCGCCGCCGCTTGCTGCAGCGCGCCGACGATCTCGCCGTGCGCGTCCTGCGTCACCCGCGCCGGCGGCAAGTTGGCGCGCAATCCGCGCTCGTCGCTCTCGGCCGCGATCACCAGGGCGCGGGCCAGCGCCAGATGCGCGTCGCCGTCGGCCTGGCGGGCCTGCACCACCTGTTGGAAGGCGTGCACGGCCTCGCCAGGCCGGCGGGCGCGCAGGTAGAGTTCGCCGGCCTGGGCCTGCACCTCGGCGCTGTCGGGGCTGAGGCGCAGCGCGTTCTCGATCACGCCCACCGCCTCCACCAGCTTGCCGGTCCCGGCCAGCGTCGCGGCGGCGGCGGCCAGGTAGCGGCCGTCGCCCGGGTTCACGCGCGCCGCCTGGCGATACAGGTTGAGCGCGCCGTCGGCATCGCCCTGGCGCTCGCGCACCTGGCCCAGCATGTGGCGGGCCTCGGCGTCGCCGGGGTTCAGGTCAATGGCGCCTTGCAGCAACTCGGCCGCGTGCTCGAGCTTGCCCAGCGCCAGCGCGGCGCGGGCGGCCTCGCGCGCCAGTTGTGCGTCGCGCGGGTTCTGGCGCAGCGCCTGCTCCAATAGTTCCAGCGCGTTGGGGTATTGCCCCAGTTGCAACTGTGCCAGCCCCAGCCGGGCGCGCAGCGCCTGATCGGTCGGGTTGAGCGTCAGCGCCCGCTGCCACAGCGCCACGGCGGCGGCCAGCCGGTTCATCGCCCACAACGCCTCGCCCGCCTCGCGCAGATACGTCGGCCGCTGGCGTCCGTCATCCATCTCAGCCGCTTGCACGTAGGCGGCATGGGCCGTGTCGAACTTCTGGGCGCGGCTCGCCACCTTGCCAAACGCGGCCTGATACTCGGCCGTGTGCGGGGCCAGGGCCACCGCTTGCGCTGCGATGTCATACGCTTGCTGCGTCTCGCCCAATTCAAAATACGCGATCCCGGCCGCGTGGTGGATAGCCGCGTCGTCCGGCGCGATAGCCAGCGCCTGGGCGAACACGCCCCGCGCTTCGTCCACTTGCCCCAGGTCTAGCAGGCAGCGCGCAAACCGAATTTGCATGGCGGCGTCGCGCGGGTTCAGCGCCACGGCCTGCCGCCAGGCGGCCAGCGCCGCGCCGTTGTCGCCCAGGTGCGCGGCGGCCTCGGCCAACTGGCGGACGATGTGCGGGTTCTCTGGTTCCAGCCGCAGCGCGGCCTCGGCGGCGCGGCGCGCCTCCGGCCACAGCCCACTGAGCGCGTAGGCTTGCGCCTGGGCCGTATGCACGGCCGGGCTGTCCGGCGCGTGCTCCAGCGCGTCGTGCAGCGCGGCAATGGCGATCTCCGGCCGGCGCAGGTCAAGGCACACCTGGCCCAGCCCCAGCGACCAATCAGTGCGCGTCGGCGCGCTGTGCAGCGCGTGCTGGTAGCTGTCAAGCGCGCCGGCCGGGTCGCCGGCCAAATGCTGCGCCTGGGCCAACAGCCCGTGCGCCTCCGCCAGGCTCGGCGCGCGTTCCAGCGCGGCCCGCAGCGCGGCAATCGCTTGTAGCGGTGACGCGCCCGTGACGCCCTTGCGCACCTGCGCCAGCGTGATGCGGCCCAAGTCTAGATACGGATCGGGTTGCGCCGGCCGCGCCAGGGTCGCTTGCTGGTAGGCCGACCAGGCTTCGTCCGGTTGGCCGAGTTTTTCCAGCGCCTGCCCCAATTCGTAGTGCGCCTCGCCATCGCCCGGCTGTAGCGCCAGCGCCTGCCGCAAGCACTCTACGGCCTCGGCCAGCGAGCCTTGCCGGCGGAGCAACGTGCCCAGCCGGCGATGATTCGGGGCCGACTTGGCATCGGCGGCGGTCGCCTCGCGCAGGGCCAAGATGGCTTCGGTCAGCCGGCCCGCGCCGACGTATTGCTCGGCCAGGTCGGCCAGCAGCGGCGCGGCCGACGGCGAGGCGATCACGGTCAGGGCTTGCCGCCCGGCCTCCAGCGTCGCCAGCGCCTGCCCCAGGTCGTCTTTACGGACGTAGTGGGCCGCCATCGCGCGCCACGGCTCGGGCGCGTCCGGCATGATGGCCGAGGCGCGCCGGAAGTGCTCAAAGGCCTGGTCTTCCTGGTTCTGGAGCGACAGCGCCCGCCCGACCAGCGTGTGGGCCGCGCCCGCCATGTGGATCTGTTCGAGCGTCTGGTGGTCGGTCGGGCCGAGCGCAAACAGCACGCTCCCCGCCGCCTCGCCCGCCAGCTCCGGCTGATGGGCGGCCAGCGCGGCCTGCGCCAACCCCAACGCGGCCGGCAGCCGCCTGGCGTCCGCCGCCACCGCCGCTTGGAAGTGCGGCACCGCCGCCGCCGGCTGATGGTTGGCCAGCAGCACCCGGCCCAGCGTCTCGCGCGCGTCCGCCGCCTGGGGCGCGAGCGCCGCCGCTTCAATGGCAAACTCGGCCGCCGCCTCGGGCGTGTCCTGTGCCAGCATGGCCTTGGCCGCCGCCAGTTGCTTGCCGGCATCGGTGCGGGCCAGCCGGGCGGCGCGCTGCAAGTGGGCGGCGGCCAGCGCCGGTTCGTTCAGGTCCGCCAGCAAACGCGCCGTGCCGGTCAGCACGTCGGCGTTGGTGGCCTGGTCGAGCACGAGTCCTTTGAGCGTCTCGCGGGCGTTTTCGGTCTGCCCGCTCGCCAGGTAGGCCTCGGCGGCGGCGGCTTGCGCGCTGGCGTCGGCCTGCCCGGCCAGCAGAGCCAGCGCTTCTTCGGCGCGGCCCAGCTTGGTCAGCACCTGCGCCAAGCCTATGCGGTAGCTCAACTCCTCCGGCCGCTCGGTGAAGGCATCCTGATAGCCGACATTGGCGACTACCAAATCCCCCGCCGCCAGCGCCAGCCGGCCGATGTGCCCGGCCACGGTGGCGCGCAGTTGCCGCAATTGCGCCCAGGCCGCCGTCAGCACCGGATGGGCCAGGGAAAAGTCATCGGTCGCCGCCACGAGCAGCGAGCGTTCCAGTTCGAAGCTCAAATTGAGTTCCAGCGGGTTCCAGGCCGGCGGCAGGTCCTTCGCACCGGCTGCCGCCGCCGTGGCGCGCGGTCGCAGCACCAGGCGCGCGGCCTCCGGCTCACCCGCCGCCTCCAGCGTTTGGGCGAAGGCCAGCCAATTGCCGTAGGGCGCGTCCAGCCCTAGCCGCGCTACGAACTCGGCGATCTCGGCCGGGGCCAAGTTGACCACCAGGCAGTGCGCCGCCAGCCCCGCACCCGTTGGGCCGGAGCGCAGCAGCGCCGCGAACAAGCCCTCGCGGTCGCCCGCCCACAGCCCCCACAGCAGTTGCAGCGGCAGCCGCCAGCGGTCGGCATCGCTCGTGGCCTCGGCCGCCAGCGCCGCCCAATCGCCGGTCGCGGCCATCCGCAGCCGCAGCGCCAGGGCGGCCGGCACCGCCTCGTCCAGCGGGTGCAGCGCCGCGCCGGTCCCCGTCAGGCCGGCATACGCCGCCGCCAGTTTCTCGCGCCCCGCGCCGACCAACCAGCTCTCCGCGTCGCCCCCACACTCGGGATGCCGCACGCCGTAGGCCGCCAGCGCCAGCGGGCCGGGCTGCCAGGCCGCCGCCTCGCCCCCCAGCGCGCCGCCGCCCAGCCCCTTGGCTGATGAGCGTGGCGCGACGTAGCGTTTGGCCTGGGCCACAAACGCCTGCCGCACCTCGTCGTTCTGGGCCAGGTCTTGCAGCATCGGCAGGCGGCGCAGCCGGCGCACCCCCTCGGGCCACAGGGCTTCAGGCAATTCGGCCATCAGGCGGGATGTTAGTGAGGCGGACATAGTAGCTCCAGGTTGAACGGGCAGCACGGGCGTGCGGCCTACCAAATCCGATCTACCGAGGCAGGATCAGCAGCCAATAGGCCGCCAGTTCACACAGGATGCCCACGATGATGAGCACCACGGCGTTGCCGGACGACGTGCGGATCAGGTTGTTGACGCTGTCCACCAGCGCCGTCGCCGATTGCGTCACCAGCGAGATGTCGCCGGTCAGCCCCTTCTGGCTGATCTTGGCCGACTGTTGCGCCAGGATTTTGGCCTCCTGCCGGTACGGCCCGGCGATCAAGATGACCAGCCCGGCGATGATCGCCGCCAGGCCGACCGGGAAGAAGGTCAGCCCCATCAGCAGGCGCAAATTGGTGGGCGTGAGCAGTTCAGACATAGCAGCACCTCCGAGTCAGTCACACAAGCGGTTGAGCGACGGCTATTCCGTCACACCCATAAGTGCAAGAACCGTGCCGCGCCCGCACACGTATCAAGCCCACCCAACCCCCCCCCCCGAATCAAAAAGGGCCGGTCAGCGCAGCCGACCGGCCCTCCAGCTTTCCCTCAATTTGTGTCCCCCGCGTCAACTACCCACCGAACGCGCGCATACTCCAGTTCCGCGCTAAAACTCCTTAGACCCCCTAGACCCTTCAGTCCCCCTCAGTCCCCCCGCCTCACTTCCTCGTCGCGCGTATCCCCGTCGGCACGCCAAACGCGCCCACCAGGTCTGGCGCAAAATGCCCAATCTCCAGCGTGTCGCCGTCGCAGAACACCATCGCCCGCTCAATCGCGTTGCGCAGTTGGCGGATGTTCCCCGGCCACTCGTGCGCCAGCAGCGCCTCCATCACCAGCGCGCCCACGCCCTGCACGTTGCGCCCCATCTCGCGGTTGTAGCGTTGGATGAAGAACCCCACCAGCGCCGGAATATCATCCTTGCGCTCGCGCAGCGGCGGCAGAAACAGTTCCACCACATTCAGGCGGTGGTATAGGTCCTCGCGGAACGTCTGCGCGATAACCATCTCCGGCAAACTCTTGTTGGTCGCCGCCACAATCCGCACATCCACCTTCGTCTCGGTCGTCCCGCCGATGCGGCGAATGGCCTTGTCTTCCAGCACGCGCAGCAGCTTGGCTTGCAGCTCCGGCCGCATGGTCGAGATCTCGTCCAAGAACAGCGTGCCGCCGTTGGCCGTCACGAACAGCCCTTCCTTGCGCTTGGTCGCGCCTGTGAATGCGCCCGCCTCGTAACCGAATAGCTCTGAGTCCAACAGCGTCTCGGTAAAATTGGCGCAATTCACCGGCACCCACGGCTTGTCGGCCCGCGGCGACAGCTTGTGTACCGCCCCCGCGATCACCTCCTTGCCGGTGCCGCTCTCGCCCGTAATTAGCACCGTCGCGCTCGACGGCGCCACCTTGCCCAGGTCATTGGCAATGCGTTTCATGGCCGCCGTCTCGCCCAGCACCCAGTTGCTCAATGGGCTGCGGGCCACGCGCAGGTGGTTGAGTTCGCGCATCAAGTCTACGACCTCGACCGCCTTCTTCACCGCCAGCAGCAGCCGCGCCATATTCACCGGCTTCTGGATGAAATCGCGTGCGCCCGACTGCATGGCCTTGACCGCCATATCAATGTCGCCGAAACCGGTCACCACAATTACCGGCAGCCCCGGCATCTCGCGGTTGATCCGGTCCATCAGGCTGGGGCCGTAGCCGTCCGGCAGCTCGACATCCAGGATCACGATGTCGGCCTCGCGGCGGTCGAGCGCCGCGTGCGCGGCGGCCAGCGTTTCGGCCTCGCGCACTTCGTAGCCGTCCTTCTTTAGGAACGGCACCATACACGAGCGGACGTTGGCGTCGTCCTCTACCAGCAGAACAGTAGCGCTCATGGGCGGGGGGCCTCGTCAGTCTGGCTGTCGGTATGGGCGGGCAGTGTCACGGTGAAGATCGTGCCGGTGCCCGGATAGCTCTCGACGCCGATGGCGCCGTGGTGTACGGCGATCAGCCGCTTACAAATCGCCAGGCCCAGGCCGGTGCCGCCGGGCTTGGTGGTGAAATACGGGTCAAACACCTTGCGTTGGTCCTCTTCCGAGATGCCGGGGCCGCTGTCGGCGATCTTCACCGTCACCGCGCGCCCGCCCGGCCGCTTCTCGGTCGTCACGGTCACCATCAGCAGGCCGCCGGCCGGCATCGCCTGAAGCGCATTGTCCACCAGGTTTTCGAACACCTGCTCCAGCAGCCGCGCATCGGCCATCACCGGCGGCAGCCCATCGTCGGCCGTGAAGCTTAGGCGCACATTCTTGCGCTCGACCTTCGCGCCAAAGCGGTTGAGCAGCCGGCGCATGTTGACCTCTAGTTGCGTCGGCTCCAGCACCGGATGCACCGGCTTGGCCCACGACAGCATGGCATTCATCATGTCCGACAGCCGCGCGCACTCCGCTTGGATCATCGCCAGCTTGAGGGCCACGTCGGCGTCGGTCTGCGGCAGAAACTCGGCCAGATACTGCACCCCCACTGAGATCGTGTTCAGCGGGTGCCGCAGTTGGTGAGCGAACGAGTGCGTGGCCTGGCCCAAGAACGCCAGTTGGTCCCAATGCTCGCGCTGCTGCTCTTGGTCCTGCGCCGCCGACAGGTCGCGCACCGTCACCAAGCACCCGCCCTGCGGCAGCGCGCGTAAGTGCACCAGCGCCGGGAAGGCATCGCCGCTGCGCTTCAGCAGCCGGCAGTCGCGCTGCCCGGCGTCGGCGCTGCCCTCCAAACACTTCAGAATCTGGCTCGTCAGCGGCGCGTCGCCGATCAGCACATCGTCAAATGGCAGCCCGGTCACGTCTTCCGAGCGGTAGCCGAACAGCCGCGCCGCCGCGCCGTTGATCTCGTCCAGCGTGCCGTCGCGCCCCAGCAGCACCACCGCTTCTTCGATCTGCGCGTTGATCGCGTCCAATTGCCCGTTCAGCCGCACGGCCAGGTCGCGCGCGCGTGTAAACGCCGCATCCCGCCGAATTTGCGTCGTCAGTTGGTGCAGATACAGGGCGGCGATAGACAGCAGCCGGTGGGCCTCGGCCGGGGCCGCCACGCCCGGCTTGTAGACCACGCACAGCGCCCCCACGATCCCCGGCGGCAGGCCCACCGGCTGCGCCAGCAACTGGCCCCACCCGGCGGCGCGGGCCGCTTGCTGCAAATAGCCTTCCGGCCGCTGGCTGGCGACCCAGCGCGTCGGCGCGGTCAGGTATTGGCCCTCGCTCGGCCCCAGCAGTTCCGGAAAGGCGCGCGGGCCATCCGTGGCGGCCAGCAGCCGCAAACCCGGCTGGTCAGCCGCCACCTGGTACAGCCCGGCCGCGTCCGCCGCCAGCATATCGCGGATCAGCTCGACGGCCAGGTCAACGGTCGTCTCGTCCGGCTCGGCCAGCAGCCGCACCAGGTGCTCAAAGCTGTCATAGGCCTGCGCCTGCTGCGCCGTCTGCCGCGCCTGGTTGATGCGCTCCTCCGCCGGGGCGGCCTGGATCAGCACCAGCACGTCGCCCTGGGCCGGCTCGGCAAAGGCCGAAATGCGCAGGTCAACCACCACCGGCCGCCCGGCGCGGGTCGCCAGCGGCACATCCAAAATTTGGCGCGCGTGGCCCGCCTCAAGCGTGTGGATTTGTTCCAGCGCGGCGCCGGCCGCCGGGGCCGCCACTACTTCCGCGATCAGCAGCCGCTGCAACTCCACGCGCGCCCAGCCGGTCAGGGCCGAAGCCTTGCTGTTCAGCGCCAGCAGCGCGCCGCTCTTTTGGGCCGCCAATAGCGCCGCCACCGGCATGTTCTCAATGACGGCTTGCAGCCGGGTGTCATCGGTCTCGCGCCCGGCGAACAGGGCGCGCAGCAGCGTGGGCGGCGTGGCGCGTGCGGTCATTAGATCGGTGTGGGTTGGGCGGCGGCCAGCCGGGCGGGCAGGGGCGTCATCCGGCGCGGCTGGTGGCTGGCCTGCCCTAGCCCGGCCTGCCCCCGCTGGGGGTCGCGGGGGTTAAGGGTGGCGGCGCGCTGGGCGCGGGCCTGGCGGGTACGCACATTGGCCGGCAAGATGCCCAGCATCTTGCGATACTTGGCGACGGTGCGGCGCGCCACGTTCACGCCCTGCTCGGCCAGCGCGCTGGCAATATCGTCGTCGGTCAGCGACCGGCTCTCTTTTTCGATCAGGCAGCGCACCCGGTCGCGCACCGACAGGCTGCGGTCGAAGAACTTCGCCAACGGCACGATCCGGCCATCCGGCAGCGCCACGCTCTTGCCTGCCACCGCGCGTGAGATCGTGCTCTCGTGCAGCCCCAGCGCCTGCGCCAACTGCACCCGGGTGGTGGGGTGTAAGTCGCCGTCGCCGCCCAGGATGAACTCGCGCTGCGCCTCGGCGATCATCTGCATCAGCCGGCGCATGGTGTGGTTGCGCTGCTGCAGGCACTTGGTCACCAGCGCGGCCTCGGCCAGCGCCTGGCCCCAACGCACGCGGTCGTCGCTCGTGCCCTCGACCACCGCCGCCTTGAACTCCGGGTTGACTCGCAGCCAGCCCGACAGCGGGGCGAACACCTCGACCGATAGCCCGCCGCCCGTGGCCGCGTCCAGCAGGGTGATGTTCACGTCCGGGTTCGACAGGGCCGCACTGTCCACGTTGCCCGCCACCTTGCCCTCGCCCCAGAAGGCGCGCGCCGGGTAGGGCGTCAGGTTGCGGTGAATGAACTGCACCGCCGACTCAATCGCGCCGGGGGCCAAATACAAGTTGTGGTCGGCGCGCAGCCGGCGGGCCACTCGTTCGTATTCCATCTTGCCCAGCGCCTGAAAATAGTCTTGAATCAGCATCCGGGCCAGTTCCAGCATGCCGGGGGCCGGTGCGTCGCTGTTGACCTGCCCTAGTTCTTCCAGGGTCAGGCCGGCCAATTGAATCAGCAGCGATTCTTGCGGGGTCTTCGCGCCGACGCCGGGCGGGTCAGCGTGCTGGATCAGCTCCAGCACGCGCTGGGCGGTGTGCAGCGGCACGCGCTTGTACATCGCGATCTCGGCCGCGCTCTCGGCAAACAGGCCGTTTTCGTCTAGTTGCGCCAGGATGTAGGCCGCCACCGGGCGTTCCTCCGGGCTGAGCGCCGGGCCGATCTGGCGCAAAATGTACTCGTCCAGCCGGTCGGGCATCCCCGTTTCGGGGAAATCGTCGTCGCCGTTGGCCGCCTCGCGCAGGCCGGCTGACTGCCGGGGCGAGAGGAACACCACGGCCGAGCCGTCGGCGGCAGGCGCGGCGCAGGTCGAGCAGGGCAGCGAGCGCAGCCGCTTGCCGCAGCCGGGGCAGCGCAGTTCATCCACAATTTCCAGCGCCGGGTTCTGGTCCACTTCCTTAAGCAGCGCCGTCTCCAGTTCGGCGGCCGAAAGCTGGAGATAGCCCATCGTTTTTGCCAGGTGGGCGGTGGCCTGCGGTCGGTGGTCCTGAACGTGTCGGTTGAACATGGCGTCCTTGTGGGGCGCTCAGGATAAAGTCCTAACCGGCTCTTTGGTTAGTGCTTGGTTAGAACGTCTAGGCGGCAGTATAGTCCTGCCGGCCTATGCGGTCAACTCGCAATTCGCCTGAGGCGCGTACAGTGCTTACAGTGCAAGAAACGTGCCACCCATCCTCCGCTATAATGCGGCCCGGATGTGGTCAGCGGCCATGTGGACTCCTTTAGGAATTGCCCGCGGCCTAAGTGGGCAATTCTTGGCGCAGCCGTCTTGGGCCAGCCACCGATTTTCACAGGCCAGGGGTGGCCCGCCCACCCCAGGCTTGAAAAAATCGGTGTCGGTCAGATAATGAATCTCAAGACCCCACCGTGCGATGAGAGCGCGCCCCGACGTTGATCTCGCCGGTACCTGCTGGTTGTCTCAGGGATTTTGGCGCTGCATAGTTTGCGACTCGCGCCCAACCCGCGCAGGCGGGTTTCGCCTAATGGAGCCGCGGTTTAAACCGCCAGGCGCCGCCAGTGACGACAACTCGGCCCTGTTTCATTTTCGCCCGGTGCCGCCCCCTTGGGCCGCACCCCGGACATTTGCCATGGCGATGCCTGACGCGCAGAAAGACGAATACTTGTTTGATTTCGCCCCGATCTCACTCTGGGAAGACGACTACAGCGCCGTCAAGGCCCGCCTCGGCCGCAGCCGGCGCTTCCCCATCAGCATCGTCATCGCCGATCTCAACGGCCTCAAGGTCGCCAACGACACGCGCGGCCACGCCGAAGGCGACAAGCTCATCCGGCGCATGGCCGAGGTGCTCACCGCCAGCGTGCGCGGCGACGACGTAGTGGCCCGCCTGGGCGGCGACGAGTTTGCGGTGCTGCTGCCCGCCACCGACGCCGCTGCCCGCCGCCAGAGCATCGAGCGGGTGCGCAGCCTGGTCGAGCTCAACAACAAGTATCACCGCACGCCGGTCCTCAGGGTGGCGCTGGGCGGGGTCACAGCCGACGGCCGCGCGGCGCTGGCCGACACCATGCGCCAGGCCGACGACGAAGTGTACGCCGAGAAACGCCGCCAGCACGCCGGCCGCGTCTGACGCGACCACTCGCCATCACCCAACCACAAGCAGAAACACATAATGCGCATAGCCAGCAAGGCAAGTCAGGCACAAGAGGACACGCCGCATGGAACAACCTGAGGCTATGCGCACCACCCAGCGCCGCCGCCGGTGGCTGATCATTTTCCTGAGCGTTGCCCTGCTGATTGTCATTGTCCTCGGCGCGCTTTGGTGGCTGGGGGCCTTCAAGCCGCGCGGCCCCACCACCTTCGACGGGCAGCGCGCCCTCGCCTACGCCGTCGCGCAG
>Ga0163144_10022554_pt1 | contig 12471 bp, 9 predicted proteins | sample OliLak19BULKMAT1_FD_123175 | JGI IMG/M metagenome (GOLD analysis project Ga0163144, IMG submission 123175) | Freshwater microbial mat bacterial communities from Lake Vanda, McMurdo Dry Valleys, Antarctica - Oligotrophic Lake LV.19.BULKMAT1 | ecosystem: Environmental > Aquatic > Freshwater > Lake... | reverse complement strand
GTTTCATCATCCGCCTTATTCCAAAGGCAGCCACAACTCCGACACGGAGGCGCAGATGGTCCAGATGCGCACCAACTTCAACCCCATCTTCGACGCCGGCGGCGTGGATCTCGTGCTCGTCGGTCACAGTCATGCCTATGAACGGTCGGTGTTGCTCTCCAACCATTACGGCGTCAGCACCACCCTCACGAACGCGATGAAAAAGAACGCCGGCAGTGGCCGGCCCGCCGGCACGGGAGCCTATATCAAACCGCTCACCGGTTCCCGCGCCCACTTCGGCGCCGTTTATGCCGTGGCCGGCAGCGCGGGCAGCGCGGATGGCGGCGCGCTCAACCATCCCGCGATGTATGTCTCCTACAACACCGGCGGCACGCTGAACCTGGACATCAACGGCAATACCCTGAACGCCACCTATGTCGAAAAAGGCGCCACCACCGGCACCTTTACCACGCCGGACACCTTCACCATTCTCAAGCAGGGTAGCGCCGACACCGACAACGACGGCATCCCTGATCCCTACGAGGATGCCCACGGACTCGATCGCAACAACCCCGCCGACGCCGCGCTCGACAGTGATGGTGACGGCGCGTCGAACCTCAAGGAGTACATCCTCTCCACCACCTCCACCGCCCCTGACCGCTACGCCTTCAGCACCAGCTACAATACCCCGCCCGGCCAGGCCACGGTGACCTTCCCAACGACCCTCGGCCGCACCTACCGCGTCATGTACAGCAATACCCTGCTCTCCTGGCAGCCCGCTTCCGCAGTCGTCGCCGGCACCGGCGCGACGATGCAATGGACCGACGACGGCACTGTCACCGGCTCCCTGCCCTCGGCGGCTGGAAAGCGCTTCTACCGCATGGAGGTTACGGTCGTCCCGTAGCAGTAGGCGGGAAAATGGGCGCTACGCAAACGTCTGCGTCAGCCCTTACCGAGAGCCCGCTGGGCTCTGAGATCCAGGTTGTCCGGGTTGGCGGGTTAGGGTCAGCTTTAGAATCGAGAATTTCCCGCTCTCATGCCGAAGCTGGGGCTTCGGGACATACTGGTCGGCGGGGAAGCTTTGCTTCCGGGGCAGGCGCCTGGCGCGGCGGCTCCGCTGCCTGCCGCCGAAGCGGAGCTTCCGCCGCGTGGCTTGCAATATGCAGCCCCCGACTTCGTAACGGGCGGAACCGCGTCATCGCGGAGCGCTCCCGCCAAGCTGTAAGCGGCAGCGTGTGGGATGGGTCGAGCCCTGTTCACTCTGCCTCCATACGCCCCGGAAAAGAGGGGCCAAACGTAGGGGCGCAAGCATTCCCGCCCGCGCCGGGTGACTACCGTGCGAGCGCTTCGCGGTAGATCGCTTCGAGGGCGCGGGCTTGCGCGGCGAGATCGAACTCCGCGGCGACGCGGCGAGCGGCGGCGGCGCTCATGGTGGCGTAGCGGGCGGGGTCGCGGGTGAGGGTGCGGAGGGATTGCGCAAGGGCGGGGGCATCGCGCTCGGGCGTGAGGAGTCCGCTGACGCCGTGCTCGACGGCTTCGGGGATGCCGCCGTGGTGGGTGGCGAGGACGGGCAGGCCGCTGGCCATGGCTTCGAGCATGGCGTTGGGCACGCCTTCCTGGTTGCCGTCGGGGCCGAGTTCGCTGGGGTGGAGGAAAAGGTGTGCGCTGGCGTAAAGGGCGCGCAGTTTTTCCTGCGGGAGAAAGCCGGGAAAGGTGACGCGCCCGGCGAGGCCGAGGGCGGCGACGAGCGCGCGGAGGCTGGGCAGTTGCGGGCCATCGCCGGCGATGGCGAAGGTGGCGCGCGGAAATTCGGCGGCGAATTCCGCGAAGGCGCGCAGGCTGGTGACGAGTCCTTTTTTCTCGATGAGCCGACACGCCTGCACGCAACGCCACGCGCCGTCGGCGGGCGCGGTGCGCTGGGTGAAAGGGATGGCGTCGAGCGGAATGCCGGTGCGGTGCAGGCGGATTTTTTCGCGCGGCGCGCCGATGGCGACGAGCCGCCCGGCGAGCGACTGCGAGCGCACGAGCAGCAGCGTGGCGCGCTCGAGCATGCGGCGGGTGCGGGCGAGGTGCGCGGGTTTGTGCAGGTCGATCTGTGCGTCGGCTCCGTGGAAGCTGACGACGACGGGCAGCGGGCAGATTTCCAGCAGCGGGAGGAGATGCACGCCGATGTGGCCGAAATAAACATGCAGCAGCCGCGCGCCGCTTTGCTCCAAGGCGGCGAGAATGCGGCGCGCCTCGGAGCGGTAGATGGTGATGGGCCGGTCGAGGAGTTGCTTCTGTACGAAGCGCCGGAGCTGGTGGGTGCGGGGCTTGGGCAGGACGACGATTTCGCCAAACGGAAACTCCGCGGCGTGCTCGCGCTTTTGGCAGAAGACGACCGGGCGGAAGGCGCGCAGGGCCGTGATCTGCCGGTAGAGGTGCAGCATCTCGGGCTTGAGGAAGGTGACGACGTATTGCGCGGCGACGGGCGCGGTGGTTGGGGCGGGGCTTGTCACGGGTGCGCGGGCATCTATGGTCGCAGCGAGATGCGGAAAGAAGTCGAAATCGTCAATCGGTTGGGATTACACGCGCGCCCCGCGGCGGAGTTTGTGCGCGCGGTGCAGAAATTTTCGTCGGAGGTGACGATCCAGAAGGGCGACGCAATTTTCAGCGCGGGGAGCATCATGGAAGTGCTGAGCGCGAATCTCGACTGCGGCTCGCGGATCACGCTGGAGGCGATCGGTGACGACGAGGAGTCGGCGCTCGCCCGGCTCGGCGAGCTGCTGTTCGAGTTCAAGCGGCAGGAAGAAGATGGGCGGATGTGAAATTCGGCTGTCGTCGCGCGCTTGGACTCCGCTAGCGTCCCGCGGCGTATGGACTATCTCGAAAAAGCCCGTCGCGTTGTTGGTCTGGAAATCGCCGAGTTGCAGCGCCTGATGGTGCGAATTGACGACTCCTTTGCCCAGGCGGTGGAGACGCTCCAGCACTGCGTGGAAAACCGCGGCAAGATCGTGGTCGTCGGCGTGGGCAAGTCCGGCCACATCGGCGACAAGATCGCCGCCACGCTCACGAGCACGGGCGCGCCGGCGGTGGTGCTCAATTCGCTCAATGCGCTGCATGGCGATCTCGGGGTGGTCGCGGATGGCGACGTGGTGCTGGCGCTGAGCTACAGCGGCGAGACGGAGGAACTCATCAACATTCTCCCCGCGCTCCAGCGCTTCGCCGTGCGCATCGTCGCCATGACGGGCAACGCCAATTCCTTTCTCGCCCAGAACTGCCAAGTGCATCTCGACGTGGGCGTGCTGCAGGAGGCGTGTCCGCTGAACCTCGCGCCGACGGCCAGCACGACCGTGATGCTCGTGCTCGGCGATGCGCTGGCGATGGTGCTGCTCGAGGCGCGCGGTTTCAAAAAGGAGGACTTCGCCCGGTATCATCCCGGCGGACGGCTCGGGCGCACGCTGCTGCTGAAGGTCCACCAGATCATGCGCGGAGCGGATCAGATGGCCGTGGTCCCGCCGACGGCTCTGGTGCGCGAGGTCTTGCACGCCATGGCGAAAGCGCGCGCCGGTGCCGCCGAGGTGGTGGATGCCAACGGGCGGCTGCTTGGCATTTTCACGCACGGCGATTTCGGCCGCCACTTCCAGACGCATCCCAGCCTTTTGGAAAAAGAGGTCGGCGATTTCATGACGCGCAACCCCATCACCATCCGCGGCGATCACCTCGCCGCCGAAGTCCTGCACATTCTCGAAACCCACCGCATTGATGATCTCGTGGTGGTGGATGAAGCCAACGTCCCCGTCGGCGTCGTGGACTCGCAGGACGTCGCGCGGTTCAGGCTGGTGTAGCCGACCCTTTGGCGGCAGCGGCGAGCGGGCGGACGAAGGCGGCGAGCTTTTCTACGAGCGCGGGGTCTTGTCCAAAGACCGCGATCTGTTTCACGATGGCACTGCCGACGACCACGGCATCGGCGTGCTGCGCGACCTGCCGCACGTGCTCCGGCGTGGAAATGCCAAAGCCGACGGCGATGGGCAGCGCGGTGGTGGCGCGGATTTCCGCGACGCGCTCGCCGAGTGAGGTGGCGACTTCCGCGCGCTCGCCGGTCACGCCTTCGCGCGAGACGTAATAGACGAAGCCGCTCGCGCCCGCCGTGAGCTGGGCGATGCGCGCGGGCGGGGTCGTCGGGGCGATGAGGCGGATGCGCTTGAGGCCGGTCTGCTGGAGCAGCTCCGCGTTCTGCGCGTCCTCGTCGGGCGGCAGATCGAGGATGAGCAGGCCGTCCACGCCCGCCGCTTCCGCGGCGCGGTGAAATTCCGCGAAGCCGAAGCGGTAGATCGGGTTCATGTAGGTGTAGAGCACGATGGGAAGCTGCGACTGCGCGCGGATGGCGCGGACGCAGTCGAGCACGCCCTGGGCGGTGGTGCCCGAGGCGAGCGCGCGCACGGCGGCGAGCTGATTGACTACGCCATCGGCCAGCGGATCGGAGAAGGGGACGCCGAGTTCGAGGATGTCCACGCCCGCCTTTTCAAAAGCCCAGGCCAGCTCGCGCGTGGCGTCGAGATGCGGATCGCCGGCGGCGATGTAGGCGATGAGCGCGGCTTTTCCGGTGGCGCGGAGTTCGGCGAATTTTTGGTCAATACGGTTGGGCATGGAGGGCGGAGATTGAATGACGGAGGACGAATGGGGAATGACGAAAGAATGTCGAAGCCCGAATGCGTTTCAGCGATGCGCCTTCGTCATTCGTCATTTCTGAATCACCGAGTTCTGCTAACTCTCTCACCCGCATGTCCACTGCCGTCGCCAAACCGCCCACGCTGAAGATCCACGAGATCTATGAATCCGTGCAGGGCGAAAGCTCGTGGGCCGGCTGGCGCTGCGTGTTTGTCCGGCTCACGGCGTGCGACCTCCGCTGCACCTACTGCGATACGGAGTACGCCTTTTACGAGGGCAAGAAGCGCGCGGTCAGCGAGGTGCTGGCGGAGGTGCTGGCGTACGACTGCCCGCTCGTCGAGATCACCGGCGGCGAGCCGCTGCTGCAAAAAAACGTGCTGCCATTGATGACCGCGCTGTGCGCCGCCGGGCGCACGGTTTTGCTCGAGACGAGCGGCGCGCACGACATCGCCCCGATTGACGCGCGGGTGCATCGCATCATGGATTTGAAAACGCCGGACAGCGGGGAGTGCGCGCGCAACCTGTGGTCGAACATCCCGCTGCTGACGCCGCGCGATGAGGTGAAATTCGTCATCGGCTCGCGCGGGGATTACGAGTGGTCGCGCGCGCAGGTCCGCGCGCACGGGCTGGATACGCGGTGCGGCGGCGTGCTGTTTTCGCCGGTCTTTGGGCGGATCGAACCGCGCGACATTGTCGGCTGGATCATCGAGGACAAACTGCCGGTGCGCTTCCAGCTCCAGATGCACAAATTCATCTGGGATCCGAAACAGAAGGGCGTTTAGCGAGGCGGTCATCAACCCGGCGGTCCGCCGTCGAAACGGGGGGCACCTTGACCAAGGACGGCTCCCGCGTTAAACAACTGCTTCTCACAAGGTTGCCACCGATGAAACGCCCCCAACTCTCCGCTCCCCACCGCGCCATCTGCGCGGCTGGCTTTTTCCTGACCGCCGCCGTGTCCGCGTCGGCCACACTAATCACACTCCCGGCCGCCAGCCTCTCCGCGCCGATTTTGGACCCAGGAACGATCGTGAATTTTGGCGAGGTCAGCATTGGGACGCCGATCATTGGACAAACGATCAAGGGCTTTGCCTTTGCCGAGAACTTCCCGGGGGCGACGGTCTCAGCGGCGGGTCCGGGGAGCACGCTGAACCTGACGAGTCCGAGTCTCCAGTCGGGGGGCGGTTACTCTCCCGCGACCTACGCGCTGACGGTGACGATGCCCTATCGACTGACCAGTTTTGGGTTCGGTTTTGCGATTCTCAATTTCGTGCCGACAGTGGACGCCGTGACGATCACGGTTTTCGACGGCCTCACGAATCTTGGTGCGCTGACCTATCCGGGATCGCCGGATCCGGCATTTGACGGCGGGTTTGCGGGCATCGAAAGCACCATCCCGTTCACCAGCGCGCGGATCACATTTGGCCCATCGGCAGCGGCGTTTGCGATCGATAATCTGGCGGCGGTGCCGGAGCCGGGTTCGCTGGCGCTGTTGTTTCTTGGGAGCGCGGCCGTGGGTTTACGGCGCAAGCGGTCGGGCGTTTAAGTCCAGTCCGCCGTCGCCGCGCCGCTCCGCGGGCGCGGACAGCCTTTAGACGAGTGTTCTGGGACGTTTTATGGGATGGGAATGAGTGCGGTCGGCTCCCTGAAATCGCCGTCGCCGCGACGGATGCCGCGAAGGCGCGAAGGTGCAAAGGCGACAATCTTCCGCCGTTGCCATTCGCGGACGAGCCGATAGCCTCGCCGCACTTATGGCAAAAGCTGCACTCGGCAAAGGACTCGGCGCGCTCATCAATACGCGCGTCGCGTCGCCCACTCCCGCTTTCGAAAGCGGCGAGCGGGTGCAGCTCGTCGCGCTGACGCGGATCGTCCCCACGCCGCTCCAGCCGCGTACCGTTTTTCGCGACGACCATCTCGATGAACTCGTCGCTTCGATCAAAGAGCACGGCATCATCCAGCCGCTCATCGCACGGAAACGGGGCGACCAATTTGAACTCATCGCCGGCGAGCGGCGGTGGCGCGCGGCGCAGCGCGCGGGGCTGGAGGAGGCGCCGGTCATCGTCCGCGAAGCCTCGGATCAGGAAGTCCTCGAACTCGCGCTCATCGAGAATCTCCAGCGCGAAGATCTCAACCCCATCGAGGAAGCGCGGGCCTTCGCGCGGCTCGCGCACGAGTTTCATCTGCGGCAGGAGGACATCGCGCAAAAGGTCGGCAAGAGCCGCGCGGCGGTGGCGAACAGCATGCGGCTGCTCGATCTGCACGAGCAGGTGCAGACCTGGCTCACGCAGGAACGCATCTCGGTGGGCCACGCCAAGGTGCTGCTCTCGCTCAAGGCCCACGATGAGCAGGCGCTGCTCGCCGAGGAGATCATCCGCCGCAGCCTGACCGTGCGCGCGGCGGAAAAACTCGTCGCCCAGCAGTTCCTCCAAAACGGCACCACCAAGCCCACGCGCGGCGCGAACTCCAGCGGCGGTCCGGCGCTTTCGCCCGCCTACCAACATGTGCAGAACCGGCTGCAATCGCACCTCGCCACCCACGTCGTACTGCATCACGGCGAAAAGCGCGGGCGCATCGAGATCGAATATTACGGCAAGGACGACCTCCAGCGCATGCTCACGCTGCTCGGCCTCGGGGAGGAATGAGGGTGGATTGCAGATTGCAGATTGCAGATTGCAGATTGGCGGCGAGTGCGCTCGTGGCAGTCGCATTGGCTTTGGGCGGCTGTGGCGAGAAAAAGGACGCGTCGGCGGATGCGGGAAAAATCTCGGCCGAAAATCCGGCGGCCTCGGGAGCGTTGGCTCAGCCGACACCTGCGAAGCCTGTGGCCAAGCCCATCCCGCCGGGACCGGCGGAAATCTGGAAGGAGTTTTCCGGCGAGCGGGCGTTTGAGGAAGTGCGCAAGCAGGTCGAGGTCGGGCCGCGACCGGCGGGCACGCCGGAGCTGGAGAAGGCGCGGGTGCTGATCGAGGAAGGGCTGCGGCGCAACGGCTGGGAGGTCGAGCGGCAGACCTTTACCAACGAGACGCCGCGCGGGCCGGTCCAGTTCGTCAATGTCATTGGACGCTTTTCCGCCACCGGCCAGACGCCGGTGCCGCGCGACACCCAGCGCGCCATCGTCTGCTCGCACTACGATACGAAACGCTTCAGCACCATCCGCTTCGTGGGCGCGAATGATGCAGGATCGAGCACCGGCGCGCTGCTCGAACTCGCGCGCGTCCTCGCGCTCGATCCCGCGCTGGCGGCCCAGGTCGAGCTGGTCTTCTTCGATGGCGAGGAGGCGTTCGTGCAATTCACCGCTCCGCTCGATCTCAAGCCCGACGGTCTCTTTGGCAGCCGCCACTACGCGTCCCAGCTCCGCGAAAGCAAACGCGCGGGGCAATTCCGCTTTGGCATTCTCTGGGACATGATCGGCGACCGCGACCTGACCATCACGCTCTCGAACGACTCGCCGCCCGATCTGACGCGCGAGATTGTGGCGTCCGCCGAGGCGCTCGGTCTCCGTCAGCATTTCAGCAACTATGATCGCTCGATCCTCGATGACCACGTGCCGCTCAATACGGTTGCGCGCATCCCGACCATCAACCTCATCGACTTCGACTACTCCGCCTGGCACACCGCCGACGACACCCTCGAACGCCTCTCCCCCGAGAGCCTGCAAAAGATTGGCGCAGTCACGCTCCATCATCTGCGCAAGACGCTCGGGAAGTAACCGGGTGCACATTCCCGCTTGCGCTCCCCCGGACGAAAAGCGGAAGAACGGGCAATGCGTTACGCCCCTCTCGCCCCCGCCCTTTTCACCGAAAACCGCGCCCGCCTCGCCGCGCTGCTGCCGCCGAAGTCGCTGGCCATCCTCAATGCCAACGACATCCTGCCGACGAATGCGGACGGCTCGCTGCTCATGCGCCCGAACAGCGACCTCTACTACCTCACCGGCGTGGAGCAGGAGGAGACGAAGCTGCTCATCTTTCCGGATGCCGACGACGAGAAGCTGCGGCTGATCCTTTTCCTCCGCGAACCGAACGAGCAAAACGAACTCTGGGAGGGGCACAAGCTGCGCAAGGAGGAGGCGCAGGCCGCGACCGGCATCGTGCAGGTGAAATGGCTGAGCGAGTTTCCGGGGATCCTGCGCCGCGTGATCTGCGAGGCCGAGCAGGTCTTTCTCAATACCAACGAGCACCGCCGCGCGAGCTGCGAGGTGGAGACGCGCGACGAGCGGTTCATCCACGAAGTGCAGCGTCTCTTTCCGCTGCACACCTACCGCCGTCTCGCGCCGCTCCTGCACCAGCTCCGACTGGTGAAAAGCCGCGCCGAAGTGCAGGCGATCGAGCGCGCCAGCAAGCTCACGGAAAAAGGGTTCCGCCGCGTGCTGCGCACCACCAAGCCGGGCCAGACCGAGGCGGACATTGAGGCGGAGTTTGCCTACGAATTCACGCGCGGGCGCGGGCGCTTCGCCTACGACCCCATCGTGGCCTCCGGCAAGAACGCCTGCTGCCTGCACTACCAGGTGAACGGTGCAACGCTGAAAGCCGGGCAGCTCGTCCTGCTCGACGTCGGCGCGTCGCTGGCGAACTACAACAGCGACATGACGCGGACCATTCCAGTGAGCGGAAAATTCACGCGCCGCCAGCGTCAGATCTATGGCGCCGTGCTCCGCGTGCTGCGCACCATGACCGCCGCGCTGGCACCCGGCGTGATCCACAAGGAGTGGCAGAAAAAGTCCGAAGCGCTGATGACCGAGGAGTTGCTCAAGCTCGGCCTGCTCAAACCCCGCGACATCAAGAAGCAGACCGACGACGCGCCCGCGGTGAAGAAGTATTTCATGCACGGCCTCGGGCATCCCATCGGGCTGGATGTCCACGACGTGGGCGACCTCGCCACGCCGATGCAGGACGGCTGGGTCTATACCGTCGAGCCCGGCATCTACATTCCCGAGGAGGAGCTGGCCATCCGTCTCGAAGACACCGTGCTCATCACGGCCAAAGGCCCGGTCAACCTCATGGCGGCCATCCCGCTGGAGGCCGACGAGATCGAGGCGCTGATGCGCCGCCGCTGACCCCGCCGCGCCATGCGCCGTCTGCTGCTCCCGCTTTTCCTCGCGCTCGCCACCGCCAACGCCGACGAAAAGGCGGACGCGGTAAAGACGCTGATCCCGTGGCTGCTGGACGAAAAGGACACGCTGCGGGAGATCCGGTTCGCAGATGTCATCGCCGCGACCTCCGGGAAAAAAGTCATCGCCATTGACCCCAAAGACCAGGACGACCAGCGCGTGCTCGCGCAGATCGGCACGGCGCTCGACGCCGTGCTCGCGGCGATGAACGCGCCCGACAGCCCCACGCGCGCGGTGCAGCGCGTGAACGAAATGAGCGCGAAGTTTGAGGACGCCATCCTCGCGCAACTCAAGGCCGTGCCGGGCCTGGAGTGCGGTATCCCGCCGACCGCCGCTGGCGTGCGGCAACGCTCCGGCTATCCCGATCTGCGGCTGCTCGACAAGGCGACGGGCCGCGTCTTTTACCTCGACCCGAAACTCTTCGCCCAAGGCAGCAAGACCAGCGCGCTGCGCACGTTTTACTTCGAGCCGAAGCGCGCGACCAACAAGGTCAACGACGACGCGCGCCATCTCATCATCGGCATCGAGCACGACCGAGGCGCGGAGGGCGTGGTCCGCTTCCGGCACTGGGAACTCCTCGACCTCGCGAATTTTCGGGTAAAGCTGAAGGCCGAGTTTGAGGGCAGCAACGCCGACATGTATCGCCCCGAAGCGGTGGTCGGCACGGGCCCCAAACGCTGAGCGGTTTGCTCGGCAGGCCTTCCGCAAACGCAAGGATGCGGAAAGGCGACAGTCCGCCGGCGGCGGAGCGCGGGACGTCGTAGGTGGCCGCGGGCTACTCGGCTTCGGTCGGTTCCTCTTCCTCGTCGCGGACGACGGGGGCGATGGCGGAGAGCATCTCGCCTCCGCGCATGTCGATGAGTTTCACGCCTTGGGTGACCCGGCCCACTTCGCGGATTTCGGCGACGCGGGTGCGGACCAGTTTGCCTTTGTTGGTGATGAGCATGAGTTCGTCGGCCTCATGCACGGTGAGGGCGCCGGCGATGCCGCCGGTGCGCTCGGTGATTTTCATGGTGATGACGCCTTTGCCGCCGCGCGACTGGAGGCGGTAATCCTCGAAGGTCGTGCGTTTACCGAGGCCGTTCTCGCCGGCGACGAGGAGCGTGGCGTCCTTGTTCACGAGCGCGGCGGCCACGATGTAGTCGTCCTGGTCCGGGCGGATGCCCCAGACGCCGACGGTTTTGCGGCCCTGGTCGCGCAGTTCTCCCTCGTTGAAACGGATGCTCATGCCCTGGTGGGTGATGAGCACGATCTCGTCGAGCCCGCCGGTGAGTTTGCAATCAATGAGGCGGTCGCCCTTCTCGATCTGGATGGCGATGAGGCCGCCTTTGTGGATGTTTTTGAAGGCGCTGAGGTTCGACTTTTTCACGATGCCGCTGCGCGTGGCGAACATGATGTGCAGCGTGTCGGTCCACGTTTCCTCGGCGGTCTTTTGGCCCTGGATGCGGATGGTCGCGGCTATTTTCTCGTCGGGGCGCAGTTCGAGCAGGTTCGCGATGCTGCGGCCTTTCGAGGCGCGCGAGCCTTCGGGAATCTCATACACGCGCTCGACGTAGCAGCGGCCGTCGGTGGTGAAGAACATGAGGTAGTCGTGCGCGTTCGCGGAGAAGAGATGCTCCACGAAGTCGTCGGAGTCCTCCTCGCTCGCGCCCTCGCGGGCGGTCATGCCAATCACGCCTTTGCCGCCGCGGCGCTGGGCGCGGTAGGCGGAGACGGCGGTGCGTTTGATGAAGCCGTTGTGCGTGAGCGTGACGATCACGCCTTCGTTGGCGATGAGATCTTCGATGCTGACTTCGCCCTCGGCGGGCACGATTTCGGTGCGGCGCGCGGTGCCGTATTTTTTCTGAATTTCGCGCAGTTCGTCGGTGATGATGGTCAGCACGCGCTGTTCTTTCGCGAGGATGTCGAGCAGGTCCTTGATCGTGGCGACCAGCGCGTCGTATTCGTTTTTGACGCTGTCGCGCTCCATCCCGGTGAGCTGGTAAAGGCGCAGGTCGAGGATGTGGCCGACCTGCTTCTCGGTGAACTTGTAATTGCCATGCACGAGCCGCGCTTCATCGCGGATGAGAATTCCCAAGTGCTCCACCGCGCTGCGCGTCCAGGAAAGCGCCAGGAGTTTCGCCTTGGCGTCGTCGCGGTCGCGGGAGTCGCGGATGATTTTGATGAAGTCGTCGAGGTTCGCGAGCGCGATGAGGTAGCCCTCGAGCTTTTCGGCTTCGATCTCGGCCTGGCTGAGCAGGAAACGCGTGCGCCGCAGGATGACTTCGCGGCGGTGCTCGATGAAGCAGGTGATCGCGTCTTTCAGCCCGAGCAGACGCGGTCGGCCGTGGTCGATGGCGAGCATGTTCACGCTGAACGACGACTCCAGTGCGGTGTGCTTGTAGAGGTTGTTGCGGATGACTTGCGGGTTGCTGTCGCGTTTCAACTCCACGACGACGCGCGTGTTTTCGTCGGACTCGTCGCGCACGTCGCTGATGCCGGGGAGAATTTTTTCGTTCACCAGTTCCGCGATGCGTTTCACTAACTCCGCGCGGTTCACGTTATACGGAATCTCGGTGATGATGATCTGCTCGCGCCCGCCCTTCATCTCCTCGATGCCTGCGCGTCCACGTACGCGCACCGCGCCTTTGCCGGTGGAGAAATACGAGAGGATGCCCGCCGTGCCTTGCAGCATACAGCCCGTGGGAAAGTCCGGCCCTTTCACAAACTGCATCAGTCCTTCGAGCGTGATGTCCGGG
>Ga0163144_10022552_pt1 | contig 12472 bp, 11 predicted proteins | sample OliLak19BULKMAT1_FD_123175 | JGI IMG/M metagenome (GOLD analysis project Ga0163144, IMG submission 123175) | Freshwater microbial mat bacterial communities from Lake Vanda, McMurdo Dry Valleys, Antarctica - Oligotrophic Lake LV.19.BULKMAT1 | ecosystem: Environmental > Aquatic > Freshwater >... | reverse complement strand
GTGGCCGCTCAGAACCGCCCGCCGACGGTCAAGCTGGTATCGCCCGCGACACCCATCCCGCCTTCGCCGCCCAGGGCCGCGCCGCCTTCGCCGCCTGCCCCGCCCCCTTCACCGCCTGCCCCGCCCGCTTCGGAGCCTGCTCCACCCAATCCCGATTCACCACCATCTGCAGCCGCGCCACCAGCGGCACTGGGAGCGCCGCTGGCCGCCGAGCCGCCGAGATTTCCGCCGCCTGCCTTGCCGCCGGCTCCGGAACCGCTCGCGCCCGATCCGGGACCGCTTCCGCCGTCGTTGTTGCCATCCAAGGGCAAGTCAGGCTGCGGATTCAGGCTGCAGGCGCCTGCGACCCAAACTGCGAGCAGCCAATAGTAACGGCGTGAAAGCGCGGACTGCACCGCACCCATCCTAGCAATATCCCTGCCATGAGCAATATCTCCCCCAGGTCGCGAGCCCTCAACGGAGCTTCACGCCCGGCGCGCCCGGGCGCGAGCCAATAAGGAGAGAGCCGCGGATAGATCGGGGGGCGAGCGACGCAAGCCCTGCGCGACCCGCGACAGCTCGGCACACAGCGATTCTGCGACGCTCGCCACCTCATCCGCATTGGTTTCGAAGATATCGCTCCACATCGACTCGGGGCCTCCGGCGGCTCGAGTCGCGCGCTCGAAGGCTGGGCCCATGGCTTGCTCGGCATGGGTTTGGCTAGCTAAACCGGCTAAGGCGCTGGCGATTAGCTGCGGCAAGTGGCTGGTAAGCGAGACCGCGCGATCGTGCTCCTCTGGAGAAAGCTCGACCAGCTGGGCACCAGTGGGCGCGAGCAGCTCCGCGACCGCTTGCCCTGCCTGCGTCTCGGCGTGCTCCCGGCTAAGGATCCAGGCGCGGCCTTCGAAAAGGTCGGCGCGAGCATTCTCAATGCCGCCGTCCGGGAGGCCCGCCATAGGATGACCGGGTACGAAGTACGCGGCTCGCGGGTGCTCGGCGGCAGCGGCGGCGATCTCGCGCTTGGTGGAGCCGCAGTCGGTAACGACCGGAGCGTGCGTGAGACTCCACGGCAGAAGCCGGATGATGGTCCCCACCGGTACGGCTAATATTGTCACCTGCGAGCGCTCGAGCGCGAGCTTTAGGGCTTCGGTTTGGTCTAGCGCTAGGTGCTCGTCGGCGGCTTCTCGCGCTGCTGGAAGTGCCAAAACCGGTGCGCGATCGATGGCAGTTACATGCACGTTGCCGTGGCGTCGCAGCGAAAGCGACAGCGAGCCGCCGATCAGCCCGAACCCCACGATTGCGACGCGCTTCATCCGCGGATGGCCCGACCGATGGCGCAGAGCTTCTCTGCGAGGGCCACGGCGTCACTCCAGCGCAGCGTAGCCGGCACGCGCGGCACTTCGCTATCAGGACCGATCCAGGTGCGCAGGATCACCCCATCCGAGCCAGCCGCGATGGCGGCGCAGGCCACTGCTTCGACGTAGCGCGCGCGCTGGGCAATCGTGGCCACGTCGACCACGATGGGTAGATGCGTGCGCTGCTTGGCACGAGCGATCGCCGCAATTTCCAGGGTGCGGGCTCCGTTCGGGTACTCGCCGCCGGCCTCCAGCAGCACGATGCTGCTGTCTCCCCGAGCAAGCTCGCGCTCCGCCGCACCTATCCAGGAGTTGGCTCCCCAGCTGGGGGCTCGCTCCACGAAATGTACCGCGAATTGCTGCTCGGAAGGCTGAGGATGAATGGAGAGACACACGAGCGCTCCGATCGTGTCGGCCGCGCGCGGGGAGCGAGTTACCGTCGCATCGAAAGGCCTGCCCGCACGGACCTCGTAGGTAAGCTCTTTCGAAGCGGGCGGAAGCTCCGTGCCTTCCTCATCCAGGGAGCTCGCGCCGGTTTCGCCCCGCCGCCCCGCCGGCACCGCTTCGATGGCAATCCAAGGCTTGTCCCCACCGATACTGCCCCACGGTCCTTCAACCACCGTGGATCTTTGGCGGAACCGCCGCGAAGAAAGGCGAAACTGCTCGCTGACGCGCACGACCTGCGATACGCCCGGAAACTCGCTGACAACGGACACATCGTTCCCAGTCATGTCGCCCACGACCCCCAACGTGGTGGTCGAATGCCCGCTGGATCGGTGGACATCGAATCCGGCGCTGACCAGAAACGAGATCACGCTTTCGACGGCCTGGGCCGTCGCATCAGGCTCCATGATCACAATCATTGGGGGGTTACGAAGCTATCAGGGAAGTTCCCCGGCGTGCTAGCTTTCCCAGCTGTTGGGGGCCGCCTTCGTTTCTTGCCATGCAATCAACACCTCCCGGAGACCCGCTGATTGGTACGACCGTGGCGGGACGGTACAAGGTCATCAAACAGCTCGGCGAAGGCGGGATGGGTCAGGTTTACCTGGCCGAGCACACCGCCATCGAGAAGCGCATCGCGCTTAAGGTGCTGCGCGCCGAGTACGCACACAAGGGCGAGATCGTCACTCGCTTCCAGCAAGAGGCCATCAGCGCCTCTCGCATCAAGCACCCCAACGTGCTCGATGTGTTCGATTTTGGTCAGCTAGACAACGGCTGCTTCTACCTGGCGATGGAGTTTCTCGACGGCAATGACCTCGCCGACGAGCTGCAGCGCGCGCGCACGCTAACACCGCCCCGCGCCCTGCCGATCGCGATGCAGATTTGCCGCGCGCTTTCGGCGGCGCACGCCAAGGGCGTCGTGCATCGCGACATGAAGCCGGAGAACGTATTCCTGCAGCGCACCGCGGATGGCGAAGAGATCGTCAAAATCGTGGATTTCGGGATTGCCCAGCTCAAGCCCTCCAACGAAGAGGCAGCCGCCCAGGCCAGTCAGCACCGTAGGCTCACACGCACGGGCATGATCTTCGGAACGCCCGAGTACATGGCGCCCGAGCAGGCCAGCGGAAAGCATGCGGACCTCCGCTGCGATGTGTATGCGGTCGGCATCATCATGTACGAGCTTTTCACCGGCTCGGTACCGTTCACTGGCGAGACATTTCTCGGGGTTTTGTCCAAACATTTGAACGAAGTCCCTCCGCCCATGCGTTCGGTATACCCGGACCTTTCACTCTCAGCGGAGCTAGAGAACGTCGTGTTGCGGGCGCTGGTGAAAGATCCGGCACATCGCTACCAGTCGATGAATGAGCTTTCGCAGGCGCTGGCCGCTACGCCGGAGGGGCAGTATGCGGGCTTGCGGGGCCCCTACAGCCACGTCGCCGACCAGCGCGGCTCGGTTCTGCCGGGCGCTCCCGTCAACCCGACGGCTCAACAATTCATGGCGAACCCGAGCCAGGTCGGAGCGCCTGCCGGCTCTGGGCCGGTGCTGACCGACGCGGCCCGCGCCGCCATGACGGTGCCACGCCAAGAGACGACCGAGTCACGCGCAGAAACTCAACTCGGTGGTGAGGCCTTTACCCGCCCGCAAACGAAGTCGAGCGGAGCAGGTGCGGTGGTCCTGGCGCTGCTCGGCGTGGTGGTAGTCGGTGGCGGGGCCGCGGCCTTCTTCTTGCGTGACTCCAGCGCGAGCGCGACTGCAGCGTCCGTGCAAGCCAAACCGCCTGAGCCGCCTGGCTCCGCCACCCTCACGCCCGAGCCTCCACGGGTGACGACAGCAGCTGTTGGAAGCGTCGCTTCGCTAGTCCCCGCCGTTGCAGCGACCTCCGTGAAGCTCGAGGTCGTCACCGAGCCGGAGGGGGCAACCCTGCTGAAAAACGGCTTCCAGGTCTGCGACAAGACCCCGTGTGAAGTGACCGCCACCGTCAACGAAACCCTCGAGCTGGAGGGGAAGAAGGGCGCGCTGCGCGGCAAGGCCAAGGTCCTCGCACAAAAAGACCAGAAGGTGACCATCAAGCTGGTCGGCGCGGCCCCAGCCCTGAAGCTATGCGAGGTCGAAGTGGACGGCCTCAAGATCGTTCGCGCCTGTCAGTGACCTGCAGAGTCGCGTGCCGAGGCTAGGGTAGCCGGTTGGCTTTCATTTAACGCCAACGGCACCAAGAGCGCCAAGGCCGCCAAGGGATGGGGGGATCGAGAGCGAGTTGGTGCAACAAGGCGCAACCCGCGCGGCGCCGTGCAACTTGTGAAGCGACGCCCCCTACGACCAACGACGAGACCCCAAAAAACCGCTCGCTTGGCGCCCTTGGCGCCTTCGCGCTCTTGGCGTCAAAAAAACGCCGCCCGCCCACGACAACGCCCCCGCTACACCCCGCTACACCCAACGCTGGACGACCATTTTCTCGATTGTGTTAGGTTCGCGCCCTGCCCAAGGAGCACCGCTCATGGATCGCCGCTCGCTCGTCAGCTTGATCGCCGCCCTCGGCCTCAGCGTAGTCGCGTCCGCTTGTAAGAAAGTCGAGCCAGCAGCAGGAACCGGCTCCGGCAGCGCGGGCAAGCCTAGCGCGGGTGAAATCGTTATCGGCCACTATGGCTCGATGACCGGCAATACCGCGCACTTCGGCCAGGACACCGACAAGGCCGCACGGCTCGCCATCGAGCAACTCAACGCGCAAGGTGGCGTCATCGGCCGGAAGCTCAGGCTGGTGACGCTGGACACCCGCGGGGACGGAGCGGAGGCGGCTAACGCCGTTTCGCGCTTGATTGACGTCGAGAAAGTGCACGCTCTGTTCGGCGAAGTCGCGTCTAGTCTCTCTCTCGCCGGGGGCCGTATCGCGCAGCGCCGCCAGATCCCGATGGTCTCGCCATCATCGACCAACCCCAAAGTGACGGAGGTTGGCGACTTCATTTTCCGGGTCTGTTTCATCGATCCGTTTCAAGGCAAGGTGATGGCTACCTTTGCGCGCCAGACTCTGAAGCTCGACAAGGTGGCGATCCTAAAAGACGTGAAGAACGACTATTCGATCGGACTATCGGACGCCTTCAAAGTCGCGTTCGTCGCTGCCGGCGGTGCGATTCCGGTCGAGCAATCCTACTCGGCGGGCGACACCGATTTTAGCGCACAAATCACCGCGATCAAGGGCTCCGGCGCGCAGGCTATTTGGGTGCCCGGCTACTACTCCGAGGTCGGAGCGATCGCCCGCACGGCGGATCGCCTGGGCGTCAAGCTGCCGCTGCTCGGCGGGGATGGCTGGGACGCCCCTGATCTGTTCAAGATCGGCGGGCAGGCGCTAACGGGCTCCTACTTTTCGAACCATTTCGCGCCCGACACCGCAGCTCCCAAAGCCCAGAAGTTCGTCGCGGACTTCAAGGCCAAGTACGCCAAGGAGCCCACGGGTTTGGGCGCGCTCGGCTACGACGGCATTTGGGTGCTGGCGGACGCGATCAAACGCGCCGGTAGCACCGAGCCCAAGGCGCTTCGCGACGCGCTTGCGACAACCAAAGACCTTGAGGTCGTCACCGGGAAGATCACCATCGACAAGAACCGCAATCCGGAAAAGAGCGCCGTCGTGCTCAAGATCGAAGACGGCAAGGCCAAGTTCGCGGCGCTCGTAGCTCCGTAGCGCGGCTTCTGTCGGCTCCCCTGTGGTCCAGCTCCTTCAGCAAATCCTGAACGGCCTCTCGCTCGGGTCGATCTACGCGCTGATCGCGCTTGGGTACACGATGGTGTACGGCATCCTCAAGCTGATCAACTTTGCTCATGGCGAAGTGTTCATGGTGGGCGCGTACACCGGCTATTATGCGGCGATAAGCCTTGGCATCGAGCACTACGGGGCCGCGAGTTTTCCGCTACTTCTGGCGCTCGTGGTGCTGCTTTTGGCCATGGCCGCGTCAGCGCTCTTGGGCGTAACGATTGAGCTGTTCGCCTACCGCCCGGTGCGCTCGGCGCCACGACTCACGCCGCTCATCACCGCCATCGGCGTGAGCCTGCTGCTGCAGAACGCGGCCATGTTGCTATTCTCGCCGAACCCTCGACCTTATCCGCCCATCTTGCGCGAGGTGCGCTTCGAGCTTGGCGGAGTGATCGTGACCAACGTCAAGCTCACCATTTTCGCCGTCGCCATCGTGTTGATGCTCGGTTTGCACTGGTTCATTCAACGAACCTGGACCGGCAAGGCCATGCGTGCAGTCTCCGTCAACTTGGACGCCGCTCGGCTGATGGGCATCGACACGAACCGCATCATTCGCTCGACCTTCGCCGTGGGCTCGGCGCTGGCGGCCGCAGGTGGCATCCTGTTTGGCCTCGACCAAATCATGGTAAGCCCGCTGATGGGCGTGCTCACGGGCCTGAAGGCCTTCGTGGCCGCTGTTTTGGGGGGGATCGGCAACATTCGTGGCGCAGTCTTGGGAGGCCTACTGATCGGCTTGGCTGAGCAGCTCACGGCGGGCTACCTCTCTCCTGACTACAGAGACGCGATCACGTTCGTGATCCTGATCGTGATCCTGATCCTGCGACCCCAAGGTTTGCTTGGCGTAGTACGGGCGGAGAAGGTTTGATGCGGCTCGCCCGCCGCCTGGCAGTCGTGGTCGCGCTCGGGCTGACTCTTTACGGGGTCCAGTTGCTGTTGTCGGGCGGCGTCATCGAGTACGTGCAGCGCATCATCCTGCTAGCTGGCATCAACATCATTCTCGCTGTGGGGTTGAATCTGATCAGCGGTACGACCGGCCAGTTCTCGATCGGCCACGCCGGCTTCATGGCGGTCGGGGCCTACGGGGCGGCGTTCTTCGGTACCCAGCTCGCGCCAGGGATAGCGGGCGCGCTGGGCGCAGGCGCTGCGGCCGACGCGCTGACCTTCAATCTGGCGCTAGTGATTGGCGCGGTTCTGGCTGGGCTAGCTGGTCTATTGGTAGGCGCGCCCAGCTTGCGACTGCGCGGCGACTACCTGGCTGTCGTCACGCTCGGCTTCGGCGAAATCATCAGGATTTTGTTCAATAACGCCCAGTTTTTGGGGGCTGCGACCGGGTACTTCGGCGACAGCCCCGCGGGCCTTCCGCCCTATACCAACTTCTTTTGGGTCTATGCCTGGGCGATCGCCATCGTGGTCATGATCCGCAACTTGACATTCTCGCAGACGGGTCGTTCGCTCTCCGCCATTCGCGAGGACGAAATCGCCGCGGAGGCGATGGCGACGCCGACCACTCGCCTGAAGGTGTTGGCGTTCTCCTTGAGCGCGGCTGCTGCCGGCGTCGCAGGTGGCCTGTTCGCTCACATGCAGTCGGGCGTGCGACCCGAGGACTTTCGGTTCGACAAGTCGATCGACATGATCGTGATGATCATTATCGGCGGCTTGGGATCGATTTCGGGAGCCGTGGTTGGCGGCATCTTCCTGGCGGTGTCACTGGAGCTGATGCGCGATTTGCAACAGTACCGTCTGGTGCTCTACGCGCTGTTGCTAATCGTGATCATGCTGGTGCGGCCTGCGGGGTTGTTTGGCTCCCGCGAGCTTTCGGACGTGCTTCGGGCGCGCTTCTCCCGCGCGCCAAGCGCCGGCTCGGGAGTCGCGAAGTGACGCTGCAGGAGCGCGAATCCTCGGCAGGATCGCCTATCACGGGGGGTAGAAACAAAAATCCCATCCTCAGGCTGGAGAAGCTGGACAAGATCTTCGGTGGTCTGCACGCCGTAAAACAGGTGTCGCTGGAGGTCCCGGAGCAAGCCATATTCGGACTGATTGGTCCGAATGGGGCGGGCAAGACCACGCTCTTCAACGTGATCACCGGCGTGTACAAGCCGGATGGCGGTCGCGTCTGGTTCGACGGGGTCGACATCTCGGGCGAGCCTCCCGCTCGCATTGCGGCCCGCTGCGTAGCTCGAACCTTTCAGAATATTCGGCTGTTTCGCGCCATGACGGTCGAAGAAAATGTGATGGTGGCCGGCCATCACCTGCACCAGTCCAGCGTGCTAGCGGCGATGTTCCGGACGCGGGCGCACGCGGAGGACGAAGCGCGGCTCACCAAACGCGCGCGCGAGCTTCTGGACGTGATGGGCCTGGGTGAGCACGCGCGCGCCGTGGCAGGTTCTTTGCCCTATGGCTCGCAACGGCGCTTGGAGATCGCTCGGGCGCTGATGCTGAAGCCCAAGCTCTTGCTGCTGGACGAGCCCGCCGCCGGGATGAACAGCCAGGAAGCAGGCGAATTGCAGCGCCAAATCCGTTTCTTGCGCGACCAGATGGGTCTTACGATCGTACTCGTGGAGCACAACATGGCGGTCGTGATGAGCGTGTGCGAAACCGTCCACGTCGTCGATCACGGTGAAACCATCGCCGAAGGCAGCCCGGAGCGCGTGAAGAAAGACCCAGCCGTGCTTGCCGCCTATCTCGGTAAGTCGAGCGAGGCGGGCTCGTGAACGCGGTAGCGCCGCAAACAACCGAGGGCGCGCTCTTGGTTCAGGACTTGCGCGTCAGCTACGGCGGCATCGCAGCCGTGAAGGGCGTCTCGCTCCGGGTCGACAAGGGTGAAATCGTGACTTTGATCGGTGCCAACGGCGCCGGCAAGAGCAGCACGCTCAAGTCCATCGTAGGCCTGGTGCCGGGCGCCAGTGGTCAGATCACGTTGTTCGGCGAGCGCTTGCTGGGCGTTCCTACGCATCGAATCGCCTTCAAGGGAGTGGCACTCGTGCCGGAGGGTCGCGCTATTTTCGGGAACCTGAGCGTCCGCGAGAATCTAGAGCTGGGCGCGTTTCTCAAGCGCGAGAAAAACGCTTTGGTCCAGCGTTTGGAGCGCATCTTGAAGCTGTTTCCCAGGCTTTCCGAACGGCTGACTCAGGAGGCGGGCACGCTGTCTGGCGGGGAACAGCAGATGCTCGCCATCGGCCGCGCGCTGATGGGGGAGCCCAAGCTGCTGCTCTTGGACGAGCCAAGCCTTGGCCTCGCTCCCAAGTTGGTAGAACAGATCTTCGAGGCCATCACCCAGATCGCGAGCGGCGGACTCACCATCTTGCTCGTGGAGCAGAACACGCGGCTGGCACTGGAAACCGCTTCGCGCGCCTATGTGCTGGTCACGGGCGAGGTCGCACTGGCCGGCGCTTGTGCCGACCTGCGCGACGACCCGCGGGTGCAAGGCGCCTACCTAGGCGAGAACGTAGCGACGTGACGGCGAGAAGCGTGTCCGCGCTGTCGCCGCGCGTCACGTTTCGAGGCAACCTGCGCTCGACACGCCATGGCTGGCTGCGCCTCACTCCAGCCTATTCGGTGAGCCTGGTCCTGGAGCTCTTGGGGCGGCGTTCGTTGCCGACGTTGCCGGTTCTGGATCCGTTTTGCGGCACCGGAACGACGCTCAGCGCGTGCGCGGAGCTCGGCATCGCCTGCACCACCGTCGACCTGAACCCGTTCCTCGCCTGGCTTTCGCAGGTGAAATGCCGAGGCTATTCAGCCGCTGACTTGAGCAAGGCCGAGCTACTCGTCGGCGGAATGGCTCGTGCCGCCGCCAAAGGTCGCGGGCGGCGCTGGGTGCCGGAGCTACATCGAATCGACAAATGGTGGGACCCGCCGACGCTGGACGCTCTGTCACGCGCATTCGAGGTGCTGACAGGCAAGCGCGGAAAAGTGCGGGACCTGGCAGCGCTCGCCTTCTGCCGCACGCTGATCGACGCGGGCAACGTGAGCTTTCGCCATCAGTCGATGTCGTTCAAGCAGAGCGAGCAGGCGGAGGATGTGGCTGGCCACTTGCAACGCGCGTTCGTCGCACTTTTGCCCGGAGCGCGTGTCCCGATGCAAGCTTCGGAAGCCCGCGTGCTCCTTGGCGACTCGCGCCAACTGACTCAGCTGTTGCCCAAGGAATCGTTCGGATCCGTTATCACGTCGCCGCCCTACGTCAATCGCATGAGCTACATTCGCGAGCTTCGCCCGTACATGTACTGGCTCGGCTACCTGCAGGACGGGCGGCAAGCCGGCGAGCTGGATTGGAAGGCGATCGGCGGCACCTGGGGCATCGCGACCAGCAAGCTCTCGTCCTGGCAGCCGGAAGCGCGGCTTCCCCTGAAAAAGCTGGGCGTTTTGGTCCGCGCCATCCAGCGCGGCAGTCCGCTTCTGGGTCGCTACGTCGAGCGCTACTTCTGCGACATGGACGAGCACGTCGGTAACCTCAAGCAAGTCTTGGCGGTCGGCGCCGAGGCTCACTACGTCATCGGCAACTCCAAGTTCTTCGACGTCGTCGTGCCCGCCGAAAAACTACTCGCGGACCTCTTCCAGCGTCACGGCTTCGCCGATGTGCGAAAACGCGTACTGCGCCGCCGCACGAGCAAGAAAGAGCTCTACGAGTACCTGGTCAGCGCCAGACGAGTCTGAGGTGCGCGCGGGGTAGCGCTACGCGGAGCGAAGCGGGCGGGCTTGGCTGGGGCGCGTGCGCGGTCAGCGGCCTCTCGCGTTCTCACGCGAAGGGTCCCGGGCGACGCCTGGCGAGCAACGACTGCCAGGCTCTCCACCGCAGCTCGAGGGCACGCTGAGCCAGTTGCAGCGGCACGCGCTACTGCCCCGAGGCGCCGCCTTCGTGCCGGAGGAACAGGCGCTGGGCTTCAACAACAACGCCAACGCCCTCGGTGTGACCGCCATCCTGGCCGAGCAGTACGTGGAAGCCGCCGAGGCTTTGGCAGAGCGCGCCACTCAGTCGTTCCCCCACCTGCTTCGTTGCGCAGAAGAGCACCACGAGCTGTCGCACGAGGGCGACGACAATGCGGACGCCAAAGACAAACTGACACGTATCAACCACTGGTACGCCGAGCAACTTGCCGCGCTGATTGACCGACTGAAGGCCGCTTCCGACGGACCCGGCGGCAGCGTGTTCGACAACACCATCATTCTGTGGGGCAACGAGCTGGGTAAGGGGAACTCGCACTCGCGCGACGACGCGCCGTACGTGCTGGCGGGCGACGCCGGGGGCTACTTCCAGACCGGCCGCTACCTGCAGTATTCAGGGGAACCGCACAACAACCTTTTACTCTCGCTCGTCAGCTCCTGCGGCATCCAGCAAGCTAGCTTCGGCAATCCGGAATGGTGCACTGGGCCACTTGCGGGGCTCGTATGAACGCGGCGAAGCCTGGCATTCCCTCGGGATATTCTCACTTGCGCGGGCTCTTATTGTTTGGAGGCGGCCTCGCTCTCTTAGGCTGCAGCGACGCCGGCGGCGTGGCTTCCGCTGGTGCCGGCGGCGCTGCCGGCCCGCACAGCCCAACGCCTTCCGTGAGCGGAGCTAGCTCGCAAGCCGGAGCCGCAACCAACCCGGCAGCCACTGCTGCGACGAGCAGTGGAGCCAGTCGAGGCAACCTGTCCGTTGCTCTGCGACTGCATCGTAGACATCTGCGCGAACCTGCGGCTGTTCGAGCACAGCATCTGCCTGAATGAAACCCAGTGCGACACGCTGACCCCGGCCCAGCGCAGTTGCCGCCTCAACGAATGTTTGCAGAGCCAAGGCGACCCTGATCCGCTCAAGCGCTGCCAGCACGCAATTGGTCAGGGCGAGACCACGCCCGCCGCCTGCCGATAGCGGCTACGCGCATGGCGTAGGACTCGTAAACGCTCGGAACCGGCTAGAATCGGCTAACCTTCACCGACTGAACTTGGTCGTTCAGCCCGCCGCCTTGGTCGAATGAGTCGTCGCAGAAGTTGACATTGGTCGACACGACCTTGGTGTTTCCGGTGCAATCGTTGTTGCTGTAGAGGGTCACTTCGACGTCCGGGGACAAGAAGTTGATGTACGAAGCGCCACCGGCGGCGACTACGATACATTCCGTTCCTCGCAGCGAATTGATCACCTCCGAGTTGCCGTCGCAGTGCAGAAGAATCTGCGCCACCTCTGGCTCAGCAGAGCAATCCGAGTTGCACAATACGCCATCGTTCATGCCGTCATCGCACGCTTCGCCGCTGTCCACGCTGCCATTGCCGCAGTTGCCACAAGTGGCCTCAACGTACAGGCGCTTGTAGGTGCCGCCGCACGGGTCGCCAAAAACGGCGTTGGTCGCGTTGACCGTGCAGCTGTTGTTCCCAATGCAAGCCGCCTCCACTTCGGAAACAGACGTGGTGGAATCGCAGTTGCTCGTCATGTAGTTGCCGCAGCTGCCCGTCGGCGTTCCGTAGCTCGCGTAAACAATGCCCGTGACGACGCTAGTGTCAGGACACGTCAGGCTTAGCTGAAAGCCTTCATCCACTACGGCGCAAATGGGGCCTGGAGACGAACCGCCGCTGCCACCGGTGCCGCCGGTGTCGGTGCCGCCGGTTCCACCGATGTCGGTTCCACCGGTCGACGTGGTCCCGCCGGTGTCGGTTCCACCGGTCCCGGTGCCCGATGTGCCGCCCGTGCCTGAAGAGCCCCCGCTAACGGCGCCGCCGGTATTGGCCGATCCGGCAGCCCCGCCTGTTCCGCTAGTGCCGCCGGTGCTTGCACCCGCGGAGCCACCTGACTCGTTGTTGGTGCCAGCGTTCGCCATGCCCGCGGCATTGCCATCGTCATCTGCGCCACCAGTGGCGTCCATGCCCCCATTCACACCGGCTCCACCAGTCGATTTTGTGCCGCCCGTGGTCGCGCCCTTGCCAGCGGTTCCGGCAGTGGTGCCTGTCATGCCTGCTGTGCCGACCGTCCCATCGGGGGTGCTGCTG
>Ga0163144_10022549_pt1 | contig 12474 bp, 11 predicted proteins | sample OliLak19BULKMAT1_FD_123175 | JGI IMG/M metagenome (GOLD analysis project Ga0163144, IMG submission 123175) | Freshwater microbial mat bacterial communities from Lake Vanda, McMurdo Dry Valleys, Antarctica - Oligotrophic Lake LV.19.BULKMAT1 | ecosystem: Environmental > Aquatic > Freshwater >... | reverse complement strand
GATCTCACAAACCTTGCTCAAAAAAGTAGGTGGTGGACGTATCGCCGCACACGAAATTATGACCGGTATTCCGGCGATTCGAAATCTTATCCGTGAGGACAAAGTAGCGCAGATGTATTCCTCAATTCAAACCGGCCAAGCCTTTGGTATGCAAACCTTGGATCAGTGCCTGCTTGATTTGGTAAAGCGAGGCTTAGTGACAAAAGTGCAGGCTGGCACCTACGCGAAGGATCGAAAGCTGTTCGACAGCTAGTTGATTCGCCTTTGCGGCGCGTATGTTAGCTGTGAAGCAAAATTGCTCGGTTTGATAAAAGATCGACGAAGGACTGTTTAAGCCACTTCGTCGATCTTGCCTCATTTAACCCGGTGCTACTTAAGCCCTAAATTCGAGCTCGAGAACGCCAGCCAATCGGCAAACTCATCAATCACCATGCTGGTCGGTTTACCTGCGCCGTGGCCGCCTCTGGTTTCAATGCGAATCAGCTGTGGGCTATCGCCTTTGTAAGCGTGCTGTAGTTCAGCGGCAAACTTGAAGCTGTGCGCTGGGTAGACGCGATCATCATGATCGCCGGTCAGTATCAATGTTGGCGGGTAATCTACGCCAGCACGTACGTTGTGCAGCGGCGAATAGGCAAATAGCGCTTTGAATTCGCTCGGGTTTTGTGGCGAGCCATAGTCACTTTCCCACGCCTTGCCGATGGTGAACACGTTAAAGCGCAGCATATCTAATACGCCGACCGCAGGAATGGCGGCGCCGAACAATTCGGGTCGCTGAAGCATAGTTGCGCCAACGAGCAGGCCGCCATTGCTGCGGCCATTAATAGCGATTTTCTTAGGTGCCGTTATGCCCTCGGCAATCAAATAGTCAGCGGCAGCGGCAAAATCATCAAACACATTTTGCCTGTTCTGCTTAATGCCGGCTTGGTGCCAAGCTTCGCCATACTCACCGCCACCGCGCAAATTCGCGACCGCCCAAATACCGCCTTTTTCGACCCAGGCAATAATTGCCGGGGAAAATCCGGGCACCATCGGGATGTTAAAGCCGCCGTAGCCATACAGCAAAACCGGCGTGTTAGGGGATTTCGGCTGGCCCTTTTTCTGAGTGATAAACATCGGAATCTTCGTGCCATCTTTACTCGGGTAAAACACCTGCACCGTTTCAAATTCGGAGGTATCGACGGCAAGTTTTGGTTTCTTGAAGCTGCTCGCTTGGTTATTGCTCAAATCAAGTCGGAACACTTCGTTGGGCTGGGTGAAGCTGGCGAACGAATAGAAGGTTTCGGTGCTGCTGGCTTTTCCGCCAAAGCCACTTGCAGTTCCAACGCCTGGAAGCGCTATTTCTGCGATCAATTTTCCGGTCAAATCAAATCGTTTCACCACGCTGCGCGCGTCAGACAGATAGTTTGCAATCAAACTATTGCCAACCAATGACACGCCTTGCAGAGTGGAGTCGCTTTCGGCAATAAGCGTGCGCCAGTTGGTTTTTGCAGGCTTGTTTAAATCGACTGCAATCACCTGATATTTCGGCGCATTCAGCGTGGTTTGCAAATAAAACGTGCTGCCTACATTGCCGATCACGTTGTAGGTGTCCTCAAATTGATCCACCAACTTCAGCCAGCTTGCTGATTTGTTGCGCAGGGATTGCACGTGCAGCAAATTGCGCTCGTCAGTGCCCATGTTGATGCTGTTAATTAGGTAGTCACCATCGTCACTCACGCTAAAGTAGGCACTTTGACCAGGCTTGTCGGGCTGTTCAAACACCAAGTTAGCGGGCGTTTTTTGGCCAATCTTATGAAAATAGACTTTTTGAAAGGTGTTTGCCGCTTTGAGCAAATTTTGGCCTTTAGGTTCGTCAAAGCCGCCGTAGTAAAACCCGCTGCTGTCGTGTGCCCAGCTTGCGCCGCTGAATTTGCTCCAAGGCACGGAATCATCCAAATCTTTGCCGGTACGAATATCGCGAATTTTCCAGGTTTGCCAATCCGAACCGCCGGAGGACACTGCATAGGCCAGAAAGTTTCCATCTGGTGATACGCTAAGCGCATTGAGCGCGAGCTTGCCGTCCGTTGAAAGCGTGTTCGGGTCTAGCAGCACCACTGCTTCCTCGCCCGGCGCTTGCATGGTGTACAGCACGTTTTGATCCTGCAGGCCGTTGTTGCGCATATAAAACCAACGCCCGCCTTCGTTAAACGGCACGCCAAACCGCTCGTAGTTCCATAGCTCAGTTAGGCGCTGCTTAAAATCCGCGCGCGCAGGAATCGCTTCCAATACTTTATTCGTAACCGCATTTTGCTGCTTGACCCACTGGGCAGTTTGCGGGCTGTCAATGCTTTCTAGCCATCGATAAGGGTCTGCTACTTTGACTTCGCCATAGCTATCAACGGTGTTGCCGCGCGGGCTGTTGGGGTAGCTCAATTCCATTCTAGCGCTTGCGCCAGCCTCGGAGCTAGCGGCGTCGTTTGTGGTTTTACTAGCGGTCATTGGATTGGCACAGCCCGCCAAAATTGCGGCCGCTAAAGCGAGATAAAGTGTTTTTTGCGACATGCGAAATCCTGATAGTCAAAAAGGTGGCGTAGATTTTAATATTGTTAAAGCCGAAATATTAACTGCCAGACGTAATCGGTTTGCCGTCATCGGCAATAAATTTCGGCCCATCGCCCGCCGTTTTTTCATAAACGCCGCCACCTGCGCGTTTGTATTGGGTGAATCCGCGTTCGGAAAAGTGCTTTTCTTTCAGTAAATGCGCCTGCCCAGAAATGCTTCGGGTGGCTGAGATGATTCGAACAATCGCCATTTTGCAGTTTGGGCAAACGGTAGCGTCGGGATCGCTCATTTTGGCAATGATTTCAATCGTGCCAGTGCAGCGTGGGCAGGTTTTTGAGGCATCCAGCGCTTCGTACTCATACACGGGCATCTTCTAGCTCCAGCTGTTCACTGATCGATTCGCTCACTTCTACGGCTTCTGAGGTATCCACATTTGCCGGCCCAAGCTGAGCGATCGGATTGATGCGATTCATGACTAGACAGAAAAAATCAGCGGTGCGTTCGGTGTCATAAACCGCTGAATGGGCTTCGTTTGGATCCCATTTTAAGCCCGCTGCCATCACCAGCTTAGCCAGCACCGTTTGACCGAACAGCGCGCCGCCTAACGTCACTGTGTCAAACACGCTAAAAGGATGAAATGGGCTACGTTTGTTGCCCGTGCGTTTGATCGCCGCATTCAGAAAGTTTAAATCGAAATGTGCGTTATGGCCGACCAAAATGGCGCGCTTGCAGCCGCTTTGTTTCAACGCCACCCGAATGGGCTTGAAAATCAGCTCTAGCGCCTCCTTTTCTTCCAGGGCGCCGCGAAGTGGGTTGTCAACGTCAATTCCGGTAATTTCCAATGATTGCGGGTCAATATTGGCCCCTGGAAAGGGCATTACGTGGGTGGTGGTGGTGGCACCTGGCGCAAATACGCCGTTCGCCCAAACAATCGGCACCGCCGCAATTTCCAACAGCGCATCGCGATGCGCGTCAAACCCGCCGGTTTCCAAATCTACAACGACCGGCAAATAGCCGCGAAATCGCCGGGCGATTGGAACATTTTCAATTGACGACATAAAACGCACACACCTAAGCTAATCGGTAAATTCTGGCAAACGGAAAGTTCTGGCGCGAGAATAGCGTAAATTCCACAGCGTGTACCCAAAGCGAGCAAAGCTGCCCTTATGAACCCTTTAAACCCCCTCACTATTCGCAAGGCCACGCCTGCCGATGTGCCGCTGATCCTGCACTTCATTCGCGCGTTGGCGGACTATGAAAAGTTGCTTGATCGTGTCAGCGCAACCGAAGCAACGCTGCTTGCCACCTTGTTTGGTGAGCGCCCAGCCGCTGAAACACTGCTTGCTTATTTAGGCGACCAGCCGGTTGGATTTGCGCTGTTTTTCCAGAATTACTCGACTTTTCTGGCGCAGCCGGGGATTTATCTTGAGGATTTATACGTTAACCCCGATGCACGTGGGCATGGCGTGGGCCTAGCGCTGATCCAAAGCATCGCCAAAATAGCGCTGGATCGGGGCTGCGCGCGCATGGATTGGGCTGTTTTGGACTGGAACACGCCTGCGATTGAGTTCTATCGCAGGATTGGCGCAGTGCCGCAAACTGAATGGACGGTGCAGCGATTGATGGGTGAAGCGCTAGCGAAGATGGCGAGTTCGGGTCAGACCGTGTGGCGATGACTACCGCAAAATCTCGCATTGCGCTTTGCTCGCGCCTTTAACCGTGAGCACGCTGATGGCTTCGTCAAAACTAACAAACCGCCCGGCGTTCTTTACCGCTAATGCGAGTAAATAGCCATCCGTGATTTGCCGGTGAATTGGAAGACGTTGCCAATTAAATACGGGTGAATCAACCGTGCTTATGTCGTCTGCCCAAAATTCATGATGGCCTTGCATAGCCTCTTTGAGCCGCGCGGCTACTTCAGCTACCGCAAATGGGCCGCCAGGATAGCTCGGTTGCGACATTATTCTAACGCAGCCATTTTGGGTTATCGGGCAAGATGCCCAGCTTTGATTCTTTTCCTCAACTAGCCAAGCGTGAGCGATGCCGTGATTTAAGTGCGCAGCGTCAAGTAGTGCAATCAAGACGTTTACGTCGAGTCGCGCGCGCATTAAATTCCTTCTGCTTCCCGCAATTGATTAATAAGTAAATCACTCACTACAACGCCCCTTGCTGCAAAAGGGCGAAATCCGGTTGCGCTCGGGATGTTGGTCTGGAACGGCTGCCCTGCTAGCGCCTGACGAAGCAGCTTGGAAATCACTTCACCTGCAGTGATTTTTTGGTGTAGTGCAATTTGTTTTGCAGCCACCAACAAGTCGTCGTCAATATCCAAAGTGGTACGCACAAGGTGCCCCGAAGGTCGGTGAATGATATGTCAAGATATCGAGATATTAGTGCATCAGATAGTCGTTTGCAGGATTAGGTTTTCAATCAATTGGGCAAACCGCGTGACGATGCCGAGCTATTGTGAATTGGGATAGCGGTGACGCACTTCGCAACATCCAAGCCGCCTCAGACCCAGCTAGGCATCAGCGTGTAGAGCGCAATCAAAAATCCATCTAAATCAGCGGCGTAAGCTAGAGTTTGGCCCCATGGCATCGACTTTCCCGGTTGCATTAGCGAAGTTCCTGCGCTAACAGCCCGCTCAAGTGTTGACTCAAATTTTGAGTTGCGAAGGCAATTTCAAAGCCGAGCGCATGGCGATGACGGGATCGGGATTTTTGTTGAGATCGCGTAGTACACGTTACCCTCATTCATTGAGGATACTCTAGCGCAACGCTTCGCAGATTTTTAATAGTGTCGACTGCAAACAGCGTGCCGCCGAACAGCTTTAGGTGCTATCCGGCGGCGCATGCGTGAAACCGATGTTGAGCGCAGCTAAATCTCTGCGCTGGTTTTATTCAAAGCCGTTGAAAAAAAGTGAATCAGCAGGTACGGCGCTGCATACCGACGGCGCATAGATGCGGATATCGTCGATCCACCAGCCAGAACCGGCAGGGGATACGCTGCTGTCGGTGCCGGCGCGATAGCGGAATTTTACGCTCGTGCCGGCAAAGCCACTCAGATTTACCCGCACTTTAGTCCAGCCTGCGTTATTGCCGCCGTGCCAGGCCGGTGCGCTAGGGAAGGCGCCGCTAGCATTCATGGCCCCCGCATAACCGCCTTCTAAAAAACGCGCTGGATCAGCGGGCACTGAACCTTGCGCCGCTAAGATGTTGGTCCAAATTGTGCCGCCGTCCAGCGCGTATTCCAGTATGCCACCATCGTAAGTTGCTTCCGTTAGGTAGCGATGGAAAAACTCCAGCACCAAGCCGCTCTCTGCGGGGCTGGCGATAGCGACTGAGTTCGTCATAGTCATGGTTCTGGAGCCGGTCGTGGTGGCGAACGGCGTCGTGGCCCACGAATTTGACGGCGAATTTGAGATCGTGCTGGTGATCGCAAAATTAGTGCCTGCGCCGGTTCCTGCTAAAACCCAGCTGGCGTTGCCGGATTCCGCAGTGTCTGTGAATATCGCGCTGTCAGGCCCTCCGGGAACTGCGGATCGCTCTAGTGTGTTGCTATCGCCTAGCCCGCCTGCGCACACGCCGGTACCGCTGCCAGGCGTGCTTTCAGCGCGGGTGACATAGTAATAGCGAGTGCCAGCAACCACCGTGCTATCTGCAAAGCTAGTGCCAGTCAGGCAGCTTTGTCGTAAGTTAGCTGCGCTCGGCGTAAAGCCGGCAACGGTGTCGCGGTATAGGTTGTACTTAACATCGCTGCCGATACCGCAGTTGCCCGCAGCCGCAGCCCAATTGACGCTAATACCGCAAATGCCGGTGCCAGCGCTGGTTGCGGATGCCGCACCTGCAAACGTGGGTGCAAGCGTGCAGGCACCGGTCGCATTGGCGCTAGCGCACGCCGAGCTTTGCACCGATTCGCAGGGCTGTACGCCATCAATTGATACGACGCGATAGCTGTAGCTAGATCCGCCTGAAACGGCGTTGTCAATGTAAGTTAGCCCCGATACCTCTGCCAAACTGGTAAACGCTGGCGCGGTGCAGGCACCAATGGAGCGCAGCACCCGATATCTTGTTGCGCCATTGACGGACTGCCAGGACACCGCAATAGAATTATTGCCATTCGGCGCTGCGTTAACGGTGGGCGTCAGCGCTGGGGCGTTGCACTGATTGACGCCGTCCATGAATTCCACGCCGGTATTGAGTGGATCTAAAATATCTTTCATTCGCGTGGTCGGCGTGCCGGTGCCTTCCCAAGCGTGGAACAGCTGGCCATATTGATCCCTGAGGCTTGCGCCCGTTGCGCCACAAGCCGAAGGTCCGCCGCTAAGTACACCGACCAAGCGATAGTTTGAACTGTAAAGCGGTGAGCCAGAGGAGCCTGGTTCGGTTACGCCGGGCGTAACGCTAACCGGCTGCGGCGCGGGAATATTGGTCAGGATGGGCGGCGTTGGATCCCAATTTGCCTGCCAGTGTACGCCGACGCCGGAGGCAATATTGTCGACAATGAAGTTAGATTGTACAAACGTAATGCGCTTTTCGTCCACGCCCGGGTGATGTACGCCCGCACACAGGCCAACGGTCGATGTAGCATCAATAGGTGCGCTACAAACGGCACCCGTACCGCGCCGGTCCCAGCCCGCCCAGTGCAAATTAAACGCAGGATTAGGCTGCCCGGCTAGTTCCACCAGGGCGAAGTCTGATCGCGCGGAACCAGCACCTGAGCCGCCGGCAAATGGGCTTTCCGTTTTTGCCAAAAACGCTAGGCCCGGCGAAGTCGTATTGGGCTTGGGTACCACCACACCGCTTGCAGGCGAGCCCGGCGTGCGGCAGGTTGGCGATTCATAGTTCCAATACACCAGCATCGAGGCAATGTTGCCGGCCGACAGGCTGCAGTGGCTGGCGGTGGCGAACAGCATGCGCCGGTCGTTAGCCGTGTTGTTGACTAGTGAACCCGTGCAGGTGTCAGTGCCGCCTATGGTGTAAGCGGCAGTGGCGCGGCGCGGGCCATTCCAAGGATCGCTGCCGCCTAAGCACGCTACGTCCATATTGCATGCGCCGGCTTTGCAGTGTTTGGCGGTAGCGCCAAAACCGCGATAGCCCTGGCCGATGCGAATCAGCGTCAGCTGTACTTCAGACTTTTCAGCCGCGTCCACCACCAGCTCCAAATGCGCTGACTGCGAAAGCAGCACCTGCGTCCACAGCTCTTTCGAAGCGGCATTGTTTGCGGCGGTAAACGGTCCGACAGAAACGCTGCCGTCCGCTGAAGTGATGGTCAAAATTGCGCTCTTTGGCAAGCGAAAGGGCTTGAAACCGAAGTTCAGGTGCGCAGCGTCCATGGAAACGATGTCGTGGCGCCAGATGACTTTAGCGCCAGCACCCTCGCTAAGCGCCGTCCAGTTAGTGGCTTGCTGCACATCTAAGTTTTGCGCTCGCGGCACCGCAAAACGGTAAGACGAGTTTTTCTGATCCGTCAGCGCATCTTCGGCGGCAATCTTTGTCATGTCCATTTCGGGCAAAATGGCGCGCGTGGTGTTTGGGCCCGCCTGCGCGGACGCCCACAGCAATCCAGATAAAACTGGCACTAGCCAGATGTTTAAAAAACCGCGATTACGCATATGCTGCCATCCAAACGTTGAAGTGCCGCGATAGTAGCGAGATACGCCTTTAAAAACGTCAAAAAAAGCCGCATTTTTTGACAATTAACGCCCATTTTTTGCCGCACAGCCTTCACCGTCCATCATTGGTTGGTCAGAACCGTGTGGGTTTTGGAATCCGCTACTTTTTCGCCTCTAGAACCTGCTTTCGATATTCTGTCCACGTAGTGGCATTCGGCTGCGTCCATTCGGTGGGAGCGGTAAAGTATTCGGGCGCGGCTTTTTCGATGTGTGCCTTAAAATCAGCTGCTATATCGTCAAAGCTTTCGACCTTTCGGCCCCAGGCGGAGAACATAAGCGATCCAGGGCGTTTGCCCATTTTCATCCACGGCAGCCACGGGCTGGTGCGGCTCCAGGAAATTTGTACCGGCACGCTGGTCAAGTCAGTGTTGGAAAAATCCGCCAGCTTGCCGAAAAAGCCAAAGTGTTCAGAACCCGAATAGATTTTGCTGCCAACCACATCTGGATATTTTTTGACGTCAATCGGATTAGGGTAGGCGAGCAGTGCATCAAAACCCATTCGCACATCAGGGCCTTGAACGATGAACGGCATTGGGAAAGTTTTGCCCTCAGGAGATTTTCGGCCAAAGGTTTGATTGACAGGATCGTTTTGGACATGGAAAACCACGTTCAGCGCCTTGCTGTAGGGGTTCGGCCAGGTTTTTAGAATTGCGTTAGTGGCAGGATCGCGATAAATCGCGTATTCGCGCGTCAACATCCGCCAAGAGCCGTCGGCCTGCTTTTGCATGCGCGATACGTTGAAGCCTTCAAAGCCAAAAATACGCTTCGGCGCTTCGTCCTTAAATACCGCAAATACGCTGCCGTTCCAATGCATAAGGCTATCTTTTGCGGCGGTATCTCCGCGCATGCGAATGAAAGCTTCGATGTTGGTGGCGGGGTCGTCTAAGGAATAGGATTTTTTTTCATCATTCGCACTGGCGTACGTGAGGCAGCCGAGCAGAACAGTGGCGAGTAAAAGTTTGCGAAATTTAATGCTCATTCTAAAATTCCTGCGCAATGCGCTTTTGGTTGGTTTTTATGGGGTTCTAACAATTTTAAACTCAGTTACTGGCGCATTTTTTGGCGGCGCTTTAAGGGCCAAAATCTGCCATGTAGCGCTATCTGGGCCGGTGAAAACAAAGCTAAGCTCACCAAATTCATTGTTTTCCAGCGCGTTTGGTTTTAGGCCTGCCAGTTTGGCGGAGCTATGCAGCGCTTGAATTTTATCCGTGTAAAGAGAATGCAGCGTGATGCCCAGCTCGCCGACGCGCTGATGCTGCGCGCGCGCCGTGCGCACATCGCGCGGGGCAAAAAACTTCAGCTTGCCGCAAACATTGTTTGGTGAAACAAAGCCTCGGTAATAGTGCGAGCTGCCATCCGCCATACCAAATATCTTTTTTGGGCCTTCTAGCCAGTCGCCATCCACCACGCCGGCATTTTCGGCTTTAAAGCCGAGCACATCGCGGTAGTAGTTGGTGGAAGCGTTAATATCGCTGTTGATAATGAAATCGTGATGGGTAAATTCACTACCCTGTAGCGGGCTTTGTGTGTTGATCGTGCCGTAGCCGGGAATCGTGTAGCCATAGCGCTGGAAGAAAACGTGATTGAACCATTCGCCATAAACGCCTGATTCGCGAACCCCAACTCGGCGATTCAATAAATCCGGCACACCGCTGGTAAGATTAAACAAATCCGCAAATACCGGGTAAGTCGGCAGCCAAGCCTGAGCTGCGGCTCTGGCGTCTTGAAAAACGTCATCAACCCGGATGATGTCAGCGGTCATTATTACCGATAAACGCTGGCCCACAGTTTCCGGTGGCGCGTAACCAACGCCGGGGCCGAGCGGTTTTGCCCACACCAGCACGCGCAGCAGCCCGTGGCTATCAATGCCGCCGTTTTGCATGCGAATGGAGGTGAGTGCGGAATCAACGCCGTAGATTTGCTTGGCTTTTGCGGCGCTTACACTGGCGCGTGCGCTTTCTTTAAAGCCGAACAGCTCAAAATGCCGCACGATGCTGGCTTCATTCGCATAGCCCAGGCTTCCTGGCTTGCCGAGATCGGGTGCAAATTGATCGACCCCGACCATCACCTCGTAAACGCCGCTGATGCCGGTGTCAGGTGGTGTAATGGGTGCAGATTCGGCAGCGCTGCCGTGTGCGCTAAAAAAAAACGCCAGCAGGCCAAACACAATAGCGGGTGCGATACGCATAGATAATTCTGCCTGAGTTGTTGCAACGCGCATGCTCGCCTGTCGGCGCGCACGCGTCAATCTACACAACTGTAGCGAATCTACACAAGCCGTTAAACTCGGTTAATTTAAATCCGCAACTTCCAACGCCGTTAGCGCGCGCCACTGGCCTTTCGCTAACTCGCCCAATTTAAGCGCGCCGATTTGCACGCGAATCAGCCGCTTTACCTCAGCGCTAATTGCCGCACACATGCGGCGCAGCTGGCGGTTTTTACCCTCGAACAGCACGCATTCAAGCCATGCGGTTTTGCCGCCCGAGCGCAAAACTTGCACCGATTGAGCTTTGAGTAATTCACCGCTGTCTAAAATACCGGCGCGCAGCATTTCCAGCTCAAGCTCGCTCGGCACTTTGTCTATCTGTACGTGATAGATTTTCTGAAGCTTGCGCTGCGGCTCGGTAATCCCGGCGGCCCAAGCGGAATCATTGCTCATCAGCAGCAGGCCTTCCGAGGCCTGATCCAATCGCCCCACCGGCGATAAATGTGGCACATCAAGGCCGTCAAATAGCGCCCGCACCGTTGCTCTGCCGCGCTCGTCGGCATTGCTGCAAATCAGCCCGCGCGGCTTGTTGAGCGCGAAATACACGCGCGCCACGCTGGCGGCTTGCGCCTCTGCGTCAATTTGAATCTCAGCATTGATAGCCGTTCGCTGTTCTGGATCACGCACTAAACGGCCTGACACCTTTACTCGCCCGCTAACGATAAGCGCCCCTGCTTCTGAGCGCGAACAGAGCCCCCGTTTGCTCATGACGCGGGCTAAACCGTAACTTTGGTGCATGGGTGCTATCGGTCTTGCGTTAAGCGGAATGCGTTTACATGTTTGAGCTGGGTCTTACCCTCATCCCGGCCCTCTCCCTGCCTAACCAGATGATTTATAACGATATCTATCGGCATGGAGAGGGGGCTGTTCGGTGCCCCAAACAGCTCCCTCGCCCCGCTGGTAAGTTGTTTAGAATGACAAAGACCGAGACAGGGAAATGGCCGGGATGAGGGGAATTCGGAAACGATCAAAAAGTTCACTGGCGCTATTTTTCCGGTGCAGTCAGTTGCGCCATCTCAGCTGGAAGCCTAGCTTGCGATTCGCCAGGCTCAAACCCGCTAGCAAACTCATCTGCGGGCAGCAATCCAGCGCGCGCTGCAATCACTGCGGCGTCCATCTTCAAAATTCCGCCGGCTATTACGCGCGCTCGGCTCATATTGGCGGGTGTATCGCTTGCTAGATGGTAGTGCGGATAGATCGTCGCGCCGTTTTCCCAGGTAAATGCGGTCGGCACGCCAGCTTGTAAAAACGGCACATGATCCGAGCCGCCATTAGCATTAATGCTGGTGATGATCGTTAGCTCGGGTGCGTGCAGCGCCGCTGAGGCCGAAAGTTCGTTGATAAGATTTTGATGCGTGGCGTTGCTTTCAATGCGCGCGGTGTGGCTGTCGTTGATGGCAAAGCCAATCATGTCTAAATTTATCATTAGCCGCACTTTGCTTATGTCATCCGATGCGGTGAGCGAATTGACATACATGCGGCTGCCCACCAAGCCTTGTTCCTCGCCGGAGAAACACATAAACAAAATAGAGCGCTCGGTTTGCACATTGGCGAACACGTTCGCCAGTTCAATCACGCCTGCACAGCCCGAGGCGTTATCGTTAGCGCCGGGCTGCGGATTGGCAGCGCCATCGCAGCGGCTCGGATTGCGGGAATCGTAGTGCGCGCCAATCACGATCCATTCGTTGGGTAGGCGCGCGCCCTGTTTGCGGCCAATAATGTTCGGTAAATTGATCGGCGCGGGCGTAGGCATGCAGCTAGTGATGTTAGCCAGCGAAAAGTTAAAATCACTCGGTACCAGCCTTTGCTCAATAAAGCGCGCACGAATCCAATCGCGAGCGCTGAAAAGACCTGGGCTGTAACTATTGCGATTAAAATTCGACAAATTGCTCATGGTTTGGAACCAGCGCTCGGCATCAACGCGCGCCACAATCTGCGCAATTGCATCGGCTGAACGCTGAGGGATCACCGCAGACATTGGCGGCGAGGCCTCATT
>Ga0163144_10022548_pt1 | contig 12474 bp, 11 predicted proteins | sample OliLak19BULKMAT1_FD_123175 | JGI IMG/M metagenome (GOLD analysis project Ga0163144, IMG submission 123175) | Freshwater microbial mat bacterial communities from Lake Vanda, McMurdo Dry Valleys, Antarctica - Oligotrophic Lake LV.19.BULKMAT1 | ecosystem: Environmental > Aquatic > Freshwater >... | reverse complement strand
TGGCGACACGAAAGGCGGCCTGATCCGGCTCGCAATTTCGGTCGTCACTTGTGGTTTGGGTGGTGTGATCGGCCTGATCGAAGGCATCATCTACATCACAAAATCCGACGAAGATTTCGAGCGTATCTACATGGTGGAAAAGAAGGCGTGGTTCTAATTTGGAGTGGTCATCGAGCCGTTTCGTCTATTCGGCTCGATTTTGCCACAATTCGTTCGCTCGGATGATCCTTCTCCCGTCACCGAGCGAATTGTTCGATTTCCATTCCCCCTTGATTCACTTCGATAATGGCGGTATCTCGCTGCTCTACTCCAGGAGCCAGGATTGTACCGTTACGCCCGGATTGCCGTTTTGGCGTTGGCCTTCCTCACCGCGACGAATGCGTCCGCCCAGGGGGATTTACGCAAGATACGCAATGCGCTTTACCCGGGACCAAAGTTCGTGCCTCCCAAGGCCCCATCGAACGATACTGGTTCAGATTTGCGAACGCTTGACCCCGCCTTTCAGAATGCAGCCGCAGGTGCCACCGTCGGGCCGGCTGTAATTGGGCTGGGTCTTCTCGGAGTCGCTGTAGCCACCGTGCCTTTGTGGGGGCCGCACGAACTATTCGATGCCGGCTTCGATGAACGTGGCTGGTTTCCACCCCACCCGCACATGGCCGAAGATCGCCCGTACATGGTCATTGGCAATTGCACCGACGTTGCCCTGGATGCCGAAGACTATTCCAATCAACTGCATGTCAAGCCGTGGTCGCTACGGCTGGCTGTCGATGTCGGCGACGACTTCGACAATATGGCCCGATTTGGCGGGCACCTCTTTCTCGATACCAGCATCCATCGGCTCGGGTTTCTCGCCAATGTGAACTACTACCGCGAGGAACTTTTACTTGGCCGTCAGGATGAAGCGGTGATGACCGACGCCAATCTCACCTGGCGCGTGACGCAATCCGCCAGGTTGCTCATGCACCTGGGTGTCGGCGTGCGAACCTGGACTTACGATGGTGAAACGGATGCGGGCATCAACGGGCTCTATCGAGCGGACTGGTTTCCGGTGAATCAGCTTCATCTATCAGGATTGTTTGAAGCCGGCGCTCTGCGGGAACAATTCGTGCTGCACAGCCAGATCCAGGCGGGCTTCATGTTCAGCCACGGCGAGATCTTCCTGGGCTACGATCTGCTGCGGATCAAAAATATCAATCTGCAAGGTCCATCGGCAGGCATTCGGTTGTGGTTTTAGCGAGAAGTGTCAGAAGTCGCGAAGGGCGAACCCACCAGACGCCGCGAGGCAACCTGGTGGGTCCGCAATGTCTTTGCCTCATCGGCAAGGTGAAGGAACTCGCTACTCTCCGGCGGGATCCTTGCCATCAACCCACGGCCCGGCGAGTTTCATGTAATCCGGCGGAATCAGGGTGCTGCCTTTGTCGCCGCCTTCCCAGCCCATGATGTGGTTTGGCTTGCCGCGTTCCTTGGAACGCTTCTCCCAGGCCGTTGCCCACGAGGGATCGGCTTCGACCGCCTTGCGGGCCGACTTGTCCCAGAAGAGGGCCTTGCCGGTGCGGTAGCTCAGCGCACCCATGTTTACGGTCGTGAACGCTGCGGCACCAAGCGCCGGCGTGCTGAACGTGTCCTGATCTTTCTTCAGAACGCATTGCAAGAAATTCTGCCAGAGGGCATAGGTGTCATCTCCGAGCAGGCCGCCCGGCACCCAGGTTCCCTCCTTCGCGATTGCTCCGCCTGGTCCGGCCGGGGCGGACTTCACACTTTGCGGCAAGATTGTGTACCCGAACTCACGGCCCTTCGTCGGATCGGCCGGATCGCGAGGCTTCGAATCGAACACCAGCGTGGCCGAGTGACCACGAATGCACTCGTCGATGCGATGGTCGTTGCACATCGTCGAGGAAATCAGCAGTTGGCAGCCTTCGTCGTAGTCCGCGGCAATCGTGGCCACGTCGGGCACGTCGCGGGTGTCGTATTCCATAAAGATGCCACCGGCACCCACTACTCGTCGCGGGTAGCGCACGCCCATTGCCGCAATCAAGTGCGTCGTCTGGTGAACGAACAAGTCGGTGAACATGCCGCCACCGAATGGCCAGTAGCAGCGCCATTGACCGAAGATAGCCCGGTCGAAAGGCACTTCCTTTGCGGTCGGCCCGATTTTTTCGCCGCCCACGTCGAAGCCGGTTCCCAGGAACATGTCCCAGTTGATCGTGTCAGGATTCATGTTCTTGGTCAGCGAATAATATCGCCATTGGCCGACGTCCGAGTTGCGGAAATAACTCGTTTGGCCCATGAGCACCTTGCCGATGTTCCCGGCCCGGATGTAGTCGTAGGCCATCCGCCAGGTTGGGTCGGCCATGGACTGCACGCCGACGGACATGACTTGACCCGATTTCTTCCAGGCATCCACGACGGCATGCGCTTCGGCGATCGTGCGGGTCATCGGCTTTTCGCAGTAGACTTGCTTGCCGGCCGTCAAGGCGTCGATGGTCATGCGGGCGTGCCAGTGGTCCGGCGAGGCAATCGTGACGATGTCCACGTCCTTCTGGTCGAGGATGACGCGGTAATCCTTGGAGACGTGCTTTTTGTCATCCAGATCGAGGCCGCATCGCTTGGCCGTTGGCTGAAGCCCCTGGCCGTTGTAAGTCTTGGTCGCACGAACAAAACCCTTCATCGGGTCGCCGTCCCACACATCGCAGACGGCAACGGGGACAACGCCTTTCTTTTCGCCCTGCATTTTCAGAATGACATCGACGTGCTGCTGGCAGCGCCCGCCGACACCGATGAAACCGATACGCAGGTTTTCATTCGCGCCATAGACGCGGTCATAACTGGCGGCCGTGAAGGCCATGGCGGCCCCGGCGGCAACGCCGGTCTTGACGAATTCACGACGATCGACTGGTTCGGACATGGAGAGGACTCCTTTGAGGGTCGAGTAATGGAAGGTAGTTTATGTTCGAGCCGCTGGCTCGAACGCTAAACGTCGCGGAAAGTCACTGTTTGCTTTGCTTCAGCATCCATTCGTAAAGTTCGTCCGTGCCGTAGGCCTTGTCCCAGGAGTTGTGGCCGACGCCTTTGTATTCGTCGTATTTGGGATTGCCGCCTGCTTTCTTGAGGGCCTCGATCATCGCCCGGGAGAGATCGACCTTCACGGCGTTATCCTCATCGCCGTGAAAGCACCAGCATGGAATGTCTTTGATTTTCTCGGCCCCCTTCGGGTCGCCGCCGCCGCAAACGGGCACGATCGCGGCCCACTTGTCGGGATGATGAAATGCCAGACTCCAGGTGCCAAAGCCGCCCATCGACAGGCCCGTCAGATACGTGCGTTTCGGGTCGACCGTGTATTCTTTCTCGACCGCTTCCAGAATCCCGAGCGCCATCTTGGCCGACTCACCGCCGTTCTGCCAGCCGCGAACGGGTGCTTGTGGAATCACGGTGATGAACGAAAACGTCTTCTCGCGTTTCTTGATCGCCGGCCCGATTCCGACTTCGACCGGCATCTTGCCCTTTCCGTCCTTGGATTTGGTCTCGCCAGCGCCGTGGAGAAACAGGATCGTGGGAGTTGCAGTGCCTTTCTTATAATCGTGCGGCACGAAGAGCACATACTTGTGCTCGGCACCCGCGGCGTCCTTGAACGTCTTATCCAAGAATCCGGTGTCGGCCGCTTGGGTACTCAGGGCCATGGCCATTCCTGCCAGTAGAGTGAGGAGAGTTCGCATATCGTGTTTAAGATGTTTGAGTGGTGGTTGCGAACAAACTATTAGAACAGACGTGGAATCGCCACGAATTATTCGTGGAAGCCAACCGGCGAACCACTACGATTGGCCTTCATGAGCGACGAGCCACCTCCCGGACCCACGGCATCCGCCCCCTCTCTCGCGTCCGCTGCTCGCTGGGTCGTGATTCTTGCAGGTACGTTCTTCTTGCTCCGAGAACTGGGGCCGATTCTCAAGCCGCTGTTGCTGGCCGTCTTGCTGGCCTACGTGATTCTGCCTTTCCATTTTGCCGTGAAAAAGCGAGTTCCAGGGCGACTCTCGCTTGCCGTTTCCATTATCCTTTCCTTGGTTTTGCTGTCTTTGCTCACGCTCGGAATCCAGGCCAGCGTGCGAACGTTGAACTCCGAGATGCCGGCTTTCGTGGACAAAACTCGCGAACTCCAATCCGAATTTCTGACTTTCGCGGAGGCTCGTTTTCCGTTCACGACGAAATCGCTTAAGGAAATGGCCTCCGGCGACAGCGATACCGCGATCCGCGAATTAACGAACTGGCTAGTCGCGGTCGCAGCCAGTACGCTTTCGACCGCTGCGGTGGTTGGCTTGTACTTGCTGTTCCTGCTACTGGAAGCGAGTCGATTCCCGAGCCGAGTGCAGAAATCTTTTACAGGCAGACGTGCGGAAAGAATCATGGAAACGATCGAGGGGATCAATCGGGCGATTGCCCACTACTTGAACGCCAAGGTGAAGGCGAGCCTATTACTTGCCGTACCCATCTTCATTATTCTTGTCGTGTTCGGCACACGATTCGCGCTGATTTGGGCGGTGTTGGTCTTCTTTTGCAACTTTATCCCGTATCTCGGCTCCGTGGTGGGGTATTGCGTGCCGACACTTTTCGTGCTCATTCAATTCGGCTACGGCTGGGAATTTATCACGATCGCCAGCGTGATGTTGGCCATGCATCTCACAACCGCATCCGTCATCGAGCCTGCGGTAATCGGCAAGGCCGTCGGCCTGAGCCCAGTTGTAATCCTGTTTGCCTTGGCGTTTTGGGGTTCAATATGGGGTCTAACGGGAATGCTACTGGCAGTGCCCCTCACCGTCATGATGAAGATTGTCGCCGGTCACATGGACGCCACGAAGCCGGTAGCGAAACTGTTGGGTGAAGATTGATTTAAGTCTTGAGCAGGCTTGGTTGGCAACTCGTGAATGTCTGCCCTCCCCACTTGGGGAAGGGCTTCTCGTCTACCACCTCGCCCATCGCCCCTCGCCCCTTGGCATTGGCGACCAAACCAATGTGGACGAGTAAACCTACTTCTTCGTCGGGGAACTCGTCGACTTCTCGTCGCCGCTAATATCGAACTTGATGATCACGCCCGTTGGCTTGTCATCCTGGATGACCTCGGCTGAGCCGGTCACCTTGGTGGTGAAAGTCGAAGAATCGGCGTCGATCGTGCCATCAATGCAACCATCGACCACGATCTTCATTTCCATCTTCGAGCCCTCCTTGCAGGGAAACATGCCTTCGAGTTTCGTCATCGGCAACTCGATCACATATTCCATCTGGCCGAACTGTTTGCCATCCTTCTTGTAGGCTTTCACGAGCTTGCCCGTGGCCTTCGACTTGTCGAGGTCGAACATCTTCGCCACTTTTTCATCTTCGCCCAGGAGCTTGGCAAACGACTTGGAGTCGATCTTCCAGCTTTCGCCTTCGGCAACCGGCTTGACCGGGAGGAGCAGTTTGTCCATCTCCTCATCGGTGGGTTTCTTGCCCGCAAAGGCCTGCGTGAGGTGGCCAGCATCTTCGCCCGTGAGTTCCTTGCCGTCGTCGATTGTGAAGTGGAATTCATCCCCCTTCTTTTCGATCATTACCTTTTGGCCATGAAATTTGTGCTTGTCCGTGTCCTCGCCGGCCTTCTTGGTGGCCTCGGTGTAGGTGCGTTGTACTTTCGTCGGCCGCTGGCCTTTCGTTTTAGCTAGGATTTCTTCGGTGTATTTGAATTTCTCAACGATGTTCTGGTTCTTTTCTTGAATAACATTGCCGTCCGGTCCCGTGACGGTGACGGCTTCCTTCTTGTTCGATTCCTGAGTGCGGGCGGAAATGTCCCCCTGGGCACCGTGCCGCATCTTGATCGTGTATTTTTCCTGTGCGGCCAACAGGGCCGGCAGAAACATAGCAACGGCGACAACGCCAAGGTTGCGAATCATCGGGTACTCCGTCAAACGAGGTGGATTGGATCTTGCGCTGAATTCTTACTTCTGAACGCTTTCGCAGGTTTCAGACTTCTTACTTCTTCCCCGGATTACCTTGAGGCGGATTGTCATGCGGTTCTGGAGGCTCCTTGCCGTATTTCTCCTTGTACTGGGCAGCGTAACGCGCTCTCAACTTCGGATCACAGCCGAAGCACTGAGATTTGCAAAAATGGTGGATATCGCACCAGTCCCCTTTTTTCTTGCAAAGTGCTTCGCCGTCCAAACCACCTTCCGACTTACACATCAGGCAGTCATCCTCGGGGATGCCGTGCTCGGTACACCACCACCCTGCATGGGTGTTGACGGCCTTGGCGACCGCACCGCTTGTGGACGCTGTAGATCCGCCACCCTTGGGTGTATCTTTGTCGTTGCAGCCGAGAAGGAAGATCCCGGCCATCAGAACAAACATGGCAATCGTGCGACGCATGGAAACTCCATTCCAGTTAGAGAGGGGCGTTATCTGTAGCATATCGACGAAGCCCAGCACGGGCTTCGCCAACCGCCCCTTTCGATTCTTACTCATACTCTTACTCGTTCGCCGCGACTCACTGGAGCACCGGCTCACTCGAATCCTCTTGTAGGGCGGGTGGAGGCTTTGCGCAACCCACCTCTACGCAAAAACTCATACTCTTACTCGTTCGCCGCGACTCACTGGAGCACCGGCTCACTCGAATCCTCTTGTAGGGTGGGTGGAGGCTTTGCGCAACCCACCTCTACGCAAAAACGGTGGGTTGCGCAAAGCCTCCACCCACCCTACAGGAAGCAAATCACCGCGTCATTCGTAAAGTAGTTTCTGCCACTCGCCTAGAAGTATGAGTAAGATTGGAACGCGTTCTGCCTTGTCCCGAGCGTCATCTCCGCATCCAGCGCAGAGATCGAAAGGACAGATCCCAGCGGAGAGAATTGATGGACCACGATACATTTTGGCAACTGGTCGATTCCACCCGTGGCCACTCGGAGCGAGTCGAGCAACTAGCGAAGTTGCTGGAGCCTTACACCACCGAGAACATCGTGAGGTTTCGGCTTCTCTTCGACGATTTGATGGACCGAGCCAATCGCGTCGATCTCTGGGGTGCAGCCAACACCCTGCTTGGCGGATGCACGGAAGATGGCTTCTTCGACTTTCGCGAGTCGCTTATTGAGATGGGCCGTGAGCCTTTCGAGACTTCGGTAAACGATCCGGATTCGCTCGCGGATCGATTCCAGCCTGGGGAAGCCATTCCCGCAACCGACGGGATCATCAATGCCGCGATGCTGGCCTGGACGACTGTCACCGGACAAACCGAGGACGCCTTTTTCGAAGCAGTTGATGCCACCGACACGCGAACGGATCGCGGCGATGCCGAGGAAGGCGAGTGGTGGAACTTCGAAGACAAAGAGGAAGTCCGCCACCGGCTGCCGCGACTGGCCGCCAAGTTCGTGAAGAGTGAGGAGTGACCGGCGTGTTGTTCCTGGCTTTAGAAACCTCCTGCGACGAAACGGCGGCGGCCGTCTTTACCGACGAACCACGCATACTCTCGAATGTGGTCGCCTCTCAAAACGAGTTGCATGCACGTTTCCACGGCGTCGTTCCCGAAATCGCGGCACGGGCACATTTGCGGAATCTCTTGCCCGTGCTCGAAGAGGCGATTCGTCAAGCGGGCGTGAAACTCGGCGACATCGGCTGCATCGCGGTCCACAATTGCCCCGGCCTGGTCGGTGCCTTGCTGATTGGAGTGAGTGCCGCGAAAATGCTGTCCGTCGCGTTGGAAATCCCGCTAGTCGCGGTCAATCACCTTGCGAGCCATATTTACGCCTGCCGGCTGGCGGCCGAACGAGACATCTTCCCCTGCGTCGGACTCGTGGTGAGTGGCGGGCATACGGCGCTGTTTCATTGCGAAGATGCCCTGACCATGAAACTGCTCGGTGGCACGCGAGATGATGCGGCCGGTGAAGCGTTCGACAAGGTAGCCGCGATCCTGGGCCTGGGTTTTCCGGGCGGCCCGGCCTTGGAACGAGAAGCAGTTGCTGGAGATACTAAGGCGTACAAGTTCCCGCGTTCGTTTATCAACGAACCGCGGCTGGAATTTAGCTTCAGCGGGTTGAAGACGGCCGTGCTTTACACAATTCACGGACAAAACGTTTCTCGTTCGGAAGCCCCACCTACAGGCCAAACTCGTTCGGACGTGGCAGCAAGCTTTCAGCAAGCGGTTGTAGACGTGCTAGTCGCGAAGTGCAAGCTAGCCCTTCAACAAACCGGCCTGAAGCGACTCGCTGTAGGTGGAGGCGTGATCGCGAACAAGGCGCTGCGCTCGGCTCTGGAGGCAATGGCACAACAACAAGGTGCCGAGCTGTTCATCCCGCCGATGAATTTGTGTACGGATAACGCAGCGATGGCGGCACTGGCAGTTGAAAAGTGGAGAAGGGGTGAGTTCGCGACGCTGGAGTTGGATGCGGAGCCGAATTTCTTGTAGGCCTCCGGCGATCCCGGATTAGCGAATCGCCTTAATCAAATCCGACACCCACGCCGAATCATCGGGTACGAGAGCCGGCTCAGGAACATCCTCTTCCGCGTAGTCGATTGGCCGACCGCCAGTAGTGAGGTCGTAGGCGGAACGAAAGGCCTCCGCCAGATCCAAAGGCAGGTCGGGACGATTGCCCCAAAGCGGCAATCCGATGGTGGGTAGCGGATCCTGCAACCGGAGTGGAAATTCCTCTTCGTGCCGGCCGATCGTGTTCTTTCTCGCGACGAAAATGAAATAAGGCGTTGGAGCCAATTCGGGAAAGTGGCCGCGAAGAGGATTGTCGCCACCACGGAGGAAGTCGATCTCCATGAAGTGTGTGAGCGAAGCGAGGAATTTGCCTCGTTTCGCGTTGTAGGTTCGTGCGTAATTTCCGCTTTTGTTAGCAGGGCTCAGCAATTCCACGACGGCCAAGGCACGCGGCCATTTCTTGTTTTCGCGCACAACAAGGTAATGTTGACGATGTTGCCGAGCTTCCTCGGGGTCGATGACGACTTCACGAACGGAACGCGGGACCGCAAGGGTTGCAACCGACCCGCCATTTCCCGTCCATGGTTCTTGGCCGGCCGCGACCGAGAACACTTCGTCTGGTTCGCCGACTGCCACCATGTCACCTGATGGGTCTTGACCATAAACGTCCCGTTCGACGTCAATCCAACAACCCATGCATGATGCTTTCGGCAAAGCGAGCCGGGCTAGTTCGCGAATAAACCAGCCATGGAAAATTTCCCAGCGGGGTTGGGTTTCCAAAAATGGGTCCATTCCGGGAAATGGCGAAGGCATTGTGGTCGTCCTCGAACTTCCAGAAACTGAGGTCATTCCTCTGGAGTATTGTACCAAGCGGAATGACGTCCTCGCGGTTGTTCATTCGCGATCGCAGCGAAGTCCCCCCCGTTAACTCGCTCACGTCTCAATACGCTCGAACCGCGGAATCCTCTTCCCTTCATGCACAACAGTTTCCAAAAACATTGGCAGCGGGCGCACCCACCAACCCGAGTCATCATACAGAGGCCGATAAACCACCATCGGTTCCTGAGTTTCGCTGTGCCTGGCGATGGCGAGCACTTCGTACTCGCCCCCTTTGAAATGTCGATATCGGCCCGGCTCCAAGGTCACTTGACCACCATGCGGTCGAGAAACGACTGATTCGTCGGCGATTTTTCCAGCTGCTTCAGCAAAGATTCCATCGCCTGTACCGGAGGCATGTCGATGAGATGCCGGCGAAGCAGCGTGATCCGGCGAAGGGCTTCGGGCTGTAAGATTCGTTCTTCTTTCCGCGTGCCGCTTTCGCCCAGGTTGATTGCGGGATAGATTCGCCGATCGGCCAGTTTGCGGTCGAGCACCAGTTCCATGTTGCCGGTGCCCTTGAACTCCTCGAAGATCACGTCGTCCATTCGGCTGCCCGTTTCGACGAGGCAGGTGCCGATCACCGTGAGCGAGCCCCCCTCTTCGAAGACGCGGGCCGCCCCGAACAATCGCTTGGGAATTTCGAGCGCTCGACTATCGACGCCGCCGGACATGGTGCGACCGCCACTTCCGGTTGCCTTGTTGTAAGCACGGGCCAGTCGGGTCAGACTGTCCAGGAGAACAAATACTTGTCGGCCCTGCTCGGCGAGCCGCTTGGCACGTTCGATGACGAGTTCGGCAAGGCGGGTATGTGCGCTCGAATCGTGGTCGCTGCTGCTGGCAACGACCTCGCCTTTCACGGTTCGCCTCATCTCCGTCACTTCCTCGGGACGCTCATCAACCAGGAGCATGATGAGATGCATTTCCGGATGATTCTTGGCCACGGCCGCCGCGATATGCGAGAGGAGAACCGTTTTTCCCGTTCTTGGCGGGGCGACGATCAGGCCACGCTGCCCCTTGCCGATGGGCGTGAACAAGTCCATCACGCGAGCCGTCAGAGGCCCGCCAGGCGTTTCGAGAACGACCTGCTCGTGCGGATCGATGGGGGTCAGATCATCCCATTCGCGAAAATGCACCAGCTTGGGCTCGAGATTCTCAATGCGAGCCACGTCCAGCAGACGTGGGCCAGTCGAGCCGCGTCGAGCCGGCTCCACGGAGCCCCCCACTAACATTCCCTCCCGGAGCGAATGCTTGTGGATGAGTGGGCCCGACACGTACGGATCGCTCGGCTGAGCGGCATAGTGGCGGGCGGGGTTGCGAAGGAACCCAAATCCCTTGGGATGGAGTTCCAGAACTCCCTGCGTTGTCGTCAATGGTTCGGCAATCATGTCCTATTCCAGAATTCGCGCAACGAGCCAACCAGCCGGAGAATTGACTGGGCCAGACTGGCTCGTTCGAAAGTAGAGAAACAAACGGGTTGGTCGATCAGAGAGTCATCTCTAGTCACGCGCCAAGGGCCAGGCGGGTGACACACACTTCAAGTGAACGGTTTCCTCCACACGAGGATGATCAAACGGAGAGTTCAAGTTTGTGTGGGGGTGACGAGTAGGGCAATACACGTCGCGAAAGCAATGCATAGGCATTTGACAGTATGATAGCACGCGTTGCAAGGGGAGAACAAAAAAATCTTTGCAGATCGTTAGCCGAAGTCAAAATCCGAAGACGATCGTCAGGAAGTAATCGAGGTCGTTTGCTTTGCGGCCGAACCGAGGTTGATTGTACCGATCGAGCACACCCACACGCATGAGAAGATTCAGTTCTTTATCGAGAAGCACGTCCAAGGAGGCCCGTCCCCGAATGCGATAGCGAGCAAAATTCCGCATCTCCGGATAATAATCAGCCGCCAGGCTGATCTTAGTTCGAGCAGTCAATGCGTAGTCGAGATCGCCGCCGAACTGGGCTTCCGGGATCCATTCGTCGATGGGTCCGCCGTATTGCCAGGCGGTTCCGATACCACCCCGAAGCTTGAGTCGAGTGTTATTCGCGTCGTAGGCCGTGAATGAAAGACCGTTGTGTGCGCCAAGCAAGAAGTCCACAGTGAGAAACTCATCGTACTCGAGCGCACCCTGGGCATACCACGCCCATGAGTTGTCGAAATAAACTTCGTTGCGGGTAATCGCCAGTGCTTTTTGTTCGATCGTGCCGTCTTCATATCGCGTGAGCACATACGCTGCATTGAATTCAAAATAGTCCGAAGGATCATCGTATTTGACTTCGAGACCGGAGCGAACTTTGAGAATATCGACGTTCCCTTGACTGCCATTCAGGCCGAACTCGATGCCGCCACTCCAGGGAGAAAGCTGCCGGTCCATGCCGCTCATGATCTTGCCATCGGGCCCGATGATCGGCCCACCGAGCGGCTTGGGCATCTCGTATGGAGACTGGCCGAACGCTGGTCCAGCCAGTGTCGCAGCGAACAGCAAACCCATTAGGGCGGCTCGGGTCATGCCCTAAAAACTCCAATTCGAGTGTGTGGCAAGACGAGATATAACTTGTGGATTGAAAAAGAAAAGCTCAAGTTTCGAGACAACGGGCTTGGCGGTTCCGCATTTCACCGCGACGGGTGTGAATATTTCAGAAGGTCCACGATCTGCCGCAAAACTCTCGGGCCTTTTGTGAGTGTACTTCAAGGACTTTCTGGCAAGGGTTCTTCCGAAATCGCCTCGCTCCAAATCTCAGCCCATGCCGAGTGCAAGTTGAGTTGTGCCACCCATCTGAGCAAATACGGCAAGTCGAGGGTGGTACGATTTAGACGAAGGAGAGAAGCCGCATCGGCACGATCGATGATGCGTCCGGCGTTCATTTTCAGGATCAGCAAATCTTCACAGCTTGACATGAACAGATCGAATTTGGCGTCGGAAAGCTGTGCTGGGACACGGCGAGCAAGGGCTTCACGATGGAATACCGATTCTGCCAATATCAGGTCGATTTGGACATCCATAAACGCGCCTTTCGGTCCGTACAGAAGCTGAACGACGCGGACCGAGCCGAGATCAACGACGTAGCTGTCCATTCTACGAAACCGGCGTTTTCCGAATGAGCGGGTTTTGGTAGAGTGGTTCGGGCATGGAAGCGATTGAGACACTGCGTCAGGACGTTCACGATGG
>Ga0163144_10022547_pt1 | contig 12475 bp, 11 predicted proteins | sample OliLak19BULKMAT1_FD_123175 | JGI IMG/M metagenome (GOLD analysis project Ga0163144, IMG submission 123175) | Freshwater microbial mat bacterial communities from Lake Vanda, McMurdo Dry Valleys, Antarctica - Oligotrophic Lake LV.19.BULKMAT1 | ecosystem: Environmental > Aquatic > Freshwater >... | reverse complement strand
TTATGGATCAAGATTTGACTGACTCGTAAATATTACGGGTCGGTTTTCTTTTATAGTGCACAAATCATCCAAGGACTCCCCTTGGATTTTGCTATGTTTTATATTTTATACACGATCTTGGCTCAAATTATGAAAGGTGGATGTAGTTTTGATAAAAAACCTTATTTCGGAGGCTTTTTTGTTGATTTTAGCAAGAATTACTTGACTATAAAGTAAATAATATGCTTTAATCTTAAAAGAGCTTTAACAAGGAGACAAACATGAAAGACTGGGTCGGAACAATTTTTGTAGCTATCGCTCTTGTCGTCGGTGCCTTATCAGCTGTTATCAATCGTTCTGAGCTGAAAGAATGGAAGCATGCCGCAGTACCGGCAACGACACTCGTAGGTGCTGATACCCTAGAGGGTCTCATGCGGGCGCTCAACCCCTGCATCGTCGACGGCCCGCTTCCAGAAGGATGTGAGCAGTTCGTCAAGAACGGAGTTGTCACACAGCCCCCGATCAAGATCATCATCGACCTCGAGAAGGTCGCGGCGATGGAGGAGAACAAGAGGTAGGAGGCCAACAGGTCTCGATGAAAAGGTACAATGCGTTCGCATGTCCTTGCATCGAGGCCTTTTCTCATTAAAAAAACACAAAGAACGAATCAAAACTTTTTAGAGACTTCGCAGATTTTTTAGAAAACAAAGATGAAAATGAGTAAGTTCTTAGCATTTACCACCAGGAATTTGATGTTGCATTTCAGAGACTGCGGAGGCAATTAGCAATTAACGACGAAGATTAAATAAACCTGAAGCATTGTTTGAGGAGAGGTAATCCTCCCGAGTTTGCGAGAAGGTTATGTATCTAGGAGATTAGTTGCTTGATTGCTGAGCGAGAGCAAAATTCTAGTAAGAATTTATGCGTGCTCTGAAATGCAATATCAAATTTACTCTTACACACACACTCCCCCCACAAAACAATTTTTGTTTTGATACAATTGAGTTAGTTATAAAATAAATATTTTTTAAAGTTTTTAAAGCAGAGCATATTCGTATTTACTTTACGAACTTTATAACTATATTAACTTTTAAACTGACTTATGTTGTTTCACTATAAAATTTTAAATAAAGATGGAAAGGTTGTGGAGGGGACTCTTGAAGCAAAAGATAAATTTGCTCTTTATCACACTATTAAACAAGATGGCTCAACAGTTGTTTCTGCATATGAAGTCAAAGAAAAGAGGGGGATTGAAATTCCATTTATTTCTTCTATGTTTGGAGGGGTAAAACCTCATGACAAGATTTTGTTTGCAAAAAACTTGGCAAAAATGATAGACGCTGGTCTACCTATTACTAGAGCACTTACTATTTTAGAGAAACAATCAAAAGGAGAATTGAAAAAAGTTCTTGTTGGATTAAATGATTCTCTAAATAAAGGAAATACACTGAGTGACTCGATGAAAAACTATCCAAAAGTTTTTTCTACACTTTTTATTTCTATGGTAAAAGCCGGTGAAGAATCGGGGAACCTTTCTGCCTCGCTTAGCAACGTGGGTCAGCAAATGGAAAAGTCATACCAACTGACAAAAAAAGTAAGAGGAGCACTTATGTATCCTGCAGTTATTTTATGTTTGATGATTGTTATAGGAGTTTTGATGATGGTTTATATGGTGCCCACTCTTACTGCAACATTTGTTGGTTTGGGTGTGAAACTCCCACTTTCGACAAGAATTATTATTGCTATAAGTAACTTTTTAAAATCTTATTTTATTTGGGTGATATTGGGGACGATAGCTTCAGGGTTTTTGACTGCAATGTTTTACAAAACAACAAGAGGTCAGAGAATGGCAGATTTTGTTTTCATACACATTCCTGTTATTGGAGATATTGTAAAACAAGTAAACTCTGCAAGAACAGCTAGAACTTTATCGTCCCTACTTTCCTCCGGAGTAGATATTGTTCTCGCGATAGGAGTTACTAGAGATGTTATTCAAAATTCATACTACAAAGCTGTTTTAGAGAAAATCCAAAATGTAATTCAGAAAGGGGAACCTATATCTGGAGTTTTTTCTGAAAACAGTAACCTTTATCCGCTTTTTGTTGGTGAAATGGTTTCCGTTGGTGAAGAAACAGGGAAAATAGGGGATATGCTTTTGAATGTTGCGACTTTCTATGAGGACGAGGTGGATCAAAAAACAAAAGACATTTCTTCAATCATAGAGCCGATACTTATGATATTTATCGGTATTGGGGTAGGATTTTTCGCACTTTCAATGCTCGGCCCGACTTATTCCTTGGCCGATGCTTTATAAAAAATGCTTAAACAAAATAGAAAATTGCAAAAAGGTTTCTCACTGGTAGAGCTTCTTGTCGGAGTCACAGTTTTTACAGTAATTTGTGTCGCTGTATATAGTAGTTATGTCAGTATATTCGGTATTATTTTTACAAGCAGATCTAAACTGGAAGCTGTAAATTTAGCAAATGAACAATTTGAAATAATAAGAAATCTCCCATATGCACAAGTGGGAGTCTATGGAAGTATACCGTCAGGTGTTCTCGCCTATAATCAAAATATAGTTCGTGGGGCGTCTACTTTTAATGTTATTACAACTATTAGAAATGTAGACGATCCTTTTGATGGTACTTTGGGGGGAATTCCAAATGATCTTTCTCCTTCAGATTTTAAACTAGTAGAAATTGAAATCAACTGTGCAAGTTGTAAAAATTTTAAACCAACAATACTGACAACTCGTGTTGCCCCAAAAAATCTAGAGACAGCTTCTACAAACGGGGCACTCTTCGTAAGAGTTTTTGATGCAAACGGTAATGCTGTACCTGATGCTAGTGTCAGCATTACTAATAGCACGAACAACCCTCCAATAACAATAAACGATACAACCAATGTAAACGGTATGTTGCAAGTAGTTGATGCCCCTCCAGGAATAAACGCATACGATATTATTGTTACAAAAAGTGGATATTCATCTGACAGAACAAATGCTCCGACAGGCGGAAATCCAAATCCAACACGGCCTTTGGCGACTGTTGCACTACAGCAAGTTACACAAATTTCTTTTACTATAGACAGAGTTAGTACTTTTAATGTTTCCTCTGTTACTCAAACTTGTAACCTTGTAAGTAATATTGATTTCAATTTAAAAGGAAACAAGCTAGTTGGAAATACGCCAAATGTTTTGAAGTATGATCAGGATAAGTTTACTAATGCTTCTGGTGTTATAAGTATCTCAAGTTTAGAATGGGATTCATATGTATTTACTTTGGAAGATACACTGTTTGATATAATAGGCTGGAATCCAATTTCACCGATTAATCTCTTACCAAACAGTACGCAGTCAGTTCAGCTGGTTGTTGCTCCAAAAAATCCAGACACGTTAGTCGTTACAGTTACCGATGCAGCTACAGGGCTTCCTCTTTCTGATGTTGATGTAACCCTTTCAAAAACTGGTTTCACTTCCGTAACCAGTGCAACAGGACAAGGTTTTATAAACCAAACGGACTGGTCTGGTGGAGGAGGTCAAGCTACATCAACTGATTTAACAAAGTATTTTTCATCTAACGGAAATATAGAAAACAATCTTCCTGCGGGAGATTTATCTTTAAAAAAAGTTTTAGGAGAGTTTGTTAGTAGCGGAGTTTTAGAGTCTTCATCATTTGATGCAGGTTCGCCTAGTAATTTTCAAAAAATATTATGGACACCAATCGGCCAGCCTGTAGGAGCTGGTACACCAAATGTTAGATTCCAGATAGCTACTAACAATGATGGAGGAACATGGAATTATTTTGGCCCAGATGGAACTGTGGGTACTTACTATACTACAAGCAACCAAAATATAAATGCAATAAATAATTCTAAGCAGTATTTAAGGTATAAACTTTTTCTAGATACTGCGGCCACATCTACTGCTCCAAATATTTCTGACATTTCTTTCACGTTCACTTCTCTTTGTACACCTCCGGGACAAGTTTTGTTCGATGGTTTAGGTGCTGGAACTTACGACCTGAGTTTGGTTAGGACTGGTTATGTTACTCAAAATGTTTCTGTAGATGTAACCGCACCATGGCAAAGTTTTGATGTGGTTATGACGGCAAATTAATTATGAGAAAAAATATCTATAAAAAAGGTTTGACAGTTATAGAGCTATTGATAAGTGTTGCGATATTATCCCTACTCACTGTTACAGTGTCGACATTTCAAAGAGATGTTTTTTCATTAAACACTAACCTTCAAAGCAGTTTGAACGCACAGCTTGAGGCAAGGCATGTTTTGAAGGTTATTGTCACAGAACTTCGTAAGTCTTCTCAGAGCGGAACGGGTAGTTATCCTATTGAACTAGCATCATCTACAGGTATTACTTTTTATTCAGACATAAACAATAATGGTTCGGTAGAAAAAGTAAGATATTATTTGAGCGGCAAGACAGTTAGAAAAGGCGTTATAACTCCAACAGGAAACCCCTCAGTTTATAGTGCTGGTAGCGAAGTTACCACAACTCTTTTGAACTATGTTGTGGCAAGTTCTACACTTCCTATTTTTCAGTATTATACTTCTGCATATGCAGGAACGACATCACCTCTAACAATTCCCCCAAACATATCCACAATAAGACTGATTAAAATTACTGCTATAATTGATACTGACCCAAACAGATCTCCTACACCTATTATCGTTACTTCACTGGTTAGCTTACGCAACCTAAAAGATAACCTATGAAAAACTTTTACATTTGGATAATCTCATCATCTAAAATAAAAAATAACATTCTCAATGTACTATTGTACATTTCCAATTTTGTTTTTAATTTTATACGCTACCTTACCTCAAATTTAAAAGTTTTTAAGAAGGTCAATCAAAGAGGTAGTCTAATGATTCAAGCGATAGTATTCGGCACTATTGCAATAGTTATGATAGGTGCTCTTACTAGCTGGGCAGGTGTAAATATAAAAGCTTCGAGAGTTTCTTTATATAGAGAACAAGCATTACAAATAGCAGAAGCAGGAATAGACTATTATAGATGGCACCTTGCGCACGCTCCAACAGACTATCAAGACGGAACAGGTGTGCCTGGTCCATATGTTCGTGATTTTTTTGACAAAGATGGTATTAAAATTGGAACATTCACTCTCGAGATTACTCCACCTTTAACTGGATTTACTTTGGTAAAAATAAAATCTACTGGAAGAATTTTATCTGACAGCACTGTATCGAGATCAATTCTTACAGGTTTGGCAATTCCATCACTTGCTAAATATGCCATTGCTTCAAACAACGATATTCGTTTTGGAGAGGGAACAGAAGTTTTTGGTCCGATACATTCAAACGGAGGTATTCGTTTTGATGGTTTGGCACATAATCTGGTAACAAGTTCAAGATCAGATTATGATGATCCGGACCATTCTGGTGCAATTGAATTTGGTGTTCATACTCATCTAAATATACCAATAACAAATGGTGTCAATAATGCCTTTATAGCAAATGAAGCTCCACCTACCAATCCAGTTCCTAGCAGAACAGATGTTTTTGTTGCTGGTAGGTCGTTTCCTGTGCCCGCTATTGATTTTCTAGGATTTACATCAGACTTAGCACAAATAAAATCTGATGCTCAAGCAAGTGGAAGGTATTTTGCTTCTTCTGGAGCATTGGGTTATAGAGTACTTTTTAGAACTGATGATACCTTCGACTTGTTTAGAGTAAATCAAATCACCACAACACCAAACAACTGTGCAGAAGCTGTCACAGGTTGGGGAACATGGAGTATAAGAAGTGGAGGTGCGGCTCAAACATTTATTGCAAACTACGCCATACCCGCAAACGGGCTTATATTTATAGAGGATCATGTTTGGGCAGAAGGACAAATAAATAGTGCCAGAGTAACTCTCGCCGCAGGGAGGTTTCCAGATAACTCAGCTACGAGACCCAATATTATGGTGAACAACAATCTTTTGTATACAAATTATGATGGTCAAGATGTCTTATCTCTTATTTCTCAAGGAAATATAACTACTGGTCTATCTAGTCTTAACACTTTGAGGATAGATACCGCTTTAGTTGCTCAAAACGGTAGAGTCGGTCGTTTCCACTACTCATCAAACTGTGGAACTGGATATCAAAGAAATTCTCTTACCTTGTACGGTATGGTGGCAAGTAACCTTCGTTACGGTTTTGCATATACTGACGGTACTGGTTATGACTCGAGAGATATTATATATGATGCGAATTTGCTGTATGGTCCACCACCTAGTTTTCCGTTGACAGGCGACCAATATCAAATTGTCTCATGGCAAGAACAATAAAAACCTTTCAAAAATAGCGCATTTTATTGTCAGAAAGGTAAATGCTTTCCAACGTACTATCTGTACGCTTCCTCGTTCATTCACCTTTCTTCCTAGAACTACATCTATTTTTTGAAAGGTTTTATGAGTTTATTGGTGTGATACAATGGTTGCATATGATCCCGTTAGAAGTTTCAGTCTATGTTAATCTAACGTGGAAATTAATTATTAAATAATTTATTTGGTATCGTAGTAAATAGTTACTGGTACTTCTAACAGGATGAAAAAGGTAAAAAAACTGATTGTGGGGAATTGGAAGATGAATCCGATAGAGCAGGAAGACGCAAAAAAAATAGTTGCAGGTGTTAAAAGAACAGCTCTAAATCTAAAAAATTCGGAAGTTGTTGTTTGTCCGCCATTTGTTTACACATCCTTGTTTTCAAAAGGCAAAAGTAAAAATTTTAATTTAGGAGCTCAAAATGTTAATCCTGAACTCTCGGGGTCTTTTACTGGGGAAGTGAGTTACTCAATGCTATATCAGTTTGGGGTCAGGTTTGTTATAGTTGGGCACTCAGAGAGAAGAAAAATGGGCGAGAGTGATGCTTTGGTGAACAAAAAGGTGAATGCTGTTATAAACTCTGGGATGACTGCGATTCTCTGTGTAGGGGAGTCTACTCGCGACCACAACGGTGACTATTTAGAATTTATTAAAAACCAAATTCGTGATGCGTTAAACGATGTTCCTAAAAAACTAATGGGCAATATTGTTATTGCATACGAACCTATCTGGGCTGTAGGTGCGACTCAGGCAATGAGTTCTATGGATTTACACGAAATGTCTATTTATATAAAAAAAGTTTTGAAAGATTTGTTCGGTGTTTACTCAAACGACACCAGAATACTTTATGGAGGCTCGGTAGATTTAGTGAATGCAGAAGGTTTGGTGAGAGACGGAAATGTTTCAGGATTACTCATTGGCCGTGAGAGCTTAAAGCCGGCTGTATTTTCTGAAATTGTTAAAACAGTAGATAGAATAAAATAAAACCAAATAAAATGAAATATTTAAGTGATTTAGCTTCTGATGATTTGAAGGGTAAGTATGTTTTACTTAGGTTAGATTTAAATGTTCCTATATTAGAGGACGGTAGTGTAGGAGATACATATAGATTGGAAAAAGTCATTGAAACTATAGATTTTCTCCGAGAGAAAGAAGCTAGAACAATAATAATCTCTCACATAGAGGGAGGAGAGAAAACACTACTTCCAGTCTGGCATTATCTAAATGGTTTTATTCCATTAGAATTTTCCTTAACATATTTTACTCCCGAAGCAATAGACAAACTTTTGAACTTAAAGGACAAAGGAGTTATTCTTTTTGAAAACCTGAGAGTAAACAAAGGTGAAAAAGAAAATGATCCAGAGTTTGCTAAAAAATTAGGAGCGATGGCCGAGATATACGTAAACGACGCTTTTGCAGTTTCACATCGAAAACATGCATCAGTTTCTGCTGTTGCAGAATTTCTTCCACACTACGGAGGACTACTTTTAAAACAGGAAATAGAACATATCTCAAAAGTTTTTAATCCAGACAAACCATTTCTTTTTATTCTAGGTGGCGCAAAGTTTGATACAAAAATGCCACTTATTAAAAAGTATCTAGATAAGGCAGATTATATTTTTCTAGCAGGAGCACTGGCAAACAACGTCTACAAAGAAAGAGGTTTTGAAATAGGAACATCTCTTATTTCAGATAATGTAGAGGGTATAAAAGAAATAGCAAACAGTTCAAAAGTGTTAGTCCCTGTGGACGTTACCGTGAAGGGTGCAGATGGTGAGATATCATTTAAGAAAATGGGAGAACTTTTGCCTGACGATTATATTATGGATGCAGGACCAGAAACGTTGGGACAGCTTAAAAAACTTTTGGACGAATCAAGAACCATTTTATGGAACGGCCCTTTAGGAAACTACGAACTCGGTTTTGCAGACAAAACAGAACAGCTCGCAAAAATGATAGCTGAGAAAACTGCATCTGATCCAAGTACAACTAGCATAATAGGCGGGGGAGATACTGTGGCTTCAATAAACAAACTTGGTTTAAACGAAAAATTTACTTTTCTTTCGACGGGAGGTGGCGCGATGCTGGACTTTTTGGTTAATGAGACTTTACCAGGATTACAGGCTTTAGATAGATAAAATTTCTTTCTCCTCAACCCAAATCCGTCAAGAGCCTTCGCTCACTCACGTCATTGACGCAACCATGCTTTGGGTCTGCGAAGTCTATGATAATATAATGAGTCAACGAAATTTGTTTTAACTTCTTAGATAGAATTCTAACCTATATCCGTTTGGGTCATCGAACCAGATGAATTCTTTTTTACCGTATTTATCTATCTGTATTCCATCATTTTTAATATTTGAATCATTCAAAACTTTTTCAAAAGATTTTAATTCTTCTAAACTGCTTACACCAAATGCAAGGTGGTTTAAACCACCCTTGTCCTTGTCTGCACTTTCAAATTCTTCCTTAGGTCTTACAAAAAATATTTTAGTATTTCCAATCATGTAAACTATTTGGTCTTCATCTTTGTGTTCAGGTTTGCCTAAGAAAATACTGTAAAATTTTTCAGTTTCCTCGATATTTCTTAGATTTAGAACTATGTGGTCAATAAATGTAGGTTTCATTAGTTTAAATTATCTTTTATTTTTTTGAGGTTTGTTTCGAAATCCATTTTGTCACCGGCGACTTCTTTATTAGGGAAAACCCATATATGGGCGTGGTGGACTTCGTCACCAACTATTTTAGAAAGTATAAAATCTGTATCAAATGCTTTTTGCTCCGCCAAGGCTATTTTTTTTACAACTTCAAAATACTCTCCAACGTTTGGCACCTCCCACACCCATCTATAATGTTTTTTGGGTATTACTTGTGTGTGCCCAGGGGACTTTGGGTTTATGTCGAGAAAAGCGAGAAAGTTGTCATCTTCATATACCTTATAACTAGGTATTTCTCCGTTTACTATTTTGCAAAATATACAATTTTGTTCGTTATTCATAATATGAATTCTAACATATCCAGATATGTTATTACTCCAATAGCTCTACAATTCTTAACTATACGATATATCGTATAGTTAAGAATTGTAATATATAAATTTGTGTTTTGGCCTGTGGTAAACTATGTGGATGAAAAAATATGCCGTACGAGAACCTATTCCAGAGACGATAGACAAAGAGTTTGGAGCTTTCGCTCCACTAGTTAGGTCACTACTTTATGCAAGAGGAATTGAGAATGTAGAAGAGGCAGAGAAGTTTTTAAATCCAAATTATGATACGCACCTCCACGATCCATTTTTGTTGAAAGATATGGATAGGGTTGTGACGAGAATTTTGAAAGCTTTTGAGAAAGACGAGAAAATTGGCATATTTTCTGACTATGATGCAGACGGTATTCCGGGGGCAGTTGCACTCCACGACTTTTTTAAAAAGATTGGTTTCAATAATTTTGTAAACTATATACCACTTCGAAACGAAGAGGGTTTTGGTCTAAACGATTCTGCGATAGAGAGTTTAAGTAAGGACGAAGTAAAACTTATTATTACTATAGACTGTGGTATCACTGATGTAAAACAAGTGGATCTGGCAAACAAATTAGGAGTAGAAGTTATTATTACGGACCACCACATTCCGGCCAAGAAACTTCCAAAAGCATTTGCCATAATAAATCCAAAGCAGAAAGGATGTGAGTACCCAGAGAAAATGCTTTGTGGTTCGGGAGTTATTTTTAAAGTTATTCAAGCCCTAATTTTAAAAATTGAAAAATTAAAAATTAAAAATTTAGCCATTTCTTCGGGTTGGGAGAAGTGGCTCCTTGATATGATAGGTCTAGCGACAATGTCAGATATGGTGCCACTCTTGGGCGAGAATAGAGTACTTTCGTACTTTGGAATGAAAGTTATCCAAAGGAGTCCTCGAATAGGTCTTCAGAAGCTTTTTTCACTTTTAAAAATAAACCAAAACACTGTTACGGAAGATGACATCGCCTTTATGATAACTCCTCGCATAAACGCAGCGTCTCGAATGGGTGTTCCACTAGATGCATTTAAACTTCTCTCTACAGTGGACACAGTTGAAGCAGGAGTTTTGGCAGAACATCTAAATAATAAAAATGATGAGAGAAAAGGCGTGGTCGGAAGTATGATTCGTGAAATAAAGAAAAGACTAGAAGATAGGGACGAGGGGATGAAGCACGTTTTTGTTTTTGGAAATCCAGTATGGAAGCCAAGTTTGCTTGGACTTGTAGCAAACAGTTTTAGTGATGAACACAATCGTCCTGTATTTTTCTGGGGAAGAAACGGTGAGTCAGGTGAAAAAGGAATAATAAAAGGATCGTGCCGAGCAGGGGGAGATACAGACATAGTAAAACTTATGGAGAAGTGTAAAGATATTTTTCTCGATTACGGCGGACACAAAGGCGCTGGAGGTTTTTCGATACTTCAAGAAAATATTCACACACTAGAAGACAGGCTAAACGAAGCCTATATAGAGCTCTCAAAAACCGCAAGGGTTACCCTAGGGGTTTTAGTGGACAAAAAGCTGGAGCTTGATGATGTAAATTGGAATACATACAGTAGTGTAGAGAAGTTTGCACCATTTGGGCTAGATAACCCCAAACCCCTTTTCCTTTTTGAGGATGTAAGAATAACTGGGATGAAACTTTTCGGTAAAGAAAAAAATCATCTCGAATTAAAATTTAAAAATAGTCAGAAAAAAGATGTCACTGCAATGGTTTTTTTTAAGACCGATAGCAGTTTCGACATATCACTAAAAGAGGGGAATGTGATAAACCTTGTCGTTACTTTGGAAAAGTCACAGTTTAGGAATTTTCCCGAATTGCGTCTTCGGATTGTTGACGTCTACTAAAAAAGTCTTATTTTAAGCCATTATTACCGCTTTTGTATAAAGAAATAAGTAAGTCACTTGACAATAAATCTAGATGTGCTATACTTATACCAGAACAAATAAATGACCTGATGGGATGAGCAGGGTTCAAACATCCTCGGCCAAATGGGCAGCCAGCTATATAGCAAAATTCCCTAACATTTTCGTATCACGTGAGACAAAACGATGCATCAATGAATCAGTCGTCGGGACGGAAGTACCGGCGCAATTAGGCTAAGGGCCTTAGGCAAGCCCCGAGGGATACAGCCGAAACCAAACCCTCAAACTTCCACGGCATCTCACAGGAGATGCCGTTTTTCGTATCTAAAATATTTGAAACATAATTAATGTTTTACGTCCAGTGTTGAACAAAATATGCATTTTAAGTTAACACTAATAAATTAAATTGCTCTAAATGCTAGGCGAACAAGAAAAATAACTAGAGTCTTATATATAAGGTGAGAGTTATATTTTGATGTTTAATAACGCAGATAGGGTGATTTTATTGATTCTGTTACAATATTCACTATGGTTATAATTTTTACTGATGGTAGCTCACGTGGTAACCCCGGTCCAGGTGGTTGGGGAACAATAGTTTTAAACGACGACACTGTTGCTGAACTTGGTGGAAGAGAGGACAATACCACAAACAACAGAATGGAATTAACAGCTGTTATTTCCGGTCTTGAATCTGTTTCTCGCGAAACAGAAATAATTTTATATACTGACTCCGCTTATGTAGTAAACGGAATAACACGCTGGGTAAAGGGTTGGGCAAAAAACAATTGGAAGACATCAACAAAAGATGATGTCCAAAATAAAGATTTGTGGGGGAGACTAGTAACTGCAACAGAACACAAAGTAATAGATTGGAAACTTATCAAGGGTCACAGTGGAACAGAGGGGAACGAGAGATGTGATGTTATCGCAACTTCTTTCGCAGACAGCTCGCCAGTTATTTTGTATATCGGATCAAGAGATAGATATGGCGTCAGTGTTTCAATAAAAGAAAGTAGTGGAGAAAAAAATAAATCTAAATCTAGTGATAACAAAAAACGAAAAGCGTATTCTTATGTAAGTATGGTTGGAGGTAAAATTGAAACTCATAAAACTTGGGATGAATGCAAAGCCATAGTAAATGGTGTAAGTGGTGCAAAATTTAAAAAATCTATTTCACCAATGGATGAAGAGGAAATAATAAAGGAGTTTGGGAATATCTGATTTTAAATTTTATTTTACAAATTCCTTTCTCCTCATAATAT
>Ga0163144_10022545_pt1 | contig 12476 bp, 16 predicted proteins | sample OliLak19BULKMAT1_FD_123175 | JGI IMG/M metagenome (GOLD analysis project Ga0163144, IMG submission 123175) | Freshwater microbial mat bacterial communities from Lake Vanda, McMurdo Dry Valleys, Antarctica - Oligotrophic Lake LV.19.BULKMAT1 | ecosystem: Environmental > Aquatic > Freshwater >... | reverse complement strand
TTTGTTGAAGCTGGTTTCTTTGAAACAAATGGAGAACTCGCCGGATAATTTATTGGATTCCATTTATAATGTGAGTTTGAGTGTTCCTCCTGAGATATGTTCCAATCTTTTTTTTGTATTGAGTTAAAATAATTTATATGGCTGTTTTTTTTGATCTTGACGGTCCCATTCTAGATGTCTCCGAAAAATATTATAGAATATATTGTAATCTTTTGACTTTAAAGAATAAGGAAATATTGACTAAATTTGATTACTGGAATTTTAAAAGAAATCAAACTCCTGAGCGTGAAATTTTAAGTAAAACTGATTCTATAGAAATTTATGATTGGTATAGGCACGAAAGAATTAGAATTATTGAAATGAACGAATATCTTAGGTTTGACAGATTAACGCCTGGTGCTATCACCGTGTTAGAAAATCTTTCTAAATCTAAGGAATTAATCCTTGTTACTTTAAGAAGAAATAAGGAGCAGCTAATCAACCAATTAGCTGGATTTGGATTAGAGAAATATTTTAAATTTATTTTAAGTGCTCCCGGTAACTCTAATCCAAAGTGGAGGATTAAATATGATCTTATTTTGAATAATTACGGAAATCCTGAAGTGGGTTCTATTTTTATTGGAGATACGGAAACAGATATTCTTACTGGTAAAAACCTTGGTATAAAAACGATTGCCGTAACTAAGGGAATTAGAACCAAAGAAATATTAATGCAATTCAATCCAGACCATCTTATAAATGAAATTAAAGAATTAGATGATCTTAAATTGTGAATGAACATGCTGGTTCCTTTTGTTAATTTACAAGCACAATACAATTCTATAAAGAGCGAAATAGATGATGCTATCGCTTTGGTTATTTCTCAGTCGGCTTTTATTGGTGGAAGTGGAAATTCTTTTGTAGTAAATTTTGAAAATTCTTTCTCGAATTATATAGGTATAAAGCATTGTATTGGCTGTGCAAATGGGACTGATTCTCTTGAAATACTTCTTAAAAGTTACGGGATTGGTATAGGAGATGAAGTGATTGTTCCAGCTTTGTCGTGGATATCTACTTCAGAAGCAGTAAGCAATGTTGGTGCAAAGCCAATTTTTGTTGATATTCATCCCGGTTATTATACGATTGATGTAAAAAAGATAGAAGAAAAAATTTCTTTTCGTACTAAAGCTATTATTCCGGTTCATTTATATGGCTTGCCTGCTGAAATGGATGAAATTATTTCCATCGCAAAAAAAAATAGGCTTATTATTATTGAGGACTGTGCCCAAGCGCATGGTGCGGAGTACAAGGGAAAGAAAATTGGAACATTAGGGGATGCCGCTTCATTCAGTTTTTATCCCGGGAAGAATCTAGGGGCTTACGGTGATGCAGGATGCATTGTAACAAACGATGACAAAATTTCAGAACTATGCAGAATGATTGCTAATCACGGACAAATAAAAAAACATCAGCATACAATTGAAGGAAGAAATAGCCGTCTTGATGGGATACAAGCATCCGTGCTTACCGTTAAATTAAAATATTTAGATACCTGGAATAATAAAAGAATACAAAATGCAGAATTATATAAGAAAAAATTAATGGAAAGAAGCTTCATGCTACAGCAAGGACCTGATTACTCCAAGCATGTTTACCATATTTTTTCCCTACTTACCGAAAAACGTGATGAAGTATTAAGTTTTTTAAGGAAAAAAAATATTCATGCGACAGTTCATTACCCTGTAGCTTTACCATTTTTAGAAGCATATAAGCAATATGGTTTTTTTAAAAACGATTTTCCTGTTTCCTTTCATGTTGCTTCAAATGTTATTTCACTTCCAATGTACCCCGAACTATCTTCACATGAAATTGATTATATCGTTTCTTCATTACCTTTAAATACATTATGACCTAAGTAAGCTTTTTTTATTTATTTTTAACAATGCGGATACTTTTTGTTTGGTCATTTTATACAGAATACCTGAAATCATTTTATCAACGTTTTCCGGATCTCGCATCTGCCTCTTATGATGAACAATATGCAGCTCATTTAAATGATTTTTTTGGATCTCCCGGTAGTCATGTTTCAACTATACGAAAGCTTGGACACGAAGCCCAGTTGCTGATTTATAATTGTGAATTTTTACAAAAACAATGGGCGATAGAAAACGATGTTGTTGTTAATGATTCAGATTGGAAATATAAAATTGCATTAGAACAAACAAAAAGATTCAAGCCTGATATAATATTTATAGGAATTTCTTTTAATGATTACGGATATTTTCTGGATGAACTTAAAAAAATATCCCAAAAAGTTTTTGCATGGATTGCTGGTCCTATTCCGGTCAATGCTCCAATTCATAAGTTATCGCTAATTTTAACTTCAAGCCAAATTTATGTTGATAATTTCAGAAAGAATGGTATTAATGCAGAACTGTTAAATGCTGCATTTGACATTAGTATTTTAGAACAAATAAATAATGTTAAACAGGATATCCCCATAAGTTTTATAGGTGGATTATCAATTATTCATAAAGAACGTGTACTTTTTTTGGAAAAACTTGTACGAAAAGTACCAATAAGAATATGGGGTTATGGTCTTAAAATGCCTGAAAACAAGTCTGTTTTTGATTTCTTTAGAAAAAATAAGTTACATGAAATGTATCAAGGTGAAGTATGGGGAATTGAAATGTATAAAATCATAAAACGTTCAATGATAACTTTTAATATGCACATAGCAGAGGCAGAAAATATAGCAGGTAATATGCGTATGTATGAATCTACCGGGCTTGGTTCTATGTTGGTTTCTGACCTTAAGATTAATGTAAATGAGATTTTTGTTGACGGGAAAGAAGCAATATATTATGCTTCGGTTGATGAAGCTATTGAAAAGATTACTTATTATTTGAAAAAGGAAGAAGAACGCAGAAAAATAGCCATCGCAGGGCAAATGAGAACATTAAAAGAATATAACTTTGAAAATAATACACAAAAGATGCTACGATATTTTGAACAGTATTTAAATTAAAAAACTATAATTATATGCCTACACTTGATTGGTTAAAAATGGAGTTTAATTATGGATACGATAGTGGCAATGTATTGTCTCTTTTTCCTAACTCTGTTCGGAGAAAAGAAGAAAGAGTAGCTGGGGGTAGCTATAGAACAATTTTTAAAAACGCAATTTTACCGTATATAAAAAAAGATTCGAAAATTCTGGAGCTCGGCCCTGGTAAAGGCGCATGGTCCAAGGCAATTTTAAAATATCTTCCTACAGGCGAACTTACTACCATAGATTTTCAGGATGTAGAGAAATGGCTTAAGCCTGAAAAGCATAATGGTAGATTAAAGTGCATTAAAGTAAATGGCAATCAGTATCCTGAATTGCCAGATAATTATTATGACTTTTTCTGGTCATTTGGAGTGTTGTGCCATAATAATCAAGAATCAATATTTGAAATTCTTAAAAATTCGTTTCAGAAAATGAAAATAAATTCATTTGCTGTACATGAATATGGTGATTGGGACAAACTTGATAAATATGGATGGGAGAAAGGAGCTGTTCCAGTTGAATTTAAAACAAAACCTGATAATGAAATTTGGTGGCCGAGAAATAATCAGAATAGCATGGCAAAAGTAGCCATTGAAGCAGGCTGGAAAGTAGTTACTCCCGATTTAAATATAATTAAAAGAGATTCGATAATTGTTTTACAAAAATGTTGATTATTTAATTGTATGTTTTCTAAAAAAATAGTGTATTAAGGCATTATGAAGAACTCCAGATGAAGTATAAGGACTTTTCAATGATTCCAATTGAAACTTACATTGGTAATCTTATATTAACCGAACAATTTAAAAATATTCATGGATCTATAGTAGAATGTGGGGTTTGGAGAGGCGGTATGATTGCTGGTGTAGCAGAGCTTTTGGGTAAGGATAGAAACTATTTTTTATTTGATAGCTTCGAAGGACTGCCTCCTGCTAAAGAGATTGATGGCTATGCTGCGAATGCTTGGCAAAATGATAAAAATTCGCCTCTTTATTTAGATAATTGCAAGGCGGAAATGAGTTTTGCGGAGAAAGCTATGAAGATGTCAGGAGCTAAAAATTTCAAATTAATTAAAGGGTGGTTTTCAGATTCCCTGCCAAAATATAGTTTTGATGAAAAGATTGCAATCTTACGTTTGGATGGAGATTGGTATGATTCTACTATTGATTGTTTAACTAGTTTGTATGATAAAGTTAATAAAGGTGGTGTTATTATTATTGATGACTATTATGTTTGGGATGGATGTTCCAAAGCCGTGCATGACTATTTGTCGAAAAAAGGTTTAACAGCAAAGATCAGACAAAGCGCTGATGGAATCTGTTACATTATAAAAGATTGAAATTTTAATGAGAGTCAATAGCCCGCTTACTAATTCTAATAATACTTCGCTTGAAAAAATAATCTATACAGATAAGATTATTGAGGCTTATCGGAAAAACCATAACATTGATGTTTCAACGTATTTTATTGGGCTTGAAACAATATCTGTGTATAGATGTTTTGATACAGATTTCCGTTTTTTTCATCCATCCAATATTGCAGGTGATGGCGCATTTTATGAGCACTTTCAGCAATTCGATTGGTATTATATGGCTTGGAAATGGGAGCATGAAATAGCACTGCAATATATTAAACCAGGCATGAAGGTTTTAGAAATTGGTTGTGCGAAAGGTTCATTTATTGAAAAACTTTCACAATCTGGTGTTGTGGCTGTTGGTTTGGAACTCAATCAGAATGCAGTATTAGTTAGCCAAAATAGAGGTTTGAATATTTTTAACCAAACCATCCAGGATCACGTAATGGCTAACGTAGCAAAATACGATGTGGTCTGTTCTTTTCAAGTGATGGAACATATAGTTCATATACGGGAGGTTCTACAGGCATCCGCAGACGTTCTGAAAAAGGGGGGTAAGTTAATTGTCAGTGTTCCAAACAATGATTCTTTTTTAGGGTTAAGTGTGAATTACCTTAATATGCCTCCGCATCACATGGGATTGTGGAACGAAGAAGTATTTAAAAGCATAGCTGGAATATTTAATTTGAAATTTGTTGAGGTTCACTTTGAGCCGCTGCAAGAATATCACAAACAATATTTTATTAATACAATGATCGAATACTATCTTGAAAAGTATAAATCAATTGCTTTTATTGCAAATAGATTTATTCCCAGGGTAATTCCTAGAATATTAAGATTCTTCTCGAAGAAAAAAAGAGCTTTTACTATGCAGGGAGTATTTGAAAAACTATAAAAATGAAGTTGTTAAATCTGGGATGCGGGCAAAGGTTTCATAAAGCCTGGATAAATATTGATTTTGTGTCTTCCAATGTAAATGTTATTCCTCATAATCTTTTAAATGGAATACCGTATAATGAAAATGAATTTGATGTAGTATATCACTCTCATGTGTTAGAACATTTTTCTAAGGAAAGTGGAAGAAAATTTATTGCCGAGTGTTTTGGCGTATTAAAACCAGGAGGCATCATTCGGATTGCAGTTCCGGATTTGGAGCAAATTGTGAGGAATTATTTAAGAAGTATGGAGGGTGCTTTGGAAGGAGATTTAGAATCTGCTGATAATTATGAATGGATGATGCTTGAGTTGTACGATCAAACTGTAAGGAACCAGAGTGGAGGAGAAATGGCGAAATATTTTTACAAGGATGAAATCAAAAATAGTTTTTTTGTGTTTTCAAGGATAGGGCAAGAAGGAAAAAAGATCAGGGAAAATTTTATGAAATCAAAAAAATATTCAAAAAAATCAGATAATATAGAACAAAAATATTTTTTGAGACACATTTTCAACCCTAAGTTCTATTTGTTAAAGCTTAAAAAAATTATTTTCTACAAGGAGATGGAAGAGCTGCATAGAAACAAACTTTACATCGCGATAGGAAAGTTTCGGTTGGGAGGGGAGATTCATCAATGGATGTATGATCGATATTCATTAGGTAAATTACTGAATGATTGCGGCTTTTCAGATATTAAAGTAGTTACAGCCTTTGAAAGCCGGATTTCTAGCTGGAATAATTATGAATTGGAATCGACTGATGGAGTAATTCACAAACCAGATTCATTGTTTATTGAGGCTATAAAAAAATGAAGATTCTGCACATCAACACTTACGATACAGGAGGTGCAGGGAAAGCGTGTGTCCGTTTACATCAAGGTCTATTAGAGCAAGGTGTAGATTCTAAACTGTTGCTGCTTTATCAGTCTGATAAGGAATTAATGCATTCGTATCAATATATTCCTCCTTTACCTGGTAATTTTGAAAAAATAAAACGTAAGGCATCCTTTTTTTTTAAAGAATTACATTTATCTTCTGGGAAGGATAAATATGACAAACGGGAAGTTCTGCAAAACCGACCCGAAGGTTTTGAATTATTCAGTTTTCCTGACACGCCATATAATATTACACAACACCCGCTTTATTTGGAAGCTGACATCATAAATCTGCATTGGACCGCAGGCTTTTTGGACTACAGGTCATTTTTTAAAAAGACACTAAAAAAAATAGTCTGGACCTTACATGACATGAACCCTTTTACAGGGGGGTGTCACTATTCAGGTGATTGTATAGGGTTTGAGGGGAATTGCTTTTTATGTCCACAATTATTAAATTCGATTGATAGTAATTATTCACACAAGATATTAAGAACGAAGATACAGGCCATTAAAAGTAAAACTCATTTGACTGTTGTTCCAATTTCAAAATGGTTATTGAATCAATCAATGAAAAGCATATTGTTTAGTAAATTTGATCATGTTCAAATACCTAATGGATTAGATCCGGATTTATTTAAACCTGCGGTTCAAAAATCCTCTAGAGAAGAATTGGGATTACCTGTAGATAAAAAGATAATATTATTTGTTGCCGATTCATTGAATAATAAACGAAAGGGATTTGCCCTTTTATTAAATGCTATTGAGCAGTTAGGCGAACGAGACGATATAGCATTATGTGTAGTTGGAGATTCCAGCGCGATTCAGTTTAAACTGAAAAGCTTATTTGAATTAGGGAGGATTGTCGATGAGCAATTATTATGTTCGGTTTATTCTGCAGCTGATGTTTTCGTAATTCCGTCATTAGAAGACAATTTCCCGAATACTGTTTTGGAAGCCTTAATGTGTGGAACTCCAGTAATTGGCTTTCCTGTTGGTGGTATAAAAGAAATTATTCAGGATCAGCATAATGGGTATTTATGTGATTCAGCAGATATAGGTTCGCTTCTAAAAGCACTTAATATGTTTCTGGATAATCCCTCCAGGTTTAAAGGTGAAGAAATTCGTAAAGCTGCTCTCCAAAGATATACTCAAAAGATTCAGGCAGAAAAATATGTTGAGCTATACAAGTCGATTTCTAAAAAAAACTAACATCTGCTTTTCTTATAAATGCCATTGTAATGAATAAATTCAATACATCTCCGAAGCATCCTGACAAAACAAAATATATGATTACTTTGGTCGATTCGTTTGAACCTGTTAGAGCAACGTGGGAATAGCATTCTATAATGTAAATTATGGCTTACTTAATTGATCTTAAAACTTTTACCGATGCTAGGGGCAACCTGACTGTTATTGAAAAGGTGGTGCCCTTTCAGATAAATCGCATATTTTATATTTATGGAGTTGACAGGTCCAAACGGGGAGGCCACCGTCATCACAAGACAGTTCAGGCAGCTATATGTATTAAAGGCTCCTGTGTTATTTCCAATGATGACGGATCTGTAAAAAAAGAATTTGCGTTAGACCGCCCCGATAAATGCCTGATCCTTGAACCAAAAGATTGGCATGTAATGCACAGCTTCACAGAGGATGCGATACTGATGGTACTGGCTTCTGAAAATTTTGATAAAAATGATTATATATTCGATCCGTATTCATGATAGAATATGAAAACCTAAAAGAGGTTAATCAACCTTTTTTTGAAGAATATAAAAGTGCCTTTGATAAAACGCTTGCCAGCGGCTGGTATATATTAGGGAAAAATGTGGATGTGTTCCAGAAGGAATTTTCTTCTTACTGTGGTAGCAAACATTGCATTGGGGTTGCTTCCGGTTTAGATGCGTTAATCCTTGCTCTTAAAGCCTATAATTTCGATCAGAACAGCGAGGTGCTTCTACCTTCCAATACTTACATAGCCACTATCCTTTCAGCGCTTCACAATGGTCTGCGTCCTGTTTTGGTGGAGCCGAATATTGACACATATAACATTGATCCGGAAAAGATCGAGGAGAAAATTACCTCACACACCAAAGCGATCATTGTGGTGCATCTGTATGGCAAAGTATGCCAAATGGATGCAATTAATAAAATTGCCGCTAAACATAATTTAATAGTGATCGAAGATTGCGCACAGGCTCACGGTGCAAAGTACAAAGGCCGTATGGCAGGAACCTTTGGCCAGTTTGGAGCCTTTAGCTTTTATCCTACTAAAAATTTAGGAGCATTAGGGGATGCAGGTGCAGTTACTTGTTCTGATGATATCCTTGTTGAAAAGATCAGGATTCTGAGAAACTATGGATCAAAAGTGAAATATTTTAATGAAGTAGTGGGATATAATTCAAGACTCGATGAAATGCAGGCTGCATTTTTATCTATTAAGCTGAAGCATCTGGATAAGATCAATGCACATAAAAGAAAGCTGGCGGACATGTATCTCGGGAATTTAAAAAATGATTTTGTAAAACCAGTAGTTGATCCTGATTATTTTGATGTATATCATATTTTTAATGTCCGTCATCCCAAGCGTGATTTGCTGAAAGAATATTTACTGAAACACAATATTAAAACAGAGATACATTATCCTGTTGCTCCTAATAAGCAGAAAGCAATGGCCGGCATTCTGGATAAATGTAATTGTCCCATCTCTGAAGAAATTCATGCCACCACATTGAGCCTGCCCATTTCGTTTTTTCATTCAGAAGATGATGTCAGTAAAGTGGTGGAAGTAATGAATAAATTCTAAGTCCCGGTCCATGCAAAATCAATTAACCTTAGAGGAAATCCAGGATTTCAAAGGAAAGTACCCCAAGCAGTTGTGGTATTTGTTTTTTTCGGAAATGTGGGAGCGTTTTTGCTTCTATGGCATGAGGGGAATGCTCACCTATTTTATGGTACAGCAGCTCATGATGAAAGAGGATGTTGCTAATCTTCAGTATGGGGCTACCCAGGCATTTGTATATGCATTTACATTTATTGGCGGACTGTTTGCCGATAAAATACTCGGCTTTCGCAAATCCCTGTTCTGGGGAGGATTGTTAATGATTGCAGGCAGCTGTATTCTGGCGTTTGATCCACATGATTTTTTCTTCTTAGGCATCAGCTTTACTATAATCGGCACAGGTTTCTTTAAACCCAACATTTCCACAATGGTTGGAGCGCTTTATAAAAAAGGAGATAGCAGAACGGATGCGGGGTTTTCTTTATTCTATTCAGGAATAAATATTGGTGCATTATTGGGAGGATATGCCTGCATTGCCATCGGGAAAAATTATTCCTGGAACCTTGCATTTGGTTTGGCAGCCATTGTAATGGCCATTAGCCTGATCACGTTTGTCTTTACACAAAAATCATTAGGGCCAATAGGTTTGCCTCCCATAGATACATCGAGAGGCAAAAAATGGTATGAGTATGCTGTTTATATAGGCTCATTGTGTGTGATTCCGGTTATTATGAAAATGGTTTCTGAAACAGAATACACGGATTGGTTTATGTACATTATTGGCCCTTGCACACTTGTTTATTTGTTTTATGAAATGACAAAATATAATGCTACAGAAAGAAAAAAGCTGGCTGCAGGATTGGTATTTATAATTTTCTCTGTTTTCTTCTGGGCGTTTTTTGAACAGAGTGGGGGTTCCTTAAGTTTATTTGCTGCAAGCAATTTAACTGATACAGTAGTGGGTATTAAGGCAGATCCCAATGGAGTGAACAATGCAGCGAATTCATTGTTTGTTATTTTACTGGCTCCGCTATTGGGTTTGTTATGGATTGCTTTAAATAAAAAGAAGGCCGAACCTAATACGGTAGTTAAGTTCGGCTTGGGGTTTTTGTTCCTCTCGCTTGCATTTTATGTATTTTATGCTACACGGTTTTTTGCAAATGCGGAAGGAATCACTTCGCTTGACGTTTTTACTTTGGCTTATTTTGTAATTACACTTGGAGAATTATGTTTATCTCCGATAGGTTTATCGATCATGACTAAATTATCTCCCCAGCCGTTGCAAGGTGTAATGATGGGTATGTGGTTTTTGGCAAGTGCGTATGGCCAATACGTTGCCGGAATTTTAGGCGCAGGCATGTCCCTGGTAAATGAAAATGCTACACTGGCGGAGAAATTAATCGCTTATACAGATGGTTACAAGCAGCTTGCTGTCTATGCGCTTATTGCGGGTGTGGTTTTGCTTATAATTTCTCCATTTGTACGTAAACTTATGCAGGAAGTCAAATAATTTCAATAACATATCTTTGTCTGATGAAAGATATTGTTGCAGGGAAAAAGTATGACTTGGGAACTATAGTCCTGTCTGAAGAGGAAATAATTGATTTTGCCAAAGCATTTGACCCTCTTGAATTTCATATTGATAAAGAAGCGGCTAAAAAAACAATTTTCAAAGGGCTGATTGCAAGCGGGCCGCATATCTTCAATTATATCTATCGCAGAGAATGGATACCTCGCTTTGGCCACACGGTTATTTGCGGAATGGGCGTTTCTAATTGGAAATTTATTAAACCTATTTATGCTGGACAGAAGACATTTGCAGAACTTACTGTGCTTGAGCTCATGCCGGAACCAAAAATTGGAGGGTTTGGAATTTCATGGCTTTTTGAGTTTAAGAACGAAAAAGGCGAAATGGTCCAATTATTGCGGATGGAGGTGATACACAATACACTAAAAATGTGAGAAGTGTATAGGAGCCCTAAGAATAAATTTAATTAACTTTGTTTAATTATGAAAACAGCAAAACTCGTATTAGTCCTTTGCCTTTCGGGTTTGATTCTGAGTGGTTTTGTGTTGTTAAAATCTCAGAATGCACCTGCAGCTCCCGAGGGTGTAAAGATGAAATGGTATACATTTCTAGAAGCTGTTGAGCTGAATAAAAAGGAGAAAAGGAAAATATTTATTGATGTTTATACAGACTGGTGCGGATGGTGCAAGGTAATGGATAAAAACACCTTCGCCAACCCGGTTGTTGCTAAGTATATGAATGAGAAATATTATGCCGTAAAGCTGAATGCCGAAATGAAAGACACGGTCTTTTTTAACAATTATAATTTTGTTAATCCTAGCCCCAATACTCCACGATCTACTCATCAGCTGGCATCTTCACTTTTAAATAACAAGCTGTCTTATCCTACCACCGTTTTTTTGGATGAAAATTTTGCTTTGCTTACCCAGGTCCCTGGCTATAAGAAGCCAGAAGAAATGGAGGTGATCATGAAATTTTTTGGCGAAAATGTATACCCGAATACAAAGTGGGAGGAATACAACAAGACCTTCAAAGGAGAAGTTGTTCCGGCTCAACCGGCTCCTGCTACGGCTCCAGTAATTCCTCATTGATCTCATGAGTGAGAAATCTACTCCGATTAATCTGAAAGAAAAGATCCTGGCTGTTCTGAAGCTAAATGATCATACCTATACGGAATTGGCTGAACATTTGGGAATCGCGGAGCAGGAGCTTGATAGGCAGTTTGCTGATAATTCCCTGGAGGTACGCACGCTTGAACTGATCTCAAAAACCCTGCGTATTCCGCTTTATAGCTTATTCCGGGATACAAACTATGAATTCAATTATGACAAAGAGCCCTATTACAATGTGGATATATGGGGAAAGGATGGAGTGCAACTTCGCACAATTTTGAAAAAAGATGCCAAGGGAAATGTTTCAGATAAGGAACTGGAGAAATTAAAGAAAGAACTTCAAGAGAAAGAAAAAACAATTCAAGTGTCGGAAATAAAACAAAAAAAATAAACATGAAAAAAGTATTTTTACTCTCAGTATTTGCAATGTCTATGGCGTTATTTAGCTGCGGAAGCGCAGAAGAAAAACCACAACATGACGGAGTTGTAGCGGATACATCAAATGGTGTTTCGGCCAGCACGAATGATTCCTTAAACACAGGCCTGGCCTATATCTGTCCTTGTGGAGGCTGCCCGGAAGTAAAAGAATCAAAAGCCGGAAAGTGTCCTAAATGTGAGATGGATCTGGTGGAAGAGAAGAAGTAACACACAGTCCGGGCTTGGCCACAAGGCCGCCTGATCGGGTGTACGACAAATTTGACATATCATGCTCCTTCTCCTTTCGGAGAAGGCTGGGATGAGGCGATAAAAAAGGTAAGATTTGTCGTGCACCAGCTTGCCTAAAGTTCAGGGTTGTTGAATTCTATGAGATGTTCTCTGAGACACTCTGCGCCCTTCTCCGTGAGACTCTGTGTAATTTTTAAC
>Ga0163144_10022544_pt1 | contig 12476 bp, 10 predicted proteins | sample OliLak19BULKMAT1_FD_123175 | JGI IMG/M metagenome (GOLD analysis project Ga0163144, IMG submission 123175) | Freshwater microbial mat bacterial communities from Lake Vanda, McMurdo Dry Valleys, Antarctica - Oligotrophic Lake LV.19.BULKMAT1 | ecosystem: Environmental > Aquatic > Freshwater >... | reverse complement strand
TCGTAGAAATAATTCGGGTTCTTCGGATCGATCGTGCAGGTGCCCGCGATCACGAACAACTCTTCGCCCAGCGTGACGCCACCGATGGTGATGCGGTGGCTCGCCAGATCCGATCGCTTGTCCATCAGCTTGAACGGCGACTGGATTCGGTCGATGCGATCGATGTAATCGAGTCCCTCGAGCCGGTTGATCATCAGCTCGTCGCGCTCGTCACCGACGATGGCGTAGATGGTCCGCACCGCGCCGATGATCGGCTGAATCTTGCAGCCAAACTCCGTCACGATGGCCGTGACTTCGTTGAGTTGCTCAGGCGTGAGGCGATTGGTTTTCGGCAGGATCATATCAGGCAGGATTCAGACAGAGTGAACGAAATGGACAGACTCAGAAAGGCTCCGATCTGCCGCTCATTTTGTCCATGCTGTTCCTGCGGCCCGTTCCTGCGGGCCACTTCCATCGGGGCGCATCTGGCGGTGGGCGGTGGTTCGGAAGCCGCGGCCGCCCGAACAACCAATCCGATCTGTAACTACTCAGGCACACGCGATCCAGCTCTCTCTGGAGCTGAATTGTGAGATCACCTTGCCCGGAGATTCCGGGTTTAGCTTCAGACCGGTTCGTCCTCCGCGCCCTTCGCGCCCTCCGCGTTTCAACCCCTCTTGGCTCGAACTCGCCCGCCGAGTTGACGCATGCGTCTCCATATCGACGGAATTTTGAAACGCGGAGGCACCGCGGGGCTGGCGCCGCAACCAAAGCGAACCGGCAAAGGGTGAAACAGGAAGATCGGGAAGAACGGGAAGGATTTCTTTCCGCACTTCCCGGCCTTCCTGTTCAAGTCCGCTACCATGACCGACAATTCCCTCGCGCCGCGCGAAGATCCTACGGGATAGCAGTGCGGAGAGCGCGGAGGAAACCATGGAACTGGGCGGCTGGGCTTCCGGGTAGACCCGGCGGTTTCCAGCCGAGCCCCCCACAGACCCGGACTAGCGCAATTAACGCATCCGGTTCTTCGAAGCGAGCGTGCGCTAAGGTTTGGAGTGACCAGGATAATTGCAGGCCTATGGCCGCATGAACCATCCGAGGTCGTGGCAGAGGAAAGTGCTCCTCGAGCAGCTTCCACAGTCGCGCCCCGTCGCTCCGTTTACGGGAACGACGGTTGAGCCAATGGTGCCACGCTCGCTGCACTCCATCGAAGAAGTTCCCGAGCGCCCGGCTATGCCTCCACCGGCATCTGCAACCACTGCTTGAGCAACGCCAGCATCGCGCCATCGCTGATGCGGCGGACCAGACATTTGAGCAGCTCCGGGTGCGGAATCGTGTCGAAGTCCCGCGTGCCTTTTCCTGGGGAGGAATAGTTGTCGCCGGTGGCATCGCCGGATGGGCGACTTTCCAGTCGCCCTTTGTCTGCGGAAAACGAATCGGCGGCTGGAAAGCCGCCGCTCCGACAATCAAAATTGCTGGAACGAATTTGTGGGCCAAGCGCAGGGCTAGGGCGTGGACGGGGCTTCATGCCCGACAATCGGGGCGTGAAGCCCCTCCTGCATTTCCGAAAGCGCGCTGGGGACAACGCGCTCCCCACCTCGAACTGCCGAAGGCTCGTTCCTTACGCCGCCTTCGTGTCCTTCGCCGGCTCGCGGAAGAAGATCAGAAACACCACCATCACCGCGGCGGCGCCGATGGCCGGTGTCATCCAGATTTTCGACCAGTCGTAATTCATCCCGCCCTCCGCGACGGCGAGCTTGTTCGCCGCAAGGACGTTCCCCGCGAGGCGGGTGCCGACCCACGCGCCGACGCCCCAGAGGATGAAGGCGATCAGGCCTTGGGCCGCTCCGCGGATCTTTTCGTTGGCTTCCGCGTCGACGTAGAGCTGTCCCGCGATGAACAGGAAGTCATAGCACACGCCGTGCAGCAGGATGGCTGAATAGATCAGGAGCGTTTGCGCATCCGGACTGGTCACGCTGCCCGCGAGCAGAAAATACCGCGCCGACCAGCAGAGGATGCCGATGAAGATCGTAACCTTGTAGCCAAGCCGCCGGAGGAAGAGCGGCAGGAGAAAGAGGAAAACGACGTCCGACACCTGCGCGAGCGAGGTCTTCACTGCCATGTAGTCCCATTTCAGCTCCGTGAGGTAGATGCCGAGCATCACGAAATAAAAATACAGCGGGATGCAGATCAGGAACATGCACACGACGAAGATTGCGAACGAAGGTTTCTTCAGCAGCGCGAGCGCATCGAAGCCCAGGATGGCCCAGATGCTCACGTTGGCGCCGGTCTTCTTCGGCGGCGTGTGCGGCAGGGTAAGCGAGAAGAGTCCAAAAAGAATCGATACGCCGCCGGCGAGGTAGAACTGCACCGCAGACTGCTCACCCTTGATTGCGCTCAGCGTGAAGAGTCCGGCGATCCACCCGACCGCCGAGAAGATTTTGATCCGCGGAAAGTCGGTCTTGGCATTGGCGAGGTGATGCAGCGAGAGGGAGTTGCCCAGCGCCAGGGTCGGCACGTAGATCGCACAGTAAAGGATCAGCACGGGATAGAAGGCGCTGAATTCGTGCAGCCGCGGCAGCCAGCACAACAGCGCGCCGCCGAGCAGGCCGAGCACCGCGAGCATCTTCTCCGACGCGAACAGCCGATCCGCGATCAAGCCGACGAAAAACGGCGAGATGATCGCCCCGATGGCGAAGGCGCCGTAGGCCGCGCCGATCTGTTCGCCGCCGACCTTCAGCGTGTTGGCCAGATAGGTGCCCATGCTCACATACCAAGATCCCCAGATGAAATACTGGAGAAACATGAAGACCGAGAGCCGGAACCTGATGGCGGATTGCGTGGGTGTGGACATGGGGTGGCTGGGGTTGGGGTAATCCAAGAAAACGACTTTGGAAGGGGGAAAGGAGGAAAGGGGGAAACGACTCCAGGCACTCCTGTTTGGGCTTCAGCTCATTTCCCGCTTTCCCGCTTTCCACCTTCACCTGCGGCATTTCCGCATCAGCGCTTCAGCGGGTGCAGTTCGATCTTTCGGAAGTAGATCTCGGCGCCTTCCGATTGAAACATCAGGCGGCCCGCCGTGTAGGTGCCCTCCCACGCCTCCATCACCTTTTCGCCGTTCACGAAATAAGTGATATTGCCGCCGTCGACGATCGCCTCGAGATGATTCCACTCGCCGACCGGCTTCTCGGCATCCGCGCGTCCCCGGAAGCCAAGGACGTCCTTCCACTCCGGATCGCGGCGCAGCCAGTCGATCCGGCTGCGGGTGAACTCCGCGGGAATGCCGTTCGGATTCCAACGTTTCGTGCCCTCGGTGATCTTCGTCTTCAGCCGCGGCCCGATCGGGTCCGGCTTCCCGCGCTCGTATCCGTTGACCAGGATCACGTCACCCGTGCCGCCCTCGATGATCTGAAATTCCACCGAGCGCATCCAGGCGCCCTTGAAGTCCTTCGTGTAGTTCCCCTCCTCGCCCTGCGCGTGCAGCAGGATGCCGGAGTCGCGCGCCTTGTCCTTGCGCGGCTCCCAGGTCACGGGGCCCCAGCGAAACTCCACCACCATCCGGTAATTCGTGTAACTGTCCTTCGTGATGATGCCCCCGAAATATTGTCCGCTGCAGCGAATCGCCGGCGCGCCGTCGATCTGGTCGACCACCGTGAAGACCTTGTCGGGATCCTGCTTGCCGTGCTTCGTCTCCCACGTGGTGAAGTTGGAAAGATCCTTGCCGTTGAAAACGCGGATGACTTCACGGGGCTGAATCGGCGTCGGCTCGGCCGCGCCGACAAACGAAACGCTCACGCACAATAAGAAGGCGGACGAAATGATCTTCATAGGAGTAGTCCGGCTGGTGCCGGGAAAAAGTTGGTATGTAGGGGGCTCTAACCTCTCGACTCTAGCCCGCATATTTCATGCTTTCTGCGTCCTTTTCCCGGCGTTTGTCGGCGGACAGGCGGTGAGCTTGCGCGATCGTGCGTCCTATGCGGGCTAAAAGCAAAACCGCTTGGGGTTTTGCACTTAGCCCGCATAGCCAAAACGGTTGAATCGGTAGACTTGATCCAAGCACACCGTGTAGGGTCGCTGGCGAGTAGAGCATGAAATATCCGGGCTAGCCTCTCGACTCAATGCATCTCCACCTGACAGGAGCCGATGCCGCCGCGGTAGAAGTTGAATTGGACATTGGGATGATCGGCCAGCAGCGACATCGGCACCGTGCTGTCGGGGAGCTTCTTCGCGATCATCAGCGTGGTGAGCCGCTGCCCAAACGGACTGTCGTGCATGCCCGCCTGCCAGATGGAGACCTTCTCCGCCTTCCAGGTCTCGACGGGGCCCACCGTGATCGCGCGCGTCGGCACGAGCGAAATGTTGCCGCCACCGGAGGTGCGCGCGTTCTGCGCGAGCGTCACGGGATGGAGATCGACGATGCGCGTCCCGAGTTGGCGGAACTCCGCGGGCGTCGGCGGCGCGTCGCGGTATTTGCCCTCCCGCTTCACCGGGTCGTTGAAGGCCCAGTGCTTGGTGTCGCCCTGGCCGCCCTGCATCACCGCGCAGCGCACGCCGTCCCATGTCTTCGTGTAGGCGGCGACATCCGCCTTGGGGAAATGGAGGTTGGCCTCCGGCATCGCGAGTTCGCGCCGGATCCGGCTGAAGCACAGCTCGCGATCGGCGCGCTCGAAGGACAGCGGGTGCGTCACCGGCACCTCGGCGCCGTCGGCATACCATTCGTCCATGCCCCAGAAATGCGCGTGCCGGAGCGAAAGGCCGAGTTCGTTCACGAGCCGCGCCACGAGCGGCAGTTGTTCGGTCGGCCCGATCGGCCCGCAAATGCCCACCGGCTGGTCCGCCGTCGCCTGTTTCCAGGCGGTGATGTATTCGAGCGCTTCCGCGAGATAGAACTCCTCGAGCGTATCGTAAAAGATGACACGAAAGCCGTCGCGCGACAGCTTCACCATGTCCGCGGGCGTCAACCGCGCCGCTGCCTCGATCAGCTCGCGGTCGAGCGTCGTGTAATCCCACCAATCGGGGGCAATCGTGCTGAGTTTTCGCGGCATAAAGCTAGGTGGACTGGAGGTCGCGCTCATACGCGCGATTCACGAGATACTTTTCCCCGAGCGCGTCGCGCAACGGATCCGCGTCCGGCGCGCAGAAGCCCATGTGCGAATGCCGCCGCCAGCCCTCGGCCACGCGAAACCGCCGCGATATCCGGCCGACCTCCCGCGCCATCGTCTCCATGTCGCGGAGATACGAGTTCATCCCCTGCGACGCCTGCAACCAGGCGTGCTGGCTCTCGTGGCAGGCCAGCGCCGCGAGCTTTTTCTCCTGCACCGACGAGGTGTCGACAAATGCCCCGGGCACGATCCGCCGCCGGAGCTGATCGCAGAGCCCGTGCGGCATCGCGTGGTAAACCGTCGTGTCCCCCGACCAGGCCCGCCGCCGCGGCCGCGAAGTGAAATTCGGGATCCCGCGGGAAAACGCCGCCGACACCGCCAGCCGGCACGCGTTTGTATGATCCTCCATGTAATCCTGCGGAGAGTGCGTCAGGACAATGCCGGGCTGCACGTCGCGAATCACGGCGGTGATTTCGCGCAGCAGCGGGATGGCGTAGAGAACCTCGAGGTCGCCGACATGACTCGCGTGGAACTCGGCACCGAGCAGCGCGGCGGCCTTCCTTGCTTCGGCCCGCCGCATCCGGCGCAACTCGGCCGCCCCATGCACGAGGCTGCCGCAATCGCCGGTCGAGATGTTCAGGTAGTGCGTCCGCCAGCCGGCCTCGCGCAGCAGGAGCAGCGTGCCGGCCATCGTGAATTCGATGTCATCCGGATGCGCCGCGATGGCGATGACGGTGCGTTCACCCATGGTGGAGCAGCGGAAAGCTGGGAGCAAAGGGCCGAGCGCTCCAAACCGCGCCGCGGTGCGTCTTCACCCGGCAAGTGAACTCGGATTCGATCATTTTTTCTCTCGGCTCCAGACTTTCCGCGCGCGGCTAGCTCTCCCTCTCACCCGTTCACCTCGGAGATCTTCACCGTCCGGTTCTCCCGCGCCGAGAGATCGGCCGCGAGCACCGCGTAGTGCGACTTCATCGACTCCGCGAGCGACGTCAGCGGCATCTCCCGGCCCGCGTCGAGCGCGTCGAAGAACGTCTGGAATTGCGATTGATACGGGTGGTCCGACACATCGCCGGAATCGAGCATCTTCAGCGAAAGCTCGCTCCACTTGTGCTTGTTCGTGCCGAGTTTCGACGCGTGAAACTTATTGTCGAGCAGGCTGCCCTCGCTGCCCACGAGGTGCGTGTGGAAATAGTAGGGCTGGAAGCAGTCGATCACCGACGCCACCTTGCCCAGCGCGCCGTCCTTGAAGCGCAGGATCGAAACGCTGGTGGTGGGATACTTGTATTGCGCAAAAATCTCGCTCGACGACGTGGTGGTCTGGCTCGTGACGCTCTCGACGTCGCTGCCCATGCACAGCAGCAGCGCGTCCATCGCGTGGCAACCGGCCGACAGCAGGCTGCTGCCACCCGATTCCTTCGAGGTGTTCCAGCGGAACTGGCCATACCAGGGGCCGATGCCGTGGTAGTAATCGACCTCGCCATAGTGCAGGCGACCGAGCAGCCCGGCGTCGATCACCGCCTTCGTCCCAATCAACTGGCTCGCGAAACGCAGCTCGAAGCACACGCAGGTCTTCACGCCGGCGGCTTTCACCGCCGCGTAGGCCCGCTTCGCATCCTCGAGCGAGAGCGTGATCGGCTTCTCGATGATGAGGTGCTTGCCCGCCTTGGCCGCGGCCACGATGTGGTCGGCGTGCTGATGCGGATAGCTGCAAATGGAGACCGCGTGGATGCTCGGGTCCGCCAGCATCTGGTTCAGCTCGGTGTGGCAGGTGATCGTGCCCCCATGCCGGGCGCCGACCTCGGCGGAATTCTGCGGGCGCGAAGAGTAAATCGCCGTCACCTGCGCCTGCGCCGACGCATTGATCGCGGGAATGTGCGCGGTGGCGACCCAGCCGTAACCGATGATGCCTACGTTGTATTTCTTCATGCGGATAGAGTTGTTCGGAAACAGCGCCGGTTCAGCGATGAAAAACGCCCGCGCACGCTCGCGGGGCGGGGCGGACAGGCGGGCCGGACACGGGGGAACTCACGGAGCGCGACATTGAAACGGCGCATTCATCCTGCAACCGTCGCGCGCACGCGCGAGCAAAAGATGCACAATCGCTCAACGGTTCGCTCTCGCGGTCGTTGCACGGGCATGCACGTTTTGACCGGATTTGCGCGGCGGGTTTGAATCCGCCGCTCCCGCCCCTCATCCCTCCCTTCCCGCCATGCTCACGGCCGAACGCCACCGCGCCATCCTGCGACTTCTAGCCGAACAAGGCCGGATCACCGTGGCCGAGATTGCCCAACGCTTCGACATCTCGCACGCCACCGCCCGGCGCGACGCGGTGTTCCTCGCCGAGGCCGGCAAAGCCGCCCGCGCCCACGGCGGGCTGCTGCCCGCGAACTTCTTCCGCAGCGAACCGCACTTTCGCGCCAAGGCCGATCGGCAGATGGGGATCAAGGCCCGCATCGCGCGCAAGGCCGCCGAGATCCTCCCGCACGAGGGCAACGTGTTCGTCGATTCCGGCACGACCTGCCTCGAGGTCGGCCGCCTGCTGATCGAGCGGCCCGACCTCCGCGTATTCACCAATTCGATTCCGCTCCTCGCCCACGCCACCCAGGCGCACGCGACGCTCACCGCCATCGGCGGCGAGGCGCGCAAGGTCTCGCTCGCCCTCACCGGCGCCCTCGCGCAGACGTGGCTCTCGCACCTGCGTTTCGACTCCGCCGTCGTCGGCGCGTCCGGCCTCGATCTGGCGACCGGCGCCTACACCACCGAGATCAACGAGGCCGCCATCAAGGCCGAGGTGCTGCGCCGCTCGACCGTGCGCGTCCTCGTGGCCGATGCGGAGAAATGGAGCCGGCCCGCCGCGGTGCACTTCGCGCCGTGGAGCGCGTTCACTGCCATCGTCACCAATCACCAGCTCCCGCGCGAGGCCCGGTTGAAGCTCGCCGCCGAGAACGTGAAATTCTGTCTGGTCTGAAAACCCCCGCATGAAAACCGCCCGCCTCCACCGGCTCTTCAATCCGAAGACCCGCCGCTGCTTCGATGTCGCCATCGATCACGGCTTCTTCAACGAGGCGTCGTTCCTCGCCGGCATCGAGAACATGCCGCGCACCATCGCCACGCTCATTGCCGCGGCGCCGGACGCGATCCAGCTCACCGTCGGTCAGGCGCGCCATCTGCAGGCCACCGCCCGCCGCGACAAGCCCGCCCTGGTCCTGCGCACCGACGTCGCAAACGTCTACGGCACGCAGCTCCCGCGCACGTTGTTCTCCCGCATGATCGAGGAGCCGGTGCTCCAGGCCGTGCGCCTCGATGCGACCTGCGTGGTCGTGAACCTCTTTCGCCTCCCGGAACAACCCGAGGTCGGCGACCAGTGTATCCAAAATATCCTGCACCTGAAGCCGCAGTGCGATCACTACGGCGTCCCGCTGATGATCGAGCCGCTCGTGTTCAAGCCGAACGCCACCGCCGGCGGCTACCAGGTCGACGGCGACGCGCAGAAGATCATTCCGCTCGTGCGCCAGGCGGTCGAGCTCGGCGCCGACATCATCAAGGCCGACCCGACCGACGATGTTTCCGTTTATCACCAGGTGATCGAGACGGCGGGTGACATTCCCGTGCTGGTGCGCGGCGGCGGCAAGACGACCGAGCGCGAGATTCTCGTCCGCACCGCCGCGCTGATCGCGCAGGGCGCGGCGGGAATTGTTTACGGCCGCAACATCATCCAGCACCCCAACCCCGCTGGCATCACGCGCGCGCTCATGGCGGTCGTCCACGACGGTCTGACGCCCGACGAGGCCCTGCAGCGTTTTCTCGCTCCCGCGCAATGAGCGCGGCCCCGTCCTCCCCGGCGCCGGTGCGCATCGGCATCATCGGCGGCGGCCTCATGGGCCGTGAAGCAGCCTCGGCCCTGGCCCGCTGGTTCGCCCTGCTGGATTTTCCGGTGCGCGCCGAGTTGACCGCCGTCTGCGAGCTCGATCGCGCGCGGCTCGAGTGGTTCCGGCAGGTGCCGACCGTGCGCCTGCTCTCGTCGAACCACCGCGAGTTTCTCGCCAGCCCGGAGATTGACGTCGTCTACGCCGCCGTGCCCCATCACCTGCACGAGGAAATCTACCTCGACGTGCTGCGGGCCGGCAAAGATCTGTTCGCCGAAAAACCGTTCGGCATCGACCTCGCGGCCGCGCGCCGGGTCCGCGACGAGGCCGCGCGGCTCGGCCGCTTCGTGCGCATCTCCTCGGAGTTTCCCTTCCTGCCCGGCGTGCAGCGCGTTTTTCAGCTCGCCCGCGCGGGCGCGCTCGGCCGGCTGCTCGAGCTTCGCGCCGGCTTCCTGCACTCGAGTGATCTCGATCCCACGAAGCCGATCAACTGGAAGCGGCAAAACCAATACTGCGGTGAGATCGGCGTGATGGGCGACCTCGGCCTGCACGTCGCCCACGTGCCGCTCCGGCTCGGCTGGCGGCCGGCATCGATCTACGCGCAGCTCCAGAAAGTCATCGCGCGCCGCCCGGACGGCAAGGGCGGCACCGCCGCCTGCGACACCTGGGACAACGCCATCCTCCATGCCAACGTGCCCGCCGCCGACTACACCGTGCCGATGACGCTCGAGATGAAGCGCATGGCTCCGACCGAAACGAACACGTGGTATATCGAGGCCATGGGCACGGACCGCGGCGCACGTTATTCCACCAAGGAGCCGAAGACCCTCTGGACTTATCGGCGCGACAAGGAGCAGGTGTGGGAGAAAACCGACCTCGGCTTCACGATGCCGTTTCCGACCATCACGGGCGGAATTTTCGAACCCGGTTTCCCTGACATCCTGCAACAGATGTGGGCCGCCTACCTCGCCGAGCGCGCGGGCCAGCTCGGCGATCGTTTCGGTTGCGCGACCCCCGACGAGGCGGTCGCCAGTCACGAGTGGTGGCAGGCGGCGCTGCAGTCGCAGAAGGAGCAGAGTGTCGTCGTGCTCGGCTGAGCGGAATCATGCGCTCTCGCACGTGCCCACTCTGCTTTGAGGTGGAGCGGCTTGACCCCAAGCCGCTGGTTCGAGTTCGTAGCGGAACGGCTTCCCGTTCCGTCGGCGCCGGAAGCGGCTCCGCTACCAAGCGGCTTGAGGTCAAGCCGCTCCACCTCGAATTATTCTAGCGCATGCGCACTGGAATTCTCGCCGGCGGCAACTGGATCGTTGACCATGTCAAGATTCTGAATACGTGGCCATCGCAGGACTCGCTGGCGACCATCCTCAGCGAATCCGCCAGCAACGGTGGCGCACCCTATAACGTCCTGAAAGACCTCGCCGCCTTGCGCGCTCCGTTTCCACTTTCGGGCGTCGGCTTGATTGGCGAAGACGCCTTCGGCCAGCAGATTCTCGCCGACTGCCACGCGCACGCGATCGACACCACTCAACTGCACCGCACCGCTGGCGCGCCGACGAGCTATTGCGACGTCATGACTGCGCGCGACACCGGCCGCCGCACGTTCTTCCACCGTCGCGGCGCCAATGCCCTGCTCGGGCCCGAACACTTCGACTTTACGCGCTCGACCGCGCAGCATTTTCACCTGGGCTATCTCCTGTTGTTGGATCGGCTCGACGCGTTTCACGCCGACGGGCTCACCGGCGCAACGCACGTGTTGCGCGCCGCTCGCGCGGCCGGGCTGACGACCTCGCTCGATTGCGTGAGCGACAACAGCGACCGTTTCCTCCCCGTCGCGAAGCCCGCTCTGCCGCACGTGGACTATTTTTTCGCGAACGACTTCGAGGCCTCGCGTCTGACGGGTATTCCGCTGCTCGACGACGCCAGCCGCGATCCGGAAAAACTCGGCGCCGCGGCCGCCCGGCTGCTCGAGGCCGGCGTGCGCGAGTGGGTTTTCGTGCACTCGACGCAGGGCGTTTTCGCCGCCAGCGCGCGCGAGCAACTCTGGCAGTCGTCCCTGCGGGTTCCGTCCGATCAAATCAAAGGCGCCGCCGGCGCCGGCGACGCGCTCGCGGCCGGCATTCTCCTCGGCTTGCACGAGCGCTGGCCGATCAGCCGCAGCCTGCGCCTCGGCGTGAGCGCCGCCGCGGCCTCGCTCTACGATGCGACCTGCTCCGCCAGCGTGCGCAGCGTCGACGAGTGCCTGGCGCTCGCGCGCGAGCTCGGTTTCAGCGAAACAGCGCGATGACGAAATCGCGCATCGGCACCGGCGGCCGACCCGCACCGCGCAACACCACCTGGCAGGGCACTCCGAGTGCATCGGCTTTTCCCTTCAGTTTCACCGCGAAAAGCGCGTGGTGGATGCCATGCGACGGATTTTTCGCCGGCACCGTGAGATCGTCGTTCGCGGTCAGGAAGAGGGGCGGATCGGATTTATCGAGGTGCGCCATCGGCGAAAACTCGGCAACGGCGGCTTTGAAGCGACCGTAGTTGGCCTTCAAATCCTCGAGGCTCTGCGCGCCAAACGATTTCCAGATCATGCCATGCCTCGCCGCTTCCGGTCCGATGTGTTCCTCGATCCAGTAGGGATCGAGCGTGGTCTGCGCGTTGTTGGCCACGGCGCCCATCGGCTTGGTCGATTCCCACGCAATGGGATCAGGGCTCTTCGGATCGGCGAGGTCATCATGCAACGCGAGCCAGAGCGATGAACACGCTCCAGCCGAGCCTCCGATGCAGACGACGCGCTTTGCGTCCAGATTCCATTCCTTCGCTTTCGACCGCACAAACTGCAAAGCCCGCGCGGCATCGTGCACCGGCGCGGGCAGGATGTCGGTTCCCGTGAGCCGGTAGCGAATCGACACCACCGATACGCCGCGATCAAGCCAGCCGCTCGCCGGCTCGGTCGCATCCATGTCGCCGGAGGACCAGCCACCACCGTGAATCTTGAAAACAAACGGCGTCGGCTTCTCCGACTTCGCCAGCCACACGTTGAGCACGTTGCGCTCGTGCGGGCCGTAGCGCACCGCGGCGTGCGTCGGCGCGAGCTTGGCCGCATCGGCGGCCATCACAGCGCCGGCCGCAGCGACGGACGCCAGCAGGAAACGAAATACGCACAGATGCATGGCTCGCTCTCTTTCTTACCAGCCAAAGGTGCTCGTCAGAATGTAGCTGCGCGGCTCCTTCATCTGATTCCGCGTGAAGAGGAAATTCTGAGTCGTGCGATCCCATTGCCCGGTGAGATAGAGTGGATCCTCGTCGTCGAGCACGTTCTTCACGTTGGCCTGCAGCCGCCAGTCGATGCGATTGCTGAACAATGTTTTCCGATACGCGACGTGCACATCGAAGCTCCGTCCGCCATCCGCCTTAAGCGCGCGCGAGAGATTGCTCGTGCCCGCGGCATCCTGTTCGAAGGCGACCGTCACCGGGCCCCGATAGCGCACGCTGCCGCCGGCCGACCAGCCCTTCAACCGCGTCTCGCGGCCAAAATCGTAAGTGC
>Ga0163144_10022543_pt1 | contig 12476 bp, 12 predicted proteins | sample OliLak19BULKMAT1_FD_123175 | JGI IMG/M metagenome (GOLD analysis project Ga0163144, IMG submission 123175) | Freshwater microbial mat bacterial communities from Lake Vanda, McMurdo Dry Valleys, Antarctica - Oligotrophic Lake LV.19.BULKMAT1 | ecosystem: Environmental > Aquatic > Freshwater >... | reverse complement strand
GCCGCAGCGGCGCGCACGCCCCGTCGTCGATCCGAATTCTTTCCCTCGCGTTTGGAGCCCCTCTCCCACCGCATCGGTTAATTCCGTGGGGAACGGCCCGCTGCCGACACGCGTGGTATAGGCTTTGGCGACCCCGAGCACCGCGTCGATCTTCGTGGGTCCCACGCCCGTTCCCGTTGAGGCGCCGCCGGCGGTTGAACTGGAGGAGGTGACGTAGGGATAGGTGCCAAAGTCCACATCCAAATGTGTCCCTTGCGCCCCTTCAAACAACACGGTCTTCCGTCTCTCGATCATCGTATTGACCAGCATGGCGGTATCGACGATATGGCTCTTCAGCCGATCGGCATAACCCATATACTGGTGGAACACCTTGTCGGCATCGAACCGTTCCAGCTTATACAGTTGCTCGAGAAACCAATTGATCTCAACCACGTTCTCTTCGAGTTTGGTTCGAAACGCCTTTGGGTTCAATAGATCTCCCATTCGAATACCGACCCGCGACATCTTATCGGCATAGGACGGACCAATCCCCCGTCCCGTCGTGCCAATTCGGCGAGAACCCTTAGACTGTTCAGAGGCTTTGTCGATGGCCTTGTGATACGGCAGAATGAGATGGGCGCGCTGACTCACAACAAAATTCTTTCCGATTTTGACCCCTTGAGTCTGCAGATGGTCCAGCTCCTCAATCAACGAAGCTGGATCCACGACGACCCCATTCCCGATCACACAGAGCGTCCCACGATAGAGAATGCCTGAGGGGATGAGGTGAAACACGAAGGTGCCGCGCTCATTAATCACGGTGTGCCCCGCGTTGGACCCTCCTTGGTAGCGAACCACCGCGTCAACGTCGCGGGCCAAGATATCCACGATCTTGCCCTTACCTTCGTCGCCCCACTGCGCCCCGATCACCACGAGATTTCCCATTGCCTACATGCTACCAAAAAAAGAGCCCTGGCTAGACCGAGAGCCAGAGCAGACGGACCATGGTAGGAGCGCCTACTTAGTTTGTCAAGAACCACGACGGTCAAATTATTCTGAGTTTTTCTCTTTTCTCATCTTCAATCGCACGCCATGTCCATAAGTCCTGATATGGCCATCAGTGGTTTCTGGGCCCTTTTCAGATCTCGGGATCAATCGTCGTCGATCGTCTTTCCTGTAGCCGGCATCATTGCTGCGGATAGGACGCGCTACGCTGCGCCCACGATTCTTGTAGATGCATGACCGCCTGTTCAAGCGCTTCATCCCCGGCGATACTACGCAAGACATCCTTGGCCTGGTCTTCCAGCGGATAAATTGGGGCTGTCCGAAGCGAGCGGTGAATGACCGGATACACATTCGACTTGATCGGCACGTGGAGACGTAGCAGTTGCGACCAGGCTCGGCCATCTACGCGAGCGACGATTTGTCCTGTCGCGACATCCAACAGCGCCAATTCAGCCAAGGCATAATTATTCGCCTCGAAGCCGGGCATGTGGGGCCGCCCACCTCCCTGTTCGGGGGAGCCGTCAAGTCCCAGATAGGTCGGCACCTCCGATTCCGCACTGGAAAACAGCGCCAGCAAGAGGTAGTGCACTGCTCGTTTTTGCGCGAGCTGACGCAGCGTCTGTGAGTCAAGAGGGCGCGCCGCCTCGGTCCCGGTGAGAACCGTCACAATACGAATCGGTAGCGCAGTCTGGACTCGCCGTCGTACTTGATCGGTCAAAAAGGTGTGAGCCTTGTCGGACAAAGCCGGCGCCGAGTCTTGAGCAGAGATATCGTTGATCACCAGGAGTCCAACGTCAAACAGACCAGAGGCCTTGTCGACAGGGGCCGGCATGATCGCGGTGGCTCCCTGCGTAGGGAGGCCCAGATAGCTATCCATGCGGGCAATTGGATGTTGACTGCACCCAGCAAAAAAAAGAGCGTGGAGAAGCAGGGCCACCGTCCAGAACCGACAGATCACCATGGCAGACCTCACGGTTAATATGCCTAGCTCGTCGTCTTCTGCATTGGCTATCCGAGAGAGTGCTTGCCCCTGCTAATCCTATAGTCAAGAGGGAGGTCTTACACGCCGCGGTTCCGCGATTCATCGGTACGATGCAAGATCCCGAATGGGAGGTCTATGGGCACATCCTCATTGCGCCCAAGTACGGCATCGGGTACCGTAGCGCCCATGTCTAGGCGTCTCGTATCAGCTATGTCAAACCTCATACTGGCAACGGGGCTCGCGCTGCTGGTCGCCTGCAACCATCTACAGGCGCCGCGGTTCATGCATCCCCCCGAACAGGAGCCGGTCATCCCGCTATCGGTCAAGCTGGTCTTCGATGAGTCCGTCCGCTCAGCCATCGTGGAACAAACAGTCTGTGCCAACGTGTTATGGAAAGGGCGCCTGGGCGATGCGATCGTCCAATCCTTCTCCGAAACTGGACAAGCCCGCTTGGCTCAACTGTCGGTCGGAGACCCGTCGGGAACGGCACAACCGGCCACCGTCCCCATATCCGACTTCACGGCCTTCATCACATTGGCGAGTGCCTCCTTCTCACCAACATCACGCAGTGGGTCGGACGACGATAATTACCTCGCTCAATTCGATGTCCATCTCGTAGCGACCTTCCAAGACGTCCAAGGACGCCGGTTCCCGGAAGCGCCGATGGTCTATTCGAATCGAGTGGCGTTGTGGACGCCCCAAATCGGCGGCAGTGATAACCAATGCGCCACCGGGCAGTTGGATGCCGCCGTGCGAACCGCAGCCGATCATCTCGCCGACCAATTCATGGGATACCTGACGCAGTTGCGGGAGAAAACACAAGGGGAAGGCACAGTGGGTCGGCAGAGTCCCGGTGTTGGACTAAGCCTGCTCGCCCTCAAGGCAACCTTACTGGATGCAAACAACAATCTCGTGCTGGAAGGTGGCGAGAAAATCGGTGTCAGGATCGACGTGACGAATACCGGCAAGGCCACGCTGGGCACCACGGCCATCACCCTCTCAGGGACACCCGCACTCATCGATGCCTTCGTAGGGACGCTGACGCCGCCGATACAGATCGCCGCTCTTCAACCAGGAGAAACGAAAAGTACAGTCCTATGGGGAACACTGCCGGCAAACGCCAAAGGATCGCGTGGGGAACTCACCGTGACCGTCACACCGTCTGGAACGGCAAACGGCATACCGGCAACACAAACCCTGATAACAGCCATGGGTCCTGGCGACGGGTCGGCAGCCTCCCCACCGTCGTTCGCCAGACAGCCGGCCTCGACCACCGCCGGAGGAGGCCACGATCCAGACCGATATGCCGTCATCGTAGGATTGGGCCAGTACCGAACCCCCTGGCCTGGCTGGCGAGACGGACTCCCGTTCGACACCAAGGAAACTGTTTCCCTGTTTGCCAATTCTCTCAATGTACCTGAAGGACAGATCTTACTGCTCCAAGACGAACTGGCGACCCAGAGCGACATTGAAGAAGCCCTCGCCCTCTGGCTTCCCAAGCGGATTACGAAAGACTCGGTCGTCTTCTTCTACTTCGCCGGTCACGCACGTGCCGACTCCAAAACCGGTGAACTATTTCTGATGCCCTATGACAGCACCCCACAATCGTCACCGTTCCGATTGATCTCCCTCCGGTTTCTCCAACACCGTCTGCTGAAGCTGGGGGGCAAACTCGTGGTCGCCATTATCGAAGCACCACTAACCACGGGCGCAGCGGCGCAGAAAAGTACAGGTCGACACGCCGCTCCCAATTGGATCGGCGATCTTGACGGATCGTCCAACGCTGGGGCTGGAACGATCATTCAAGTCTCTATGCGCAGTCCGTTGTCACAGGTTCGCCAGAGTCTTCTGAGCGGATTAACCGGCAAGGCAGACCTTGACGACGATGGAACTGTTACCGTTGGCGAATGGCTCCGCTCACTCAGGTCCTTTGCGATCACGGCTCCGGCGCTCCCTCCCAACCTCGCCGTCCAGTCCATTCCACTGAGCCGCGTGAACCAGCCGTAACGCACCCCTCCATTGAATGAAGCGGCGTGTACGAACTGTGAGCAAGGCATGCACGACTCGCGAAGATGACTCATTTGATCCGTTACGCTATTCTTGTAAGTCGCGCACGAATAACGAGATACACTTCACAAAGACCGCGCGCTTGGGCGGTGTCGCGACGAACCGGCATGAAGAAGACCTGCTAGAAATTCACATGCACCTGCGTATAGGCCCAGATCGAGTTCACCGCTGAAGCCCCGTTTCCAGCGGCATTCCCTGCGGCCAACTGGTCAAGCATCTGTCCAGCGATCAGATAGGAGACGCCGGTTTGCCACGCCACCTTGTTCTCCTTGAAGAATATGGTATAGACGCCATCGATTTCCTTGTACAGCGAGTTGCTGGTCGCGATATTGGTGACGGTTGCAGTAGTCGGGGCGGAGAAGCAGCCCTGGCTGGCGGTATACCAACAATCACCGTTGTTGGCCTTGCGGAAGATCCAGAACCGGAAATCCAGCTGTTGCGCGAGGCTCGGCTTCATCTGCAAACTCGCGCTGTAACCAACCATGTTCCGCCAGGCCATCCGGTCGGCATAGCCCATAAAAATATGGTTCGTCGGATAGAGATTCTCGAAGGTGTTGGCATTGCCGCCGCAACCGGCCCCGGTCTGCCCGTTACAACTATTCGCACTGCCGTCGCCGGAGGCATAGTTGAACTCCACACCGACGCGCGGCATCCAAGGCAGTTGCTCAAAAGTCAACCCGCCTTCAACGGCCATGGCTTGCGCATTAATGTGGAGCCGATTCGGGCTCTGCCCAAGGGCCATCGATCCCGTCTGCCAATAGTACTCGGCTGTTCCATCGAACATGCCCTGGCGGTACGCAACGCGCCCCCCCAACGTATGACGCTGTTGCCCAGGGGCATGCGCTGCCGTTCCATAGTAGGTGGTGGCGACAGCCGGCGTTGTCACCGATACATTGTTGCCGAGAAATACCCAGAGAGGTTCGAGCGACAGGCCCGCCATGGGCTTAATGGCCAGCCGGGCAAAGAAGAGATCTGCATTGTTACTCCCGGTGGTGCCGCCGGCAACTGTGCCGGGGTTAACCACCCCAGAACCCCCTGCACAACCAGTCGTGCCTGTTCCGCAGGATGAGTTCGCGACGTTGGCTTGTGCGTCGGCTAAACGTATCCAGCCGCCCCAGACTTCGTACATTTTCTGGGAATATTGAAGGGTGACACCGTCAAAGGAGAACCCGATATTGTTCCAATCGAAATTGCCGAACAAGCGGTGATTCCCCATTACGATGAGCTGCCGGCCTGCCTTCACACTGAGGCCATCGACCCCAAAATTGCGGATCAAGATGTAGGCCTGCCTGACACCGACGCTCGTGAGCGTTTGGGGATCATTCGCAGCATTAGGTGCGTTGTTCGCCCCCCAGTTCTTCGCATATTGCATCTGGAAGAAGGTATCGACGTCAGGCGATATCGCATAGTTGAGCCCGAGCCGAGCCCACTGTTGGACAAATTGAGCGACGTCTCCCTGCGACGCCGCTCCCGTCGCACGTCCTACACTATTCGTATTCGCCAGCCCGAAGTTCGAATTGTTGCGGTATTCCGGCCTAACCCGCACGTCGCCGGAAATCGTGACTCGCCCAATATCGAATAAGGGACTCTTCGGTGGATCGAAGTTCCAATACCGTACGAGATCCGGCATTCCGCGTGTGACCGTCGGCTCTACGCCCGGATGATCCTTCACTTCGTCAGCCTCTGGCGGATCCGCCAAGGCCTGGGACACAGGCAGCGTCGCAAGCAGGACGACTGCCCACACCCCAATGAGGACCATCAGCCCTTGTCGCATAATGTTCCTCCCATACGGTGTACTGTCGTTCCAAGCCAACACCTCCTCAATAATCGACATAGACTTTTCGGACTGGGAACTCAAAACCGACTGTAATGGTCTCTTGTGGCTTGATCTCAATCTCCTGTTGGCGGGTATGCGGTCTGTCGTATACTGGCCGCCCAGCTTCCTCCCGTATGATCTTGTAGCCCTCGTGCCAGGCCACCAGGGTGTACGTGCCTGGCGGAACCCCGCTAATCACAAACCGTCCGTCCGCGTCCGTGAGCTCAAAATACGGATGATCAAATCCAGCCCAATAGGCGTTCATGTTGTTATGGACATCACACTGAAGCCGCATCACTCCCTTCTCGTTCCTGAGAGGGGTCCGCAGAAACTTATGTTCAATTTGCTGATTGGGATCCGGCATAGGGACGTTCAGGAGCGAGACATTCTTGGCGTTGAAAAAGTGCGGGTTGTGGAAATACGAATCGTGGTTGACCATCGCCATCGTTTGGCTTCGAACAAATGGGAAAATATGGTCCGTGAATTGGCAATTTGCCATATCGAGCCGGTATTTGTCCGCCGGCGCTTTCCCCTTCTTAACCTGTTCAAGATAGACCAGTACATGCGACACACCGCTGTTTTTCGAATTGACCAGCAATGCCTGAGACTTGGCCTCCTCCCCGCATACACCTGTGTCTGCCTCAATCTCGATCGGCTGGAGCTCAGGGAGATCGCCGTTCCACCTCGCCACTCCGAAAATGGTGCCTCCGTCCGTGACATCGATCACCTGGTACGGTTCGGCAAAAATGGGCCCTGCACCGGCCCCTATGAGGCCGATCACCAGCATCGACACGATCCAAGATGTGAGGGTCTTTGCTCGACTCATGCTTTAACCTCCTTGTGGAATAGCCGGATTCTATGATCTGTGCGCATAACAACATCACGTCGTCAGCCATACGATGACGAACGTATCGATATTAAGGAAAGCTTTCGAGAGCGATGTGAAGTTCAGCCTGTCGACCGTCAGGAGAGAATACAGACGCGATGACTGACTGAGCGCAAGACGTTCGCATGGATACTCTCCCACACATGGGCCAGCCTCCACACGTGAGTCAATGGAACCAAAGGACGGAAGAGATTCTACTCTTCTGCCACACAAAGACACAACACCGAGCGTACGGCCACCGCATAGTAATACGTATGGCCATCAATGGTTGCTGGAGCCTTTTTCAGCTCAGCTCCCTATCGTTTCTCCGGCGGGATCATCTTGATCTTGCAGAGAACCGCTCATGCGCCGCCGAATCAACCGGCCGGTGCTGTACCTTCGTGCTCGCCGGATCTGTTCCAAGGAAGTTGTCGTCGTTCCAATTCGTCGAAGGTCTGATCGGTCGAGAGACGAACCCGCCGCCACAATTTGGACAGATATTTCCAAGAACCTGTTCGACACAGGCCGCGCAGAAGGTGCGCTCATACGAGCAGATCCGCGCCTCAAGCGAGTCCGGCGGCAACGGCTTGTTGCACTGTTCGCAAGCGGGTCGGAGTTCAAGCACGATGTCCTCGATGAGGACTACCTATAATCGGACAATCAATGGTTCAGGGAACCTTTTTCGGTTCCCAGCGTTTTGTTAGGTGTTATCGTGATCACTGCTTTGTTTTTCCGCCGTAGCGAGGTCGGAGTGCCAGTCCTGTAACTCGTGAAGGGACTTGGTGTGAAAAGGACCGAGAACTTCTGCAGGGATTCCGTGTAGAGACGCGGATAATTTATACTCGGCGGTTCTGCGAGGCCATTTCGCAATGATGGAGCACCAAAAATCAGGAAGAACCATACCGTGACTGAATGGAATGAACTTTTCCCAGCATCCCCTCAGTTCGTCTTCGTCTCTAATATCAATGATCTCGACGTGGCTAAAGTCTAACATGGGGGTTTGGTCCCATCCGTCGAGCAAGAGTTGTCTTGCCTTGTAATCGGTTTCCGGACCGGAATAACCGAAAATCGTGAGATGAAACGCTCTTTTTAGTTTCTCGGTTACGACTTCCCAGTCGCGGTACACCAGCTCATCCTTCGCATAGTCTTTATCGTTGTCGGGGAAAAATAGCTTACTGCGAGTCAATGGTTTTCGGCACTCTGAACACATTTCCGAAGGACAACCCAATATATCGTGATCGGGACAGGTAGCATATCCAACGCATCCATGCAGAAATCTGATATCTGGAAGATCGACGACGCTTTTATTTCTCTTGTGAGCCAAAAACAGAAAAGGGTCCCAGTTGAATGTCGTCACAACATCTTTTGGGCGAAGCCCTAATACGATGTAGTCATAAATTGTCGGATGATCGGGAAGTTCTAGAGCCTCGAAATACTCCACAATGAGCTTTTCTACTTGGAGTAGGTCATTCGAGTATGCTGTCTGACTGCGTATCCATGAAAACTGTGCTTCGAATCCTTCATCAGGCGGATTGGAGTCATTTACGAGATCACGCCAAGGCTTCCCGAGTACATCCGGAAGACCATTCATCAAAGGAATTGGCTTTCGATTTCTATCACCACCACAGAATGCTGCCTTGCTAGCACCAGCACCAAAAATCACGATATGCGGCAACGGATTGGCAAATGGGGAACCTTTGAGTTTTTCCTTTGTAAGCACTTCGTTCATTCATTTCACTCAACTATTGAGTATACTGACCGGTATAGTACGCGAACCCGCCCCTCATATTCCTCTGCGATTTTCGTGTCGGTTCAAAGACTTCTCTGCGATATCCACATAGCCGGATTGGCGTGCTATACCAGCCTGCATAGCTCCCATCAAACTCGCTCGATATTTCTCCAGGGATGGGGGCTCATTGATCTTCCACTGTGCGCAACTTTCTCACCCGCCCATCCACTGGCACACCGAGACGTGCCATGAGCCAGGGCGAGGGCCTTCCAACTCTCCTCATCTCTCGTCAAGGGAGTGGCCAAGGCCGCCCTTTACTGCGCGCATCGAGCGAGCACGTTTTTATTGCGCGCTCTGCGAGCAAGAAGGACGGTCTGGCTACTCCCCACTACCCAACGCCTACCGGCAACAGCTGCGCGAGCATCATGAGCAGGAGACATTCAGTTGGAATATCGGCGAGATTCGCAATTCGATCAGCACCGAAACCCTGCCGACGAACCATGACAAGAAGTGGTACCAACGGTTGCGGACAAACTACGCGGGCCGACTGTGGGTTGAACAACAACGGCGAGGAAGAGATTTAAAGGGTCAAGCCCCTTTGCTCCCTCAGGGTATAAAAATTAGCCATCCGAGGACCCACTATCTGTATCACTGTCGCATTCGGTGTCGGCCGTCTGGCCACAACCTCATATCAGAACCGGTGCTCCGCCCAGCAGGATGACTCCCCAGATAGCTGTGGCTCGCTGGGGTCCTCAGCCCGAAAAAGAATGCGTCGCTCGGTACGCATCAGTGCCTTCTCGAAGCTTGTCCAACAGGTCCACTGTACTGATCACATCATCCATTTGAATGTCCGACATGCCGATATCGACCAACAGAGATTGCCTCGACAAGACAGCATCCGTCTGACCATACTCCTTCCAGCGGGGAAGGCACTCCACATTTGCACCATCTTTGAGTGCTGGCGACACGATGCCGAGCGACTCGTCGGTGGAGAGCACCAAGTGGTATCTGGATGATTTCGCCGCTCTGAGTACCTGTTTCCTTGTCATCTTTTCCATCTTGTTTTCCATCTTGATCACCTCATTCAGTTTTTTTTGCAAAAAGCCTAAGAGTGTGTCGACAGAGCCATCTACGAGCCGGAATTGCCGATTTCCATCCGTATCACACGCCGTCGGTTCCCCAGAAACATACGCGGCAAAGCCTGCCACTTCAGCCCGTTGCAGTGCTTGCGGTAGGTATCACGACCTCGTATGCGGATCCGCATACCACGACCTCCTTTCCTTGTGCCCGGCTCACGTGTGCTGCACCTGAATCCGGCAGGAGTCGGCCAGTACTTGATTCTCTCTTGCGTGATTCTACATTCATCAATAGCAAGCTAGATGCCAGCATGAGACCGGAGCGGCAAATCATCGGATGGCACTCTCGGGCTCAGCAATTTCAACGTTGTACGTCTTGCTGAGTACGCATGCCCGCGTGAAACACCTCTCTTGATCACCGCCGCTTGTATCGAAAGAGATTCATGAGGTGAATCAAATCCGATCCATGAGAATGACTCAGCACGTTCGAGGCTTGACGCAGGCTTCATTGGAATGATCGTTTGGGAAGGCGAGACACTGGCTATCAGGTACTAGGGCCGAAACGACCACGGCGAGGCGTGGGATACCCACGCCTCGCCGTACACTTAACGCCAGCCATGCGGCTGACGCTGTTGCCCTAGCTTCGGATTGAAAGAGATATCGAGGTTTGGCTCACTGACTGATACGCAAAGACTGCGCTGGCGCTTATGGTCCCCGGCGTCTGCACCTGGGTTGCGGGCTGATCGTGATAGTGCTCCCGCTTGTCTCGCAACTCCTTCCCCAGATCCTCGCGAAGCTTCTCAAAGAAGTCCGGCAAATACTTCCGTACCTTGTGGGACTCCACCTTCGCTTCCTCCAGCGCATCCAACACTTGCTGAACCAACGACCTAGGGCCCTGCGTCTCCTGCGCGGGGACACTGAAGTGCGACCCGGTGGTTGAATTCTCAATCGGTGCAACGGTCGATAACGGGGTGGGTGCCGTGGTACCGGTGGACGGTTGCGGGATCACCGCGGCCGCCGAGGGCGCCCCACCCGGGGTAGCTGTGTGAGATGTCGTAGCAGAAGCCTGTGGCTGCTGGCCGGTCGGCAACGGCGGTTGACCCGTCACCTCCGAGGCGAGCTGCGCCGCGAGGACCGTGATGGATCGTTCCACATCCACACGAACGTCCAGACCCGACAGAGATGATAGTGCTCCAAACCGGTCGGCCAGCTTCGCCGTCTTGGCCAGCGCTTCGTCATCCTGCCCACTCAAATATTTCCTGAAGATGTTGGCGACGCTTCGGAACAGTTTCTCCAAATCCTTGACCTCTTCTTCGTTCAGATCACCTTCGACCGTCACGCCAAACTCTTGTGTTAGCGAATACTCGGCATACTTCGCGTCGACATCTACCGTCGTGCCATCGCCTTCAGCCCGGGCCTTGTAGTTCACTGCACGGAAATCGGACTCAATATCCGCCGAGAGGGTGATGGTGTCCCCTTCCGCTGTCGTCACACTCAAACGGCCGGAGAAGTCGTTGGAAACCGCGACCCCGCTGAACTTGGTATCCAATCGTTGGGTTCCCGTGCCGTTTGCAGACGGCAGACGAAAGAACTGTGTGGGATCGAATTGAGTCAGTGCTTGGACGGGCATACGGCGTTTCCTCGGCTCATAGACTCGGTGCAACGCACCGCATAGCTCCCCTATCGGTACACCTCAGGCTGAACTGTAGTGCGCTTGTTCTATCTAAATGGGACCGCAACGATAAATCGAGCCGTTCGCTTCCACACTGAGGAGGTATCTGAATGAAACAGGTTACTATTTGGATCATCATATCGGTACTCATGTTGTTCGCATCAGGCTGCATGGCATTCAAAAATCCCACGATAACAAAGTTTACCTCCGAGATCTTTGGCGACATCTCCGGCGACACCACCTCCTCCGGCAACATGGCAAACTCGACTCGCCACTGGCGCACAGAAGACGGCATGTTGAGTCCTGAATACAAGCTCATCGCCTTTACGGTCTTGAATCAGACGAATGTGGAACAGGACCTGGCGCGCGGGCACGGGGAATATCTCACATCGCTCGGCACCCACTTGGGAGTCCCGAGCGACCAGCAGTCAGCCTTTCGGGCAAAGGCGCAGGGAACGTTAGAGATGCTCATGACGGCCGATCGTGATGTTCGGCTTCAACAGTTGCGGATGCTGGCTCGCGAGCGGGGTGCTGAAAAGTCCGACAGCGGCGTTCTCGCGTTGCTCAAAGGTTCAGCGTACCGACGAGATACGCTTCACAAGGGCGCTCTTTGGGGAGATTTCGCGACTCATCTTCATGAGTACCGGGGGTTCTTGCGCTTGTGTTATAGTGGCACCAACGATGAAGGGAGCCGTTCTCTTCCACGCTGAGGAGGTATCTGAATGAAACACGTCACTGTTTGGACCATCATACCGGCACTCATGCTGTTGGCGTCAGGCTGTACGCTCAAGGGAACGGTCAAGCAAATCACCGACACGACGTCGAACGTGACCGGCACAACTTCGGGCCACGCCTGGTGGAATGAAGACGGACTCTTGCTCCCGGAGCATAAGGCCATTGCTTTTGCGACATATAACGAAGCGAACTTGGAGCAGGACCTCGCACGTGGACAGGGGGAATATGTCACATCCCTTGCGACCCTCTTGGGAGTCCCGAGCGACCAGCAGTCGGCCTTTCACACAAAGGCGCAGGGGGCGTTCGATATCCTGACTGCACAAAATCACGAGGCCCAGATTCACCGGTTGAGGGCGCTGGCTCATTGACAACTGAGCGATTATCGACACCCCCAATGTTCCCCTTTCGCCGAATTTTTCATCCCACTGATTTCTCCGCCGCAGACTCGGCGGCGTTCGCCCATGCCCTGAAGCTCACCTGCCTCGTGCAGGGAGAGCTGACGATGATGCACGTCGACCCCACGGTTGGGCGCCAAGGCTTCGAGGATTTC
>Ga0163144_10022542_pt1 | contig 12476 bp, 8 predicted proteins | sample OliLak19BULKMAT1_FD_123175 | JGI IMG/M metagenome (GOLD analysis project Ga0163144, IMG submission 123175) | Freshwater microbial mat bacterial communities from Lake Vanda, McMurdo Dry Valleys, Antarctica - Oligotrophic Lake LV.19.BULKMAT1 | ecosystem: Environmental > Aquatic > Freshwater > Lake... | reverse complement strand
TGGAGCGATCACGTCGAGGCCGAGGAAGACTCGGGCGATGGCGGCTGGGATCACCACTATCGCAACTTCCAGATCATGCAGGATCGCCATGCGATGTGGCTCGACCAGACCGTGAGTGCTTTCCTGAACGATCTCGAAACACGGGGTCTGCTGAAGACGACGCTGGTAATCGCCGTCGGCGAGTTCGGACGTTCGCCCAAGATTAACGACAAGGCCGGGCGGGAACACCATCCAAATTGCTTCGGCGCACTGGTCTTTGGTGGAGGCGTCGTCGGTGGGCGAGTGATCGGAGAGAGCGACGCCAAGGCCGATCGCCCCAAGGAAAACCCAATCACGCCTGCCGATATGTGTGCCACGGTGCATCATGCGGCCGGTATCACCAGCGAGATTTCCGCAAGTCTAGGCGTCGGCACCGGCGGCCGTGTGATCGAAGAGTTGTTCTAATCAAAGTGGTACGACGCTCCGAGCTTGCGAAAAAATGCTCACGCAAAGGCGCTAAGACGCAAAGAGATACCAAAGATAGAACTTTTCTTGGATTTCCTTTGCGTCTTGGCGGCTTTGCGTGAGCTGGTTTTGATTTTTTTCACGTGCTCTCCGCGTCGGGACAAACGTGGCGACATGATTCCGATCTTGTCGAGATAAAACACAAGATCGGAATCATGTGCCACGATGGGCAGCCTGTCACTTATAGATAGTAACTCGCCCGCCTCGGTCGTCTAATCGGTACTCCTGTCGGCCGCACGAAAGGGTGACTATGAATCGTTGCGCAATCCTCCTTGGGCTTCTCACTGGCCTTTTCCTGCCTGCTTCAGCCCATGCGCTCGGCCACATCATCGTCGGCAACGAGCCGATTGGAACCGAGGCCGGGTATGGCAAGGAAGTTCTCGCGCTCGTCAACACGGAGGAACGGGTCTACGCGTACATTCACGACTGGCATCGGACCTTCTACTTCAAAGGCGGGCCGAAGGCGCTCAACGAGGCGATGCGCCGATTTGCCGCTATTCCCGACGATCGGCGCGAGATCATCCTACTCCCGGCCCCAGGGAAGCCGCTAATGCACGACAAGCCGATTGCCTTCGACTGGTGCTTGCGCGACGTCGGAAGCCGCTCAGGTCGGGGTCGCGATGTCCTCGTCCAGGAGTCGGAGATCGCCGACAACCGGGCCACACTCACCATCTACATTCCCGAGCCGCTGCCGCCTGCCCCGGCCGATGAAAAGGCGGCCCGGAAGTGGATCGCGGACATCGGCAGCGATGAATTCAAAACCCGCGAACGGGCGGCGAAAGAATTGGCCGACATGGGGCCATCCGTCGCTGCCCTGATCCGGGAAGCGCTGAAAGGCAAGACGTCTCCCGAGGCCCGCGACCGGATGGAGCGGATCCTGGCCAGCATGAGCGGCGTCATTCGGCTCGATGTTCTACAAATCCCAGACGGCGTTCCGGTGGTCAGCCTGGACTCGCACCTGGCACGCTGTCGGAAGGAGTTGGAAAGCAAGTACTCCTCCAGTCGCGGAGATGCGGCCTGGGCTTTACTCACTCACGGAAGCCCGGGCAAGGAAATTGTGCCGGACCTGGAGAAGGTCTTGAAAAACGAAAAGCTCATTGGTCCATTGGTAGCCGCGGCTCGTGCGGCATGGCAGCTTGGTGTCGAGGCGAAGACGCTTGTGCCGGTCCTGGCTGAAGTCGCGAAATCGGAGGACGCGAACCTCAAGAACATCTGTGAGCAAGCGATCGCCAACATCGAGAAGGCGAAAGCGGAACCTGTGTCCGACGCAGCCGCGAAGCGACGCGCGACCATTCGTAGAGAGATTCGTGACTATGTTGCGGCGCGGACGGAGGAGGCGGGCAAATAGGCGATCCGACAGCGAGGTCGCCGCGGCAGGAAGCCGCTGATCGGAACGCACCTCATCACGGCATGTTTTTCGCGGATTGGACATTTTTTGTGCGTCACTCGGAACTTTCTGCCAGCACTTCGCGTCCGAATCGTGTGCAAATCTAGTTGAAAGTTGATCGTTCCATTTTCGATGGTTCGCGACCCTGAGCGTCCTCGTGGGCGGCTCGGGCATCCAGAAATCACTCACTGTCTGTAGTTCGCGATCCTTGATCGCTCCGCACCCTTGTGCGCCCTCCCGGCGCCGGGATCGCGGCTAACCGTCTCTCTGTCCCGGAGTTCCTTGTGGCCATTCCACCCATGCCGGTCATTCGGCAAATCGAAACCTCCAGCGACGATCTCGCGAGTCGCGTGCTGAATCGGCACGTCCCGGCCTGGGTCATCAGTGGTGCCATTCACGTTGTCGTGATCGGCTCGCTTGTCGCATTTATGTCCGAGCCCGTCGAGATTGCGGCCAACACGAACGAGGAAATTTCCACCACCGTTCAAGATCCGCAGGAGATGGAGGCCAAGCTCACCGAAGAAGACGTTGGCTTTGAAGCGAACCTCCCAGCCGCGAACGAAGCCAAGACTGTTGACAAGTTCAATATCGATTCGCTCGAATTAGAAGGCCCCCAAGGCATTCCGAATCAGGACAACAGCACACCTTCCGATGCGATGCGATCGGGCATCGGGATGGACTCGAACACGGGTTCGCCATCAGACGTGCTCCGCGAAGGAGCGTTGCCTTCGGGTCAAGGCGAAGGACATTCCATTCACAATGTGCCTGGAATGAATGGAAGAATTGGAACGACGAAAGACGACTTGGTGAAGAAGAATGGCGGGACGACAATTTCGCAGGCAGCCGTTGGTCGCGGGCTCGCCTGGCTCGCACGCATGCAACTCAAGGATGGTTCCTGGGAATTCGATGGCAACAGCAAGGACAAGATCGCGGCCACGGGCATGGCACTGTTGCCGTTCCTCGCTGCCGGCGAAACGCACAAATATGGCACTCAATACAAGGAAACTGTGAAGCGTGGCCTGGAATGGCTGATGGGCCGAATCGGTTCGGGAGGTGGATTCAACGGCACCAACAACATGTATTCCATCGGCATCGCTTGTGTCGCACTTTGTGAAGCAGCCGGCATGACTAAGGATCCGGTTGCAAAAGCGAAGGCCACGCTGGTCGTGAACTATATCGTGAACGCTCAGGGCAAAAACGGTAGCTGGGGTTACACCGGTCCGAATCCTTCGGATGGCGACACCTCGATCGTCGGCTGGCAGGTGCAGGCACTGGCATCGGCCAAGATGGCCGAGATCAAGTTCGACACGGACAAGGTTTTTCGGAACGCGAACAAGTTTCTGGAAAGTGTCTCGACCGACTCGGGCTCCAAATACGGCTACACCACGAAGGGGGCTTCACAGACGCTCACGCCGGTCGGCTTATTGAGCCGTTATTACATGAAGGACATGAATCCGCGTCATCCGGCCTTCGCTCGTGGCGTCGATTTCCTGAAGCAGTTCCCGCCACGTAAAGAGAATTTCGACATGTACTATTACTATTACGCGACGCAGGTCGTTCACTTTTACGAAGGGCCAGACTGGCACAAATTCTGGAACCCGAAGATGCGCGACTTGCTGGTTGATCTGCAAAAGAAGGGTGGCGATGATGCCATTGCCGGTAGCTGGGACAAAGACCAAGGATTCATCGGTAGCGCTTGTGGCCGGCTTGGAACGACGTGCCTCGCGCTGCTCACACTGGAGGTTTACTACCGTCACCTGCCGCTCTACAAGCGCGACAACGCAGGCCTGGCAGAGTTGGAACGATAACGATCAGCTAATCGGGGAACGCTTGACTGAACTGGCATTCATCCAAGCGAGAGCGGCGGAGGTAAGTCTCGGAAATGCTGCCGAGGTATTTCAAGTACGATCTGCCGTCGGAGAGCGTAGTTTGTGCAGAAATGAAGGGCGAGCCGAGAGCGTGAGTGACCGGAGTTGTTTTTCTCCAGGCGCTCTCGCTCCCAGCTCGTCAAAAATACTCACTGCTTATCCAACGAATCCATCCACCGCACCATTTCGCTGAAGACCTCGAGATCGTCGTTCACGTATTCCTTGCCCGTGAGTTTCATCTCGCGGTAGAGGGCCTTGAATTTTTTCTCGGTTAGCTTCTTTGGGCCTTCGGCGATTTCCTTGGCGATCGGATCCTTGGCACCGGCGATGACCAGGAACTCCACGCGTTGATTGGCGATCGGATCCTTCGGGTTGTTCGCGAGCACGGCACCGACGGGAACCACGCCGCGGATCACTTCGCGCTTGTTGGCACCGAGATAGAACGCCATTTGTCCACCGACCCCTTGGCCGTGGGCGATCACGCGTTTCGGATCGATGGTGTAGCGCGTTCGCACCCAGCGCACATCGTCCATCACGAGATCGGCTTCACCAGCAACCCAGCCCGTTTGCGTTCCCGCTGTCGGTCCGACCATGATGAAGTTGTGCCGTTCGCAGAACACATCCCAAATCTTGGAAATGTCGTCGGCATCGCGGCCATCGCGCCCGGCCGGATGCAACCAAACGATCAAGCCGTGGGCAACATTTGGATCATAAGTATCCGGTACAAACACCCAGAACTTGCGCTGGGCCGCACCGACGTTCTCTTGCTTCAACAAACCGGTCTTGGGCTTTTCTTTCTCTTTGTCGTCTTTCTTTTCTTCCTTCTTGGGCTCCTCTTTCTTGGGTTCTTCCTTCTTGGGAGGAACGGGAACTCCAGGAAGTACAAGCGGCTTCGGAGCGACGAGTGCCTTTTCCTTCGAGGAAACTTTCGGCAACTCGGTCGGAATCTCGTCCGGGAACTGGCCGAGCACCGCTTCGACCGTTGCGGACTTGCCATCCTTCTTTGTCACTTCAAGCGTGATCGCGTTGCCGGCCCGGAAGTTCTGCATGATCTCCATGAACTGATCGCGGCCGCTGAACGCGCGCGGGCCAGTCGGCGGAAGACCCTTGGGCATCGGCAACTTTGGATCGACTTTCGGAGGACCACCCACGACACGCAGGCCGACTTTCATGATGCGATCGCCCGCTTCGAGTTTCGCTCGGTCGGCTGCCGAGTTCGGGAACACATAGCGAATCTCTGCACCCAGTTCCGGGTCGTCGCGCATGAACAGCACGCCCAGGAAACCCGGGTCGATGTTCGCTTGCTGGGCGGAAAGAGTGATCGCCTTATATTCCTCGATCTTGTCACCACGCTTGACCTTGATCGAGATTTGTTCGCCTTCGTACTTGGGCCGCAACAGGTGCAAAAGTTGGGCCTGGTTGAGCACCGGCCTGCCCTCGGCCTCGACGATGTTGTCGCCGACCTTCAGACCGATCTTGTCCGCGGGCGTGAGAGGGGCCACCGTATCAACCGTGCAACCCATCGTGAACTGGTCGGGTTCGCGGAAGGTGATGCCGAGCAGGCCGGCCTTCAGCGTCACGGGCTTGTCGGCGGTCCCTTCTTTCAGTTTGGGCACAACCCTCATCACGTCTTCGAGTGGAACGGCGAAGCCAATGCCCACGTCGTACCATTCGAAGCCGGAGGTCTCGCCCTCGCTGGTCGGGGAGATTGGCACAATCACACCCATCACGCGGCCATCAATGGTGACCAGCGGACCACCGTAATTGACGGGCGAGATTTTGGCATCACTCTGAATCGCCTTGCCCCAGACGCGGTTCGTGGCACTTACGATGCCGCCGTTGATCGACGGGGACATGGCCAGATCCGGGTTCAACGTGCGGCCCAGGGCGATCGACCACATGCCGACTTCCACGTCTTTCTTCGGGAATGGCACCGGCATCGGCAGGCCGGTCTGTTCGATCTTGAGCATCGTCAACATGCGGGTCGGATCGTGGCCAATCACCTTGGCGACGGTGCGTGGCTTGCCCGGAACCGTGACGAAAATGTCCGTTGGCTTGCCGATAAAATTGAAGCTGCTGGTGATGACGTAGCCATTTGGATCGACGACGAGGCCCGTGGATGCTCCGATGCCGCGACGAAACATGACTTCAGGCCCTTTGCGACCCGCGCCCCAGATGGCCTCTGCCCCGCCGGAAGTCTCGATGCGAGCGATGGTCGGAGCGACCTTCGCAGCCGCGGCCTGCATCGCCTTCTCCGTGGAGTCGTTGACATCCTGGGAGTAAGCGATCGAACCGAGGAGCAACAGGGCAGGAAGGGTGTAGCGGAGCATGATGAATCCTGTAGGGTGGGTGAAGGCTTTGCGCAACCCACCATCGTGCGATCAATGTCAATGGTGGGTTGCGCAAAGCCTCCACCCACCCTACCAAACCTCTCATCGTTTCGGCAACGGCACCAATTCCAGATTCAACGCAGTCAAGGCATCACCTCGGCGAATCTCGATCTGAACCTTGTCGCCCGGCTGGTAACGTTTCAGCAGATCCTTGAAAATGTCCGTGCTGTAGACCGGCTCGCCATCGAGATAGATCACGAGATCGTCCGGCTTCAGGCCGGCCTTGTAGGCGGGCGATCCGGGCTCGACTTCTTCCACATAGGGGGGCGTTCGCTCGACGACCTTCGGCACGAATGTGATGCCCGTGAAAACGCGAGGCTCCTTCAGGTCCGTTTCTGGTGGACGTTTGCTCTTGACCCACTTGTCTTGAATTGCGAGATCCACGAACTCGGCCAGCGTGAATGTCTTCTTGCCCGCTTCCAATATCACTTCCGCCTTGGTCGTGAGTGGCATCGCGTAATTCACCCAGGTGTCGGTCTGGTTGTTGCGGAACTCCTTGCCGATCATGCCGAGCAATTCGCCTTTGCGATTGATGAGCGCACCGCCAGCCGCACCGGGATTGTTCGTCACCGTGTCGAGATAAAGCACGTCGCCGTGGAAAGGAACCTCGAATTGACCACGACGAGCGGAAAGCTTGCCGATCGAAGTGACCATCGCGCGTTGAACACTCATCATCTCGTCGCGCTCGGCCACCTTGTACATGTTGCTCATTGCCATCACCCAGTTGCCCGGTTCGGCCTTGGCGTTTTTCACGGATTCGGTGACATCGAAGAAAGGCAATTCGAGTGGAATCAGTTCCTTCTTGGCCTGCACGATTTCAAGAATCGCGGCGTCGAACTCCTTCTCGATCAGCTTCACCTTGAAGAGGTATTTGCGGCCATCCGGCAGATGCAAGCGCAACTCGCGGCCATCAAGAAACGGAGCCGCCGCCGTCAGGATGTGTCCCTGCGGCGAGACGATGATCCCGGTTCCGTAAGATTCCGCACCGCGATAGCCGCCGGCTCCGAAGAGCTTGACAAGCTTCTCGTTCGCGCTCACGGCCACCTTGTCGTAAGGGTCCGTGGCCTGAGCGGGAGGGACCGTCAAGAGGAGGCAGAGTACCGGTATGTGGCTGAGCTTGTTCATGGTTGTCGCATTCAGGAGTCAAGGCGAGCGTCGAGGCGTAAGCCCGACGTGTCGTCACTGGCACGTCGGGCTTACGCCTCGACGCTCGCCGAAATCGCTACTTCATCTGCTGAACCTTCAAGTTGAACATCGCATAGCGCTTGTCGCCATTGCGGACTTCCATGCGGTGCGGCAGTCTTCTGCCGCCTACGTCCTTGAATTCCGCGAAGTACAACTCGCACGGGTCGGATTGTCGATCGACGGATATTTCGCCGGCGATCAGTGCGCCTTCCGGATACGGGGCATCGCCCTTGACCTGTGGATTCAAATCGCTGCGATAGAAGTACCATTTCGATTCGACGGATGCGTGTTCGAAGCGAATCACCTCGCACATCAACCGCAGATCTTCAAACTTTTTGGTCCTGACGCTTTCGAGCGGCATGATATAAACTGGTTCCATGCCCGCGTGGGAGCATTTGTCGCCTTCCGAGCCCTTCGCGCCCAACGTCAGCAATCGCCGATACTGATAGAGGGCCATCATCAGGCCACCGGTGTAAGGAGGCTCGGTCAGATCGGCGACCGTCAGGCCGAGCTTCAGTGGTTCCAGCTTGTAATCGGTCAGGCCGAGCTGCAATGAAGCCTGCGTCTTGGTCGACTTTGGATCGGCTGGATCCTTGACCTCTTCAACCTTGGCCAGGAAGTCGCCGCCACGCCCTTCGCGGTCGTAGGTGCCGGTCCAAACCCAATCGCCCAGCAGGCTGGAATAGTCAGCCAGCCCCTTCTGGGTTGCCAGCACTCGATCGCGGGCCAGGCGGTTGTAGTAATAGTTCGCGAAACCCTTCTTCTCTTCGAAGTACTTGGCCCCTTCACCAAACGCTTTCGGCTTGGGGGGCGGCGGTTGGCCACCCGGCCCGGCAGGATTTTTCTTCACCGGCGGCGTGTAACTCATCAGGCGAACTAGCGTTTCCTTCTTTTCGTTTACGCGCTTGTACGTGAGCGGCAAACGCCATTCTTTCGGATAAATACCGAGGGCCGACTTGTACTGATTCAGGTTCCGAATGTCGCGGCCGGCAAAACTCAGCAACTCGTCCCCTTCAGAAAGCCCACGACGGAAAACGTCCGAGTCTTCGAGCACCTGATTCACCATTAGGCGAGCCAGGTCGCTATCCTCGCTGATCTGCGTGTTGACCGTGGCCCCAAGCGTCGCGTGATCGCAGAAGATGCCGGCCCGCATATGGACGAGGAAGTTCTTGGCCGTATTGATCGGCAGCCCATAACCGATGCCGGTGTTAAACGCCCCACGTTTGCCGGGGGCACCACCGTAAACCAGACCAATCACTTGCCCCTTCATGTTGAAGATCGGGCCGCCCGAGTTGCCCTGGTTGGCCGTCGTGTCGAACTGAATCGCGTCCGTGTGTTCCGCGAAGCCGAAGTCTGAGTAACGACCGGTGCCGCTGACGAGGCCGAAGGAGACGGAAGGCGTGAAGTCCGTCGAGAGCAACTGAGCGTTGCCCATAATCATGGTCCAGTGCCCGGCCTGGAGCGTGCCGCTGTCACCGAGTTCGTTGAAGGGGAATTTTTCACCAGGCGTCTTCGGGAAGATCTTGATGAGGGCCACGTCGCCCGTGCGGTCGCAGCCGACCGTCACCGCGTCGTACAGCGTGCCGTTCGGTAAGCCGACGGCGAAGGTTGGCCGAACGCCAGTCATCCCGTCGGCGGCGACGACGTGGTAATTCGTGAGGCAATACCCTTCGGGGTCGATGATGACTCCGGACCCGCCACCCGCGATTCTGCCACGCGGGTCGCCGGTAAAGTCTTTCATGAAGATCGAGGCGACCGCTGGCCGTACCTTCTGGATTAGCTTGACGCGATCGAGTTCGCCATCCTTCACCGGATCGGCCGCGAACGCGGGTAGGGCGAACATTATTGTGGAACAGATTAATAGAAGCTGCTTAATCATGGTTTAGTCTCATCAGTGTTTCAAGTTACGAGTTTCAAGTTTCGAGTTGAATCAGAACTTGAAACTTGAAACTCCTAACTTGAAACTCACTTCAAAACCCGAGCATTCGCCAAAGAAACCTGATTCCCCAACTCCGTGAGCGTGCCATCCGATTCTATGGTGATCTTCAAGCGATCCACGTTCTGCACGCTCAGGTTCAAATCCAACGGCTTGTCGCCTCGCTTCACTGTGCCTTTGAACAACACTTGCGCACCGTCGTCGATCGTGATCTTGACCTGGCTATTGGCCAAGTTTTCCTTGTCGTTATCCACGCCTGCAAGAGCACGGAACGACTTGTATTGTGCTTTCAGTTCATAGGTGATGACGGTCTTGGCCTTCAGTGTTAACCCCTTCGGATACGTCTCGGTCCGTCCGGTCGCGGGATCGAGCAAGAGTTGAATTGGCCGCTTGTCGAGGTTCATGTCTTTTTGATAGTGCTCGGGGTCGGTACCCGATTCATCGAGAGCGACTGGCTCCAGATCCGAAAGGTACTTGATGGCCCCGGCCGCGAAGTCGAACTTCGAAACCTGGGCATCCGCGAGATCGACCTTCACGCCGGAAACCATCGTGATCGCATAGCCCTTTTCGGTTCGAGTAACTGCTTGTGCCACCAGTTCGTTGCCGTCGAGGTCGATTACCTTGCAGATTGCCGGCGGAGCCTTTCCGGGCGTTTGTGCCAGAATCATCCCCGCCACACGGCTCATCAGGATCGCCTGGGCTTCATCGACTTGCTTACCTTCAAAGGTGAACTTCACGGTCTTCGCGGCTTCGTCCGCATCTCCAAAAAATCCGGGTACGCCATCGAGTTGATCGACGTCCGCTCCCGTATCGTTTTTGACTTGTCGCTTCGTGACCCAAATGTCGCGGCGACTCTTGGTCCGCATCAGGCCCCGGAAGTCTTGATCGAGCTTCAAGTCGCCTGCCTCGCGGTTGATGGAGAACACGATCTCGCGCAGGGGCACAGTAAGGGTGCGCGGGCTGGCCCCGAGAAGCTTCATCTCGATGTTCTTACCCTTTAAGACGATCTCACTGCAACGGAATGACGAGCCATCGACAAATTCGACGACGGTGTGCTTCTTGCCCGCGTCGAGAGGGACGGGCGGTTTGCCGGCCGTGATCGAGTGCAAAGCGGTGACGAGGAATTTCTCCTCGCTTGTCCCGGCTTTGAACGTCAGATCGTTGCCGACAATGGAGACGATCTCGCCGGTCAACTTGCGGCCATCGAGAGTCTGCAATTCGGCCGAAGTGGCGATCGGGGAGAATGCGATAGCAGCCAGAAGTATGCGGAGGCTCATGTGGCGGATCCGTGGTGAAGGGTCTGGCGTTTAAGATATTAAGGTGGGCCTTCGACCTCAATGTAACGTGCCAACGACACGTGAATTTCTTCGTTGGAGGTAGTTCAGGTTGGAAACCTGAACTACCTCCAAGACTAAATAACACCTAAGTTCCAGGTGCCTCGCTCTGTGAATTTCTTCGTTGGAGGTAGTTCAGGTTTCCAACCTGAACTACCTCCAACCAAAACGCGCTGAGGTTGAAATCCTGAGCTACAAAAACCGAGGGCCGGGGCCGCTGGTAGGTCGGCCACGGCCCTCGATTTTATTCTCGTTCTGAAAACTTACTTGCTGGTGTTCGAGAGCGACTTGAAGAAGTCCTCGATCACGACGCGGTAACGGGCCGGCAGATCCTTGGTGATATCCATGATCGCCTTGGCTCGTTCCTTATCGGGCATGGTGCCCCACTTGTCGGCAAGGGTTTTCAGCTTCTTATCGTCCACGGTGCCGTTGCCAGCGCCGCCGAGGATGCCACTATCAGGAGCCGGACTGCTCGGCTTGATCGTTCCACTGCCCACTTGACCCGGCTGACCGCCGGATGGGCAAGCACCGCCGTTTCAGGCACCCCCTTTTGCCTGATTCTCTTTCTCCTTGATCAACTCGTCCAACCGGAAGACGATCTTCTTCTGGATGTCCTGAGTGATCTTGCCGCCACGGGCTTGAGCGAGACGGCGCTCGCTGTTGTCCATGAGGCGCTTGATGTTGGCCAGGTCTTTCTCGTCGCGCTTCCAGTTGCCCATGTCCAGGAACATGATCGTGGCAAGCATCTTGTAGCGGTCCGGAGCGTCGGAGACGTCGTCGATCAGGCGGACGATCGAACGCATCGCGTCGTCCTTCTTAATCAGGGCGTGCTCGGCAACGGCTCGGTGAAACAGATAAGAGGCAGGGTCAACCGTCTCTTCGGCCTTGATGGTCGCGAGAGCGGCCAGCGATTCTTCGTACACGCGGCCATTCGTCAACCCACGGGCGAAGCCGAGTGTCAGGTTCGCGCGGAAGAAGCTGTTTTGCTTCTCGTCCTTCAAGATCGCGGGAACTTCCTTGGGTGCATCAACCGGAGCGTTCTTGGCGAGAGCCAAAATCGCCTTGGCGTCGGCATTTCCAAGTTCCAGGGTCGCCAAGGTGCGGTCGAGCACCGTCGCGTCCTGATTGGCCCAGATCTTGTCGAAAGCGGCTTGATCGAACTTGCCCGCTTTCTTCAGCCAAGCTTCGGCCTGAGCCTGAGCCGCTTCCGGAGCGGATGCTCGAAGCGAACCGAACGTGAATTCGGTCTTGGGTTTCGGATCTGCGGCCGATACGGTCTGGGCCGCAACGGGCACAAGCCCCGATGCAACGGCAGCCGCCATCAGCACTCTTCGAAGGGTCACGGCTTCACCTCCTGACATAGGCCCGATGTGGGCTAGTCGTTGGTTACATATACATCTCGAACATACCCGGCACAATCGTGAGAATCTACAGCTAATCCCAAAGATTCAGAATTCTTTAATCTTTGGGGTGGTGTCTTAAGTTGGAGTCCCGGCTTTAGCCGGCTAAAGCCGGGACTCCAACTTAAGGCATCACCATTTTGGGGATGCCGTTGGCATCCCCGCTAAACGGCAGATTACTGGTTTTTCTTGGTCACGATGTCATTCACCATCGTCTCGATCCGTTCTTGACGATCCCCAAGGTCTTTCAATTCTTTCTTGATTTGGCCGTCGTCGGCTTGCTCGGCCATCGGGGTCTTGTCGCCATAACGCTTCGTCCGGCCATTTACTTGCTTCTGCAACTCACGGATCATCTTGAGTTCCGCGATCTCGTCGAGCAGCTTTTGCATCTGCGGCTGATCGCTCGGCGGGCCTGGAGGAGGCGGCGGTGGCGACTTGCCGAGTTCCTGCTGGGCCTTCTTCAAGGCGTCCC
>Ga0163144_10022541_pt1 | contig 12477 bp, 12 predicted proteins | sample OliLak19BULKMAT1_FD_123175 | JGI IMG/M metagenome (GOLD analysis project Ga0163144, IMG submission 123175) | Freshwater microbial mat bacterial communities from Lake Vanda, McMurdo Dry Valleys, Antarctica - Oligotrophic Lake LV.19.BULKMAT1 | ecosystem: Environmental > Aquatic > Freshwater >... | reverse complement strand
ATCCCACAGTTGATCGACGCTGGGCCGGATTCGCCGGGCACCCACGTAGCGATCACCACTCTCAGCAGGAAGAATCAGCAATGGCAACCGCAAATCTGAACGCGAACACCCGCACGACCACCGGCAAGGGCGTCGCCCGCAAGCTGCGCGCCTCCGGCAAGGTCCCGGCCGTGATCTACGGCCACAACCGCGAGGCGCAGTCCCTCTCGGTCGACGCGCATGAACTCACGCTCCTCCTCGAGCGCGTGCCCTACCAGAGCACCGTGATCGAGCTCGCCTTCGACGGCGGCACCGCCCGCACGCTCATCCGCGAGATCCAGCGCCACCCGTTCAAGAAGCAGTACGTGCACGTGGACTTCCAGGAACTCGTCGCCGGTGAGAAGGTCACGGTGAAGGTGCCGATCCACTACACCGGTGTCGCCGAAGGCGTCCGTGTGGGTGGTGGCGTGCTCGACCAGATCCTGCACGAGCTCGAGATCTCCGTTGATCCGTCGAGCATCCCGGCGCACATCAACGTGGACGTCACCGCGCTCACGATCGGTCACTCGATTCACGCCGGCGAGATCACGCTCCCCGTGGGCGTCGAGTTGCTGAGCGACGCGGGCGCGACGGTCTGCGTCTGTGCGGCCCCGAAGGTCGAGGTCGCGCCGGTGGTGGCGGAGCCTGGTGTCGGTGAGCCGGAGCTCATCCGGAAGGCGAAGGCCGACGAGGCCCCCGCCAAGTAAGTCGCCCCTCCTGCCCGCGGAAACCGCGGCCCATCGATGAAAGTCATCCTCGGGCTCGGGAACCCCGGGCAGGAGTACGCCGACACACGCCACAACGTCGGCTGGTGGGTCGTCGACCACCTCGCCGACACGTGGCGGCTGGATCCGTGGCGAAAGGACGGCGAGGCGATGACCGCCTCGGGCACCGTCGGCGGGGTGAAGGTGCGGCTCGTCAAGCCGCTGACCTTCATGAATCTCTCGGGGGCGGTGCTCAAGCCCTGGTTGCGGCGCCCGTTCTGGGCCGCGGCCACCGACCTGCTGGTCGTCTCCGACGAAGTGCAACTCCCAGTTGGCGCGTATCGCTTCCGTGCGAAGGGATCCGCCGGGGGGCACAACGGACTCAAGAGCATCGAGCAGGCGCTCAAGAGTCAGGAGTACGCTCGGGCTCGCATCGGGGTCGGTCCCACCGATCCAGAACGACGCATCGGTGATCTCGCCGACTATGTGTTAGGTGCATTCGGGAAAGGAGAATCCGCGGACATCCGCGCATTCCTCCCGACCATGGAGGAGGCCCTGCGGTGCTGGACCGCCGAGGGCATCATGCCGGTGATGACTCGCTTCAATCGATAGATACAAAAGATACGAACCCTCAACCACTCCCCCATGCTTGAGAATCTCACGACGTACGCGCTGGTGATCGGGATCGTCGGACTTATCGTCTGCTTCCTGACCTACCAGGGCATCGTCAAGAACGCGCCCGGCAACCAGGTCATGCAGGACCTCGCCGAACAGATTCAGCTCGGCGCGATGGCCTTCCTGAAGCGCGAGTACGCGGTGCTGCTGCCGTTCCTGCTCGTCGTCGCCGCACTCCTCGCCTACGCGGTGGGCGTCCCCACCGCCATCTCCTACGTGATCGGTGGTCTCTGCTCGGTGGCCGCAGGCTGGGCCGGCATGACCTCCGCCACCAAGGCGAATGTGCGCACCGCCGAGGCCGCCCGCGCGTCGGGCCAGGCCGCGGCGCTCCGCATCGCCTTCTCCGGTGGTGCCGTGATGGGACTCGCCGTGGCCGCTCTTGGGCTCCTCGGCATCACCGTCGTTTTCATCTGGCAGAAGCAGCTGCTCTTCGGGGACTCTGGCTTCAAGGAGTTCGGTGAGATCATCTCCGGCTTCGCGATGGGTGCGAGCTCGATCGCCCTCTTCGCCCGCGTCGGCGGCGGCATCTACACGAAGGCCGCGGACGTCGGTGCGGACCTCGTGGGTAAGGTCGAAGCCGGCATCCCTGAGGACGACCCGCGCAATCCCGCGACCATCGCCGACAACGTCGGCGACAACGTCGGTGACGTCGCCGGCCTCGGCGCGGACATCTTCGAGTCGTACGTCGGTGCCGTCATCGCGACGATTGCGCTCGCCGCGACCGCTGCGACGATTCCCGACGAGTCGCGTCTCGCGGCCGTGCTCCTGCCGCTCGCGTATACCTCGGCGGGCCTCGTGGCCTCGCTCGTCGGCATCTTCGTGATGCGGCTCCTCGCCAAGGGCGATCCGGCGAACGCGCTCCGCATGGTCACGTTCATTGCCGCCGGCCTCTTCCTCGCGTTCGCGTGGGTCCTGACCGGCATGACGCCGCTCAATATGGTCGACCCCCTGACGCAGCAGGCACTTCCGGCGATGGGCCCGTTCTGGGCCGTCCTCGCGGGCACCGTCTCCGGCATCTCGATCGGCCTCGTGACCGAGTACTACACGGCGGCCGGCCCCGTACGCCGCATCGCGGAGTCCTCCAAGACGGGTCCGGCGACGAACATCATCGCCGGCCTCGCCGTCGGCATGGAGTCCACGATCGTCCCCGTGTTGCTGATCTGCGGCGCGATCTACGTCGCCGTCATCTCGGCTGGTCTCTATGGCGTCGCGATCGCCGCGGTCGGCATGCTCGCGACCGTTGGTGTCACGATGTCCGTTGACGCGTACGGCCCGATCGCCGACAACGCCGGCGGCATTTCCGAGATGAGCCATCTCGGCCCGGAAGTTCGCAAGATCACCGACGGCCTCGATGCGCTCGGCAACACGACGGCCGCGATCGGCAAGGGATTCGCCATCGGTTCCGCCGCGCTCACCGCGCTGGCGATGTTCTCGGCATACGCCACGGCGGTCGGCCTAGATAAACAGGGGCTCAACCTGATCGATCCGATGGTCGTGATCGGCCTGTTCATCGGTGGCGTGATGCCGTTCTTCGTCGGCGCGCAGACCATGACGGCCGTGGGTCGCGCCGCGCAGGGCATGGTGGAGGAAGTTCGCCGCCAGTTCCGCGAGATCCCCGGCCTGCTGGAAGGCAAGGAAGGGGTGAAGCCGGATTCCGCCCGCTGCGTCGACATCTCGACGACCGCCGCGCTCAAGGAGATGATCATCCCGGGCGTCGCCTCGGTGCTCCTCCCCGTGATCGTCGGCAAGTTCTTCGGCGTGAAGGCGCTCGGCGGACTCCTCGCCGGTGCGACCGTGACCGGCGTGATGATGGCGCTGTTCATGGCGAACGCTGGTGGGGCGTGGGACAACGCCAAGAAGATGATCGAAGGCGGATTGTACGGCGGCAAGGGTTCCGACGTGCACAAGGCGGCCGTTGTGGGCGATACGGTCGGCGATCCGTTCAAGGACACGTCGGGCCCGGCGATGAACATCCTCATCAAGTTGATGTCGGTTGTGAGCTTGGTGCTGGCGCCTTGGTTTCTGGCTTAACGGCGGATGAAGGCTGGAGGAGGGAGGGAGGGGAGGCCATGCGGCCTCCCCTTTTTCCTTGCTCCGCGATGTTCTGGACGATTCGTTTGCGAAGCAACACCAGCTTGGCCTGCACCTCGCTGAGTCGTGCCTCCAAGTGCGCGAACTCGGTCGCGGTGACCGCTTCGAGGTCCTTCGCCAGCAGCAGGTGGTACTGCGCCTCGTGACTCGAGGTGATGGCGATCTCGAGGTAGCGATTGAACTGGGCCTGCGAGGCGTGTCCGGACCCCTCGGCGATGTTCGCTGGGATGGCGGATACGGCGCGCCGAATCTGGGAGGCAAGTGCCGGGTATCGGCGCGCCATGGCGCCATCGGTGCACTGATAGACCCGAAGGGTCAGCTCGTGCGCCTTCGCCCACACCGTCAGTCGTTTGAATGGATACATGCCGCGAGAGTAGTGCGATTTCATGCGCATCCCGTCATCGGAATCCCGCAAGCGGTTATCTTTCATCCTTCATCCTTCAGCCTAGAACCGCTCGTGCTCAGTCTCGGAATCGTCGGTCTCCCCAACGTCGGCAAAAGCTCGATGTTCAACGCCCTCACCGCCGCCAAGGCGGAGGCCGCGAACTACCCGTTCTGCACCATCGACCCGAATATCGGCGTTGTGAATGTGCCCGACTCCCGTCTCGACGCGCTCGCGCAGATTGTGAAGCCCGAGCGCACGGTGCCGGCCGCGGTGCAGTTCGTGGACATCGCCGGCCTCGTGAAGGGCGCCAGCACGGGCGAAGGGCGCGGCAATGCGTTCCTCAGCAACATCCGCGAGACCGATGCGATCGTGCATGTCGTGCGCTGCTTCGACGATGACGATGTGATTCACGTCGATGGTTCTGTTGACCCGGTGCGCGACCGGGCGACGATCGAGTTCGAGCTCGCGCTCGCCGATCTGAGCGTCGTGGAGAAGCGACTGGACAAGGCCAAGCGCGCCGCGAAGACGGGCGACAAGGCCGCCATCGCAGAAGTCGCAACACTCGAGAAGGCGCACGCGCCGCTCTCCGAGGGGCGCGCGTTGTGGCATGTCGAGCTCACCGACGAAGATCGCGCGCAGCTCAAGGGGCTCCAGCTCCTCACGCTCAAGCCCATCCTCTACGCCGCCAACGTCACCGACGCCGAACTGACGGGCGCGGAAGGCGCGCACGTGAAGGCCCTCCGCGCGGCGATCGCCGCGGATCACGAGCCGGCGGAAGTCGTGACCTTTTCGGCGAAGATCGAGATGGAACTCGCCGAGTTGCCTGCGGAGGATCGCCAGGAGTTCCTGTCGTCGCTCGGGATCGACTCCGCGGGATTGGATCGGTTGATTCGCGGTGGCTATTCCCTGCTCGGCCTGCAGACGTATTTCACGGCGGGCGAGAAGGAAGTGCGCGCCTGGACGATCCATAAGGGCGATACGGGGCCGAAGGCGGCCGGTGTGATTCACTCGGACTTTGAGCGCGGGTTCATCCGAGCGGAGACGGTGAGTTATCCCGACTTCATCGCGCAGAACGGCTGGAAGGGGGCGCGCGAGAAGGGTGTGGCGCGCGCGGAAGGCAAGGAGTACGTGGTGCAGGATGGCGATGTGCTTTTGTTTCGGTTCAATGTGTGAGTGAAGGATGAAGGCTGAACGATGTCCGATGAAAGAGCACTGCAACGGCGAGGGGTTTATGCGCTTTGTTCCAACGCGTTTCGCTGCTGGTGAACTGCGGCGACCGTTCTCTCAGGGCGCCGGCTTTGGCGCGAAGCGACTTCTGCGCTTGTGCATCCTGGTGCTGGTCGCGCTGCTGCCTTTGACGCGCGCGCTCCGTGCGCAGGGGGCACCGGATCTGGCCGCGGCGCGCGCGGCGTGGGAGCGGCATCCCGCCAACGTGGACTCGATCGTTTGGTATGGGCGCCGTACCGCCTACACCGGCGATTTTGCGGGCGCGGTGGCGATCTACAGTGAGGGGCTCCGGTTGCATCCCGATGAGCCGCATCTGCTGCGGCATCGCGGGCATCGCTATCTCTCGCTCCGCGACAACGCCGCGGCGATCGCGGATCTGGAGCGAGCCCGGGAGATGACGGTGGGACGCGCCGACGAGGTCGAACCCGACGGGCAGCCCAACGCGCGCGGGATCCCGACGAGCACACTGCACTCGAACATTCGCTATCACTTGGCGCTCGGGCATTTCCTGCAGGGCAACTTCGGCCAGGCCGCGGCGCTCTGGGAAGAGGACGCGAAGCTAGCGGCGAATCTCGATCAGCGCGCTGCCGCGACCTACTGGTGGGTGCTCTCGCTGGCCCGGATGCGCGATGTCGGGGCGGTCCGGGCGGCATTGGCGCCGGTGCGGGCGGAGTGGGACGTCATCGAGAATGGGAGCTACCACCAGCTCCTGCTCTGGATGAAGGGCGAGGTGACGGACGCCGCCCTGATGCAGCAGATGCAGTCACCCTTGGAGCGCCAAACGATCGGGAACGGCATGGCCCAGTGGCACTTGGCAGCGGGCCGGCGCGGCGCGGCGGAAACGGCCGTTCGGGCCGTGCTGGCAACCGGTCCCTCGGCCAGCTTCGGCTACCTCGGCGCCGAGGCGGCCGCCAAGGAATTGGGAATCAGGCCATAGAGTAAGGATGAGGTTTCATCCTCCATCCCAACATCCTCCATCCCAAAAGCATCCTTGCGCTAACCCCCTGCCCCACCTAAGCTTAAGGGCTGTCCAAATCACAACGCGCGTTTCTTAGGTCCGGCACATGCCTGACCGCGCGCCTCTCCTCCCGCGTCGGCAACCCGCGGGGGGCGATTACGACCAAAGGGAGGATTGCCGCATTGTCTCGTAACTACGAGGCGGTGTACATCTTCGATTCTGCACTCGAAGACACCGCCATTGCTGAGAAGATCGCAAAGCATCATGCGCTTCTTGGCCTCGCAGAGCCCGCGACCCTCGATCACTGGGGACGTCGCCAGCTCGCCTACAAGATCAAGAACAAGGAAACCGGCTACTATGTCGTCACGCGGTTTCACGCGGATGGCAAGGTGTTGCCCGAGTTCGAGCGTTCGCTCAAGCTCGATGGCGGCGTGATCCGGTATCTCATCTCGGTGCACGAGCATGAGCTCGGCGCTCCGCCGATGACCGAAGAACAGCTCGCCGCGCGCCGAGAGCGCGATGGCGACGACGACGACGACGAGGAATAGCCCATGCGCCGTAGCAAGAAGACCTGCCCGGTGACTGAGGCCGGAATCCGTTTCATCGACTACAAGGACGAGCGTTTCCTCTCCCGGTTCGTGACGGACACGGGGAAGGTCCTCCCGTCCCGTTTGAGCGGCGTGGATGCCCGTCACCAGCGTCAGCTGGCGAAGGCCATCAAGAAGGCGCGCTACCTCGCGCTCCTGCCGTACACGCGTAGCCAGTCGGCGCAGTAAGCCGATCGACGACGTTCGCACTGCACTACGTGACAACTCGTGACAACTGAGGAGGGCGCGACGCCGTCGCGCGAGCAGGGCTGGTGGGGTCCGATCCTCGCCACGCTGGCCCTCCTGATCCTGCCGGCCACACCGCCGTTCGCGTTGTTGGTCCCGTTCGATCAGACCCTCCTCCTGCTGGCTCCTGCGCTGGCGATCTGTGCGGTAGTCGGGTGGCGGGCCGGGGGGCGACTCCCCCTCGCGTTGGTCTGGACCGCGTTCGCGCTCTTCGCGCTCTGGACGCCGGGAAGTGCCTCTGCCTTCGCGCTGCTGGCGCGGGCCTGGGCGGTGCTGCTCACCGCGAGTTTTGGCGCGGTCTTGTTGATGCGGAAGGAGGAACGGTTCCTTCCACAGGCGTTGCTGGCGATCGGGATTGCGCTGGCCCTCGGGTTGGCCGCGGTGATGGTCGCTGGGGGTGGAGTGGTCGAGACCGGTACGACGCTCACGGACGATGTGATGCGGCGTGCGGAGTTCGCCCGGGTGGCGTGGCAGCAGTTTGTCGCACAACCCGCATGGCAGGAGTTCGCTCGCGACAACGCGTCCGCGATTCTCCTCTCCACGCAAGTGGAATCGCAGTTCACCGAGTTGCCCAAAGCGGCTCGGACGCTGGTGCCGGCGCTGCTGGCTCTCGAATCGCTGGCCGCATTGGCGATCGCGTGGGCGGTGTATCATCGGTTCGGACGGGCACGGATCGGGGCGCCACTGGCCTCGATACGCGACCTGACCTTCCACGAGGCCTTCGTCTGGGGCATTATCGCCGGACTGCTGGTGATCGTGGTACCGATGCCCGAGGTGATCCGGGTGATCGGACTGAACGTGCTCGTGTTCTTCGGCGCCCTGTACGTGTTACGCGGATTGGGTGTCCTGCTCTGGTTCCTCTCTCCAGGGCGATGGATGCTGGTGCTGTGGACCATCGTCGTGGTGCTGTTCTTACAAGTCGTCGGTGCGGTCGCGCTTGCGGTCGGTATCGGAGACACGTGGCTCGACTGGCGCAACCGGCCGCGGCCGAAATCCCAACGTTCGGAGTAACCACCATGGAAGTCATTCTTCGTCAGGCCGTGGACAATCTCGGCCACACCGGCGACATCGTCGAGGTGTCGGCTGGCTATGCCCGCAACTTCCTGCTGCCCCGCGGCATCGCCTACGAGGCGACCCTCGGCAACAAGAAGCGGATCGCGCAGGAAAAGGGGCGTCTTGAGGCCGCGGAGAACGCGCGCCGTGACGCCGCCTCCGCCGTCGCCAAGCGCCTCGAAGAGGTCTCGCTGACCTTCTCGGCCAAGGTCGGTGAGGAAGGCAAGCTCTTCGGGTCCGTGACCGCGGCGGACATCGTCCATCAGCTCGAGGGGCAGGGCTTCACCGAGGTCGAGAAGCGCATGGTCGACCTCCACGAGCCCATCAAGGCGCTCGGCGTCTACAAGGTGCCGATCCGTCTGCACGCCGACGTGAAGCCCGAGATCAAGGTCTGGGTCATCAAGGGCTGATCGCCCCTGGTGCAAATTGGAGAGGGGCGGCGCCGCGAGGTGTCGCCCCTTTTGTCGCCCCGCGGACTTCCTGCACCACCCTTGCCCCACTCTCCCCCAGCGGGAACCTTTCGGCACACAGAGGGTTCGCTCCTCATACTTCCCGAGTGCCCCCCGGAATGGCCGCCCCCGCCCGAGAAACGATGTCCACCGCCCGACGTGCCGCGCAGATCCTCCTCGACAGCAAGGCCAGCGACGTCGTGCTGCTCGACCTCCGGCCCGTGTCGGACATGACCGATTTCTTCATCGTCGCGAGTGGGACGTCGGACACGCATGTGCGTGCGTCCGCCGGTCACGTGATGCAGACCCTCAAGCGGGAGGGGATCGCGGTGCACTCCATCGAAGGCATGGAACAGGGTCGCTGGGTCCTGCTCGACTACGTCGATTTCGTCGTCCATGTGTTCCATCCGACGCTCCGTTCGTTCTATCAGCTTGAGCGGCTCTGGGGCGATGCCCCCGCAGTCGCCGTCACCGCGTAAGGCTCCCATGCGTCGTCTCGCACTCCTCGCGCTGGCTCATGCGCTGACTCTCGCCGTCGCCTCCCCGCTCGCCGCACCCCTCGCGGCCCAAGGCGGATACTTCGGCCAGAACCACGTCCAGTTCCGCACGTTCCGGTGGCAGGTGCTCAAGACCGAGCACTTCGATGTCCACTACTATCCCGAGCTCGAGGACGTCGCGCGTCTCACGGGGCAGATGGCGGAGCGTTCCTACGCGCGCCTTCGGGTCGTGTTCAATCACGAGTTTCGTGAGCGCAAGCCGATTCTCATCTACGGATCGCGCAACGAATTCGCGCAGAACAACGTCATTGGCGATCCCGGCGAAGGCACCGGCGGCGTCACCGACGCGCTCCGGCAGCGCAACATGTTCTTCTTCTCCGGAGACATGAAGCAAGCCGAGCACGTGCTCGCCCACGAAATGGTGCACGTCTTCCAGTTCGACATCTTCGCGAAGGGAAGCGCGGGCGGTGGCCTGCAGCAACTCGCGCAGGTGGGCCCGCCCCTCTGGTTCATGGAAGGAATGGCCGAGTACCTGTCGATCGGTCCGGAGCACAACTACACCGACGCGATCATGCGCGATGCGGCCCTCAACGGCAACATCCCCAGCATCGAAGGAATGACGCGTCGCCCCGATCTCTACTTCCCGTATCGCTTCGGGGAATCGTTCTGGGCGTACATCGCGCAACGCTGGGGCGATGAGGTCATCGGCGAGATCATGAACGCCGCGCCCTCGCTCGGCATCGACCGCTCGTTCCGTCGCTACACGGGCGTCGACCTCGAGGAGCTCGGAGAGGAATGGAAGGAACGCGTGCAGGAGCGCTATCTCCCGCAGGTGCCCACCCTCGAGCGTCCGCGCCGCACGGCGACCGCGCTGCTCAACCCGCGCCGCACGGGCGGCCTCGTACCGGTGTATGTGGCGCCCGCCCTCTCGCCTGACGGCCGGACGATCGCCTTCATCTCGCTGGGCAGCCTCCTCCGCGGGGAAGTCTTCTTCGACCTCTACCTCGCCGACGCGAATACCGGCAAGCGCACCGCGCGCATCACGAAGAGCACGCTCGACGCGGACTTCGAGGAACTACGCTGGGGCTACTCACAAGGGTCGTTCTCTCCCGATGGCCGCCTCTTCGCGTTCACCGCGCAGCGGCAGGGCAAGGATGTCTTCTACATCCATGACGTTCGTCGCAATCGCACGGTCCGCCGGCTCGATACCCCGCTCACCCAAATGCTCTCGCCGTCGTGGTCACCCGACGGACGCAAGCTCGTCTTCTCGGGCATCAGCGGAGGCTCGAGCGATCTCTACACCATCGATGTCGACGGCAGGAACCTGCAGCGCCTGACCACCGACGTGTTTGGCGACCTGCAGCCGCAGTGGTCGCCTGATGGTCGCTACGTCGCCTTCGCGAGTGAGCGGGGAGCGCATTCCGACCTCGCGACGCTCAAGTGGGGCGACTGGCAGATCAGCGTCTACGACTTTGAGACCGGGACGTCCGAGGTCCTCCCGAATCAGGCGGGGAAGAATCTCAACCCGATGTGGGCCCCCGACGGCGGCTCGCTCGCCTTCGTCTCGGATCGCACGGGCATCCCGCAGCTCTTCCTCTACGACATCGGCGAGCAGCAGCATTATCAGCTGACGAAGTACGTCGGCGGCGTGTTCTCGGTCACCGAGCACAGCCCGGCCATCACGTGGGCACGTGGCGCGGACAAGCTCGCCTTCACGTACCACGACAACGGCGAGTTCGCGATCTGGAGCATCAGCGATCCGCGGGCACTCAAGAAGGAGCCCTTCGCCTCTGCCGCGGCACCGACGGTCATCGCGGCGGCGACCTCCGCCGTCACCGGTGACACCGCGAAGTCCCGCCGCGACGCAGCCATCGCGAACATCGCCGCGATCGCGCGTGCGCAGACCGACGAAGCGGCGCGGCTTCGCGCGCCCACGCCGACGCGACGTCGTGGCGTCTACCTCGGGACCGAGGGCTGGCGGCAAGGGAGCACCCTCCCCCTCTCGTCCGGTCGTGCCGTCTCGGTCGCGGCGCTGCTCGACAGTGCGCAACTCGCCCTTCCGGATGCGAACAGCTTCTCGAGTAGTCGCTACAAGGGCCAGCTGACGCCGGAATACGTCAGCACGCCGCAGATCGGCTACGCGCAGGACAACTTCGGCCGCGGCGTGTACGGCGGCACGGCGATCGTGCTCTCCGACATGGTCGGCAATCGTCGCCTGACCCTCGCGGGGGGCGTCAACGGACGCCTCAGCGAAGCCCAGGTCTTCATCATGTACAACCAGCTCGGCGGTCGTCAGCAGTGGGGCGCCGGGGTGCAGCAGTTCCCCTTCTTCTTTCTGAGCGGGTTTCAACAGTCGCAGCAGGGCAACATCGTCGTGCAGAATCAGGAGCTCTCGCGCTTCATCCAGCGCAGTGCTATGGCAACGGCGAGCTATCCGCTCAATCGCTTCACGCGTGTGGAGTACGGCGCAACGCTCAACAACATCGACCGGGCCCTGCTCTACGTCTCGCAGGCCTTCGACCTCTCGAGCGGCTTCGGCTCGGGATTCTTCGTTGACTCGATCATCAATTTGGCGTCGTTGAACTACGCCTCGCCCTTCGTCGCGCTCGTCTCTGATAATGCGCTCATGGGCCCGACCGGCGGCATCTACGGCCGCCGATATCGCCTGCAGGCCGAATACACGCGCGGCACGGTGAAGTGGATGAACTACGCGGCCGACGTGCGGCGCTACGACGCGTTGATCTTCAGCTATCTCACCCTCGCGACGCGCTTCGCCGCGAACATCTCGGTGGGGCCGGATGAGCGGGAGTTCCCGAAGTACATCGGGCGCCCTGACTTCTTCCGCGGCTACGACCGCGAGACGTTCTCCGGTGCCGATTGCGGCGTCTCGAATGCCGACCCCACGCAGTGCTCAGCGACGCAGTTGCTCGGCAGTCGCGTGGCCTACGCGAACGTCGAACTCCGCTTCCCGCTCGTCCGGCGAGTGGATCTCGGATTTCTGCCGATCTCCCTCCCCCCCGTGGACGGCCTCTTCTTCTACGACATGGGCGTCGCCTGGTCGCGCGGGCAGACCCTGAATCTCTCGCGGCCGAGCAACTACGACTTCACCACCGACCGCTATCCACTGCGCAGCTACGGCTTCGGCGTCCGACTCAACCTCTTCAACATCGCGCTCGTCCGCTGGGACTACTCAATCCCGCTCGACTCGCAGAACCGAAAAGGCTACTGGTTCTGGACACTCGGGCAGTCGTTCTAGCTCGCTCGCTCCACTAACTTTCGCGGATGCTCCGAGTCCGCGCGTTCCTCCTGATGACGGTCGTCCTCGCCGCCGTAGCCTGCGGGGACGACCGTCTCTCGTCTGGAGCGGCGCCGAACGGGATCGGCCCGGATGCGGTGCTGATTCGCGTTCCAGGTGAAGGGGGGCTCGCGCGCGCCTACCGCGTCGGCAGCGACAGCACGTTGTGGACCTCTCGGGTCGCGGCGCCCGCTCTGAAGGCCGCGCTGGGCTTCGACGAGTACCTCGGCCTGCTGATGGCGCAGGATCTCGAGGGCCGCATCGTGGCGATCGATCTTCGGCTCGGCGGCGT
>Ga0163144_10022539_pt1 | contig 12477 bp, 11 predicted proteins | sample OliLak19BULKMAT1_FD_123175 | JGI IMG/M metagenome (GOLD analysis project Ga0163144, IMG submission 123175) | Freshwater microbial mat bacterial communities from Lake Vanda, McMurdo Dry Valleys, Antarctica - Oligotrophic Lake LV.19.BULKMAT1 | ecosystem: Environmental > Aquatic > Freshwater >... | reverse complement strand
CCTTTGAATGCCGAGCAAATTAAAAGATTTGTTGCCTTTACGCAGGGCTTGCCGGGCCCTAAAAGTTTTTGTAATTCAGCAGCAATATTTTCTTTGGCGGAACATCACTATGATGTAGTACGTCCTGGATTAGCATTGTATGGGGTCAGCCCGTTTGGTGCCGGCGTTGCGCATGACCTTGGCCTTAAGCCGGTTATGACGCTGCAGACGCGGTTAATTTCAGTACGTATGGCGCGTAAGGGTTCAACTATCGGCTACGGTGCGCGTTTTACGTGCCCAGAAGATATGCCGGTTGGTGTTATTGCTATGGGGTATGGTGACGGGTATCCCCGCTCTGCGCGGGACGGTACGCCGATTTTAGTTAACGGGGTGCGGTGCCAGATTGTTGGTCGTGTTTCGATGGATATGATTATGATCGATTTGCGCGCATGCCCACAAGCTAAAGTGAATGACCCGGTGATTTTATGGGGTAATGGTTTACCGTTAGAGGAAGTTGCGCCCCATACTGATTGTTGCCCATATGATATATTAACGGCTATTCAGGCACGGGTACGGTTCCATTGGACGCAGAATAGAAGTTATGAGCGGTAAGTTTGCATCAATGTGTTTCAGCACCATCGAGCAACTGAGTTACTGCAGCTAATTTTTCTAGATCTATCAAGGTATAGGGTAATTTTAAGCCGCCATCTTCATAAGCATCGGTAAATAGCCACTGATACACCGGAGTTGACTGATCAAAAGTTGCGAGTGGGGAACCATCCGGTTTTTGTAACGTAAGTTTTCGACTACTTTCTTTTGTCTTGATGATGCGCGGTGGATTGGTTTTTAATAGAGGGAGCTTTTCTTTAATGTTATAAAAACGATACATCAAGTCTGCGGCCTTTTTTAACCTTGCTTCGCGTTCTTGCGCTGTTTCATTCTTGCGTTCTCTCAATGCATATTCATCAATTAAGCTCTGAGGGTTTTTTTCTCCGGCTTCAAGCTTGTTTTGGTACAAACTATCCCCCACAAAAACAGAATTGGCAGGCATCTTCTTGATCAAAATATCACGCATGGCTATAGCAGGGGCGGTTAACATGTATACTTTTTTAGGGTCACGCGCTTTCATTACTTTTGCTGCAAAGGAGTGTAGGTGAACTGATTGGTCTGCATGCTTAGCTCTGGTGGGCGGTGTTTGTTGGAGATCTAACGCGGCCTCCCAGGTACGTGATATGCCCATATGGGAAGTAATAAGCGCATCGGGTGAACTGATTACGGTAACAAACATTTCAAGGCGGGGATTTTCAGCGCCAATATAAGTTTTAAGATCAGCGTTTTTGGTTACCGGAACATCTGATGTGTAGGCAACCCATAAATCATTTTTATTATTGATAATTCCTGATTTATACGCTGTAAGAACTTTGGCAAAGTGTCCGGATCCATCGGTGTTTTGTAAGTATTTGAGGCCCATGCGGCTACCAGCGGTGACTTGTAGTTGGGCGTAGTCTATCCAATCTTGTATATTTTCAGGCGTTATACGCTCCATAGCTAAATAAAACTTATCGGCAGCTTTGCCCGCATACAGCCCATCATTGATCTTTTGGAGGCCAGCGGCAAGGCCGGCACTTTTTTGCTTAGTTTCTGCGGCCGGTTCTGCTTTATGCGATGGCAAAGTTGTTGATGCAACTCCTAGTGTAATGAATGTCAAAATTACTAATGTTTTCACCGTTCTCCCCATCATCTGGTTCATAATTAAATTTTTTCAGTCTATGGTTATTGTAGTTAAGAGATAATGGCGAAGTCAAAGGAATGGGAATAAAGGAAGAGTTAATTGAATAAGCAAAGTAGTAAAATTGCATCAGTGTTGTTATTGGTGGCATTATTTGGTGTGGTTCCTGCAGCGCAATGCAGAGAAGATGAAGACAAAGTAGAGCCAGTCAAGGTCGGTAACCTTGCGTTGACCACATCGCAGCAGCCGGGGCCGCTGGTAGGTTTTGGTCAGAATATTATTGAAAAAGGCGATTTACAGGCCTTTGTTTTTGCTGATTACTTCAAGGGGAGGAATAAAAACTTTACTGAAGTTGCCCCCAGTATTTTGTATGGTATCAGCGATGTACTTTCTATTTTTATTGAAGCGCCCTTTGCCGCGAAATTTAAACTTAATAATTGCGTGTCGCATGGCATAGAAGATCTGCTGGTACAGCTCGAATATGCTTTTTATGACCATCCTACGCTTACTTACGGGGACCAGGCGACCATGGTTGCCAATATAACCCTACCGACCGGTTCTGTTTGCAAAGCTGTTCCTACAGGGGTTGGCGCGCCCTCATTTTTCTTAGGTTTTACCGCGAGCCACATGGCAACGGATTGGTACTATTTTATAGCATCGGGGGCCATACTTCCTTTGTCCCATAAAGGTACTAAATTTGGTAATCAATTTTTGTATCAGGGTGGGTTAGCTAGAAACATAGCGTATGTAGCCAACACATGGATTTTTACGGGGATGATAGAAATAGACGGAACTTTTAGGCAGCAAAATAAAATAGCTGGGATCACTGATCAGAACTCTGGTAGTAATGCCATTATACTAGGGCCTTCGTTATGGTTTTCTACCCAGCGGTTGATGGTGCAGGGGGGTGTTTCATGGGATATTTATCAGCATTTCTGTGGGTGCCAAAATAAAGACACCTTTTTTGCAGCAGTTAATATTGGGTGGAAGTTTTAGTTGTTTATTAAAAAAATCCCCCGGGTTTGCCGGGGGATACGCTATGACGAGATATCAAGAAATTTGATCAACTGGATTTAATGGCCTTAATGGTTTTATCATCTATTAAGACAACGTTATTATCTCCAAAAACATTTTTTATCTCGGCAAGATAATGTGTTGCATCTTGATTGCTTTGATAACTATCTTTTTGTTTGCGTTCTATTTGAGATCTATCGCCCGGCCAAACTTTAAAAAAGGCAGAACCGTTTTCTTTAAGAACATCGTAACATAGCTGTATATGCGTTGATCGTCCTTCGACAGTATCGATAACATTCAATACACTTATAGAGGTACAACAATCAAATTTTTTGTTACGCGCCAAGTAAAGTACATAATCGTTATGTTCTTTTGTTCGCATAAAGGGATCGTATACAACGTTTTCGATGTTGTAGGTATCCTTTACATACCGAGTTGTATCATTAAATGATCCACCACCATTATCAAAATTACGAGGGCATGAAGGATTAAAAAGTTGCATGATCGAATCAAAGGCGCCAAATCCTTCGGTGTCATCGACGGTACCGGTATGCGGATCGATAGAATGTCCTCTTACATTTAAAACTGACCAAGCAGTTTGTGCAGGTGTTGTTCTTTCGTGAATTATATTTATTGCTAAAGCGGTAACAGAAACAATGAATAAAGAGAGTAGAAGCATTCTTTTCATAAGAACTCCGGGTAGTGCAAAGATGCATAAATAATAGAGAATTCACTCTATTCTCAATATGCCAGAAGGGATTTTAGGCGCAACTGGTATAAGCATGGGATGATCTGGTCGAGGTTTTAATCAAAATAAATCTTATAAAGCATGCCAAAAGTGCGCCTGTCATACAAAACTTAGCTATTGACTGCTAAGTGAGCCAGGGGCTTTAGGTAAAGTAGCAATCCCCAGATAGGCGAAGTATAGAGAAACTTAAAAGCTTTTTTGACTTTTTGTTTCCCTTTCTTTACAATATGAACCATCTAGTTATTTGAATACTAGGGCGGTTAGCTCAGTTGGTAGAGCATCAGTCTTACAAACTGGGGGTCGCTGGTTCGAGTCCAGCACCGCCCACCAAGATTACGCTCTAAAATGTGTATTCCTCGGTAGCTCAGTGGTAGAGCACACGACTGTTAATCGTTAGGTCGCTGGTTCGAATCCAGCCCGGGGAGCCAGTCTTTTTTAAAGGGATGGCACCTTAGATACCATTAAGGCGAGTGTAATAAAAATTTTAGGGGCTGTAGCTCAGTTGGTTAGAGCGTCCGCCTGTCACGCGGAAGGTCGCGAGTTCGAGTCTCGTCAGCCCCGCCAGTCATTTTCTGAAGGAAATTCCTGGTAAGCCAGTCCTGTAAAGGACGGCAAATTATACAAAGTCCTCTGGGGAAACTCAGGGGACTTTTTGTTTTAGAACGCCTTTTTATTACGAGCCAAATCAATGCTATACTGGTTCTTGTACTATTTTTACAGCCGGCATTTGCGGAGAAACAACATGATTATTTTCAAATATAACATTACCGCCGTCCTTTTGTTCGTTTTTTCTTTACTCTGCGGGGCACCAGAGGCTCCTCAGGCGTCAAAGCCTTTTAAAAAATTGGGTCGGGCGGGCACTGTCCAAAGGAAAGTGCCTATTGTGTATCATCCGGATTATAATATTTCATTTTTGGGCATCGAAAAAATGCATCCATTCGATACAAAAAAATATGGGAAAATTGCTCAACATTTAGAAAAAACCTGTGACATTTTACCGGGAGATTTACAAAGACCGGAAAAGGTTACCAACGAGCAACTCAGTGGGGTACATACGGCTCGTTACCTTACAGCATTACAGAGCTCTTCGACGGTGGCGGCTATTGCAGAAGTTGCGCCCTTGCGTTATGTGCCAAATTTTCTTTTGCAGCGAAACATGCTTAATAGTATGCGGTATGCAACAGGCGGTACCATATTAGGTGCTGAGTTGGCCATGGAGAATGGCTGGGCGATTAATCTTGGTGGTGGTTATCATCATGCCAAAGCTAACGGAGGCGAAGGGTTTTGCTTTTTTGCCGATATCCCTTTGGCCATCCAAAAACTTCGTGAAAAAAATAAAGAATTAAAGGTATTGGTCGTTGATCTAGATGCGCATCAGGGAAATGGCCTTGAGGCAATTCTGGGGCAGGACAAGCAAACTTTTATTTTTGATATGTATAGTAAGTATAACTACCCAGCTGATTATGCAGTACGCCAATATATTGATTTTGATTATCCGTTGGCTACTCATATTCAAGACGATGCCTATTTATCCCTTTTAAAAAGAGAACTCCCCAAGGCGATTGAATCAGTTAAGCCAGACCTTATTATTTATAATGCCGGTTCTGATGTGTTTGAAAAGGATCCTCTGGGTAAAATGCGCATTACTAAAAATGGGGTTATAGAACGAGATTCTTTCTTGTTTTCACAAGCTCTAGCGAATAAAAAGCCAATCTTGATGGTTCTTTCTGGTGGTTATAGCAAAGAAAGTGCCGATATTGTGGGCTCTTCAATCGAAAATCTTGTAAAGAAATTTAAGCTTGTCGGTGCTCGGCCGCAAGGTACTCATCGCGTGGGCAAAAAATAGAAACAGCCGCTAATCTTATATTACATAGTTAAAATTATTAATTATCCCTCGAAAGACATTCGGGGGATTTTTTGCTATTAATAGTGAAGTTTCAGTAGGTTGTTTCTTTTTTGAAAGGATGGACTATGAAAAGACATATATCATTATTGCTAGTACTGCTCGTTAATACGGTGACCGTTGTTCAGGCAATGAACGGCGCGCATATAGTTGCTAGTAAGCCGGCATCCCTTGGCCTAAAAGGTTCTTTGAAGGGGCTCGTTAAGTTGCCTTCAGCTGAAATTTTATTAGAGCGATTGCAGGGGCTGGGTGGTTTAGACCATTTTATACAGAAGACGGGCATTCATACGGTGCTTGGTGATAGAAATTTGCATCCAACTGGTGTTGATGCGGATATCAAAATTGCTATTGCTGACTATACGGAAGAATATACAAGTACGATAACGGCATCTTTTTTGTATATGATGCAGCCCAAAATTATAAGAGCTATGTTGGTTGGCCATGTTGCAGCGATACAATTACTTGAAGAGCATGGTTTTCTTGTTAAAGAGAAAGATGCCGTGCAAACCAACAAAGAACAAATGGCTGCCGCAGAAGAGAAAGAAATTGTTGAAGAAGCGCCTAAAGCTGCAGAAGCGGCCACTATAGATGACGCTTGGGGCGAAGAAGTTACCGTTGTCTGGCACTAAAAGCTAGTTACTGCCCAATAAATTACTATGAATATGAGTCCCCGGGCTAAAGCCGGGGAATTTTTGTGTTTGGAGCTTGTTATAATTTACTCAGTACCTGTCGGACAGTTCTCAAATGAACATTTTAAGTTCAATAAACCATTCCTGGGCTCTAAAGTGCATCTGCCATGTATCGCAGGCTAGATCAACTGCTGATCCGCTAGCAACTCTTTGGTAGCGAGGTCCTTTAAAATCACCCGCATTAAACCAGCGATAACCTGTTGCAATCGCCCAATGGTCTTGGTAATTGTATTCAAAGCCGGCCAGAAGTGTATAAGTAAAGTTTTTGCGAAGCGTGTATTGATTTTCCGCAGAAAAACTTGCGTACGGAGCAGAATTCCCGGTAGGAGGCAATCCTGTTGTTCTGTAGTTCGTTATCAGAAGATTGCTCGAACCCAGCCCGACGCCTATCAGTGGATAGATATTGCCGCAACCGATATTCCCATTTAAATGGGGGATGGCTCGCCCAAGAAGGTTTGCCGAAAAGAGAATGGATGTCACATCCAGATCAAATTTTCTCGTGTAAGACCCACCGCCGATAGAGGGAGTTTGGAATTTTCTATATTTAAAAGTTGAACGATTAGAAATATTGACTTCTAGATCCATTACACGCCAAAGCTCGCAACCAATGCTTACCTGAGCAATGGGACAATTTCCTAATTTTGAATTATAACCTTGCATTGCTGAGGTCCATGGTGGGTAAGGAGCAACCACATTGGCCGGCTCAGAGCATGAGATACCTGAACCAACTTTAATATAGAAAGAATAATTCTGTGGTTGGCAGTCGCATGTCGCGGTGCCAAAAACGGTGATAGCGAGTAAAGAAAGGGTGGTTAAGAAGCGCTTCATAAACATAAAGTTCCTTTTTAGAAAATCGTTTCGATTCTTGTAAATTTAAAATAGATTCTTTCGCCATCGGATGAAACAATTAAGTTAAATGTTTGTCCAAAAAGGGGAGAAACGCCGACCTTTGTCGTTGCTATCACGGTGCATTCAGTGACCATAGAGTTTATGAGGCTATCTAATGCTAAGTTGATGGGTGTTGTTGGTGTAAACCAGGTTACTATGAGCCCATTATCAGCAGATAAATAATTGGATATATCGGTAAATATTCCTTCTTGATCTTGACTTTGCATACATAAAAAAGAGGCGGAGCATGTTCCAGCCTTCCTGTTATTCATATCATAAATGGGAGCTTTTCCTGCAAAATATTTTGAGCTTATTATTCCCGATGATACAGACGATGTTGGTATGGTAATAAAATTTTCTGCAAAAGCGGCGATATACAGATAATAGGTTATTGTTTCTGGTTCCGTACGATTAACACCATATAAAGAGGATGAAGGACAGCCCAAACCAATAAATAACAATAAAAGTAACGTGGCACAACCATTTTTAATGGAATCGGGTAGTCTTACTCCCGCATTTTGTTTAATCGACATCTCAATGTTTTCCCTATACTTTACTGGGCGATCTTCATATTTTTTAACACGAGAGCAGTATGCATAAGAAAAATTAAAAAAACAATGAATATTAATTCGCTACAAAACAATCAGCAAAAGTGGTAGGGACAGCGCGCTTGCGCTTCCCGCACCTGCTCTAGCACCAGGAATTACCGTTGTTGTGTGGGACGTATGATTTTTGCTTTTAATGGATGATCTTTACACCAGGTTGCCAGCATATGTTTTTTTAAAGTTTTCATATTCAGCGTCAAGCTCTTGTCGCTTTGGTTGGTCTTTGGCAATATAATTTTCTTCAAAAATCCTGATAGCCTGTTGATAGCAGTTATCTGCCTTCTGATAAAGTTCTTGGCGGGGAGCATCTTTCAGCAGGTTGCCCAGCAGGGCATAGTTGCGTGCAAGTTTGTGGTAGCTGCGCGCTACGTGGGGGTGCTTTTCTCCAAGAAGCTGTCTGCGCATCGATAATGCTTGTTCAAAGGCATCAATAGATTGCGCCAAGTATTCTTGCGCCGCAGGGACATTGCCTTTTTCTTGCTGACATTTACTTAAAAATTCAAAAATTGTTCCTAAGCCATGGTGAGCATGAGTTTGTTCGAGTGGTTGTGTGCCACATGTGTTGGCGATTTCTAGCGCTTTCTCGAATGCTGTTTGTGCTTGGCGTAGATATTGTTCTTGTTGTGTAATTGTTCCAGCGCTTTTGTGGCAATCTTCGTATTTGATATAAAATCTATACCCATCTACCACAAAATAAGAGCTTGCAGGGCGAGCAAACAGATCTTTTGTATAGTCATGTATATTGTTGGGGATAGCTAAAAGGGTTTGAGCCTTGACCATGCATTCATCCCGTTGCCCATGTTTGCCAATATGGTGATATGACATAGCAAGGCCAATGTATGTTTGGCTTGCGGATGATTTTGCTGCATCCCGTGAAGATAATTTTTGTTCATACACGGTAACTGCGTGCTTAAACCAGGTGATTGCAGCATGGTAATCATACTGTTTGTTGAGAAATCCTTCAGCAAAAACAAAGCATTGCAGAGCAACCGTTGCCCACGGCACGGCCGGTTCCTGCGCGGAATTTAGGAGATGCAATTGATGTTCAAGCTCTTTTATATCCATGGTAATTTGATTCACGCCTGTTAAAGGGGTGGTTGCCATAAGAATATACAGAAAACTGTTTTTGAACATACGCAAAATGCCTTTTGATGGTGTAGAAGGGTGTAATTTATATTACTCCAAAAAATAAATTTCCCTATAAAAGAAATTTCTTCTGCGGTTTCGAAAGCGGCTGATAGGGAAATTTACTTCCGTCCCTTCAATTCTTTATCAAAAAACGTACAGATTTCCTTTTGTATCATGTTGCGGATAACGGTTGTATTCCCGGTAGCGGTATTTAACCACCGTGCAAGTGGCCATTTGAGCTGAATATAATCAGAGAATGCCAAATGCTTTGCGCCGGGGATATAGTGTGCTCGCGCATATGGCGCCATTTGTTGTACCAGTTTATCAAGGGCTTTGTCCTGGAGCCCATGTTCTTGAAATAAGAATAAAAATGGTTTTTTGAACGGCGTCAGCCTAATGGTTTTTAAATGACCATCTAAATTGATGCCAGCTTTACAAATGGCATGCGTGCTACAAAAATCTGTTGCTACCCAGCCTCCGTGGGAGTGACCCATAATGCCCAGGCGATTAAAATCCAAAGCACTCGTAACATTTTCGGGCAATGTCTGCAGCTGTTGTATAACAAAATCTATGTCTTGAAGCCATTCAGCATGTGCTTTGGTGCGATATGCTTCTTTAGCAGCACGGTCATTAGTATCAATTGCGCGTTGCAACGCGGGATCAAGCATAATGATGTGGTGTGAATTCGGAATTACCGCGGCACTGACATCAAACAGGGGAGTAATCGCAACAATAAAATAGCCATGGCTTGCGAGGCCTTCAAGGTATACATGGTAGAGTGGATCACCGCTAATGCCCGGCAAAAAGATAATAATAGGAAAGGGGGCGCCATGTTGAGCAAGCGGAGCTCCTTCTTGCGCGTAGCTGGTGATATTATTGAGTAAAAAATTATGCCATAAACCATATGATTTGAGCGGTGAATGAAGCGCTCGGGTGTAGCTGATGCCAGTAAGCGTATACGGGTTATAGGTTGTAGGGGGAACTTTATTGGAGTCTATACTGCTTGGATAAAAAAATTCTACCAACACTTCACGATGACCAGATTTTTGCCGTGTATCAGTTCGGGCAGTATCAGTCCAATGCTCCCATGAAGTGCCAACCGTATAGGTGCCCGAAGGGACGGGTAATGAATGTATAATAGGGCAAAAGTAGGCGAAGGTTGCCGCGAACAACCCGATCAATACGCCAATAACAAGTAAAACTTTTTGCCACAGATTCATAAAATCCTATTTAGTTTGCGTAGAACCAAAGAGTTGTACTATGAAGTAGAGCGTAGCATAGCTGGCCGCGTAATGACAGAGTTATGCAGGCCCGGGGTGGATAACTCCCCGGCCATATTGCCAGGGTTCCTTTATGATCCCCACGAGCTCCAACCGGCTGACATAAGCCGTTTCTCGCGCGCCTTGCGAGCCTCACGTGCCGCAAGCACCGCCTGCGCCCAACGTTTTTTTCCCACAAAAAGCTTGCCCATGTGACGTTGTAGTACTTCAGGCAACGCGTTAATATTTTGCCAGAGCATTACTTGGTCAACGACCGGTTTTGCCATCTTAGATTCGGTAGGGTGATTCCGTCAATGTTGTGGTGACTGCTGTGCTCTGCATAGCAGATAATGATTGACCGGTGCTGCATAACAAAAGAGTAATGCTTAATCTGATAAACCTGTTCATAGTAAAACTCCAAAAATAAAATCTATAAAAATAGTCGTCTTTAGCGGGCTGTATGCCCAGGGTTAGTTACATATCTGTTTCTGGTCGACGGTCTCCTTGTTTGGTTTTACCATTTTGGGCAATAAAAAACCCCGGTTTTTATACCGAGGATTGCGCAAAGGCTTGATAATTTTTAAACCAAATTAAATAGACTGCGACCCTCGATAAGCACTATACGCATAATAAGAATAAGAAAGGGCAGAATTTTGGCCGTTGGCACCTTGAGGGCCAAAAGCTTGGGGAATTGAAGATGAATGGTGGAAGTTGTTTGTTATGATCTTCATATTTATAACTATAACACAAATTGTGGCTATTAGTCAACGGCTGATTTTTTTTTGGATATTTTTGCTACGGGTAAGATTTGCCGGTATAATAAGTAGTGACAGCTTTGATTTTTCCATTATACACGAGGGTTTTATGAACTTTTTCCATCGTACTTTTCTCCTCGCGATTACCCTTATTGGCGTCAGTGCACCATGCTTTGCAAGGCCTCATTTTCGACGCGTCTCTTCTGCTGATCAGCAACTAGTTTCCGCCATTGTCTATAACAACCCTATGGGTGCCCGCAGAGCATTAGCCCACGGTGCTAACCCGAACCTATGGCTCAGCAGTGGCCGCTCAGTCTTAATGGAGGCGATTATTGATAATAACGTTGCCACCGTTAAGTTGTTACTAGCGGCAGGTGCAGACCCTTATAGCAGAGACTGCTGTGGTTGGAGCGTGTTTGATTATGCGCAAGATGCGTGCCCGCGGATACAGCATTTGCTGATGGATGCAACATGCCATTATCGTGTTTATCAGCCTCAGGGATGGTCGTTTTCTGGGTTTTTACATATAAATCTTTGATTCCGAGTTACGAACATTAATTAAATAAATTTTCTTTTTTAATTGCCTGCCGGCACCGGCATAAGGGCTTCATGCGCAGCCCTTATAACCCCGCACCAGGAGCTATGCCCTGGACCTTGCCGCAAAAATCGGGCTCAAGGCCGCCCTCATGTTGCGGGATATGAAACGGTCAAAGCTTTTAGTAGACCGACCGGTTGACCAAGATTTTTTGTTTTCCAATTCATGTGTATTCCCTTGGTCTCAGACAGGCGAACGACCGGCCGTCGTTCGAACTCGACAGTAGGGGATGGCTGTTGCTGACACTGTTGTCTACGACGTGGCTGGCAACCATTTTATTATAATTTAAGTGAGTTCTAGTTCTGTAATGCGGGGTTGCTTCCGCATTACTCCCCAAACAACCGTTGCAAATAAACCTCAGGGTTATCCAAAAATCTCTTAGTCAGCTGATAGTGTTGCGTGTCTTTATACCCAATACTCGTCACCCTATCCCCATCACAAGAATAAATAGTCGCCCCTGGGTAGGCCAGCAATATCGGTGAGTGGGTAGCAATAATAAACTGCGAGTCGCTTTGTTTACACATATCATGAATAATCGCTAATAACGAAAGCTGCCGTTGTGGCGACAGTGCCGCCTCCGGTTCATCAAATATAAAAAAGCCACCAGCCCCCAAGCGGTTATTAAAGAATGAAAGAAAACTTTCACCATGCGATTGTTCATGCAGCGATTTGCCGCCATAAGGGGCATAGGTTGCATCGGGGCCCGCGCCGCCTTCACGTGCGAGGGTATCAAGGTAATTAGCAATATTAAAAAAACTTTCTGCACGGAAGAAGTAGCCGTTCTTAGGTTTGCTGCGCCATGAAAGGGTTATCTGGTCAGCAAGCTGCTGCGTGCCAGTATACGTTTTTTCTTCTGAAGTTTTAAACTGAATGTTCCTGCTGCCGCCCTCAGCGCCAAAGCCTGCATGGTTGGCAATAGCTTCTAGAATTGTTGATTTGCCGGCACCGTTTTCACCCACAAAAAAGGTAACTTGCGTGGGGAAGGTGATAGTTTTTAAATTCTTGATGATGGGTAAGCAAAAGGGATAGTGGGTAAAATCAGTAACGTCAGTAAAGTTGCTGCTCACCGTATCTAACAGTGGTCCGTCAAGGTGAAGGGTAGAGTTTTTTGATGATTTTTTCATGTGGTTTAGTATATCAAATGGGCAGATGAAGTTTAAGAGTTGATCTCATCCTCGAACATTG
>Ga0163144_10022537_pt1 | contig 12477 bp, 9 predicted proteins | sample OliLak19BULKMAT1_FD_123175 | JGI IMG/M metagenome (GOLD analysis project Ga0163144, IMG submission 123175) | Freshwater microbial mat bacterial communities from Lake Vanda, McMurdo Dry Valleys, Antarctica - Oligotrophic Lake LV.19.BULKMAT1 | ecosystem: Environmental > Aquatic > Freshwater > Lake... | reverse complement strand
CTCGAAGGGCAGGAAGGGCGCCGCCGCCACGGTGCCGACGATGGTCGCCATGTTGGCCGAGGCATCCGGCCGCTCGGTCTGGCCGTAGCGCCGCGAATAGAGCTGGTAGAGCGCGCTGCTGGTCGTGCTGGCCACGATCAGCAAGGCATACCAGTTGAAGTTGGCGGAGCCCGGCCGCACAACGATCAGCGCACCGGCGAAGCCCACCATGACGGCGATCCAGCGCTTGGTGCCCACCGGCTCGCCGAGGAAGCGCGCCGACAACGCCGTCACGATCAGCGGCGAGCAGAGCGAGATCGACGCCGCCGTCGCCAGCGGCATGTGGACCAGCCCGTGGAAGTAGAAGAACGACGAGGCGAACAGCAGCAGGCCGCGGATGATCTGGCTGCCGACATTGTGCCAGCGGAAAAGGTTGAAGCCGCTCCCCGGCAGGAACAGCACCAGCATGAAGCCGAAGGCCACGACGTAGCGGGCCCAGACGACCTCGGCGACCGGATAGTGCTGGGTCAGCGTCTTGGAGATCGCGTTGAGGACGGAGAAGCACGACACCGAGAAGAGGATGGCCAGAATGGCGCGCAGGACGCGGTCGGTCGGAGGAGTGGCCAGCGGCGGCGCTTTCACGGTCATGGCGCGGAACCTAGCGTCGGTTCCGTCCCGGACAAGCGCGCTGACCGGCGACACCTCTTCAAGATTTGCATGGGTTGAAGCACGTTCTTTGCCGGGAGCGCGCCACTCCAGTGGCGCTCTTCTCTTGCTCTTCCGGACCGCGGGCCTCCGGCCCGCTCATGACCATGATGCGGGCCAGAGGCCCGCGGTCCGTATGACCATGAGCGCCACTGGAGTGGCGCGCTCCCAGCAATTCAAGACGTTTGCTCGACCTTCCGCTCGGTCTCGTTGGGCCACAGCATCAGCGAAATGATCAGCAGGATCGCCATGCCGCCGCTGATACCGATGAAGCGGTCGATCCCCGGCATGATGCTGGTGGGTGGCGCCGGACCCTGGATCAGCGTGACGATGAAGACGAAGGCCGCCTGGGTGCCGAGATAGCCGACGCCGTTCTTCCCATTCTGGATATGCATGCCGATCCACACGCTGCCGGCGATCATGGCGAGCCACCAGGGGAACGACTCGATCTGCAGCGCCAGGCAGCCGAGCGCCGCGATGCCGCCCAGGAAACAGCCCAGGATCCGGTGCAGGGATCGTTCGGCGACGGCATGCCGAGTCCCCAGGGAACCATCACCGATCACCGGGGCCGACATGACGACCGCGATGCTGATGCACATCTCCGTGACCTGCGGCAGGTCCATCCAGATCCAGACCTGCATCATGATGACGACGGCGATCGCCGCGCGCATGCCGTGCAGCAACGCGGGCCATTGCGCGCCCAACAGGTGACGCCAGCCCGGGACCGGCGGCGCCGGGTCGGCGTGCCAATGCATGAGAAGATTGGCCACGATGGCCGAGGCCGTGACGCCGATGCCCACTTCGAAGATGCGATAGAAGGCGATGTAGGGCACCTGCAGGGGATTGTTCAGCCCTTCCAGCAGCACCAGGATCGAAGTGATCGTGCCGAACAGCCAGGCGAGTCCATGCGGGCTCACCTGCATGGCGACCACGCCCAGCATCGTGGCCCCGGCCAGGAACAGGCTGAGGGCGAAGTGATCGTAAGGCAACCATCGCGCCATGATGAAGCCCGCCGCGGCGCCGCCGATCGTGCCGGCAAGCCGGAGCAGGCCCTTGCGGATCGAGGCCGCACCCGAGGCCATGATCGTCATGTAGCCGCTGATCGCCGCCCACCACACCGACTCGGCCTCGAGCCAAAGCGCCATCGTGGTTGCCAGAGGAACCACGATGGCGGCAACGAGGCAGATTCTGGTCCGCGCCGGATCGGTGCCGAGCTCGCCCAGCTCCTTCCACCAGCCCTGGACCGCGCGATCAGTCATGCGGCCGGCTTCGGCCAGATCCTCGATCACCGACCGCAGGATCGACTCGGTCATGGAAAGATACCCATCATGGAAAAATACCCATCATGGAAAAATAATCGTCCGCGCGTCGGCGCCCATGTAGAGCTTCAGGCCGGGCGGCGGGTCGACCAACGTGATGGTCACCGGGATGCGGCGCTGAAGCCGGATCCAGTCGGTGGTCGGTGCCACGTAGGGCAGCAACTTCACCTCCCCCACTTCGCGGCTGAAGCCACGCGCAATACCGTCGATGCGCGCACGGTGGAGATGGAACGGCTGGCTATCGAGCCACACCCAGGCCTCGCCGCCGATGGTGAAGGAGCGAATGTAGTCCTGCTTGTAGTTGGCCATGATGCGCCAGGCGTGGGCATCGACAATGCCGATGATCGGCACGTTGGCGTTGGCGGTGTCGCCCGGCCGCACCGTGAGGTTGGTGACTGCCCCGTCGGTCGGCGACACGACCTGGGTCTTGCCAAGCCCCCATTGCGCCGTCGCCATATCGGCCATCGCCTTATTGAGTGCCGCCTGGTGCGCCACGATGCCGTTCTGCGCCTTCTCGATCCCGAACTCTGAAATCCGCATCTCGGCCGCAGTGCGGCGCAGATCGTCATTGGCCTTGTCGAGTTCGGCACGCGGCGCGTACTCGCTCTTCGCCAGGTCGGCATAGCGGATCTGCTGCTGCTCAGCATAGGTGTGGGCCGAGGTCGACGCCGACAGTGCCGCGCGGGACGAGGAAAGTTCCTCCTGGGACACCTTCACGAGCGCCCTCTGCTCGTCGATCTGGGCCTGGCGCTGGTTGACGATGAGCTGGAAGGGCACGGGATCGATGGTGAAGAGCGGATCGCCCTTCTTGACGTTCTGGTTGTCGACCACATGCACTTTCAGGATCGGGCCCGTCACCTCCGAAGCAACGGCCACGAGGTCCGAGCGCACATAGGCGTCGTCGGTATAGGCCACGAAATAGACCAGGATCTGGTAGGCCACGAACAGGCCCAGCAGCGTGCCGCCGACGGTGAGAAGGCGCCTCAGCCGGCTGGTCTCGCGCTCGGGCCTGGCGCTTTCAGCCGGGACGACGGGAGCAGGCGTGACAGGTGCCGACGCGGGCTGCACTGCCGGCGTGGCCTCTGCAGCCGCGGGCGCAGGTTCGACGATATCGACGGCAGGCGGCGGATCTTTTGAAGGCGCGGTGACGCTCATATCCGGAAACTAGCGCCTTCGCCGCTGCGGGCAAGCGGCCGGCCGGGCCGGCAGCGGATATTGACTATCCTATCCATGCTTGCCCCCGCCCGAACTGCGCCTTCATCTCATCGGCCCGACATGTCCGCGCGTCCCGGTGGGATGGACGACGTGAAACGAGTCATTCGGCGTCCCACGCCACGGTTCCCTGGACCCGGATTCAGCCAATGAGATCAAGAGCTTGGCCGATGCGATCCAGATGTCTCGCGACGTAGACCCTGTCCCACTGACTCGGAGTCCAAGAGGTGACGTCCTCAGCCGCGCGCGATCAGCGACGCCACGAACTTCGACAGCTCGATGGCGCTATAGGGCTTGGGAAAGACATGCACGCCGGGCGTGACCGCCGCACCGGGTGCGCTGGCGCCGGAACAGCGGATGATCGGCGTGCCCGGCCGGTGCCGGGCCGCCGCCTCGATCACCTTCTCGCCCGACATGTCGGGCAGGCCGATGTCGACGATGATCGCCGACAGCGGCGCCGTGCCGGTCACGACGTCGAGCGCCGCCTGACCGGTCGGCGCCTCGATGCAGGCAAGGCCGATATCGCCCAGGGCATCTACGAGGACGGCGCGGATCAGGAATTCGTCTTCAGCCAGCAGGACGCTCGACATGCCGGCGCCCTACTCCGCCGCGCGTGCCAGCGCGGCTTGCGGTTTGAAGGCCAGGATCGACCCACCGCGCGCCGCCGGCAGCGGCAACGCAAGCGGCTCGACACCGAGCGCCCGGGCGGCGTTCCAGCCCCAGCGCGGATCGACCAGGAAGGAGCGCGCGTGCGCCGTGCAGTCGGCCTCGCCCGAGGCGATGATGTGCTCGGCCTGTGCCGGCTCGGTGATGACGCCCACGGCCCAGGTCTTGATCCCGGCCTCGCGGCGGATGCGGGCGGCGAACGGCACATGGTAGCCCGGCACGACGGTGATCTTCTGGGCCGGCGAATTGCCGCCCGAGCTGGCATCGACGAAGTCGCAGCCCAGCGCCTTCATCTGCCGCGCCGTCTCGACCGTGTCCTCGATGGTCAGGCCGCCCTCGACCCAGTCGGTCGCCGAGAGTCGGACGCCCATCGCCTTGTCGCGGGGCCACGCCTTGCGGCAGGCCTCGAAGACCTCGAGCGGAAAGCGACGGCGCTTCTCCATCGTGCCGCCGTACTCGTCGCCGCGCTGGTTGCTGAGCGGCGAGAGGAACTGGTGCAGCAGGTAGCCGTGTGCGCCGTGCATCTCGACCAGATCGAAGCCCAGCCTCGCGCTGCGCTCGACCGCCGTCACGAACGCCTGCTTCACGCGCTTGAGGCCAGCCGTATCGAGTGCAACGGGCGTGTGCCACTTGGCGGCGGGATCGTAGGGCAGCGCCGAGGCCGAAAAGGTCGTCCATGGCAGGTCGGGCGCATCGGCCTGGGTGAGCGGCCCGCCGCCCTTCCACGGCCGCTGCGCCGAGGCCTTGCGGCCGGCGTGGGCGAGCTGGATGCCGAGCTTCACCTGGGGCATCCAGCCGCGCACCCATTCGACGATCGGCTTGATCGCGGCTTCATTCTCGTCGCTGTAGAGGCCGAGGCAGCCTTGGGTGATGCGACCCTCGCGCTCGACATGCGTCGCCTCGAGACAGAGCAGGCCGGCGCCCGACATCGAGAGCATGCCGTAGTGCACCTGATGCCAGGGCTGGGCGCTGCCATCGACCGCCGCGTACTGGCACATCGGCGAGACGACGATGCGGTTGGGCAGCGTGACGCCGCCGAGCTCGACGGGCGTGAACAGTTGGGCGGTCATCGTGGTCCTTGTGGGTTAGCCGGTGATCGACGCGCCGGCCTCGTGACCCAGCCACTCCTCGATCAGGCGGCGGGCGATGGAGTCGCGTCGCGGCATGAAGAACGAGCCGTCCTTGGGCATGTTCTCCGGCCGCAACTCCTCGCGCGAAAGCCAGCGCGCGCTCTCGAGTTCGGATTCGTTGACGCTGAAGTCCATCGATTCGGCCGCGGCGAGGAAACCGATCATCACCGAGGCGGGGAACGGCCAGGGCTGCGAGGAGCGATAGATGACGTTGCTCACGCGCACCTTCACCTCTTCGTAGACCTCTCGCGCGACGGCGTCCTCGAAGCTCTCGCCGGGCTCGACGAAGCCCGCCAGGGTCGAATGCATGCCCCTCGGGAAATGCTTGCCGCGTCCCAGCAGGCACTTGTCGCCGTGATGGACCAGCATGATCACCGCCGGGTCGGTGCGCGGGAAATGCTCGGTCTTGCAGCTCTCGTTGGTGCACATGCGGACGTGGCCGCCGCGCGTGATCTTGGTCGCCGTGCCGCAAACGCCGCAGAAGCGGTGGCGCCGGTGCCAGTAGGTCATGCCGCGGGCATAGGCCAGCACCGAGCCTTCGCGCGCAAACAGTAGCGGGCCGACCTGGCGCAGGTCGACGAATTCGCCCAGCTCGCCCAGCGGCGTCTCCTTGCCGGTGACGTCGACGGCGAAGTAAGGCGTGCCCTCGACGTAGCCCAGGAAGATCTGGGTGTCGGCGGCGCTCGCCACCGCGCGGGCCATCATGCCCTGCAGGAAAACCGCCTCGGGATTGCCGCCGGTCTTCACCAGGTTCTTTTCGGAGTCGATGGGAACGAACCGCGCCGCGCCCGACGCGGCGAGCTCGATCATCCGTTCGTCGTCCTCGCGCTCGTGACTGGCGCGGTCAATGTCCGCACTGGAATAGGGATTTCTGGGTCTTTGCATGTAGCGGCGACGGTGCCACAGCATGCCGGTGGCTGCAATGTTGCGGGTGTCGCCCGTCGTCAGACGAGGGCGCGGGCCAACACCTGGGCGACGTGTACCGCCTGTCGATCCGTGCCATCGGCAATCTGGTGACGGCACGAGGTGCCGTCGGCCACGACCAGCGCATTGGCATCGGCCTTGCGCACGGCCGGCAGCAGCGAGAGTTCGGCCATGGCGATCGAGACATCGTAGTGCTCGGCCTCGTAGCCGAAGCTGCCGGCCATGCCGCAGCAGCTCGACTCGATCGGCGTCACGGCAAGGTCGGGCACCAGCGCCAGCGCCTCCTGCACGGCGCTCATGGTGCCGAATGCCTTCTGGTGGCAGTGACCGTGCAGCAGGGCGCTCCTCTCGGGCAGCGGCTTGAGCTCGAGCTTGAGCCGGCCCGCCTTCTTCTCGCGAACCAGGAACTCCTCGAACAGGAAGGCATTCTTCGCGACCACTTCCGCCTCCTCGCCGAGGCCCATCGCCAGGAACTCATCGCGCAAGGTGAACAGGCAGGACGGCTCCAGTCCGACCACCGGCACGCCCTTGGCCACGAACGGCAGGAGCGCCTGCAGGAGCCGCATCGCCTCCTGCTTGGCCTTCTCGACCTGACCGGTCGCGAGAAAAGTCCGGCCGCAGCAGAGCGTGCGTGCGCCCAGCGTCGGCCAGGCGACGGCGACGCGATGGCCCGCCGCCTCCAGCACGCGCCGTGCGGCATGCAGGATGTCGGGCTCGAAATTGTTGGAGAAGGTGTCGGCGAAGATCACCACCGTGGCGTCGGCGTCATCGACATCGGTCGTCGCCAGGAACGTATCGCGCCGCCAACGGGGCAGCGTGCGCTGCTTGGCAAAGCCGACATAGGTCTGGAAGAACCAGGCGAGGTTGAACAGCCATGGCAGGCGCCGCGCCCAGGGCGCCGTCTCCGGCAGGTTGCCGACCAGCCGGTCGCGCAGCCTGAGGCCCTTGGCCATGCGGCGCGCCGACTTGGCCTCGATCTTCATGCGCGCCATGTCGACGCCGGTCGGGCAGTCGCGCTTGCACCCCTTGCAGCTCACGCAAAGATCCAGCGCGGCGGCCACGGTATCGGAGCTGAGCGCGGCTTTGCCGAGTTGTCCCGAGAGCGCAAGGCGCAGCGTGTTGGCGCGGCCGCGCGTGAGATGCTTCTCGTCCCTGGTGACGCGGAAGCTGGGGCACATGGTGCCGGCATCGAACTTCCGGCAATGGCCGTTGTTGTTGCACATCTCGGCGGCCTTCACGAAGCCGCCGGTCGGATCGCCGCCGGTGCCCGGCGCCGACGTCACTTCCGTCATGGGATCGATCTGCACGTCCCACGCCGACCAGTCGAGCGCCGGCTTGTAATCGATGCCGGCATAATCCGGCTTGAAGCGGAACAGCGAGCGATCGTCCATGCGCGAGGGCCGCACGATCTTGCCGGGATTGAGCAGGCGCTGCGGATCGAACAGATCCTTCACCTGCTCGAAGGCCTTGGTGAGGCGCGGCCCGAACTGCCAGGCGACCCACTCCGAGCGCACCAGGCCGTCGCCATGCTCGCCCGAGAAGGCGCCCTTGTACTCGCGCACAAGCTCCGAGGCCTCCTCGGCGATCGCCCGCATCTTGGCCGCGCCCTCGCGGCGCATGTCGAGGATCGGCCGCACATGCAGCGTGCCGACACTGGCATGCGCATACCAGGTGCCCCTGGTGCCGTGCTTGGTGAAGACATCGGTGAGGCGCTGCGTGTAGTCCGCGAGATGTTCGAGCGGCACGGCGCAATCCTCGATGAAGGACACGGGCTTACCGTCACCCTTCATCGACATCATGATGTTGAGGCCGGCCTTGCGGACCTCCCACAATGCCGCCTGCGGCCCGGGCTCGGGCATCTCGACGACACTGCCCGGCAGGCCGAGATCGGCCATCAACTCGACCAGCCGCGCCAGGTCGCGCAGCTGATCCTCGCGCGTTTCGCCCGCGAACTCGACCAGCAGGATCGCCTCGGGCTTGCCGATCAGCGCCCGTTCGATCACCGGCCGGAACGCCGGATTGGCGCGCGCCAGCTCAATCATGGTGCGGTCGACCAGTTCGACGGCGGTGGGCTTCAGCTTTACGATGTGCTGCGCGCTGTCCATCGCCTTGTGGAAGCTCGTGAAGTTCACCACGCCCAGGGTCTTGTGCTTGGGCAGCGGTGCCAGATTCAGCGTGAGGCGCTGCGTCACCGCCAGCGTGCCCTCGCTGCCGACCAGCAGGTGCGCCAGGTTCACCGAGTTGTCGGTCGTATAAGGGCGCTCCGACTGCGGGAAGAAGATGTCGAGGTTGTAGCCGCCGACCCGGCGCAGCACCTTCGGATACATGCGCTCGATCTCGGCCTTCTCGGCAAAGGCGAGTGCGGCCACCTTGTCGGCAATCTCGCGCACCGCGGCCGGCATGTCCTCGGGTCGCCCCGAGTCGAAGCGCGCCCGTTGGCCGTTGGCCAGGATGGCGTCGATCGAGGCCACGTTGTGGACCATGTTGCCGTAGCGGATCGACCTCGAGCCGCAGGAATTGTTGCCCGCCATGCCGCCCAGGGTGCACTGCGCGGAGGTCGAGACGTCGACCGGATACCAGAGGCCGTGCGGCTTCAGCCAGGCGTTGAGCTGGTCGAGTACGACGCCCGGCTGCACCGTGACCTGGGCCTTGTCCTTGTCGAAGCCCATGACCTCGCGCAGATGCTTGGAGACGTCGACGACCAGCGCCTCGCCCACCGTCTGGCCGCACTGCGACGTGCCGGCGCCGCGCGGCACGATGGCGGCCTTGGCATCGCGCGCGACATCGACGACCAGCGCCAGATCGGTCTCGTCACGCGGCACCACCACGCCCACCGGCTCGACCTGGTAGATCGAGGCGTCGGTCGAGTAGCGCCCGCGCGAGGCCTTGTCGAAAAGGACCTCGCCCTTGATCGTGCGGCGCAGCGTTTGTTCGAGCGGGGTCAGTCGAGCTTCACCCCGGCCGCGGCGACGACCTTCTGCCATTTCTCGATCTCGGCGCGGATGCGCTTGGCGAAGTCTTCCGGCGACTCGCCGCCGACCTGCGCCGTCTGGTCCAGCCAGATCTTCTGCAGCTTGGGATTGGCCATCGCCTTCACGATCTCGGCATACATGCGATCGACGATCGGCTTGGGCGTGCCCTTGATGGCCCACATCCCGTACCAGGTGGACACGATCCAGTTGGGCACGCCGACTTCGGCGGCCGTCGGAATGTCTGGAAAGTCCGTGGTGCGCTTGGGCGTGGCGACGGCCAGTCCGAGGAGCTTGCCCGCCTTGATCTGTTGCGCCGAGGTACCCATGCCGTCGAACATCATGTCGACGTTGCCGGCGAGCAGGTCCTGCATTGCCGGGCCGGCGCCGCGGTAGGGCACATGGGTGATCTCGGTCTTGGTCTCGAGCTTGTAGAGCTCGCCCGCCAGATGATGCGCCGTGCCGGCACCCGGCGAGGCGTAGTTCACCTTGCCGGGATTGGCTTTCACGTAGGCCAGGAACTCGGCGTAGGTCTTCACTGGCACCTTTGCAGGATTGATCGAGATCACCTGCGGCACCAGCGCGATCATGGTGATCGGCTCGAAGTTCTTCTCGAGATCGTAGTCGAGGTTCTTGTAGATCGAGGGCGCAATGGTGTGGTGGATGGCGCCGACGAAGAACACCGATCCGTCGGGCTTCATCTTGGCGGCCTGCGAGGCACCGACCGTGCCGCCCGCGCCGCCCTTGTTGTCGATGATGATCTGGCAGCCGAGCTGCTCGCCGACCTGCGCCGCGAGTGGCCGCGCAAAGGTGTCAGTGCCGCCGCCGGCCGGAAACGGGTTGATCCAGGTGATGGTGCCCGGCGGCCAAGCCTGGGCGCGGACGCTCGATGTCATGACGGCGGGCGCGGCCAGCGAAGCCGCAAGGCCGAGCTTGAGGGCGCGCCGGCGTGTGGCGTGGGACGTATCACTCATAGGCTTGTTCCTCCCAGAACATCTTGGTTTTTCATCGTCTCGAGTACCGCCTGCTGCTTGGCGCGCAGGTGGCGAACCAGAAGATCACGTAGCGCAGCGCCATCGCGCGCGGCAAGGGCCTCGATCATGGAACGATGTTCCGCAACCGCCTTGTCCCATTTGGCACGATTGAAGTTCGAGCGGAACCTCAGCGCATGAAGGCGGGCATTCAGCGTCCGGTAGGTCTGGGTGAGCACCGGATTGCCCGCCACGGCATTGATGGCGTCATGAATGGCGCGGTTGATACGGTAATAGGTCGGCAGGTCGTCGTGCGCGTGCGCGGCTTCCATCTCGACCTGCAGGGTCCTGAGGCCTGCAATATCGTCTTCCGTCACGCGAGCGGCTGCGAGTTCACCGGCGAAACCCTCGAGCGCGCCCATCATCTCAAAGGCGTGCCGGGCATCCTCGCGCGACAGAGCCACGACCTGGGCCCCGCGGTTGGGCAACTGGACCAGCAGCCCATCGCCCGCCAGCATGCGGAACGCCTCGCGCAGCGGCGTCCGCGACACGCCGAGCTGCTCGCAAAGCTCGCGCTCGTTCAGCTTGGCACCCGGCAGGAGCACGCCTTCGATAATGAGGGCACGCAGCCGCTCCGCCGCCGCTTCGGGCAGGGTCAGGCGGGCGATCGGGATGTTGAAGCCGTCCACTGGACTCAGTTTGGCATATTGTATACAAAATGCAACACTCGCCACTTGGCAGCGAGTGTTGCCCTGAGCGAGCCGAAGGACCTTATCAGCTCGGCTCCGGTCGAGACGAAACTCTAGGAGCCGAACATGCGTCTGAACTCACATCCCAGCGGCCGCCACTTTCTGCAGATCCCCGGTCCGACCAATGTCCCCGACCGCATCCTGCGGGCGATGGATCATCCGACGATCGATCACCGCGGACCCGAGTTCAACGCGCTGGCCAAGAAGGTGCTGCGCAGCATCCGCCAGGTCTTCCAGACCAAGCAACCCGTCATCATCTACCCCGCCTCCGGCACCGGCGCCTGGGAAGCTGCCCTCGTGAACACGCTGTCGCCCGGCGACACGGTGCTGATGTGGGAGACCGGCCACTTCGCCTCGCTGTGGAAGAAGATGGCCGACAAGCTCGGCATCAAGTCTGAATTCATGGGCGGCGACTGGCGCAAGCCCGCCGATCCCGCCGCCATCGAGAAGCGCCTCAAGGAAGACAAGAGCCACGCCATCAAGGCCGTGTGCATCGTGCACAACGAGACCTCGACCGGCGTGGTCACCGACGTGAGCGCCGTGCGCCAGGCCATCGATGCCGCCAAGCACCCTGCCCTGCTCCTGGTCGACACCATCTCGTCGCTGGGCTCGATCGACTATCGCCACGACGCCTGGGGCGTCGATGTGACGGTGGCGGGCTCGCAGAAGGGCCTGATGCTGCCGCCCGGCCTCTCCTTCAATGCGATCAGCGAGAAGGCGCTGGCGGCGTCGAAGACCGCCACCACGCCGCGCGCCTTCTGGAACTGGGAGGAGATGCTGACGGCCAACGCCAACGGCTGGTTCCCCTACACGCCGGCCACCAACCTCATGTACGGCCTCAACGAAGCCTGCGACATGCTGCTGGAGGAAGGCCTCGACTCGGTCTTCGCGCGCCACACGCGGCACGCCGAGGCGACGCGCACCGCCGTCACAGGCTGGGGCCTCGAAATCCTGTGCAGCGACCCCAAGGCCCATAGCGGCTCGCTGACCGCAATCATGATGCCCGAGGGCCACGACGCCGATGCCTTCCGCAAGGTGGCGCTGGAGAACTTCAACATGTCGCTCGGCCAAGGCCTCACCAAGGTCGCGGGCAAGGTGTTCCGCATCGGCCATCTCGGCGACTTCAACGACCTGATGCTGATGGGAGCACTCTCCGGCGTCGAGATGGCGCTCGGCCTCGCCAAGGTGCCGCACAAGGCGGGCGGGGTGCAGGCGGCCCTCACCTATCTCCGCGACACCGCGCCGGGCGCGCGGCGCTGATTTGCTCTTGCCACCCGCGATTTGGCGCTGTCGACTGACAGATTGACGATAGATCGTCCCTACCTTCACCACGGAGCACCGCGATGTTCGATCTCGTCATCAAGAACGCCGAAATCGCCGACGGCCTGGGCAGCCCGCTTCGCCGTGCCGACGTCGCGGTGAAGGATGGACGCATCGCCGCGGTCGGCCGGGATCTCGGGCCGGCAGACAAAACGGTCGACGCCGACCGGCTCGTCCTGGCGCCGGGCGTAATCGACGTCCACACCCACTATGATGCGCAACTCACCTGGGACTCCACGGCCTCGCCCTCCCCCGCGCTCGGCGTCACCACCGTCGTGATCGGCAATTGCGGCTTCGGCATTGCGCCGGCCACGCCGGCGACGCGCGACACGCTGCTCAAGAACCTTTCCGAGGTCGAGGCGATGTCGCTCGACGCATTGCGTGAAGGCGTCGACTGGCAGTTCGACGATTTCGCGAGCTATCTCGACTTCCTCACCAGGCGAGGCGTCTACCCCAACGTCGCCTCGTTCTGCTCGCACTCGGCGCTGCGCACCGTGGTGATGGGCGACGCTGGATCGGAACGCGAGGCAACG
>Ga0163144_10022536_pt1 | contig 12477 bp, 9 predicted proteins | sample OliLak19BULKMAT1_FD_123175 | JGI IMG/M metagenome (GOLD analysis project Ga0163144, IMG submission 123175) | Freshwater microbial mat bacterial communities from Lake Vanda, McMurdo Dry Valleys, Antarctica - Oligotrophic Lake LV.19.BULKMAT1 | ecosystem: Environmental > Aquatic > Freshwater > Lake... | reverse complement strand
GTTCGTGTCGCGACGCGAAGTTGACGCATCGCGCGGCGACCCGAGTAGCCAGTGGACTTCAGGCCGCAGGCAGGGCAAGCCTTGGGCCCATGCGCAAGCTCCTCCCCGCCGCGCTGTTGCTCGCCTCGTGCGGCGGTGGCAACGGCGATCCCAAGCAGCCGACCCCGCTGATCCCCGACGCGACCCCGGTCGGCGGGCCGATCGACGAACTTCCCGAGGAGCCGCCCGTGGTCGAAGATCCGTACCTGTGGCTCGAGGACGTGACCGGCGACAAGGCGCTGGCGTGGGCGACGGCGCAGAACGAGATCAGCGGCGCGCTGCTGTCGGCGCAGCCCGGCTTCACCGAGGGTCAGGACCGCATCCGCGCGATCATGGACTCGAAGGACAAGATCCCGTACGTCACCAAGCGCGGCAAGTACTTCTACAACCTGTGGAAGGACGCCGATCAACCGCGCGGGCTGTACCGCCGCACGACGCTGAAGGAGTACCGGAAGGCGCAGCCGAAGTGGGAGACCGTCCTCGACCTCGACGCGCTCGGCAAGGCGGAGGGTGAGAGCTGGGTGTTCGCGGGCCTCGACTGCCTGTACCCGAAGTACGAGCGGTGCCTGGTCTCGCTGTCGCGCGGCGGCGCCGACGCCGACGTCGTGCGCGAGTTCGACATGGTGAAGAAGGAGTTCGTCGCCGACGGCTTCACGGTGCCCGAGGCCAAGACCTCGATCGGCTGGAAGGATCTCGACACGCTCTACCTCGGCACCGACTTCGGCGCCGGCAGCATGAGCAGCGCCGGCTATCCGCTGATCGGCAAGGAGTGGAAGCGCGGCACGCCGATCGCCGATGCCAAGACGGTGTTCACGGGCGAGGCGAGCGACATCGGCGCCGGCGTCTACCGGCAGTGGGACCACGGGCAGATCCGCGACTTCGCCTATCGCAGCCCGACGACGTTCACCACGGCGTACTTCCTGCGCGTCGGTGACGCGTACCAGCGCCTCGAGATCCCCGACGACGCCGACATCGGGTTCTGGGACGACCAGGTGATGATCACGCTGCGCACCGACTGGGAGGCCGGCGGCAAGACCTGGCCCGGCGGCTCGACGCTGATCGGCTCGGCCAAGGACTTCCTCGCCGGCGAGCGCGACTTCCAGGCGCTGTTCACGCCGACCGCGAACAGCTCGCTCGCCGGCGTCACCACGCTCGAGACGATGATCCTGACCAACGAGCTGGTCGACGTCCACAACACGCTCTACGCGTGGAAGCGCAGCAAGAAGGGCTGGACCCGCACGCTGGTCAAGACGCCCGCGCTCGCCTCGTTCGACGCGTGGGCGGTCGAGGAGGACGAGGGCGACGACTACTGGTTCGCGACCAGCGACTTCCTCACGCCGGCGACGCTGGAGCTCCAGCTCGCGGGCAAGAAGCAGCGCGAGGTGATCAAGACGAGCCCGGCGTTCTTCGACGCCAAGGGCCTCGAGATCCAGCAGCACTTCGTGACCTCGCTCGACGGCACCAAGGTCCCGTACTTCCAGATCGGCGCCAAGGACGTGCCGCTCGACGGCAGCACGCCGACGCTGATCGAGGGCTACGGCGGGTTCGAGAACTCGATGACGCCGTTCTACAGCGGCGGCGTCGGCTCGCAGTGGCTCGAGAAGGGTGGCGTCTACGTCGTGCCGAACCTGCGTGGCGGCGGCGAGTACGGCCCGCAGTGGCACCTCCAGGCGATCGGCCACAACCGGCAGCGCGTCTACGAGGACTTCGCCGCGATCTCCGAGGATCTGATCGCCCGCAAGGTGACCAGCCCGGCCAAGCTCGGGATCCGCGGCGGCTCCAACGGCGGCCTGCTCACTGGCGTGATGATGCTGCAGCGCCCCGAGCTGTTCGGCGCGGTGGTCTCGCAGCAGCCGCTGCTCGACATGAAGCGCTATCACCTGCTGCTCGCCGGCTCGTCGTGGATGGAGGAGTACGGCAACCCGGACGTGCCCGCGGACTGGGAGGCGCTGGGCAAGTACTCGCCGTACCAGAACGTCAAGCCCGGCATGAAGCTCCCGCCGGTGCTGTTCACCACCTCGACCCGCGACGACCGCGTCCATCCCGGCCACGCCCGCAAGATGGCCGCGCGGATGCTCGAGCAGGGCCACCAGGTCCTGTTCTACGAGAACATCGAGGGCGGCCACGCGGGCGCCGCCGACTCCGCCCAGGCCGCCTACTTCTCGATGCTGACCTACGCCTTCCTCGCGAAGGAGCTCGGGCTCAAGTAGGCGCCGGCCCGCACTCCCGGAGGACGGGGCGTTCGCGATACAACCATCCTCCCCGTGCTGACGATCCTCCGTGATGCCGAGCTGTACGCGCCGGAGGCGAGCGGCCGGGTGGATCTCGTCATCGGCGGCGGCCGTGTGCTCGGCATCGGCAGCGATCTGGCGAAGCCGCCGGGCGTGTTCGTGCGCGAGGAGCGCGCGCTGGCCGGCGCGCGGGTCATCCCGGGGCTGATCGACGCGCACGTCCACGTCACCGGCGGGGGCGGCGAGGGCGGGTTCGCGTCGCGGGTGCCGCCGCTCGCGGTCGGCGCGCTGGCCCGGGCCGGGATCACCGGCGTGGTCGGCGTGCTCGGCACCGACACGACGACGCGCACGATCGAGGACCTGGTCGCGCGGACGCTCGGGCTGCGCGAGGAGGGGCTGGCGGCGTGGTGCTGGACCGGTGGCTACCAGACGCCGCCGCGCACGCTGACCGGCCGCGTCCGCGACGACGTCGTGTTCGTCGACCCGATCATCGGCGTCGGCGAGCTGGCGATCAGCGATCACCGGTCGAGCCAGCCGACGTTCGAGGAGCTGGTGCGGATCGCATCGGATTGCCACGTCGCGGGGCTGACGTCTGGCAAGGCGGGCTGCGTGCACCTCCACGTCGGCGACGGCCCGCGCGGCCTCGAGCTGGTGCGGCGCGCGGTCACCGAGACCGAGCTGCCGAGCCGGGTGTTCCAGCCGACCCACGTCAATCGCAATCCGCGCCTGCTCGACGAGGCGATCGCGCTCGCGAAGGAGCACGGCGTGCCGATCGACGTGACCGCGTTCGACGACACCGCGGCGGAGGCGATCGCGCGCATCCTCGCCGACGCGCCGGCGCTCAAGGTCACCTGCAGCTCCGACGGCGGCGGCTGCCTGCCGACCTTCGACCGCGACGGCGTGATGATCGCGATGGACGTGGGCCGCCCGGCCGCGCTGTTCGACACGCTGCGCACGCTGATCGCGCGCGACGTCCCGATGACGCGCGCGCTGCCGGTGTTCACCAGCCACGTCGCCGATCAGCTGCGGCTGCGCGGGCGCGGGCGGATCCGCGCGGGCGCGCACGCCGACCTGGTGATCCTCGACGCGGACGGCGGCGTCGCCGAGGTGATGGCGGGCGGACGATGGCTGTACCAGTCAGCTCAGGACGGACGGATGACGACGTGAGCCCAGCGAAGGTCGACGGCGAGCGTGGCCGCGGCTGGATCGTCCCGGTCGGCGGCGCCGAGGACAAGGTCGCCGACGTGCGGATCCTGCGGCGATTCGTCGAGCTCGCCGGCGGCGAGGCCGCGCGGATCGCGATCATCCCGACGGCGTCGGTGCTCGCCGACACCGGCGCGCGCTACGAGACGCTGTTCCGCGACCTCGGGGTCAGCTCGGCGCAGGCGCTGGGCTACGCCGAGCGCAAGGACGCGACCCGCGACGACTGGCGCGACGTGCTCGAGGACGCGTCGGGGATCTTCCTCACCGGCGGCGATCAGCTGCGGCTGTCGACGATCCTCGGCGGCACCACGGTCGCGAAGATCGTCCGCGCGCAGAACGCGCGCGGCGTGATCGTCGGCGGCACCAGCGCCGGCGCGGCGATCCTCAGCGAGCACATGATCGCGTTCGGCAAGGAGGGGCCCACGCCGCGCGCCGGCGCCGCGTCGCTCGCGCCCGGGTTCGGCCTCACCAACCGGTTCGTGATCGACCAGCACTTCCGCCAGCGCGACCGGCTCGGCCGCCTGCTCAGCGCGCTCGCCTACAACCCGTTCGCGATCGGCCTCGGCCTCGACGAGGACACCGCGGCGTTCCTCGGCCCCGACGATCGCCTGCACGTCGAGGGCTCGGGCGCGATCACGATCGTCGACGTGTCCGGGCTGACCCACTCGTCGATGGCCGCGGCGAGCGAGGGCGACCCGATCTGCATGACCAACGTGGTGCTCCACGTCCTGACCAACGGCGCGACCTACGACCTGCACCGGCGCGTGGCGGCCCCGCCGCCCGGCAAGAGCAAGGAGTGACCATGAAGATCCTCGAGCGTCGCGTCTATCGTGGTCCGAGCCAGTACGCGCACTTCCCGGTGATGCGCCTCACCGTCGATCTCGGCGAGCTCGAGGGCTGGCCGAGCGCGAAGCTGCCCGGGTTCAACGCCCGGCTGCTCGAGGCGCTGCCGTCGCTCGACCAGCACTCGTGCAGCTACGGCGTCGCGGGCGGGTTCGTCCGCCGGCTCACCGAGGATCAGGGCACGTGGCTCGGCCACGTGCTCGAGCACGTCGCGATCGAGGTGCAGCAGCTCGCCGGCGCGAAGGTGACGTTCGGCAAGACGCGCTCGGCGGACGCCGACGGCCAGTACCAGGTCGTGTTCGAGTTCGAGGAGGAGCGGGTCGGCGAGGCCGCGGCCGACCTCGGGCTGCGCCTCCTGCAGTCCCTGCTGCCACCGGACCTCGGCGGCGCCGCGCTCGAAAACTTCGACTTCAAGCACGAGCTCGAGGAGCTGATCACGCTCGCGCAGCGGCGGCAGCTCGGGCCGTCGACGAGCGCGCTGGTCCGCGCCGCCGAGGCGCGCGACATCCCGTGGCTGCGGCTCAACGACTACTCGCTCGTGCAGTTCGGCCACGGCCGCTACCAGAAGCGGATCCAGGCGACGGTGACCAGCGAGACGCGGCAGATCGCCGTCGAGATCGCCAGCGACAAGGAGGAGACCAACCGCATCCTCGGCGATCTCGGGCTGCCGGTCCCGCAGCAGCGGCTCGCGCGCAGCGCCGAGGAGGCCGTGCGCGCCGCGGGTCGGCTCGGCGGCACGGTCGTCATCAAGCCGCTCGACGCCAACCACGGCCGCGGCGTGTCGATCGACATCAGCACCTCGGAGGAGATCCGGACCGCGTTCGACAAGGCGCGCGAGCACGCGCGGACGATCGTGATCGAGACGTTCCTGCCCGGGTTCGACCACCGCATGCTGGTCGTCAACGGCAACCTGATCGCGGTCGCGAAGCGCGTCCCCGGCCACGTCGTCGGCGACGGCACGAGCACGATCGGCCAGCTGGTCGACGTCGTGAACCAGGACCCGCGGCGCGGCATCGGCCACGAGAAGGTGCTGACCCGCCTCGAGCTCGATCACCAGGCGCTGCGCCTGATGGAGCAGAAGGGCGTCACCGCCGACACCGTGCTGCCCGAGGGCGAGACGTTCTTCTTGCGCTCGACCGGCAACCTGTCGACCGGCGGCACCGCGATCGATCTCACCGACGTGGTCCACCCCGACAACCGCGAGATGGCGGTCCGCGCCGCGGTCGCGATCGGCCTCGACGTCGCCGGCATCGACTTCATCACGCCCGACATCAGCCGCAGCCACCGCGAGGTCGGCGGCGGGATCTGTGAGGTCAACGCCGCGCCCGGGTTCCGCATGCACCTCGCGCCCACCGAGGGCAAGCCGCGCGACGTCGCCGGCCCGGTGATCGAGACGCTGTTCCCGCCGGGCGCGCCCGCGCGCATCCCGATCGCCGCCATCACCGGCACCAACGGCAAGACCACGACCTCGCGCATGCTCGCGCACATCCACAAGATGGACGGCAAGAAGGTCGGCCTCGCGACCACCGACGGCGTCTACGTCGACGGCGAGCGCACCGTGGTCGGCGACATGACCGGCCCGCGCGCGGCGCAGATGGTGCTGCGCGATCCGCACGTCGACCTCGCCGTGCTCGAGACCGCGCGCGGCGGCCTGCTCCGCGCCGGCATGGGCTACCGCAACTGCGACGTCGGCGCGGTGCTCAACGTCACCGCCGACCACCTGGGGCTCAAGGGCGTGGACACCCTCGAGCAGCTCGCCGAGGTGAAGCGGATCGTGATCGAGGTCGCGCGGGACTGCGCGGTGCTCAACGCCGACGACCCGCTCAGCCTGCGGATGGCCGACCACACCAAGGCATCGCGGATCGCGTACGTGACGATGAACCCGCGCCACGACCTGGTGCGCCAGCACATCGCCGCCGGCGGGCTCGCCGCGGTGCTCGAGGAGCAGATCCGCGGCCACATGATCACGCTCTACGACCGCGGCGCGCACCTGCCGCTGCTGTGGACGCACCTGATCCCGGCGACCATCGAGGGCCGCGCGATGCACAACGTGCAGAACGCGATGTTCGCGGCGCTGATGGCGTACGCGATGGGGGTCAAGGTCGAGAACATCCGCCAGGGCCTGCGGACCTTCGACTCCACGTTCTTCCAGGCCCCGGGTCGGCTCAACGTCTACGACAAGCTGCCGTTCAAGGTGATCCTCGACTACGGCCACAACCCGGCGGCGATGCAGGCGATGGCCGACATGGTCCGCCGGCTCGACGTCGCGGGCCGCCGGCTCGGCGTGATCGCGGCGCCCGGCGATCGCCGCGACGAGGACATCCGCGAGATCGCGCGGCTCGCGGGCGGCGCGTTCGACCACCTGGTGCTGCGGCGTGACGAGGACCGGCGTGGCCGCGGCGCCGACGAGGTCCCGAGGATGATGGCCGCGGCGCTGGCCGAGTCCGGCATCCCCGCGGACCGGTACGAGGTGATCGTCGACGAGCAGCAGGCCGTGGAGCACGCGCTGCGGTTCGCGCGCCCGGGCGACCTGCTCGTGATCTTCGGCGACAACATCACGCGCACGTGGAAGCAGATCATCTACTTCAAGCCGGAGGGCGCGCCGCTGCCGCCGCTCGAGGTGGTGGATCCCAGCGCGTCGCCGCCGCCGAGCGCGGCGTTCCCGTCCAGCGCCGATCCCTCCGACGGCGCCGTGATCGCCGACGAGCGCGGCGTGCGGCTCGCGCGGTCGACCGAGGACTGAGGTAGGTTCCCGGCGATGAGTCACGGCGACGAGACGGAGCGGACGACGCCCCTGCGGACGATCACCCAGTCGTCCACGGGTGGTTGTCAGAACGTGTTCGATACGACCGCGCTCGCGCTGACCGACATGGAGCAGGCGAACATCGCCTATGGACGGAACTACGTCCGGCTCGAGCTCGCCCCGGCCGATTTCGTGCCGCTGCCGACCGAAGCGATCGAAGACGTTCGCCTCGGGGGCGGCGTGACCGCGAGCGCTCGGCTCGAAGGCGTGCTTCGGCGTGGGGCGACGATCTCATCGCGAGAGAGGCGCTCGGAGCGCCGACCCTGGTCGCGGTTGCAGCCACTTCGCTCGCGCCTCCACGCGTGCCCGTCGTGAAGTCGACCTCGTTCGGCTTGCGCAGCCTGATCGGCTGGGTCGTGCTGCCGGTGGACGGCATCGTGGTGGAGCCTCCTCCAAAGGTGCCCCCCGGGCTCTACGTCGTTCAGAGGTTCCGGCTAGCGACCTACGCACGCGGTTTCGGCCTGGGCGACCATATCTATTCGTTCACCTTGTTCCCCGACGAAGAGGTCGAGATCGAGATCAAGACCTGGAAGAGCCGTGAGCAGGTCGACAAGACCGGCTCGAGCATCTTCGACGGACAGTCCGATACGGCCGAGAGCGAGTTCGAGGATGCCGTCCAGCAAGAGAACGCCAGGACCTCGAAGCGAGACAGGTCTTTCGAGGCACACGTCGAGGCGAGCGGCGAGGCGAGCTGGGGTGTCGGTAGCGCCTCGATCCAGGCCGGAGCCAAGACCGCGTCCGCGGAGTCGACGGAGCAGTTCGCGAAGAACGTCAGCAGCTCGACGCAGAAGATTGCCAACAAGGCGAACCGCGAGCGCCGTGTCGAGGTGACCCAGTCCAGTGAAGTGAAGACGACGGAGGGCGAAGAGACCCGTACCCGTCGCAGGATCCGCAACGTCAACAAGTGCAACACCCTCAACTTCAACTACTTCCAGTTGGTCAGGAAATACGAGACTCGGCTCGAGCTCTACGACGTCAAGGTGAGGTTCTCGTCCGGCCGACCGTATTTCGATGACGAGGACAGCACGTGGCACTACGAGGCGGACGAGGTGTCCTTGCTCGAACTCGGCGGCCTCCTTGCGCGCACCGTCGTCCCTGGTCGGCACGCTGCGGTCCGGACGGCGATCTTCGACATGCTCGGCGCCGGCGATGACGACGCGCCCGGGCTGGATGTCCTCACGCGCACCTCCACACCCGAACGGATGCGGCTCGACACGGTGGCCCTGAAGACGACCCTCGAGTGGGAAGACCATGCTCTGAGAGCGACTGAACTAGGCGAATCACTCCCACCGATGCCACGCGCACGCCTGCCGCAGGTGTTGAGCCGCGATGAGCGTGTGATTGCCACGAACGCGATCTACGCCGACGCGATGCTGGGGAAGTGTGCAGCCTGCGATGACTTCATCCAAGACAGCCGCAAGCTCGAGGTCGAGGCGCAGCAGCTCAAGAATCGCGGCTTGGAGTTGACCGTGGAACGAGCGCGCGCGGAGCTCGCGGCATTCCAAGCGAACCCGCACTCGCCGAGAGTGGTGAGGCTTCAGGGCGCTCCGGCCGGTGCCATCATTCATCTACACGTAGGTGCCTCCGACGCTGACGTCTCGTGCGAGGAGGACCCGGATGCCTGACGACGAGGACCCCGGCCTTCGAGGCCTGAGAGACGCACTCCGAGCGCAGGCTGAGGTCATCGGGAGATTCTCTTGGGGCGCCCTCACTACGATCAACAACGTTGATGCCTTCATCGAACTCATTGACCGTAAGACGACGCCTGCGCCGCCGATCCCGCCACCCGCGCTGAGAAAGAAGAAGGCCAAGAAGGAACTCCGCTTCGAGCTAGAGACCATGCCAGGTCGCATCGCCCAGGTCGGGGACACAGCCGTGGTCTACGGCGTTGTCACGTACCAGGCGGTAGGGTCGGATGGTGAGCTCGCGTGGTGGCCCTACCCGGCGGAGTGGGTCGAGATGCAGTTCCAAGGGAAGACGAAGGCGGGACCAGGGCCGCACCAGATGCTGCTGACGGACGTGGAGGATTACCCGGTCACGCTGCGCGCTATCGTCGACACCGGGAAGACGGAAAAGCTGACGTCGGTGACGATCACGTCAATCTGCAACGCCATCCTGCCGGCGGATCCCGTGCTCCGAGATCTCACTTGCATGCTGTTTTCCGAGGGCGGCTCCTACACCGGGCAGAAAACCCTCGACGACCGCGAGCTGATCGCCGTCGCCTGGGCGATCCGCAATCGATATGACACTCTGGCTAGAGCCCAGGCGATCAGCAACGTAGACGTTTGGGATACATTCGCCAGCGTTTGGTTCAAGGGTCCCAACAAGGACGACTCCGCCTTCCCGATCAGTCGCCCCATCAACTATCGCGATCTGCTTCGGGCATATCAGCAAGTCACCGGTGTCGATGACAAGAACTACAGGGCGTGTAGCGACCCGGTCAAAGGCATCGGGACTGCGGCGTCCTGTCGGCGCGTGAAGAAGTGCGTCGAGATCGTCGAGAAGGTCTTCGTGCAGGGATCGCCGGAGGACCCGTTCAAGGCTCAAGGCGATCCTGACTATCCAGGTGTCTTCTACTACAAGGCTAAAGGAAATACGGCGCCCCACAGTGGGCCACTGTTACCCGAGCTCACGGGTGATGATGCTCACTTCTACTTGGGAATCGACCCAAACATGAAACCATGAAGCGAAACGTTGTCGTTTCGGTCCTCGTCTTGGTAGGCGTGTCATTTCCGTTGGCGGCAGCGGCGTGCCCCGACTACGATGCGGCGCTCGCTAGTGTCGACTTTGAGCTGGACTGGCACAACGGTGCGGGCGAAGAGCTTCTCGACGCGTACGAAGCGGTCGCAACGGCTTGGCTGTGCGCCAACCCCGACGGGACTGCCGCCGACCTTGTCGCGTGGGCACCGAGCGTGCCGGGCAGCCGGAAGAAGACCGCCGGCCAATCAGCGATCCTGCTCGGACACGACCGAGTGTTGATCGTCTGGCGTCGCTCCGACGTCGCGCTGGGTGGCCGCGCGGTGCTCTATGCACGGGACAAGAGCGGTGACCTGGTACGGCATGCCTCGGTCGACCTGACGGGCGGTTTGAAACCGGAGATCGTGGGCCGGCTCGGTCGTCGCGTCGTCATCTCGGAGTTCAACATCGGAGCGAACTACTCTGCAGGTCAGCTACGCGTGTTCTGGTCCTACGACGATGGGCTTGTCGAGGAGTCGAGACTTGGGGATCTATTCGATCCAGAGGTGCTCTCGGTCAGCGCTCGGAAGATCCGCATGCGAGTGCTGAGGAAGGCCGCTTACTCAACCGGTGGCCCGACCTTCAATCGCTTCGAGTTGACCATCACGAAGCGGCGCAAGGGCAAGGTTGCATTCGACCTGGAGCCGGAGGACAAGGGGCTCGACGTGCTGGATCGATATTGTGCAGCGGAGACTTCGAAGGATCGGCGCAAGCTCGTGAAGGGTAAGAAGTTGGCCACACGACTCCCAGACTGCAACGACGTTCAGGTCTTGGAGGTGACGCGGAAGGGCGAGACGACTCGAATCAGCATTCTCGGGCGGTTCTCGTGTCCGACACGCGGACACATGACCAGTCCCAAGGACGCAACGCTGACGGTCGCGAAGGTGAGGGGATCTCTGAAGATCACGAAGTTTTCGGTCGATGGCTGCCCGCAGGTCAGGGCCTGGCGTGACGGCGACGGCGTCTACTAAGGCGAGCGGACTTGCCTAAGCTCGACGACTCGCGCCGGCTGATGGGCCCGAACCTGTACTCGGGCTCGCCGGGCGCGATCGCCGAGGTCGCGCTCGACGCGAGCGACGACGCCGACGCGTTCGTGCGGGCGTGGCGGCAGGAGCTCGACCGCCTGCTCGAGGCGCTGCGCTGGGCGTCGCCCGAGATCGCGACGCGGACCTACCGCGGCGGGGTCGCGCTGTTCCTCGCCGCGCCGTTCGACGTGCTGCTGCCGGCGACGGAGATCAACGAGTGGGCGGTGGCCAGCGCGATCCAGATCAGCGGCGGGCGCGCGGCGCTGCCGCTGGCGCCGGTGCGCGACGAGCTGACGGTCGTGCTCGCGATCGCCGAGCGGCCGACGTTGCGCAAGCTCACCGCGGAGGCGCGCGCGCGCGGGCTGCCGATCATCGTCGACGACGAGGCGGTGACGATCGGCGCGGGCGCGAACAGCCGGACCTGGCGCGAGGTGCTGCCGACGATCGACGCGGTGCCGTGGGACACGCTCGCGTCGGTGCCGACCGCGCTCGTCACCGGGACCAACGGCAAGACCACGACGGTCCGGCTGGTCGCGCGGATCGCGCGGATCGCGGGCCGGCACCCGGGCTACACGTCGTCGGACGGCGTCGTCGTCGACGATCGCTACGCCGAGCGCGGCGACTGGTCCGGCCCCGACGGCGCGCGCCGCGTGCTCCGCCACGCCGGCGTCGACCTCGCGATCCTCGAGACCGCGCGCGGCGGGATCCTGCGTCGCGGCCTCGCGATCGATCGCGCCGACGTCGCGCTGATCACGAACGTCAGCGCGGATCACCTCGGCGGCTACGGGGTCGACGACGTCGAGACGATGCTCAAGGTCAAGGCCGTGATCGCGCGGGTGGCGACCACGCTCGTGCTCAACGCCGGCGATCCGGCGCTGGTCGCGCTCGCCGCCGAGCTCGGCCGCCCGGTGGTGTGGTTCGCGATCGCGCCCTGCGCGGTGAGCGGCGGCGAGACCTGGTTCGCCGACGACGGCATGGTGTGCCGCGGCGGCCGCCCGCTCGTGCCGGTAGACGAGGTCCCCCTGACGTTCGGCGGCCGCGCGCCGTACAACATCGAGAACGCGCTCGCCGCGTCCGCGCTCGCGAGCGCGCTCGGGCTGCCCGAGGACGCCATCGTCGAGGGCCTGCGCACGTTCACGTCGTCGACCGACGACAACCCGGGGCGCGGCAACGTCTTCGAGGTCGGCGGCGTGAAGGTGATCCTCGACTTCGGCCACAACCCCGCGGCGGTGCGCGGCGTGATCGCGCTGGCCCGTAACCTCGCCGGCGACGGCGCGGTGCGCGTGACGATCGGCATGCCCGGCGACCGGCCCGACGACGAGCTCACCGAGGTCGCGGCCGCGATCGCCGCGGGCGCGCCGGCCCAGGTCGTGGTGCGCGAGCTGCCGGCGCACCTCCGCGGCCGCCAGCACGGCGAGGTCCCGGCGCGCCTGGCCGCGGCGCTCGGCGGGGACGTCGCGATCGTCGCCGACGAGCTGACCGCGGTGCGCCGCCTGCTCCACGCCGCCGAGGCCGGCGACGTGATCCTCGTCCTCGTCCACCTCGACCCGGCGGTCGAAGCGCTCCTGCGGGAACCGTGAGGCTCAACAAGTTCATC
>Ga0163144_10022535_pt1 | contig 12477 bp, 9 predicted proteins | sample OliLak19BULKMAT1_FD_123175 | JGI IMG/M metagenome (GOLD analysis project Ga0163144, IMG submission 123175) | Freshwater microbial mat bacterial communities from Lake Vanda, McMurdo Dry Valleys, Antarctica - Oligotrophic Lake LV.19.BULKMAT1 | ecosystem: Environmental > Aquatic > Freshwater > Lake... | reverse complement strand
GTTTGCCCTGTGGCGCTAGGCGGGGATGGAAAAACATAGGGGCGGAGACATATCCCCGCCCCTATATTCGTATCCCCGTTTAAGGTGTCGGGCTGGGCGTGGCTGTCGGCTGGGTACTGCGTAGCCCCGGCTCACTGATGAAGATGTCGCGGCTATAGCGCGTCGAGCCTTCGACAATCACGTTGGTCTGGTAGTTATACGGCAGGTCGAACACATTCAGGCCGTTGTACTGTTGCAAGATGGGCTTATAGCCGCCGGTCTGGTTGTCATAGATGCTGATGACCGACTCGCAGGTGATTTGCGCGGGTTCGGCGCAGATTTCCAGCGCGACTTGCGCGGTACGGGTGGCCGGGTTATCAAACAGATAGGTCACGCGGATGTTGTTCCACGTCACCAACGTCTTGCCAGTTGGGATGGGGCCAGTCCCCGGAGAGATAGAGGTCGGCTGTGGCGTCCCAGCGTTCAGGATGTCGATAATCGGGCCATTGCCAGTCGGAGTCGGGGTCGGGCCGGGGCCGTTGCACCATCTCGCATCGCAGAAGGTCAGCGGCTTGCGGCCTTCTAGGTTGGGCAGCAGTCGGAAAACTTCCTCCGGCATATTCGTCCACTTCCGGTCAATGAACACCGCAAAATCTTGCCCGGTCACGAACATCATGTCGGACTCTTGGAAGTTGCGATACCACGGGCGGAACTCCATATCATACGGCATTGGCCCCATGTATTGCAGCGCGGTCACATCCAGATAGCTGAACGCGAAACGTGACTTGAACAGCAGTCGGCTGTCCACCGTGCCGCCATCCCCACCCCCCGGTAAGGCAATCACGGGCAGTGATTCAGCGGCCTGTATCGCAACCCCGCGTGCTTGTGAGCATAACACGATGCTATTCCGTTCATCGGATGTCAAATTACCCCGGATGTCCGCGCCCCCCGCCTCAACCAATGTCACGAGCGTTTGAAGCGTGGTATCGCAGCGGCCAAGCGGGTCTGTCCCTTGCCACCCGTTCGGGCGGAGGCCCTCGCCCATGACTTCATCCGCCAATGTCTCGATATTGGCACGCAGTGCGCGAACTGCAACCGCGCCCGATGTGCTGATGGAGATGGCATTCCATCCATTGGGGCGCACGTTCAGACCCAATTGGTTATCGGCCAGCGTATTCACATCTATGGATAAGTCATTGATGAAGGTCGGAGAAGCCGCCTCGCGGTTGCCAATCCACCCCGGCGGGCGGGTCTCAAGGCCGAGTTTCTCATCCGCCAAGCGCTCAAGGTCGCCGCGCAGACCGCCGGTGTTATCGGTCGATTGAATCTGCGTCCCCACCGACGGCAACAGGTCGATATAGATATTGGCCTCAACTTCGATCAACAGGACGGCGCAATAGTCCACCACGGCCTCAATAGAGGTCGGCGTCACGTTGAAGTCTCGCTCTAGCACCAATAGGATGGTTTGCAACGTCCGGTCACATCGATTCCGTCCCGGTGCGCCCAGCCAACCTTCAGGGCGGGTCGCGCCGCCATAATAGAAGGATGCGCTAACTTCTAGGTCATGTCGTATATTGCGCGATACCAGTTCCCGCGTGGGGGATGATGCGCCAAACCAGTCATCAGGGCGGATGCCTTCACCGAACACGGTATTGGCAAGCTGCTCATTATCAAAAAACAGGTCTGCGATAAAATTAGGGGCAGCCGTGCTGGTATTGCTCGTCCATGTGTCGGGCAGAGTCCCAGCAAATACGATACCCGCCAGCAAATCGAGGTCTGCACGCAGATTTTGTTCAAAAACTGTTGTGGGGCTATCCTGTGCGGCGGGCATCGCAAGGGTCAAACCGACCCCCATCAATACCAGCCATACAGTCGCGCCCAGCCGTCTCAGCCAAGCCATATCTCGTCCCTTTCGGTTCATAGGGAATATTATAGCGAATCCGAACAAACTTCACTTGCTTCATACCCGTTTTTGAACGACACTCAGGTTATGAACACAAAACGAACCCTCCCAAGCATACTCTTACTGACCGCCGCCCTGCTTCTTGCTGGGTGTGGCGGTGAGCCGTCGGTCACATCCACCCCAGAATTACCGACTTCAGCGGCCACATTGCTCGCAACAGATGTCGCCACCACCGAACCTAACGCGCTCCCGACGACGGAAGCCACTCAGTTCAGCGTCTTTCCGACGTTGGATGTCCCAGTCTACCCGACCATCGTAGAGACGCCCTTCCCGACCCCAGACCCAGCCGCCGCCCCTGTCCCGACTGAGGAAGTCCTGCCAGCGCCCAGCGGTTTTGATCGCATCGTCCTCATCCGTACCGGCGGCCCTCAATTCGAGGACGGCACAACCGCTGATGAGGTCATCGCCCTCAACCGACAGGACAACGCCATCACCCGTGGTGCGGGGACAGGCACGCTATCCCCTGCTGCCATCGCCACTATCGGCGGGCTGGTCGATGCGTCAAACTTCTTCACGGTAGAAGCGACATTCCTCGGCGCAGTCCCCGCTGAACCGCCGCTGCCATTCCTATACAGCATCACTGTGACGATAGCCGACTACGAGCGTACCATCAACGCCCAAGAAGGCTTTATGTCGCCAGAGATTCAAGCGCTGGTCGGGGCAGTCTTGGTTGAAGGCCAGCGAGTCCCCAAGCCATGAGCCAAAAAGACGATAAAGACCTGATTGAAGTCGAGTTGTTCGGCATGGCGCACGGCGGGAGTGCGATTGGGCGCGGCGGCGGAAAAACCGTCTTTATCCCCTATACCTTGCCGGGTGAGATTGTCAAAGCCCGCGTCACATCAGAACGTGGCCGCGTGTTATTCGCTGAAGGCGTGACGCTCATCGCAGCGTCGTCAGACCGCGTATATCCAGAATGTCCACACTTTGGGCCGGGACGGTGCGGGCGCTGTCAGTGGCAATTTATCGACTATGAAGCACAACTCCTGCTCAAACAAGACGTCTTGACCGACCAATTGGGGCGCGTCGGCGGGTTTGACGATGAGATGCTAGAGGCGGTGGTGCAACCGGTCATCCGCAGCCCTCAGCAATGGGGCTATGCCAGCAGCCTGAGCTTCCTCCCTACCTCAGACGGCCTCGCCCTACCCTCCACCATCGCCGGTAAATCACAAGTCGTAGAGGTCTGCCATATCCTTCACCCCGACTTGCTGCCGATTTTCGACCAATTCACGCTGGAAGATGCCCGCATCCAACGGGTGAAGCTAGCACGCGGCACAGATAACCAGACCATGTTGATTTTGACCGTGGCCGATGAGGAGGACGCACCCGAATTGGAAGTCGATTTCCCGTTCAGCGTGAATCTGGTCTTACCAGATAACACCCCCATCAACCTGATTGGCGACCTATACCTGACATTGGACATCAACGGTCAAGCATGGCGCGTCAACGCTGGGAGCTATATCCGGTCTAATTATGACCAAATCTCCGCGCTGATGGAATTAGTCCGAAACGCGCTGGCCTTACAAGGCGGCGAAACCGTGATTGACCTGTTCGGCGGCGTCGGATTTTTCAGCGCGATAGCGGCGCGGCGTGCTGCTCATGTCACGCTGGTAGACAGTCATGCCCCGGCCATCGCGGACGCGCTGTACAACCTCCGAGGGTTTGACAATGTGACGGTTTTACATGAGACGGCTGAGAAAGCGCTCATCGAATGGGATGGCGCACTTGACCGCGTAATCCTAGACCCGCCTCCAGACGGCCTCAGCCTGACCATCATTGATGAGTTGGCCGCGCTCAAGCCGGGGCGAATCGTCTACCTCAGCAGTGACCCAGCGACCCTCGCCCGTGACGCGCAACGCCTAACACGTCAAGGCTACCGCCTGATTAGCGTTCAGCCGATTGACCTGTCGCCGCAGACCTATTACATCGACACAGTAGCCGTCTTGGAATTGGCGTCGTCATAACCGGAATTGCAGCATCGTCGAGCCGATGGTGATGACATCCCCGTCGGCTAACATTTTGCCCTTTTCGTTCACGCGCACATTGTTGACCAACGTCCCGTTAGAACTGCCGAGGTCATACGCGACCCACGCATTATCAACCTTGTGCAATCGCGAATGTGGGCGGCTGACCGAGGCATCCTGAATCCCGATTTCCCAACTGTGATTCTGGGTCGCCCGCCCGATGCGGATGTCGTGCATCCCTAATGGCACAGTGATGTCTTTCTGCGGCCCGCTCAAAAACAGCAGATGCGGCGTCCCAATGGATGTCGGCGTATTGGCCGGATTAACCGGCAGTTCGCTGAGTGGCTGCGGTTGTGTGGGATTCTCTTCATCAGACAGGGTGGCGGTGAACAGAATTTCTGGCCCAAACAAGCGGATTCTATCCCCAGACATGAGCGGAAACGGGCCACTGAGCATCTCATCATTCAGGAATGTTCCGTTGGAACTGCCGAGGTCAGTCACCACGAACATCCCATCAGTATAGGATATTGAGGCGTGCTGGCGCGAGACGGTCACATGCGGGACGCTGATTTCATTGGCGGCGGCGCGGCCAATCGTCACCTGTGAGCCTTCCGAGAGGTCATACGACATCGGGGCATTGGTTTCTGGGTGTGTCCATGTCAAACGGGCTATAGCCATAGTCGGTGAGCAATCGTTGATCTACCGGGTCGGAAATTTTCTTTCCTGATTTTCACTATTTTAGATTAGAATCGCAACTGTTCTACAACAATAAATTGGAATACCGTTAGTTAATCACCCAAAGAGAGGTTATGCGATGGGCGCAAAACCCCAACCCCCAACCTTAGCTGAGATTGTATACCATTATCTGGGATTATTCCGGCGAAGCACTCGTGAGGTCGAGTTCGAGCGCGCCGAAAAACAGTTCGTCCAAGCGGTGCAACGCGCCCAGACCGCCGCTGAAATCCGCGACGCGCTGGCGTTGGACATTCGCTCCCGCCAACTGCCCGTGCAGATGAAAAGCCCAGCCTATGAGCGCCTGTTGAGCCTATCAGGGCGCACCCCCGCCCTCTTGCGGGAATACGCCCAAGAGATGTATGATTTCGGCCCCGACTTCAAGCATTACGCCGATGACTTGTGGGAAGAGGCCAAACACATCGACGGCAAGGCATAATCCTCTACACTGCCACGCCATTCCTGTCAAATTACAACAAAAATCCCCCTATCCGGTCTGGACAGGGGGATTACCATGCGAGGGTTAGCGGACGTTCAGCGCTACCAGCGTCACAGCGTCGGTCAGGTTGACCGCCAAAATCGGGAACAGACCCAAGACCACCACGCCCGCGAACGAGGCGTAAACTGCCCAGTTCACATACGGGGTCGCGCCTTCGGCGGGGTCGCCCGCGCCGTCTGTCAGGTACATATTGACGACCACGCGCATATAGTAGAACGCGCTCACGACGCTGGTTAAAACGCCGATGATTGCCAGCGGGAACAAATTTGCGCTGATGGCCGATTGAAAGATGAACCATTTGCCGGTGAAGCCTGCTGTCAGGGGGATACCCGTCAGACTGAGCATGAACACCGCCATCATCGCCGCCAGAATCGGCTTGCTGCGGGCAAGGCCAATCAGGTTGGAGAGTTCGATGCCGCTACCGTCGTTTTTCTCAATCGCCAGCACCACCGCGAATGCGCCGATGTTGGTGAAGGCATACGACAGCAGATAGACCAGTGCCGCCTTTGCAGCCGCGTCAGATTGAAGTGGATTGCCAGCCGCCGCCACCGCCATCAGGATATACCCAGCGTGTGCGATGGAGGAATACGCCAGCATCCGCTTGAGGTTGCTCTGGCTGACGGCGACAAAGTTACCGACAATCATGGTCAGCGCCGCGATAATCATCACGGTATTCTGCCAAACAGGGTCGGGCGATTGCCCAGCGGCCAGTGCGGGCAGCGCCGTGACCAGCACGCGCAACAGCGCCGCGAAACCGCCGATTTTAGCGCCGACGCTCATGAAGGCCGTGACCGGGGTCGGTGCGCCTTCATACACATCCGGCGTCCACATGTGGAACGGCACAACGGCTACTTTGAAGCCCAACGCCACGATAATCAGACCAGCGCCAACCAATAGATAGGCCAGCGATGCGCCACCGGTGCTGGTGATTCCCGCTACTGCCGTGAAAATCTCCGGCAAGTTGGTCGTCCCAGTTGCGCCGTAGATGAGCGCCGCGCCATACACGAAGAACGCGCTGGAGAACGCGCCGAGGATGAAATACTTCATACCCGCTTCTTCGCTCTTGGCGTTATTGCTGCGAAAGGCTGCCATCACGTACAACGGGATGGACAGCAATTCCAGCGCAATGAACACCACAATCAGGTCATTGGCCGAGGCCATGAACATCACGCCGGAAGTCGAGAGCAGCAACAGCGACCAAAATTCGCCACGGGCGATGCCGGTGCGACGCATATAGTCGATGCCGAGCAGGACGGTCAGCGCGGTAGAAATCAGGACGATCATGTTCATAAAACTGCTGAACGGGTCAGCCACGAACATATCAGCCAGCGCGTAAGACTGGTTTTTGAAGTTCGCCAGTGTCAGCACAAAGCTGATGCCGACGCCGGCCAGTGCCAGCCATGCGGTCAGGTGACGACGTTCCTTCGGCAGAAAAATATCCACCATCAGCAGGAAAATCGTCCCCACAGCCAACAGCACGGCGGGCAGCGTTGCGCCGATATTGAGTTCGGAAAGCGTTGGGGTTGTCATGTCCCCCCCTACTTCAACATTGCGGTGATTTGCGGGGCGAAGTGGGCGACGCCATCAATAATCGACTTGGTTGAAGCATCCACCATGTGAAACCACATCGAGGGCTGGACGCCAATCCAGAAAATCAGGACGACCACTGTCACCAAGACGGTGATTTCCGACCATGCCATCGGGTGCAGGTGCTTGTTTTCTTCCTTGTCCAACTCACCGAGGAAGACCTTCTGGAACATATACAGCATGTAGATGGCCGCCAAGATGACGCCCAACGTGCTGAACAGCGCGAAGGTGAAGCCTAAGGTCTGGCTGCCGAACGTGCCGAGCAAGATGGTGAACTCGCCAACAAACCCGTTCAGGCCGGGCAGACCCATACTGCTCAGGGTGATAATCAGGCTGAGTGCGCCGAAGAACGGCAGCGCCTTCCAGATACCGCCATAGGCGTTGATGTCCTTGGTGTGGCGGCGCTCATACAGCATACCGACCAGCAAGAACAAACCGCCTGTGCTGATGCCGTGGTTGACCATCTGGAGGACAGCGCCCTGCATACCCGCCGCGTTCAGCGAGAAAATGCCGATGACGACGAAACCCATGTGGCTTACCGACGAATACGCGACCAATTTCTTAATGTCTTTTTGCGCGTAGCTGACCCACGCGCCATAGATGATTCCGATAACGCCGAGCGTCCCGACAAACGGCGCCCACGCCACCGACGCCTCTGGGAACATCGGCAAGCAGAACCGGATGATGCCATACGTACCCATCTTGAGCAGCACACCGGCCAGAATGACCGAGCCTGCTGTCGGCGCTTGGACGTGTGCGTCCGGCAACCAACTGTGGAACGGGAAGATCGGGACTTTAATCGCAAACGCGATTAGGAAGCCGAGGAAGAGGAACGATTGCGTACTAAACAGTCCGTCGAACGGCAATACCAACGCGCCAGACTGAATCTGTGCGACGATTTCCGGCACGGCGAAGGTCTGTGCATTGCCGCCGACATATAGGACTGCCAACAGCATCAAAATCGAACCGGCCATCGTGTATAGGAAGAACTTGACGGCTGCATAGACGCGGTTGTCGCCGCCCCAGATACCGACCAAGAAATACATCGGGACGAGCGTGACTTCCCAGAAGATGTAGAAAATCACGAGGTCTTGCGCGACGAACACGCCCATCATCGCCCATTCGAGCAGCAGCATGAACATGTAGTACAGCTTTTCGCGCCCACGTTCCTCGAAGATGTGGCTGGTGAATGAACTCAACACCGCCAAAATCATGATGAAAGTGGTCAACAGCAGCAGGATGAGCGAGAGGCCGTCCATGCCGACGTAATAGCTCACTCCAAAGGTCGGCAGCCAATCATTACGCTGTACGAATTGGAGACCGGGGTTGGCGGGGTCATGCAATGACCATAACACCAACGTCATGAGGAAGGTCGCAATGCTGAAACCCAGCGTTGTCCAGCGAATCGCATTGCGCTGCTTTTCCTCGTTCAAGAACATCAGGATGGTCAGCCCTACCATCGGTAGGAACAGAGTCACCGTCAGGAGCGAAAGTCCACTCATTTCCATCGTTACCCTCACTTAGCCCCGAAGAACGGGCAGCAGCATCAATACAATCACAGCGACCACGCCAACCAACAGCGCCACCGCATATACACGTACATAACCCGTCTGGGCGCGGCGCAACAGGCCACTAAACCACTTGACCAGACGACCAACCCCGTTCACCGTGCCGTCAATCAACCCTTGATCGACAGGCTCACTCAACAGTTTGGCCGCGCCATTAAAACCTCTGGTAATCACGCTGTCATGGACATAATCGTGCCAGAAATTCCAGTCGATGTCGGCCAGCAGTTGCGAGATGCGCTGGAACGGCCCAATGAACAGCCGCTGATACGTCTCATCCCAATACATGCGCGCATTCGCCAGCGCCCAGAACGGGCCGGTAGCTGCGTTCGCTTGCAACGGGTCTCTACCGTCATTGGTCAGAGCCTTGTTGCCGCCATAAATGCGGTTCGCCAGAAAAATCGCGGCGAAACCCAAAACGGTTGCAATCAACGCGACCAAACCATTAAACTCGCCGGCATGAGCGTGTAAAACGCTATATTCCAGCCAGTTGGTCAGGGTATGCAGGCCAAACACGCCATCCAAGCCCAACGAGAAGAAGCCAATCCCAGATGGGATGTTGATGAAGCCGATGAACACGCTGAATACCGCGAGGATAATCAGTGGGACGGTCATCTGCCAGACGCTCTCCGGCGCGTGCTTAGCGGCCTCGTGACGAGCTTCACCGTGGAAGACCATCTCGATTTGACGCCACATATAGAAGGCAGTCATGAAAGCCGCTGCAATCAACAGCGCAAAAGCGATATAGCCGCCGATTTTGCCGTCGAACACACCAGCAAACCATGAATCCGCGAGGATTTCGTCTTTGCTCCAGAACCCAGCAAACGGGAATATACCGGCCAGCGCCAGCGTCCCAATCAGATAGGTGACATAGGTAATCGGCATCTTAGAGCGCAAGCCGCCCATGTTCCGCATATCTTGCGGGTCGAATTTCTCTTCGACAGCGTGCGCGGCTGTATGTTTGTCGTCGTGGCCGTGCTTATCATCATGCCCATGCGAATCATGGCCGTGGTCATCATGCCCACCGTGGTCATCATGACCGTGCAGATGATGATGGCCGTGTTCCATGCCGTGAATGACCGAGCCACTACCGAGGAACAACAGCGCCTTAAAGAAGGCGTGCGTCATCATGTGGAAGATGGCCGCGCCATACGCGCCAATGCCGACGGCAGCGACCATGAAGCCGAGTTGTGAGACGGTGGAGTACGCCAGCACGCGCTTGATGTCCCACTGCCCCATGGCAATGAAACCAGCGACCAACGCCGTCGTGCCGCCGATAATCGTCACGACCAGCGAGGCTTCCGGCGCGTTATAGAAGAATGTGTTGGAGCGCACCATCATGTACACGCCCGCCGTGACCATCGTGGCGGCGTGGATGAGCGCAGAAACCGGCGTCGGGCCGGCCATCGCGTCCGGTAGCCAGACGAACAACGGGATTTGAGCGCTCTTGCCCGCCGCGCCCAACAGCATGAACAGCACAATCAGCGTGATAACCGTCTGAATATCCGCCGTCCACGGCCCAATAACAACCGTGCGGCTGATTTGTGTGCCGTCTCCGGCGTCGAGTGTTTCACCGTCTGCGAGGTGAATACGGGCTTCGGCCTTGCCGAAAATCCCAAGCTCGTTATAGGTCAGGTGTGCATTATCGACATATTCTGGCTCAGTCGCGGCCATGACTTCTTCGCCGTGCGATTCAGTCGCGGCCATGACTTCCTCGCCGTGACCTTCGCCCTCGGCAGCGGTGGTTTCTTCGCCGTGAGCTTCACCTTCGGCGGGAACAGCTTCTTCACCGTGGCTTTCGCCCTCGGCGGTAGTTGCCTCTTCCGCGTGAGACGCTTCGCCCTCATGGACAAGATGCCCGTAATGCGCGGGGTTGGCAACTTCACCCTGCTTAAAGAAGTCCAGCGAACCGAACGTCCAGAAGGTCAGGAATAGCGCCAGCAACACGCCAAAGTCGCCGACACGATTGGCGATGAACGCCTTACGCGCAGCATTGGAATTCTTGATGCCTTCACCGTTGGGCTTGTCCCACCAGAAGCCGATGAGCAGGTAGGAGCAGACGCCCACGCCTTCCCAGCCGACGAACATCATCAGCAAGTTGTTGCCGCTGACGAGGATGAGCATGAACGCCAAGAACATATTCAGGTAGGCGAAAAAGCGGCTGAAGCGCTTATCGCCGTGCATATACCCGGCGGCATAGATGTGGATGAGCGTCCCGACAAACGTGACGAACATCATCATCGTCACGCTGAGGGTGTCAATCCGCTGCTGCCACGGGATTTCGAGGCCAACCGACGGGATGCGAATCCACCCGTCCAACAACGGCGGGTTGACGATGGCAGGCTGATAGAAATTGCCGGTCAGGTAGGTCAATAGCCCCAGCGCGACGAAGAACGTTGCGCCAGCTGCTACTGAACCGATGATGGCGGACGCACGCTCATTGAGCTTGGGTCCCCAAACAAAGTTGATGAATGCGCCGACTGCCGGAAATAAGATGAGCAGTGGCGCGATGAGCGCGAGGTTTTGCATCGGCCCTTACCCTTCCATCGTGTGCAGTTCGTCAATGTTGATGCTCTGCTTGGTGCGGAAAATCGCCACAATCAGCGCCAGACCTACCGCGACTTCGGCGGCGGCCACCGTCATGACGAAGAATGTGAACAGTTGACCGTCCACCCCTTGCCACTGACGGCTGAACGCTACCAGCGCGAGATTGGCCGCGTTGAGCATCAACTCGACGGACATAAAGACGATGATCGCGTTGCGGCGCAAGAGTACCCCCAGCGTCCCAATTGCGAACAGAACCATGCTTAGAATAACGTAGGCTTCGGTTTGAACCATGATTGTCTTCCCCTGTGCAGGCGCGGCTAATCGCCCGCCGGTTGCTCGGCGTGTTCGGGCAACTGCGGCGCACTGTCGTTCAAATCTGTGCCGGTCTGACTGGTGATGACGCTGGTCAGTGGGCGTGCCACTTTGCGGCGTGTCTCACGGCTGGGCTTGGGTACGTGGTCGCCACGGTAGGTAATCACAATCACCCCGACCATTGAGGCCAGCAGCAGTAGCGCAACCAACTGGAACGGCAACAGGTAATCCGTGAACAGCGTCCGACCTACCCGTATCGGTGAGCCGAACCCTTCGACCACTACCGGATCAAAACGGGTTGCCAATGGGCGCGTGCTGCCGTCCGGCAAGCGTTCGGCGCTCAAGATAATGAGCGTGTTGTCGCCGTAACGCAGTTCCGGCAGGAATTTGCTCACCCGTAGCACAACGTTATTCAGTAAATCCTGATCCGAGGCGACTTCCACCGTAGCCGGTGTTTCACCCGCGACGACAGGTCTGGTAACGTCTAGGCCACCGGGCAGAAATACGATCCAGTTCGGGAAGTCTGCCGGATACACCAACGGCTCTGTGTACGTCCCAAACGGCACATCATCCGCCCCAACCGGCAAAACACGCCGTTCGAGGGAGAGTTCGCCCTTTAGGTCGCCCAATGCCACAGCAGGCAACGGCGCGTAGGCGTTGAACACGGTCAGCCCAGATACATCGCTTTGCGGCACGGCATAGAAGCTGATGGCCTCATCCCCAGCCAACACCACGGTCTGGACGCTATTGCTCGCCAGTTCCAACGTGGTCGTCACGAGGTCAGCGCCGTCAGCGGCCTCGCGCAGGCTGATGACAGCCGCCCCCGATGTGACGGACAGCATATCGCTCACATCACCGTAGGCAAAACTCTCGTCGGCCACTTCACCGTTGACCAACAGCACAAACACGCGGTCAGTAGGCAAATCACTTACCACCGGTTCGCTTGCAGCCGAAACAGCGGCGGGCAGTGCGGCGGCGTGAACAAAGCGCACCTGTGCATCAACAGCAGGCGGCGCTTGCGTGTCGATTTTTCCGCTGGTGAGCGCCCAACCCACCGAAATTATGAAAATCACGGCCAGACCTATCGCAACAGGAGCCATCCAACGGAAGCGGCGCAAATGTGCGCCCGCCCCTGTTTTTTCCGCCCCTAAAAGCATGATGACGAATAGGAATAAAACCATGATAGCGCCCGCGTATACGGCGATTTGTACCATCGCCAAAAACGGGGCTTCGAGCATCAGGTATAGGAAAGCCACACCCATGAAATTGATGATCAGAAATAACGCGCTGTGAACCGCGTTGTCGCTCATTAACATCAGGGCGGCGGTGATT
>Ga0163144_10022532_pt1 | contig 12478 bp, 13 predicted proteins | sample OliLak19BULKMAT1_FD_123175 | JGI IMG/M metagenome (GOLD analysis project Ga0163144, IMG submission 123175) | Freshwater microbial mat bacterial communities from Lake Vanda, McMurdo Dry Valleys, Antarctica - Oligotrophic Lake LV.19.BULKMAT1 | ecosystem: Environmental > Aquatic > Freshwater >... | reverse complement strand
GGCGGAGTCGGAGGGATTCGAACCCTCGATGCGCTTTTGGCACATACTCCCTTAGCAGGGGAGCACCTTCGGCCACTCGGTCACGACTCCAGTGCGTTTGATTCTAGCAGTGGGGCCGTCTTTTCAAGACCGATCAGACGGCGGCTGGCACGCCATCGAGCTCGAAGGCGCGGTGCAATGACCGTACGGCGAGTTCCATGTACTTCTCGTCGATCACCACGCTGGTCTTGATCTCGCTGGTGGAGATCATCTGAATGTTGATGCCCTCCTCGCTCAAGGTGCGAAACATGGTTGCCGCCACCCCGACGTGGCTCTTCATGCCGATGCCGACAATCGAAACCTTGCAGATGCGCGGGTCGCCGCTGACTTCGGTGGCACCTGTGGCGGGCGCCACCCGCGTTTTGAGCAGTTCCAGCGTGCGGGCGTAGTCGTTGCGGTGGACCGTGAACGAGAAGTCGGTCTTGCCTTCGTGCGACATGTTTTGAATGATCATGTCGACATCGATGTTGGCCTCGGCCACAGCCCCCAGGATGCGGTAGGCCACCCCCGGCTTGTCAGGCACTCCCAGGACGGTGACCTTGGCTTCGTCGCGATTGAATGCGATGCCTGACACAACGGCTTGTTCCATGTTTGCATCTTCCTCGAAAGTGATCAGGGTGCCTGACTTGGCTTCGTCGTCGATGGGCATGTCCCAGTTGGTGAAGCTGGACAACACACGCAGCGGCACGCGGTACTTGCCGGCGAACTCCACCGAGCGAATCTGCAGCACCTTGGAGCCCAGGCTGGCCATCTCCAGCATCTCTTCGAAACTGATGGTGGCCAGGCGCCGCGCCTCCGGCACGACCCGCGGGTCAGTGGTGTAGACGCCGTCGACGTCGGTGTAGATCAAGCACTCTGCCGCCTTCATGGCAGCGGCGATGGCCACCGCCGAGGTGTCGCTGCCCCCGCGGCCGAGCGTCGTGACATGGCCGTCAGCGTCGATGCCCTGAAAGCCCGTGACGATCACGACACGGCCTGCCGCCAAGTCGGCGCGTACCCGTGCGTCGTCAATACGCTGGATGCGGGCTTTGGTATACGCCGAGTCGGTGATGATGGGTACCTGCCAGCCGGCATAGCTCACCGCCTCCAAGCCCTCAGTGCGAAGCGCGATCGCCAACAGACCGACCGAAACCTGCTCGCCAGTGGCCGCAATGGCGTCCAGCTCGCGCATCACCGCCGTCGTCATGCGTTCGGGCGACAGCTCTTTGGCCAAGCCCAGCAGGCGGTTGGTTTCGCCGCTCATGGCCGAGGGCACCACGACGATCTGGTGTCCGGCGCGCACCCACTTGGCCACGCGCTTGGCCACGTTGCGGATCCGCTCGGTGGTACCCATCGAGGTGCCACCGTACTTGTGAACGACCAGGGCCATTGATTGCTTGAGCGAACGGGTTGGGCAGAACCGGCGATTCTATCGGCGCCACAGCACGCCTCGAGCTCAGCCCAAGGGCAACCAGGCCACGGCTTGCTGAGGTTCGCCGGGCGCCGCCAACACGCGCGCATCGATGCCTAACCCGGGCACGAACAGCAGGCGACCGTCGGCCGAGAACAGCAGGGGCGCCTCGCGCTGCCATGCTGCAACGCCCGCCGCCTGGAACTGTTTTTTCAGGCCGCGCGGCGGCGTGCCCGCGGCGCGTTGGAATCGCTCGCCACCGCAGCGTGGCCGCCATTCGGCCCCGCACAGCAAAGTTGTCGCGATACCGCCCTGCTCGACCGCGCTCAGGTGCGGTGCGAAGCCCGAACCGGCTGCGCCCGAAGCCGCAGAGCCGTCGTGCGCGCTGACAGCGAGCCGAGCCCGGTAACGGCGCAGCGTGAAGCCCTCGAACTGCCACTGCGCCGAACCTGGCGCGAGCAACTCCCCCATCAGGCGATCGACCAGGGTGTGCGGAGCGCCGCGGCCGACTTGCTGGTGAAGCCAAGTTTGCAGCGCGTTGCGCCGTCGCGGCAGACTGAGTGAGCCCCATGGCGCCAGCCGCAAGGCCATGCCGTCACACAACTCTGCCAGGTCGGCCGTCGCCACCTCGACCAGCACCGCCTGCGCCTGGGCGCTGCGGAGGGCGGCCGTGGCGAGCGCGGCTTCGGCGCCCGGGAATGCATCGCGCAAAGCCGGCATCACCTCACCGCGCAGCCGGCTGCGCGCAAAGCGCGGGTCCGTGTTGGTTGGATCGTCAACGAAACGCAGGCGGTGACGGCGCGCATAGGCCGCGACTGCCGTTTCAGGCTGCGCCAGCCAGGGACGGGACCAGATGATGCCTTCGCGCTCAATCTGGGCCGGCATCGCGGCCAGGCCGGCCGGCCCTCCGCCGCGCAAGGCCTGTAGCAGAAAAGTTTCGACCTGATCGCGCTGATGATGGGCCAGGAGCACGAGGCCGGCGCCGGCCGCGCGCGCCATTTCCGCCAGCGCGCGGTAGCGGCCGCGGCGGGCCCAGGCCTCGAGGCTCTCGGACCGGGCGGGTGTGCCGGTCAGGCGACGCGTCGCGAAGTCGATCGTCCAGCGTCGGCACGTACGCTCGACCAACTCAACCCAGGCGTCAGCATCGGCCTGCAAGCCGTGGTGCACATGCAAGGCCAGCACCTGGATGCCCAAGGGCTTCGCTGCGCGGGCCGTGCAATGCAGCAAAGCCATTGAATCGCGGCCGCCGCTGACGGCCACCGCGACGCGCACGCTAGCGCTCCTTGGTGTCGCCGAAGCGGCCGTATGACTGCAGGCGCTGGTAGCGCCGGTCGAGCAATTCCTTGGGCTTGAGATCTACCACCTGACGCAGCGCGTCGCCGAGGGCTCGCTTGAGCGAAGCGCTCATGGCCTTGGGGTCGCGGTGCGCGCCGCCCACGGGCTCGTTCACGATCTTGTCGACCAAGCCAAGCGCCTTCAGACGGTGCGCAGTGATGCCCAGGGCATCGGCGGCGTCAGCAGCCCGCTCGGCAGACTTCCACAGGATCGAGGCGCAGCCCTCGGGTGAGATCACGGAGTAGACGGAGTACTGCAACATCAGCAACTGGTCGCCAACCGACAAGGCCAGCGCACCGCCTGAACCGCCCTCCCCGATGATGGTCACGATGATCGGCACCTCAAGCTGGGCCATCTCGAAGATGTTGTGCCCGATGGCCTCGCTCTGGCCACGCTCCTCAGCGCCAATGCCGGGGTAGGCGCCGGGCGTATCGACAAAGGTGAACAGAGGCAGCTTGAACTTTTCCGCCAGGCGCATCAGGCGCAGGGCCTTGCGGTACCCCTCGGGACGGCTCATGCCGAAGTTGCGCAACCCGCGCTCCTTGGTGTCGCGACCCTTCTGCTGGCCGATGACCATGCAGGCCTGGCCGTTGAAGCGGGCCAGGCCGGCCACGATCGACAAATCGTCGGCAAACGAGCGGTCGCCATGCAGCTCGGTGAAATCGGTGAACAGGTCGGCGACGTAGTCCAGCGTGTAGGGTCGCTGCGGGTGGCGCGCGATCTGCGTCACCTGCCAGGGCGTCAGGCTGGAATAGATGTCCTTGGTGAGCTGCTGGCTCTTCTTGTCCAGCCGCTCGATCTCTTCCGAGATGTCGACCGCCGACTCGTTCTGCACGTAACGCAGCTCTTCGATCTTGGCGTCGAGATCGGCGATCGGCGATTCAAACTCGAGGAAGTGGCGTTTGCTCATTCGCAGTGCTCCTCAGTATTCAACGGGCAGCGGATCAAGACTGCGCCAAACGTACCACGTGGCGACCGACTTGAACGGCGCCCAGGCCTCGCCGACTTCACGCGCTTCCGCACGTGTTACCGGTTCGCCGCTGAAGTAATTGACGCTGATGCCTTTGATGAGCCCGAGATCATCGAGGGGCATCACGTTCGGGCGCATCAGGTGGAAGATCAGAAACATTTCGGCCGTCCAGCGGCCGATACCGCGAATCGCGACCAACTCGTCGACGATGGCCTCGTCTTCCATCTGCTGCCAGTCGCGCACGTGCACCCGCCCGCCCTCGAAGTGTTTGGCCAGATCACTCAGGTACTCGCACTTGCGCGCTGACAGGCCCGCGCTGCGCATCACTGCCGTCTCGAGGGCCAGCACCGCCAGCGGCGCCAGGCGCGTGGCCGGCACAGGCAGCAGCGCAGCAAAGCGGTCCCAAACCGACTGGGCGGCCTTGACCGAGATCTGCTGACCCACGATGGACCGCGCCAGAGTCGTGAATGCATCACCCCGGCTCTGCAGGCGCGCCTCACCGAACTGCGGGATCAGCTTCTTCATCACCCGGTCGCAGCGCGCCAGGTGCTTGCAGGCGTCATCCCAGTAGCCCGGGGTGACGATGGCGGCTGCGGCCACAGGGCTGCGCACCATGGCTAGGCCTTGACCCAGGAGGTGCCTTGCGCCGAGTCTTTGAGCTCGATACCGAGGTCGGTGAGCTGACGGCGGATACGGTCGGCCTCGGCAAAGTCGCGCCCCTGCTTGGCGCTGGCGCGAGCGGCGATCAGGGCCTCGATCGCCGCTTCATCGACCACGTTGCCGCCCTGCAGATAGGCTCGGGGCACCAACTGCAGCACGCCCAGGGTGGCACCGAGCGCGCGCAACAGCGCGGCCGTTGGGGCAGCGCGCGTACGGTTGAGCTCGCTGGCCAGATCGAACAGCGCTGCCAGCGCCAGGGGCGTGTTGAAGTCCTCGTTCATGGCTGCGCGGAAGGCGGCCGCCTGGGGCTGAGCCCAGTCGATCTCGGCGGGCGCCTTGACTGGGTCGGACTCAACACCGTCGAGCGCGATGTAGATGCGCCGCAAGGCTGTGCGCGCGTCATCGACATGCACATCGCTGAAGTTGAATGGGCTGCGGTAGTGCGTGCGCAGCATGAAGAATCGCAGTGTCTCGCCGTCGTAGCGCTTGAGCACTTCGCGGATGGTGAAGAAGTTGCCCAGCGACTTGGACATCTTCTCGTTGTCGACATTCAGGAAGCCGTTGTGCAGCCAGTAGCGCACGAAAAGGCCGCCGCTCGCACCTTCGCTCTGAGCGATCTCGTTCTCATGGTGCGGGAAGGTCAGGTCCATGCCGCCGCCGTGGATGTCGAAGGGCTCGCCGAGAACGGCATGGCTCATCGCAGAACACTCGATGTGCCAGCCGGGGCGGCCCGGGCCGTAGGGGCTGTCGTACTTGGCATCGGCAGGCTCGTCGGCCTTTGCCGCCTTCCACATCACGAAGTCGAGAGGGTCCTGTTTGCCGTCGAGAACGGCCACGCGCTCGCCGGCCCGCAACTCATCCAGGCTCTTTCCCGAGAGCTTGCCGTAGCCCGGGAACTTGCGCACTGCGAAGTTCACGTCCGCGTTGGGTGAGCGGTAAGCCAGCCCCTTCTTTTCGAGCTGCCCGATCAAGCCGACCATCTGCGGCACGTAATCGGTGGCGCGCGGCTCGGCGGTGGGCTGTACCACCCCGACAGCCGCCAAGTCGGCATGCATGGCCGCGATCATCTCGTCGGTCAAGGCGCGGATCGTGATTCTGCGTTCGAGCGCGCGCTTGATGATCTTGTCTTCGATGTCGGTGATGTTGCGCACGTAGGTCACGTCGTAGCCGAGCGTGCTCAGCCAGCGGTAGACGACGTCGAAGGCCATCATCATGCGCAAGTGACCCATGTGGCACAGGTCATAAATCGTCATGCCACACACGTACATGCCGACCTTGCCGGCGCGCAAGGGTTCGAAGACTTCGAGCGAACGGCTCAGGGTGTTGTGGATGCGCAGGGTCATCGCCGGGAAGAACGCGACAGCGGCCTCTGTGCAATTCGGTGCAGGAGGCCGCTCGGTAGAATCGAGAGTCAGTATAGCGGGCGTGTTGCCTGCATCGAAGGAGCCCAGTACCAATGAAAACCCGTCTTGCGATCGTGTGGGGAGCCGTCTGGCTGTCCCTTGTCAGTGCTCCGGCGCTGGCCCAGAAAGTGCGCCTGGCCACCAGCCAAGGCGACATCGTTGTCGAGCTCGAGAAGGACAAAGCGCCCAAGTCCGTCGAGAACTTTCTGCAGTATGTCCAAGCCGGTCACTACGACGGCACGGTGTTTCACCGCGTGATCGACAACTTCATGATCCAGGGTGGCGGCATGAAGGCCGACATGAGCGAGAAGCCCACACGCGCGCCGATCCCACTGGAGAGCCGCAGCGGGTTGACCAACCTGCGCGGCACCTTGGCGATGGCGCGAACCATGGCCCCCAACTCGGCCACAGCGCAGTTCTTCATCAATGTGAAGGACAACGCCTTTCTGGATCAGGTCAACTCGCGCGATGGCAACGGCTATGCCGTGTTCGGCAAGGTGGTCGAAGGCATGGATGTCGTCGACAAGATCAAGGCCGTCGCTGTGGCCGACAAGGCGGGCCAGCAGAACGTGCCGGTCGCCCCGGTGACGATCAAGAAAGCCACTCTGGAGAAATGAAATGACCAAGACTGTTGAAATGACCACCAGCGCGGGCGTCCTGCGCATCGAGCTCGACGACGAGAAGGCCCCCGTCAGCGTGGCCAACTTCCTGGCCTACGCCGCCAAGGGCCACTACGACAACACGGTGTTTCACCGTGTCATCAAGGGTTTCATGGTCCAGGGCGGCGGCTTCGAGCCGGGCATGAAGCAAAAGCCCACCGATGCCCAGATCACGAATGAAGCCAACAATGGTGTGAAGAACAAGCACTACACGCTGGCCATGGCGCGCACGTCGGCGCCGCACTCGGCCACGGCACAGTTCTTCATCAACGCCACCGACAACACGTTCCTGGATTTCAAGAGCGAATCGGCGCAGGGCTGGGGCTATGCCGTGTTCGGACGTGTGGTCGCCGGCATGGACATCGTCGATGCGATCGAGCGTGTGAGTACCGGGCGCAAAGGTGGGCACGACGACGTGCCGATGGAAGACGTGGTGATTCAGCGTGTGGTGGCCGTCTGAGGCGTGATCGGCACGGCAGCGCATGGCCTCCCACTTGCCACTCACGCTGCCGCCGTTCTACGAGTTCGAGGCCGACGCCACTTGGCGTTGCATCGAGTTCATCTCCGACCTGCACCTGAGCGAGGCCCAGCCGCGCACCACGGCCGCATGGGTCGAGTACCTGGAGCACAGCCAAGCCGATGCGATCTACATCCTCGGCGACTTGTTCGAGGTCTGGATCGGTGACGACGCACGCCAGCCTGGCCGCTTCGAGACGCAGGCAGCCGTGGTGTTGGCCAACGCGGCCAGTCAACGCGCGATGGGGTTCATGGCGGGCAATCGCGATTTCCTGGTCGGCTCGGCCCTGCTCGGGGCCTGCGGCATGGTTGGCCTACCCGACCCGACGCTGCTGTCGGCATGGGGCGAGCGCGTCCTCCTGACCCACGGCGACGCCTTGTGCCTTGACGACCTGGCGTACCAGGACTTCCGTCGCCTTGTGCGCAGCGAGGCCTGGCGCCGCGACTTTTTAGCCCAGCCCCTGGCCGTGCGCGAGAGCCAGGCGCGCCAGATGCGCGATGCGAGTGAGGCCGGCAAGCGCCGCGTGCCGGCGGCCAATTGGGCGGATGTCGACACGGCCTCCGCTGTCGCGTGGATGCACGCCACCGCAAGCCGGACCATGGTCCATGGCCACACCCACCGGCCCGGCAGCGAAGTGCTGGCGCCCGGCTACACGCGGCATGTGTTGAGCGACTGGGACTGCGATGGCGCGCCGCCGCGGGCGCAGGTGCTGCGCCTGACGCGCGACGGCTTCACGCGCATCGATCTGGTGCCGTGATCTCACGCTGGTGGCAGGCGCTGCGTCAGGGCCGCGAGCAGGCCTCGGTGGCCCGTCGCGCCATTCCGCAGGCGCTGTGGCAGCAGACACTCGCCACCCTGCCCTTTCTGGCGGCCCGGTCGCCCGACGATCTGCAGCGTCTGCGCCGGCTCGCCAGCCTGTTCCTGGACCGCAAGGAGTTCACGGGCGCCGGCGGCTTCGTGGTCGACGACGACATCGCTCTGTCCGTGGCGGTGCAGGCTTGCCTGCCCGTGCTCGAGCTTGGCGTCGATCAGTACGACGCCTTCGTCGGCATCGTCATGCATGCCGACGCCGTTGTTGCGCAGCGAGAAGTCGTCGACGAGCACGGCATCGTCCACCACTACGACGAGACGCTGGCCGGTGAAGCGATGGAAGGTGGCCCGGTGATGCTGAGCTGGACCGATGTGCAGGCTTTGACGGGTGCAACGTCGAGCGCCTACAACGTCGTCATTCACGAGTTCGCCCACGTGCTGGACATGCGCGACGGGGTGCCCGACGGTGTGCCCTTGCTGCCAACTTCAAGGGACCGGGCCGACTGGCTGGCCGTGCTGATGCCCGAGTACGACCGCTTCTGCGAGCGTGTGGTGTGCGCTTACGAAACCGTACTGGACCCCTACGCAGCCGAAGCGCCCGACGAGTTCTTCGCCGTGGCCTCGGAAGCCTTCTTCGTCACGCCTGCTGCGCTAAAGCAGGAACAGCCGGCGTTGTACCGGCTGCTCGCTTCGTACTACCGGCAAGACCCGGCCGCCCTGTAGCCGATCAGGTCGCAGTGGCCGGCTCGGACTTGGGCTTGTCGCTCTTCTTGGGCGGCTGGATGTCGAGCACGGTTTCGCCGGCTTCGTTGATATCCACCGTCAGACGCCCGCCGTCGACCAAGCGACCGAACAGCAGTTCGTCAGCCAGTGCACGGCGCACGGTGTCCTGGATCAGGCGCTGCATCGGGCGTGCCCCCATCAAGGGATCGAAGCCCTTCTTGGCCAGGTGGGCACGCAACTGGTCGGTAAAGGTCACCTCGACCTTCTTCTCTGCCAGCTGGGCTTCAAGTTCGAGCAGGAACTTGTCGACCACACGCATGATGATGTCCGCATCAAGGGCGCGAAAGCTGATGGTGGTGTCCAGGCGATTGCGGAACTCGGGCGTGAACAGGCGCTTCAGGTCAGCCATCTCGTCGCCTTGTTCGCGCTTGGTTGTGAAGCCAATCACCGACTTGTTCATTGTTTCGGCGCCCGCATTCGTGGTCATGATGATGACCACGTTGCGGAAGTCGGCTTTGCGCCCGTTGTTGTCGGTCAAGGTGCCGTGGTCCATCACCTGCAGCAGCACGTTGAAGATATCAGGGTGAGCCTTCTCGATCTCGTCGAGCAGCAGCACCGCATGCGGCTTCTTGCTGATCGCCTCGGTCAGCAGGCCGCCTTGATCGAAGCCGACATAGCCGGGCGGCGCTCCGATCAAGCGGCTCACTGCATGGCGCTCCATGTACTCGCTCATGTCGAAGCGGATCAGCTCGATGCCCATGATGAAGGCCAACTGTTTGGCAACCTCCGTCTTGCCAACCCCCGTCGGGCCGCTGAACAGAAAGGAGCCGATCGGCTTTTCCGGTCGACCCAGGCCGGAGCGTGCCATCTTGATCGCCGCGGCGAGCGCGTCGATAGCCGGCTCCTGGCCGAAGACCACGCTCTTGAGGTCGCGATCCAGGGTCTTCAATTTGCCGCGGTCGTCGCTCGACACGCTGGCCGGCGGGATGCGCGCGATCTTCGAGACGATCTCCTCGACCTCGGCACGGGTGATGGTCTTCTTCTGCTTGTTCTTGGGCAGGATTCGCTGGGCCGCGCCAGCCTCGTCGATGACGTCGATGGCCTTGTCGGGCAAGTGCCGGTCATTGATGTACTTGGCCGACAACTCGGCAGCCGCCTGCAATGCGCCCAAGGCGTACTTCACGTTGTGGTGCTCCTCGAAGCGCGACTTCAAGCCCTTCAAGATCTCCACCGTCTGCTCGACCGAGGGTTCGATCACATCCACCTTCTGGAAGCGGCGTGACAGCGCAGCGTCTTTCTCGAAGATGCCGCGGTACTCGGTAAACGTGGTGGCGCCAATGCACTTGATCTGACCGTTCGACAGCGCCGGCTTGAGCAGGTTGCTGGCGTCGAGTGTGCCGCCCGAGGCTGCGCCGGCACCGATCAGGGTATGGATCTCGTCGATGAACAAGATCGCGCCGGTCTGCTCCTTCAGCTGCTTGAGCACCCCCTTCAGTCGTTGTTCGAAGTCGCCGCGGTACTTCGTGCCGGCCAGCAAGGCGCCCATGTCGAGCGAGTACACCGTCGCGTCGGCCAGGATCTCGGGCACGTCTGCCTGGGTGATGCGCCAGGCCAGCCCCTCGGCGATGGCCGTCTTGCCAACCCCCGCCTCGCCCACCAGCAAGGGGTTGTTCTTGCGTCGCCGGCAGAGCACCTGAATCACGCGCTCGACCTCGGCCTCGCGGCCGATCAGCGGGTCGATACGGCCGTCCCGTGCCAGCTGGTTCAGGTTTTGCGTGAACTGGTCGAGCGGCGAGGATTTGGCGTCGCTGGCTTCCTCCTTCTCGCCCTCGGCGCCGGTGCTGTCATTTGACTTGGCAGGTTCTGGTGGATCGCTCTTCTTGATGCCATGGGCAATGAAGTTCACGACATCCAGGCGCGTCACGCCCTGCTGATGCAGGTAGTAGACGGCGTGCGAGTCCTTCTCGCCAAAGATCGCCACCAAGACGTTGGCCCCGGTAACTTCCTTCTTGCCACTGCCGGTCGACTGCACATGCATGATGGCGCGTTGGATTACGCGCTGGAACCCGAGCGTCGGCTGGGTGTCGACCTCCTCATCACCGCCCACCGTGGGCGTGTTCTCCTTGATGAAGGCGCCCAAGCTCTTGCGCAGGTCTTCGATGTTGGCGGCACAGGCCCGCAGCACTTCAGCCGCCGACGGGTTGTCCAGCAATGCCAACAACAGATGCTCCACGGTAATGAACTCGTGGCGCTGCTGGCGCGCCTCGACGAACGCCATGTGCAGACTGACTTCCAACTCTTGCGCAATCATGCGGCCTCCATAATGCATTGCAGCGGGTGTCCAGCGCGCTTGGCGGCAGCGTGCACCAATTCAAGTTTGGTCGCTGCGACGTCTTTGCTGTAGACCCCGCAGACACCACGACCCTCGTGGTGGATTTTGAGCATGATTTGGGTCGCGGTGTCGATGTCTCGCAGGAAGTACTCCTGCAACACCAGCACCACGAACTCCATCGGCGTGTAGTCGTCGTTGAGCAAAACGACTTGGTACATCTTAGGCGGCTCAACACGCTGTTCCTGACGCTCGGCCAGTACCGTGCCCTGGCCCTGATCCCGATCGGGGGTGCCTTTCGTGTCAGGGGCTTTGGGCGGCGGTGACGGCGGCTCGGCGGGCATGCTCTGATTCTATCGATTCGTGTCTATGGGCCCGGTTGGGAGGGTATCTGGTGCCAGCGGCGGCGGAGTCAAGGCGCGCTGCTGCAAGAAACGCGGCTCGACAGAGCCTTGACACAACCACGTCACAGTCTGGACAATCACTCGCGGCTTGCAGTTCGCAACGTGCCACCAGGAGTTGAAAATGGCTTTCGGCAGTGTCAAATGGTTCAATGATGCCAAAGGGTTCGGTTTCATCGAACCCGAGGGCGGTGGCGGCGACGTGTTCGCCCATTTCTCCTGCATCCAGATGGATGGCTTCCGCACCTTGAAGCAAGGTGCTCGCGTCTCCTATGAACTGGTGCAAGGTCCCAAGGGCGATCAGGCGCAGGCGATCCAACCTGTCGACGCGCATGGAACCCCCGTGTCGCCGGTGGTCGGTGCAGTGACAGCCGCCTGATCTCCCACGCCCCCGCGCAATACACAAAAGAGCCCGCTGTGCGGGCTCTGTTCGTGTGCGCATGCAGCCTACATGTGGTCGATCATCATGTTGAAATCCCGCTACAGCCCGCGTCAACGCTCGCTCCGGCCCTTTTCATCTTGCCCGTCACCCTCCACTTTCCCCTCCATGCGGCGGAGATGTCATGAGACGAACAAGAACTGATGCTCAAAACCCCGTGGCTGACCGCGCCGTTGGGCTTGCCAAAATCCTAACATGGCCGAAGTGCTGTCAACGCTGGCTTCGGTGACCTCGACACGGGCCCGGGTAGGTCGCGCGGCACTCCTTCGCGTAGGGACAGCCCAAGCACACGCCGACAGACCGCGGCGGGTTCGGAATTTCCGTTCCTGCCAACAGGCGCTCCCGCCGGTCCACCGCCGACGCGAGTTCTTTCTCGGTCAGCAATCGAACCCGATGCACATACCCCGGCGCGCGCCCTGTCACCCTCACCAGAACGTAGCCGTGTTCGGAGACTTGCTCCCCTGTCTGCGAGCGCAATGCATGCCCCTGTGCCGAAAGCTCGATGACGTCCGACAAGTAGACCTCGTCGGCTTTCCTCGTCTTCAGCTCCACCAACGTCATGACACCCGCGTGGTCTCGGTACGCCCGATCTACCCTGGCGGACACCGACACTGGCCCCGCCGACCTGAAAAGCTGCTCCGCGTAGGCCAGCCGCGAGGCTCGGAGGTCTTGGGGCATCTAATCGCTCGTCCTGATCTTCCGCCGCTGTAGGCCGCGCCACACCAGCCAAGCGACAAGCCCGCAAAGGATGGCGCCCAGCAGTTCATGGTGCACGACGAGCCCCCGTCGCGCTCAGCCACCGG
>Ga0163144_10022530_pt1 | contig 12480 bp, 9 predicted proteins | sample OliLak19BULKMAT1_FD_123175 | JGI IMG/M metagenome (GOLD analysis project Ga0163144, IMG submission 123175) | Freshwater microbial mat bacterial communities from Lake Vanda, McMurdo Dry Valleys, Antarctica - Oligotrophic Lake LV.19.BULKMAT1 | ecosystem: Environmental > Aquatic > Freshwater > Lake... | reverse complement strand
GGCGCGGGGTTCCTTGCCCTGTACCTGATCTGCGGGATCGCGGCGTCCGTCGTGAGCGTCCATTGGAGCCCCGACATCGTTTCGCTGGGCGCATCGGGTTCGATCTTCGCGTTGCTCGGCGCGACGCTGGCCTTCTTCCTGCGGCATCGGCGCGAGATGCCGAAAGCGCTGTTCCGCGGCCAAGTGCGCAGCATGCTCATGCTGATCGGCATCAACGTGGCGCTGGGATTCTCGATGCCGCACATCGACAACGCGGCGCACTTCGGCGGGCTCTTGTTCGGTCTCCTCGGCGGATTTCTGCTCGATCGGCCACTGATGCAGGAGCCGCGCATGACGGCACGGCGCTGGATGGGCGCGCTGCTGCTGGCGCTCGCGATCATGCCGCTCGCCTACGTCGTCGCCATGGCGAGCGCGGCCGTGCGCGGGCGAGGCTGAGCCCGCCGACCGGGGATCAGGTGCGGACGCGCTCGTCGCGCGGTTTCTCGCCCAGCGCGTCCCAGTGCGCGACGTTGTCGGTCTCTTCGTTCACCATGCTGAACGTGTAGCGCCGGCCTTCGAACACCTGGAACTCCGGCAGCGTCTCGATCTGCGCCTGCGTCGTGTACTTCTTCGAGCGCTGTCACGTGTGTGTGAGCACGAACATCATCTCGTCGACGCCGAATCGCCGCGCGAGCTCCTGGGCGTGCACGATCTCCGGGATCGAATCGTCGTGCTCGAACAGGATGTACTTCCAGCAGACGATCGGCCGTCCACGCGCCTTCAGTTGGCGAGCGAGCTGCGGCATGTCGACGCGCGGCTTCGCGTGATCCGGCTGGCGCTTGATCGAGCGTGGCAGGCTCGCACCGCAGCGGCAGGCGACCGAACCGGCCCCGAACCTGTGCAGGTTGGGAGTCGCACCCGGCGGCTCCGCTCGCCATGATGTCGGCCTCGACCAGGCAGGGAATGGCAGTCCCCGCAGGTTCCCACCGAGTTCCGAACCGAGCACCACCGTGATCACATCTTCGAATCGAGCTCTCCTCCTCGCTACGGCGTTGGCCGCGATCGCGACATGGGCGAGCGCGCAAGTCGTGTACGTCGACCCGACCGCCACCGGCGCGAACGATGGCACCTCATGGGCGGACGCGCGCGGCGATCTGCAAGCCGCGCTCGGCGCAGCGACCGCAGGAACTGAGGTGTGGGTCGCGCGCGGCTCATATCGGCCCGCACTGCCTGGTTCCACGACGACGAGTTTCGTCGTCCCTCCCGGCGTGAAGGTCTACGGCAGCTTCGCCGGCCACGAGACTTCGACGTTGCAGCGCGACATCGATGCCAACCGCTCCGTGCTGACCGGCGATCTCCTGCGCAACGACTTGCCGGGCTTCGTGAACCGCACGGACAACAGCGAGCGCATCGTTTCCATCGTCGACGAGAACGGCGACACGCTCTTGAACGGGTTCATCGTCGAAGGCGCGGAATCCACGGCGTTGTTCTCGCTCGGAGCGGGCGCGGGTGTCCGACTGGCCGGCTTCGCGCCGCGCATCGAACACTGCTGGATTCGCGAGAATCGCAACTCGTCCTCGGGCGGAGGCGTCTATTCCGATGCGTCGGAGCCGCGCATCGTCGCGTGCATCATCGAGGGGAACCAGGCGTTCTTCGAAGGCGCCGGGATGTACTTGCAGGCGACGGGCGCGATCACGGAGCGCTGCCGGATCCTCCAGAATCGCGCGCTGAACGGTCTCGGCGGCGGTGCGCGCCAACACGGCACGGCTTCCTGGTACGACTGCGTCTTCAGCGGGAACACCGCCGGTTCCGGCGGCGGAATCGCCGCGACCGACAGCGGCGGTTCGATCAGCGGATGCACGGTCGTCGAGAACCGCGCGACCATCCAGTCGGGGGCTACTGGAGGCGTCGAAGTCGTCGGCATGACGATCTCGAATTCGATTCTGTGGGGAAACGTGGCCCCCTCGGGCTCCGTCAATCGCCAGCAGATCGCCGGCCCATTCGGTCCGGTGGAGGCGACGACGATCCAGGCCGCAACGGGCTTCGACGGATTGAACCCGCGCTTCGCGAACAGCGTCGGGCCGGACGGTGTGGCGGGCACGCAGGACGACGATCTGCGTCTCTTGCCCGGCTCGCCCTGCATCGACGCCGGGATCAACGCCTCAACGCTCGTGAACGCGACGAACGACGTCGCCGGGTTGCGCCGGTTCTACGACGACCCGGACACGATCGACACCGGAGTCGGGAACGCGCCGCTCGTCGATCGCGGAGCGCACGAGTACAAGCCGTGCCTCTCACCGACGACCTTCTGTGTCACTTCGCCGAACACGGCCGGTGCTGGAGCGCGGATGAGCGCGGGCGGAACGGCCAAGCTCTACGCCGACAATCTCGTTCTGCGCGCGCAGGGCTGTCCGCCGTTCACGACTGGACTCTTCTTCCACGGCGCGAACACGCTGCAGGCGCCGTTCGGCAACGGGTTCCGTTGCGTGGGTGGCAACGTCCTCCGCGAGGGGATCGTGACCGCGAACGCGCTGGGTCTGGCGGAGTTGGCGTTCGACGCATCGTCGTCGCCGCTGCCACTCGCACCCGGCGTGCAGCGACACTTCCAGTTCTGGTACCGAAACCCCGCGGCGGGTGGAGCGGGCTTCAACCTGTCCGACGGCCTGACGGTCCGCTTCTGCCCCTGAGATCGACTGGACCTCGCATCCGCTCGAATCCTCGAGCGGACGCGGGTTTCTCAGCCCCGACTCGGCCTGCGATCGGGCGCCAGTCGGCGCTGAGCCGCGAATCTTCTACCGTTCGCGCAGCGATCGCCACGGCTCGTCCTGCGAGACGTCGATGAGCGCCGGACCTGCGAACGTGGCCGGCGAGAGGATCGCCAGGAACACCACCGGTTCCTGAAAGACGTTGTACGTGCCGTGCACTTCGTTCATCGGCACGTGCGCCAGCTCGCCCGGGCCGAGAAGGCGCTTCTCCTGGCCGACCCACTGCTCCGCGCGACCGGCGACCACGATCACGAGCTCCTCCATCGAGGGATGGCGATGGAACGCATGGCTGCGTCCCGGCGGCATCGTCACGCGCACGAGCTGCAGGAGCTTCGAGTCGGTGAGACCGGCCCGCGCGAGCCACTCGTGCTGGCCCCAGGGCAGCTCCTCGACCTGCGCGTCCTTCGACGTGACGAAGCGCAGGCATTCGACGCAGCTCATCGAGCGACTCCCGCGCGCGGCAGGCGCAGGCGTTTGAAGTCCTCGACTTGCGCGCGGATCGCGATCTCGGTCGGCAGGCGTTCGGTCGAGCTCGCGCCGTAGAACCCGCTGAGTCCGGAGACGCGGTCCATCATGTACTGCGCGTCTACCGGCATCGCGATGGGTCCACCATGACAGAGACAGATCACGTCGTGGCGCACGCGACGGCACGCGTCGATGATCGCTTGGACGCGGCCGACGCACACGTCGAGCGTTTTGACGCTCTTCGCGCCGATGGCGCCGCCGCTCGTGCAACCCATGTGCGCGACGACGATGTCGGCGCCGGCTTCGGTCATGGCGACCGCTTCATGCACGTCGAAGACGTACGGCGTCGTCAGCAGGTCGAGCTCGTGCGCCATGCGTACGACGTCGACCTCGAGGCCGAAGCCCATGCCCGTCTCCTCGAGGGTCGCGCGCAGCTCGCCTTCGATCAGGCCGACGGTGGGGAAGTTCTGGATGCCGGCGAAACCCAGCTCGGCGAGTTCGCGCAGGAAAAGCCGCGGAATCATGAACGGATCGGTGCCGCACACGCCCGCGAGCACCGGCGTCTTCTTCACGACCGGCAGAATCTCGAAGGCCATCTCCTTCACGATCTGGTTCGCGTTGCCGTACGGCATCAGGCCCGCGGTCGATCCGCGACCGGCCATGCGATAGCGGCCGGAGTTGTAGACGATGAGGAGGTCGATGCCGCCGGCCTCCTCGCTCTTCGCCGAGAGCCCGGTGCCGGCGCCGCCGCCGATGATCGGCTCACCGCGCGCGATCTGGGTGCGGAAGCGCTCGAGTATGCCCTTGCGGGAGTTGTCGACGGTGCCTTTGGGCGTCTTGCTCATGGTTGCATCAGGTAGCGGACGGAGTTCTGCAGCAGAGTGCGGAAGGCGGGCAGTTCGTGAGCGCGGCCATCGTGACCGAGCGTGCAGCCGATGACGCGGCCCTCGCCGCGCTCGAGCGTCCACAGCACGGGGTACTCGGCCGACGTGGAGAGCGAGCGTCCGGTAGCGAGGACGACGATGGCGCGCGCATCGAACTTCAGCATCTCGAAGCGGTAGAGCTCGTCCTCGATGCGGAAGGTCGGTGGGACGCCGGCACAGATCGGGTGCTGAACTTCGACGAGCTTCACGTCGAAAGCGCCGAAGTTCTCGTGGCTCGACGAGCCGCCGCCGGCGAGTTCCTCGTGCTCCCTCCAGTCGGCCCAGTTGCGCCACGTCCCCGGGTGGAGCAGCAGCAGCCCGCCACCCTGGTCGACGAAGTCGACGATCGCGCGCTGGTCCTGGGCCGCGATCGGTTGATTCGTCGACAGTACGAGCACGCGCGCCTTGGCCAGCCGCTTCGCGAGGCCGACGGTCGACGCCGTGTACAGCATGTCGTCGCCGACGACGTCGGCCAGGATCGCGCGGTCCTCGCGGTCGAACCAGCGGGCGAAATCATGGCTCGATCCGCCACCGACGAGAACGACCCTCGCCGTCTCGCGCTCGAGCAGCTCCACGGGCACGACGCGCTTCGGGGCACCGGGAAGCTCGGCCGTGAGCGCCAAGAGCGTCGGCGCATAGCGGTTGTCGTAGCTCTCGAGCACGACGCTCGCGACCGCAACGCCTCGCGTCGGCGCCAGCGCGTGGTAGCGCACCTGGCCCCAGCTGTCCTCGGCCACGAGGTCCTCGACGAACTCGGACCCGGGCACGTCGTGACGCCCGATCCAGTCGGCGAACTCGACGCCGTTCTTCAGCACGACTTCCTCGCGCTGGCCGTCGGCGTAGACCCACGTCCACTTCACGATCGGCTCGATGTCCTTGAAGTAGGGAAAGCCCCAGGCCGCGATTCCGCCAAGGACGTGCACGCGCTCGACGACCGCGCCGACCTGCAGCTCGACGCGCTGCGGCATCTTCGTCTTGCTGTCCCAGTCCTTCTGCAAGCCGCCCTTCAGGACGAGCACGTTGTTGCCCGACGCTGTGCGCGCGGAATCGAGGATCTCGAACGGAATGCCGCGCACTTCTTGGATGCCGAGGCGACGGAAGCGCAGCGGATTCGCATCGCGCTTGACGTCGTAGAGGCCGATCGAGCTGTTCGCCGAGGCCACGTCCTTCAGGTCGAGCACGCGGTAGCCCTCGATGCCAGCCGACAGGTACGCGATGACGTCGCGCAAAGCCGTTGCCCCGAGCGCCTCGAACCCCGCGGGCATCAGCGAGCGCCCCGTGTTCTTCAACGCCTCGATGTCGGAACGCTCCAACTCGAAATCTCCCGTGGCGGATCGCAACAGGATCGACCGATCGCTCTCGCGCGCGAGGATGCCGCTCACGATCTCGCCGTCCTTCGTCTCCGCGATCCACTCGGAATATCCGGCCTCGACCGCGCGATTCGGGTCGAGGATGATCGGGAGCAGCTCGCGCGCGCCATGAGCGCCCATGCCGGTGATGTCGGGGCCGATCTTGCCGCCCACGCCGTTCGCGACATGGCAGCTCGCGCAGTTCGTCGCGAAGACAGCCTTGCCGTTCTCCGCGTCGCCGGGCCTGTCGACTTCCGGCAAGAGCTTCGCGACGAGCGCGTCGATCGCCGCGCCGCTCGCCGTGGTCTTGCCGAGCAGCGCATCCGCGCGCGCAGCGACCGCGGCGTCGGCGTGCGTGCGCAGCCGGTGCGTCCGCTGCGGACCGAGGGTGCCGGCTCCGATCTGTGCCGATTCGATCGAGTCGAGAAGTGCGCCCGACCAAGCCGCACGCGCGACGAGCTTCTCGAAGATGCGCTCCTGCACCGAGCTCGTGGCCGTGGAGTATGCGCGACACAAGACCTGCGCCGCCGCGACGTCGTCGGTGGACGCGAGTGCGTCGACGACCGCGAGCTGTGTCGGCAGTGCCACGGCCGGCTCGAGTAGATGCTGCGCGGACTCGAGCGCGACCCCGCGCGAGTCGTGCGAAGCGACGAGGGCACGGAGCGCGGCCAGCCGCTGCGCATCCCCCGTTTCCGCATCGCGCAGCGCTTCCATCAGGCGTGAATCGAGCTTCAAGAGGGCTTGTTGTGCCGGTTGTTCCTCGAACGGAAGTCGCTCGACGATAGCCCGCGCGGCTACCGCGAGTTCGAGGTCCTGGAAGGCGAGGAGGCGGGCGAGCGCGTCGCTGCCTCGCGGGCCCACTTCGATCGTCGCGGGAGCGCTGGTGGCAAGCATCTCGAGCAGTGTGCGCGCCGCGGCGGGATCGCGGTCCGCGGTGTGACTCGCGAAGCTCAGCAGGCCCTCGAGCTGTGCCGGGCTAGCGGACTTGGCCGCGCGCCGCACGACGTGAGCGGCGAGATCGGCCGGGGCGTCCGCACCGAGTCGTTCGAGCGCGCGCCACAGTGCAGGGCCTTGCGCCACCGCCGCACGAACCGCGGCGGATCGCGACCAGTCGTCGGTGAGAGTCGGCCACGCTCGAACGATCGCGTTGGCCTCGGGGTCGCGCGTGTGCCATTCCCAGGTCTCTCCTTCGCCCTTCCAGGGTCTCGGGTCGTTCGCCGCGACCTCGGCCACAGGTCGGCCGTGCTCGCCGAGCGCGACCAACGCCTCCAGTCGTCCGCGCGCGTTCAACGAGGGGAGCGCTGTGATCAGCGCGCGAAGTACGGCGTCTTCAACTGGAGCCCCGCTCGAAGTCCCGGCAATCCGCGCCGCGTTCCAGCGCACGCGCGGGTCGGCGTCCGCCAGTGCGAGCGACAAGGACGGCGCATCGAGCGATCGCAGTTCCTCGAGCGTCCACAGCGCATGCAGTCGGGCCAACGGCGATGGCGAGTCGAGCACCGACTTCAAGTTCGCCACGCCCGACTCGACGAGCTTGCGCTGCGCCGTGAGGCGGCGCCAACGGTTCGGATCCGCGAGAGCAGTCGCGAGAGTCTCGGCGTCGGCCTGCGACAGATCACTACGCGCGGCCCTCAGCGCGTCCTTGTGTTGCACCCGCCAGATCCGCCCGTGCGTGTGGTCGCGGTCCGGCCGGATCGCGGCGTTCGTCGGTCCGTGCTTCGGGCCGCGCGTGTCGTTGTGCACGACGGCTTGGTTGTAGAAGTCGAGCACGTACAGCGCGCCGTCGGGACCGACGCGTTGGTGCACGGGACGGAACCACAGGTCCGTGCTCGCCATGAACTCGAGTTCGCGCTCCTTCGTCGCGGTGTACGTCACGCCCTTCGGCGTCAGCACGTCTTGGTGCACCAGGTTCACCGTTGGCTCGCTGACGAAGTGCGCTCCGTTCCACGCGGCTGGCCATGCGCCGCCGGTGTAGATCGTGCAGCCTGACGCCGCCGTGAACCCGCCGACGAAATCGATCTGCGCGTAGGGCGCTTCCGTGCGCGTCACCAGCGGATACACGCGGTCGTGATCCGGCACGTCCGTCCAGCTCTCGACGCCCTCGAGACGCGCGTCGGCCAGCACGCGCTCCGGCACGACGACGTGTCGCAAGTGCGCGCCGTTCGCCATCGTGAAGAAGAGTTCGCCCGCGTCGTCGAAATCGAGACCCCACGTGTTCGAGCCATAGCTCGACACCATCTCGATCGCGCTGCCGTCGGGCCTGAAACGGAAGATGCCGTTGCCGATGTGGCCGAAGTCCTGGCCCGCTGCGTTCGTCACGTGCCGCGACGCGCCGCCGCTGTAGCCCTGCGTGGCGTAGATCCAGCCGTCGATGCCCCAGCGCAGGTTGCTGACGACCGCGTGCGTGTCGCCGAAGCCGAAGCCCGTGAAGAGCGTCTCGCGCGTCTCGCCGACTCCGTCACCGTCCGTGTCGCGGATGAAGAAGATGTCGGGCGACGCCGACACGATCGCGCCGTCGCGATGCAGCACCATGCTCGTCACGAGGTCGAGCCCGCCGCAGAAGTCCTTGCGCGCGTCCATCCGCCCGTCGCCGTCGGTGTCCTCGAGCATGACGATCTCGTCGTGCGGCGCGAGGCCGCTGAACTGCGATTTCTCGGGATATCCGGGCGTCAGCGCGACCCACATCCGACCGCGCGCGTCCCAGTCGATCGAGATCGGCTTTGCGATCAACGGTTCGGCGGCGACCAGTGAAAGCTCGAAGTCGGGGTGGACCAAGATCGCTTCGTGCGCGCGCTCGGGCGCGAGCGGGCCGCCGGGCGGATACGCGAGCGCGGCCAGCTCGTCCTTCGACACGAGCACGTCGACGTCGTCGCGCTTGCCCGCCCATGCGATCCCGCGCAGCACCATCGCGCGCCACGCTGGGTGCGCGAACGAAGTCCATTCGTGCCCTTGGATCGAAACGAAGCTGCGCGCCGGCCCACTCTCGAGCACCCAGGCCTGCGGCGTCGCGTCGAACACCGTGTGGAAGCCGCGCGCGAGGATCTCGGCCGCGGGATCGATCTCGAGCTCCCAGTAGATCTCGTCGTCGAAGCGCCAGCTCGCGATCCCGCGCGTGATCGGGTGCGCCTTGTTCGTGACGTGGACGTCGGTCGGGCCCTCCTTGTACTTCGCCTTGCCGTGCTTCCACGCGCCGCCGGCGACGCTCGCGAACCACTCGGGATCGTCGCCGCACACGCCGTCGTGCAGCACGACGAGCCCGCCGCCGCGCGCGCGGAACGCGTCGAAGCGCTCGCGCTCTGCGCCGTGGATCGACGCGCCTTCCGCGGCATAGATCACGAGCACGTCCGTCTTCGCCAGCTGCTCCGGCGTCGGGAACCTCAGCGCGCCGTCGACCTCGGCGCCGCGCTCGCGCAGGAGCTTCGTCCACTCGTCGACGAACAGCGCGTGCTCGTGCTGGCCCGGTCCGTGCGTCTTCGGTCCGCCGCGCAGGAATACGTGCAAAGGATCGGACGAGCCGCTGATGAGGAGCGGCAAGTACGCGAACAGAGTCAGCATGAGTTCACGTCCAAGAAGATGTCGGCGCGGCGATCAGCGGAGGGTATCGCCGCGGATGCGATCACGTCAGGTCGCGGGCCACACGATCACGTGTTCGGGGCGGACGCTCGGCGCGACCTGCGCGCCGGGAGCGAGCTCGAGCGCGCGCGAAGCCAGCGCGTGGGCGCGGATCCCGGCCCAGGGCACGACCGCGACTTGCGCCGGCCCCGTCAGCTCGACGACTTCGACGCGGACGCGCATGGGGCCACCGGCGAGCGCCAGGTTCTCCGCGCGGATGCCGAGGGTCGCGCGCTCGGGCCCGTCGCTCGAGGCGGGCGCGATCCGCGTCCCGTCGGCGGCGGTCCAGTGTCCGGCGATGTTGCGCGCCGCGATCACGTTCACCGGCGGCCAGCCGAGGAGTCGCGCGACGTCGGGCGACGCGGGTCGCGCGTAAATCTCGGCGGGAACTCCGCTCTGCAGCACACGGCCGCGATCGAGCACGACCATGCGGTCGGCCATCGCCAGCGCTTCGAGCGCGTCGTGCGTGGCCCACAGCACCGGGGCATTCAAGCTCCGCGCGAGCGCGCGCAGCTCGAAGCGCAGGTCCTCGCGCAGCTTCGCGTCGAGGTTGGTCAGCGGCTCGTCCATCAGAAAGAGGCGCGGACGACGCACGATCGCGCGGCCGATCGCGACGCGCTGCATCTCGCCGCCCGAGAGCTTTCGCGCGGGGCGGTCGAGCAGCGCCTCGATGCGCAGCATCTTCGCGGCCCACGCGACGCGCTCGGAAATCTCGGCCGCGGGCATGTTGCGCGACGGGGCGCGCAGCGGGAACTCGAGGTTCGCGCGCACCGTCTTGGACGGATAGAGCGAGAAGTTCTGGAAGACGAGCGCCACGTCGCGCTCGGCCGGCGGGGTGCTCAGCGCGTCGCGGCCGCCGAGCGTCATCGAGCCCTGCTCGGGCTGCTCGAGTCCGGCGATCGTGCGCAGGAGCGTCGTCTTGCCCGCGCCCGTCGGCCCGAGCAGCGCGACGATCTGCGCGTCGTGCACGTCGAGATCGACCGAATCGAGCGCCGTCGTGCGTGCGAAGCGCTTCGTCAGCCCGCGAATCATGAGCAACGGCGTGCTCATGCGAGGCTCCGGCCGGTCGCGGGGTCGAAGAGTCGCAATCCAGCCGGATCGATCGCGAGGCGGACTTCGTCGCCCGTGCTCGAGGCGCCGCGCTCCGTCGTCTGCGCCTGCATACGGCCGAACGCGCCCTCGACGTGCACATGGCGCCACGGTCCGGCGTCGGCCTCGATCACGACGCGACCGCGCAGCGGACCATTCGCATCGAGCCGAACGTGCTCCGGCCGCGCGCCGAGCACGACGCGGCCGTCCGGCACAGCGTGCGGCAGCGAGATCGCGACCGCGGAGCCCGCCGGACGGAACGTCCCCGACCGCGCGTCGCCTTCGATCAGATTCATGCCCGGACTGCCGACGAAACGCGCGACGAAGAGCGTCGCCGGACGGTCGTAGATCTCGCGCGGCGGAGCGGCCTGCACGATCTCGCCCTGCGACATGATGACGATGCGGTCGGCGAGTCGCATCGCCTCTTCCTGGTCGTGCGTGACGTAGATCGTCGTCACGCGGTCGGCCAGCTGCTGCACGCGGATCAGCTCGCACATCTCAGCGCGGCGCGCGGCGTCGAGCGAACCGAGCGGCTCGTCCATCAGCCACAGACGCGGCTTGCGCACTATCGCGCGCGCGAGTCCGACGCGCTGTTGATCCCCGCCGCTGAGCGCGCGCGGTCGCCGACCGAGTAGCGCCACGAGATCGAGCCGCTCCGCCACGCGCCGAACGGCCGCGTCGCGCTCGCCGCGCGGAAGGCCGGCACATTCCAGCGGAAAAGCGATGTTCTCCGCGACGGTCATGTGTGGATACAGCGCGTAGAACTGGAATACGAAGCCGACGTCGCGCTGCGAGGGCGGTAGATCGGTGACGTCCGCGCCGCCGAGGCGCACGCGCCCGGCGCTCGGCATCTCGAGCCCCGCGACCATCCGAAGCGTCGTCGTCTTGCCGCAGCCCGAGGGGCCGAGCAGCACGACGAGCTCACCCTCGCTGATCGTGAGATCGACGCCGCGCACGGCGTGCGTGCCGTCGGGCCAGCGCTTCTCGAGGCGCTCGAGGGCGAGGAAGCTCACGCGTCCGACTCCGCCATGTGGCCGAGGACGATCTGTGCCAGCGTGCTGCCGAGCGTGACGAAGAAGCCTGCGCGCATGCCGCCCGGCCACCAGGGTTGCAGCATGAGCGCCGCGCCGAGAGCCATGCCGACGAGCGTGAGGCGCTCGAGGCGGGCGAGCGAACTTGCACGCGAGGGGCGAGCTCTCGTCGAGGTGACGTGGCCCGCAGCCGTGCTGGTCGGTCGTTCCAACGCGCTCACTGCTTCACCGGGCCTGTTCGTTGCGCAGCGCTCACTGCTTCACCGGGCTTGTTCGTTGCGCAGTGCTCACTGCTTCACCGTGCCAAACGTCACGCCGCGTAGGAGGTGCGACCTCACGAGCACCGTAAACACGACGATCGGCGTGACGAAGATCAGCGCGCCCGCCGCGATCTGCGGCCAGGGCATGCCCTCGATGTTCCCCTGCAGGCCGGCGAAGTACGCCGGCACCGTCACCGCGCTCGAGCTGTTCAGCGTCATCGCGAAGCCGTACTCGTTCCAGGCCGAAATCAGGCAGAAAACGGCCGTCACCGCGATGCCGGTGCGTGCTTCGGGCAGGACGATGCGAACGAACGCGCCCAAGCGCGAGTACCCGTCGACGACCGCTGCTTCCTCGTAGGCGCGCGGGATCTCGTCCAGGAAGCCCTTCATCAACCACACGGCCAGCGACAGGTTGAAGACCGTGTACAGGAGTGCCAAGCCCAGGTGCGTGCCCTGCAGGTCGAGCGCGCGGTACATCATCAAGACGGGCACGACGACCGCGAGCGGCGGCATGAAGCGCGTGGAGAGGATGAAGAAGAGCCAGTCCTTCTCGCCCGGCACGCGGAAGCGGCTGAAGCCGTACGCGCACAGCGTGCCCAGCGCGACCGACGTGATCGTCGAGAGCACGCCGATCACCACGCTGTTCCACAGGTGCGTCCAGAAACTGTGCTGCGCGCCGGCGTGGACGGTCGCGAGGCCGCGGTACGAGTCCGACGTCGCCTCGAACGAGGACGAAGTCGGGTCCGTCGGCGCCTCGGCCGCAGGAATCCAGCGCAGATGCTGGCTGATCGTGTCGGGGCGATGCTTGATCGACGAAAGCCCCATCCACACGAGCGGCAGCGCCGCGAAGAGGAGCCCGGCGACGATGACGAGCCAACGGACGGCGCGCATCAGGTCTCCCTCGCGCGGCGCAGATGGTCGAGGTAGCGCCTCAACACGGTCGCGAGCGCGATCACGTCGACCAGGACGACGCACGCGAAGGCCGCCCCGAGCCCGATCTTCCCGTCGCG
>Ga0163144_10022528_pt1 | contig 12480 bp, 12 predicted proteins | sample OliLak19BULKMAT1_FD_123175 | JGI IMG/M metagenome (GOLD analysis project Ga0163144, IMG submission 123175) | Freshwater microbial mat bacterial communities from Lake Vanda, McMurdo Dry Valleys, Antarctica - Oligotrophic Lake LV.19.BULKMAT1 | ecosystem: Environmental > Aquatic > Freshwater >... | reverse complement strand
TCTGGAAGTAAACTTTTTCGATGCTATAGCCATCACGTTCGACCTTGTCGAACACTTTGGCTTGCAAGGGAGTGCGAACAGGGGAGGGGTACAGCCCCAAAGCGTTCTGGAGATGAAGACGCAACGCGGTACGGTGCACTTCCCAATCGGCGAGCGTTCCGAATTTGGGGAATATACGAAGTGTATCGAGCGTATGCGGCGGGATAACTGCCCGCATTTCTTTTGCAGGAAGTTGTGACGATTTGGGTGCATTTTCGGCAGCCATAAGCGCGTTTGGTGCGGATACCGCCCCAATCACACCGCCGAACGCACAGAGCAAAGACAGCCGGAGAGGACGCAGCATAAATTCGCAGCCTTTCAGAAAATTTGCCGTTTTCGGCAGGGTCTCCTTACTTTAGGACAAATTCGCCTCATTTGTCAAGAAAAAACAATGGAAAATCTAAAAACAGAAAGAATCCTGCGTTATAGACATCAACAAAGAAAAATGTCGGTGACAGCGAATTTTTCAGGAACATTTGCACGGCACACCGCCTCATATGCAAAATTGCAGAGGCAACGTGTGACATCGCTCATTGCAAGTTTTTTCGTGTGATTGTATCCTAAAAGAGATCGTAGGGGAACATTCTCCTTTGGTTATGACGCCAAACGTGATCGCGAAAATATAGTAGATAACAACAGTCACTTAGGAGATTACACTCATGTTTCAGACACGCTCGTTTGTACCAACTATTCTCGCTCTCTGCGGTTCTGCTTTGGCAACCGCACTCCCCGCCAACGCGGACATCATCACCACCAAGGCTGTTGCTGACGCCTCAGTTATGAGTTTTGACGAGGGGGCGAAGTACAATTTCGGAAGTGATCCTTTCTTGCTCGGTTACAACGATCATTTCTCTACAACGCACATTCTCTTGCAGTTTAAGATTGCAAAAAAACAAGCCTCTTCCATTCGTTCGGCTCGCTTGTGCCTGTGGAGTACAGGGTGGGTTGGCGACTTCGTGAATACTGCGCCGACATCTGTCTTTGCGTTGGCGACTCCTTGGCGGGAGAACGAAGTCAACTGGTACTATGCGACAAGCAGGATCGGTTGGGGAAATCCCGGCGGCGATGTGATCGGGAATGGCTCACAGCCCATCGCCTTTGCGACGAACACAGAAGGGATGAGGATTCCCAGCGGCGGTTCAGGCATGATAGAATGGGATGTAACGGAATTGGTACGTCTTTGGGCAAGCGGCAAACTGAAAAACAATGGACTGCGAATCGATGCCTCCGACGGCATCTTCCTGTTCGAATCGCGTGAATCGGTGTTCAGGGATTTGCGACCTACGCTGATTCTCGATATTGCAAAATAATGTCCGAACGTGATTTTCATGCCTGTCCTTTCTGTATCGAGAGGACAGGCTGTTTTTCTTTTTCCTCTCTTGTGTTTGGCGTAACAGTTCAGGGTTGTTGTAGTAAACTGCCGTGTTTGGCTTCCTTGGCTTCTCATCGAACGAAAATATGCTATACTCTGAACGACGCACAAGGGAGAAAACGACGCGATGAGCGTTTTTGATAGCAAGCGTCTTCCGATCAGCACCTTTAAGCTGGATACAGATCGGATGCGAAGCGGCTGGTATTCTGACAAATATTTCCTCAATATCGTTTCGGTTTTGGCGGAACTGGCACAACAAGGCTATCGCTTCGGCGGAGTCGCCCCCGACCTTTCCGATATCGGCACAGACTTGGCGAACATCTCCATCGGGGACATCGAAGTCGAGATGCAGTGGTTCACGCGCCGTAAACCATATACCGTCGTGGTCGGCGTAGACAAATCACTCGCCATGCTCCAGACCTGTACAGGCTATTACGGTTCCTCCGGCGATTGGGTAGACACGTTCGAGAAAACAGAAGTCCTTGCCGTTCATGATGGCGCAGTCGTCACTTATGGAGGCGATGCGCGGCGCGTTCAACCTGTCTTGAGAGTTCAAGGACGCTATCGCGATTTTGCCGCTTTAGAGACGCCGACGCTGGGAGCCTTGACTCGCGGAAGTCGCATCGCCACCAATGTTTACCACGTTTTGGACGCTGCCAACGGCAAAGACGTTCTGTTTTTTCCTGCCCGCTTCGATGCCCATGAAGTGCAAGCCTCTGATGGCTACGCCTATCATATCGCAGTGCAAGCCTCGAACCGCCGGACGGGGCGCAGTGCGGTTTCGCTTGTTTCCACCGATGAACAGGGCGACTGGTGGGGTGGAGGAGGCGGGGGAACCGTCGCGCACGCCGCCATTGCCTGCTTTCTGGGCGATACCGCCGAAACAATGATGGCGTTCGCCTCCGTGCTGCCCGCTTCCGTGCCGCGAATTGCTTTGGTGGATTTCGACAACGACTGTGTGGGAACGTCGCTGGCGGTTATGGAGCGAATGTTCAGCCGCTATATGACGCTCACGGATCAGGGGCAAGCCGATGAAGCCCGCAAGTTCGTCCTTTTCGGCGTGCGCCCCGATACGGGCGCGAATATGCGAGACGTGAGCGTGGCTCCGCTGGGCGATCCGAAATTAGATAACGGCGTCAATCCGCGTTTGTGTTTCGCGCTCCGAGCGGCGATAGATTCCGCCTTCGAGGCGTGGGATTTGCCCGCCAAATGGGTGGATATGGCTCGCGATTGGTGTCAGGCGGTCAAAATCACGGTCACAGGCGGATTCAACCCTGAACGGATTCGCACCTTCGAGGCGATGGGTGTCCCCGCCGATGTTTATGGCGTCGGTTCGTCACTGTTCTCGAATAGCTCCGCCGAAGGGACGAATACCGATTTTACGGCAGACATTGTGCGCGTCAAAATTCACGGTGAATGGTATCCTTTGGCAAAAATTGGGCGGCAAGCCTGCGACAATCCCGACTTGGAACCCGTGACACGACTGACAGACTGAGGAGAGAAATTGATGGCTCCTATTACAAAACCAACGGAAGCGATTAGAGTTGGGCGCAAGCCCCGCGAAGTTTTCTATCCGGTACGAGATGGCAAACCGATGGCAGAGACGGCATTACACCGCGAGATCATGATCTACTGCATTTGCGCCCTTGAAGCACATTATGCCGACGACCCGATGATTCATATCGCTGGGAACAATTTTCTGTACTATGTTCAGGGCAACCCGAAAAAGGCGGTTTCCCCTGATGTCTACGTCGTTTACGGAGTGCGTCACTCCCCGCGTGATACCTACAAAGTGTGGGACGAGAACGGGATTACGCCGGGCATCGTTTTTGAGTTCACTTCGAAGTCCACCAAAGACGACGATAATAACAAGAAATACCCGCTCTACGAGCAAGTTCTGAAAGTGGACGAGTATTTTCGTTATGACCCGACCGGCGATTATCTCAATCCGAGATTGCAGGGGTTTCGGTTGGAGCGCGGCATATATAAGCCCATTCCTTTGGAGAATGGCGACAGGATTTTCAGCCGTAACTTGGGGCTATACTTGGTAATGATCGGCGAGAATTTTCGGTTTTTTGATCCGCGATTGCAGGAATATCTGAAAACTCCGCAGGAGGGGTTCGACGAACTGAAACTGACAACTCAAGAACTCAACCAGACAACTCAGGTACTTGAGCAAACGAGTCAGGTGCTTGAGCAAGCAACCCAAGAACTTAATCAGACGGCTGATGAGCTGAAACAGACTGTGCAGGAACTTGAAGCGAAATCATCGGCATTGGAGACTGTTGAAGAAGAGAACGCTCGCTTGCGTGCCGAGTTGGAGCAATGGAAGCGGAGCGGGACGTGAGAATGATTTCAAGCGAAAATTCCGATAGAACAAATAGGGAGCGAGAATTCCGACGGATGGAGGACGGGCTGTTGAGTAAAGTGGCTGGAAAGAGAATGATCACACGGGCGGCACTGTTGCTGACCGCGATTGCAATGGCGGGGGCAACGGGCTGTCGAGGTTCGCTCTATAACGATAAACTTCAGATTCCGTTTGTGCCGTTTGGCATCGATCCCATGTTTCTGATTGTGGCGATCATCGTTTTCGGCGTATTGGGTCCGCTGGTAACCATTGTCGCACTGGTTCCGCTTTTCCGGTTCATTTTCCCGCCGAATTATAAAGTCGGTATTTCCGGTTTAACGATTGAACTCTGGGTTTCGCAACGCAAATTTCCCTCTTTTGCCTTTCCCGGCGGCTTGGTAGTTCCAGTGGCTCCCGACCTGAAAATGATCTTTGGGGCGGCAAAAATCGTGCGTGACTGGGGCGGCGGCAAAGCCCAATATGAAGCGAACAAAGCGGCTCCCTTACCACCGGGAGAAATCTTCGTTGGCTCCGGTTCGCGGTATCGGTTCTATGGCAAAACCATTCTGGCTGTCATTTTCGACGAACAGAAGCGCACCCATCCTGAATGGATTGCCTCGGCTCTAAAAAAAGCGGCGGCGCAAATGAACGATGGACACGGGTCTTCATCGCTGATGATCCCCGATATGACTGAAAATCTACTCTCACAACCAAGCTGGATCACGGAAGACCAACGGCGCGATACGGCGCGGGTAACCGCACGCTTGATGCTCGATGCGATTGCGGCGTGTCGCGGATCACACGTCAAAACCGTCAAAATTTGGGTGTCGGACCCGGCGAACGCAGAGATTTTTACCGAAGAGATGGATGCTTTTGTTGAGGAAGTCGAAGCGGGACAGCGCGGTATCCCTGCCGTCGCGCCGTTGGAGAGGAGTGCTTAATCCCTATGCAAATCCGAACCGCTTTCTTGCCGCAGCTTGCAGGTGATGTTTCCGAAGCCGTGTGCATTGTGATCGATGTTTTGAGGGCAACCTCCGTCATTGCGACGCTGTTCGAACGCGGTTGTCCGCGTGTCTACGTCGCTGGAACCCATGAGAAGGCGCAAACATTCGCCCGTGGCGAGGGTTATGTCTTGTGCGGCGAGTCGGGCGGGGTGAAAGTTGTCGGTTTCGATTATGGCAACTCGCCAACCGAGTTCGATGCTGAGGACTTCACGGATCGTCCCGTCGTCTTATCCACAACCAACGGAACCAAAGCCGCGCTCGCCATTGCCGATGCCAAAGCGGTCTATTTCGGGGCGGCTCTCAATTGTCACGCGGTGGCAGGTGCGGCATACGAGGCGGCAGAAGCCAGCGACTGCGATATAGTGATTGTCTGCTCCGGCACGGAGGGACGGTTCACGCTCGAAGACGCCACGGTTGCCGGAATATATGTGGAAGCCCTAAACGCACTCGGAACGGGTTGGAAAATACCGAAATTCTCCGACGATTCCATTGCTGCCCGCCGCTTGTGGGAGAAAGAGCCGAATCTGCTGCGGGGCTGGATGGAAGGCAACCACGCCCAAACGCTCGCCGACTTGGGTTTCGGTGCGGATTTGGGATTTTGTGCCGCTGTGGATACTCTCGCAAACGTCCCGACATTGACAACAGAAACAGGCGCGGCAGAAATTGCCGCGCCCGTCTTACTTGTTCGCTGATCTTCGGAAGGGATTATAGAATGGACTTCTGTTTCGTCATCGCTTTATAAAGGCTTACGACGAGCCAACCAAAGAACAAAATCACCGCAATCGTGATGGCAATACCCACCAGATTCATGACCAATCCGATGACAATCCGATAGATAATATACGCCGCTACCAAAGCGACAATCAGCATGACTGCGTTTTTCACCGCTCATCTCCTCGCTGCTCAGGCGGCACTAATACCGCGCTTTCTCAATAACCCTACGGAACAGGTGTGCAGTTCGTTTCAGTTGGTTCCGCTTCTTGCGTACAAAGTGAAAAAATTCACCGCCTAACACGTTACTCGAAAATCCGCGTGTTGAAGTTGCTGCTCGATATGGGGCGAGTGTTGGAACAATTGCCGCAGGAACAGCACTTCTTCAACTGTTTGCGGATCAATACGAACAAAGCGGTTGCGTCCCGGATGGAAAACCTGAACTTCGGCGTTCTCTATAGACAAGTACAGTGCATAGATACTGATCTCGCCTTTTTCCAGACGCTTTTGTACTTCGGGATAGGCACGCAGACGGTTCATCTGAATGACAGTGTTAATTTGCGCCAAATGATCGTGCGGTTTGTTTGCATCTCCCTCCAAAATAGGCGCACACTGGTACTGTTCGACACTCTGCTCGACATGGCGCAACCATTGTTTGAGGGGCGAATCTTCCGGCAAAGTCTGCGTCTTATTCGCGATTTTGAGGATCGCTTTCATCGCGCCGCAATCGGAGTGCCCACACACAATGATGTTTTTGATTCCCAACACGGTGATCGAATAATCAACGGCTGCCGCCACCGAAGTATCGGCGCATCCCGCCAAAATATCGGAATATGGAGGAATCAGATTGCCGATATTGCGAATAACGAAGAGATCGCCCGGCTCGGTATCGGTGACTAAATTCGGGGCAATGCGCGAATCGGCACAGGTGATAAAAAGTGCTTCGGGATTTTGCCCGTCTTGGACTAATTTTAAGAATGAGGGGCGCACTTCATTTGCCATATCTTCATGAAAACGAACAATGCCCTTGAAGATTTTTTCCACTCGTATCTCCTTGCAGATGGGATTTGCTTACAGTATCTAAAACGCTGAACTCACAAAGGATAGTTCCAAAATGAAGCCATACCATTGGGGAATTGTTTGCCCGGAAGTCAGCGGGCATCTTAATCCCATCACGACATTGGGGCGCGAACTCCAAAAACGCGGTCACCGTATCAGTGTACTGATAGTTCCAGATGGGCAAGCAAAAGTCGAATCGGCAGGATTGGATTACCTGCCAATTGGGGCAGAGCGTTTTCCTAAAGGAATCCGTGAACGCGATTTAGAGCAATTGGGGCGATTAAGCGGTCTCAAAGCGTTTCGTTTCACCATTCAACGCTTTTGTCAGGTCGCTGAAGTCACTTTGGACGATGCCCCAAAGCATATTCATGACAGTGAAATTGATGGCATGATTGTCGATCAGGTCTATCCGGCGGGAATCACCATTTGTGAACATCTCGGACTTCCTGCTGTCACTGTCTGCAACGCGATTGCCGCCATTTACGATCCTCGACAGCCGCCCGTGTTGACCGCATGGGCTTACCGTAACGACCCGCTCAGTCGTCTGCGTTATCGGGCGATGTATGCGGTGATGGATCGCTTGCTGGCTCCCGCCGTCGATCTCATCAATCGCTATCGCAAAGAATGGAATCTTTCCCCGTTGCCGCACCGAGAATTTCCTTACTCTTCTCTTGCCCAAATCACGCAGCAACCGGCGATTTTCGACTTTCCTCAGCGTAATCTCGCCCCGCATTTTCACTATACCGCTCCGTTTCATGATGAGCGAAGTGGAGATGCGACTGCCTTTCCCTATGAAAAATTGGATGGTCGCTCGTTGATATACGCCTCACTGGGAACACTCCAAAACCGACTCGATCATATATTTTACGCCATCGCGCAAGCCTGTGAGGGTTTGGACGCGCAATTGGTGGTGTCGTTGGGAAATAAAAACCAAACGGTTTTCCCTCATCTGCCGGGCAGTCCGTTGATCGCTGCCTATGCGCCACAACTGGAACTGCTCAAGCGTGCGTCATTGGTGATCACTCATGCCGGACTCAATACTGTCTTGGAGACGCTTTCGCAAGGAGTGCCGATGGTCGCGATTCCGATTGCCAACGATCAGCCGGGAGTGGCAGCGCGTTTGGCATATCTTGGGGCAGGGGAGATGATTCCGCTCAAAAAAGTCACATCGGAACGATTACGCGCTTTGGTTCAGAAAGTGTCAGCCAATCCCGTCTATCGCGAACGGGCGCGTGCCGTTCAGACTGAGGTGGCTAAGATCAACGGTGTTGTGCGTGCCGCCGATATCATCGAGCAAGCCCTAACGACCCAAAAGCCCGTTTTGAGATAGTCGGCTTTTGTCACGAAAATACCCCTTCTGCACGGTAGGCAGAAGGGGTATTTTTCTACAACCTAACTCACCTTAGGGACTTTCAAAGATTAAACCGTTCCGTTCTTGCATGGTGCGTCCGGCAGGACGCTCGTCCGAAGGACACCGAGGCGGGTACTTTCAGTACCCGACAATGCGATGGAACGGTTTAATCTTTGAAAGTCCCTTATAGACAAATCAGATAAATCTCGTACATTGCGCGTCCGAAGGACGCTTGGCGGCACGCCATTTCAGACGGGGGTTTAAAACCCCCGCACTGGCGAATGTACGGAGTTTAAGCGATTTCTCTATAACATCTAACCCCTCAGTTTGCGGCGGCGAAGCCACAAGCCCGAAAGACCGCCTGCCACAAGGAACGCAACCGTTCCGGGTTCAGGCACGACGGGGGGGTTGAGTTGTCCCCCGAAGAAGTAGAAGAACGTAAAATTCGCCGTTTGGTTTGCGCCAATTGTCAACGACGGGGACAGCAAAATCAGCGAACTGTCACTGCTGTTGCCGAAGTTCAGAGCAGTGCCAACCTGATCTTGGAAAACAGCGTCACCGATGAAGTTTGTCGTTGAAAAAAGAATTGTGTCATTGGTTGTGATCAAGTCGTTGCCGACTTTCCTCTTGATCACGGCTCCATTATTGCTGGTCAGTTCGACATAGGTTGTGACGCGATCAAAGGGCGATTGCAGCAGTGTAGCCTCGCCGATGCTCGAAGCGGCAGTAAACAAGATCGAGCCGGGCTGCGCGGGGAACTGTCGGGGATTGTCGCCGAACACTCCAATCCCGACCGCATTATTATTGACCACACTGGTTAAGGCAAACGCATTGGGTTCGTTGTCCGTCGAGAAGCGTTGCGTCGTCCTCGGGTTGACGAAGGCGGTATTGGCATCCACCACACGCGCATACCGGAAATTCTCCAGCGTCTCTCCACTGTTATTGGTAAAGTCTGTACTAAACTGGACGCGATTGCCCGGCACATTGGCTCCGGTTTGGAAACTGATCGTCTGCTCGATGCCGAGCGTTCCCCTATTGTTGTTGTCGAACCGCAGGGCTGTCGTGAGGTTCGAGACGGCTGTCAGCGGACCGGTCGCCGTCGCCCCACTGACGGTGAAACCCGTCACGTTCATAGTGGGATTTGCCCGGAAGCGTGTTTCGGGTTCAAGTCCATTTTGAGCAAAGACGCTGAAGCCTTCGATAATGGATGAGGAACCGGCTCCGAGATATTCGCTTTTGGCTTTCACGGAATCGCCGATAGAGCCGTTGCCCGTTGGGTTGAGGCTAAACAGGGCGGCATAGGAGGGTGGGCGATTGGTCGGCAAAATTCGACCATCATTGCCAATATTGCCGGGGTTGGGTCGCCCGGTTATCGGGTCGACAATGGAAGAAGATTTGCCCCCGCTGTTGAGGGAAAAAGGCGCACCCAGATCGCCGCGAGCATTGAGATAAAGCGCGAGGCGATCCCCGTTGAGCAGACCGTATCTGCTGAAACCTGCGCGGCTGTCGAAAATTGCGGATTGGGCATAAACTGCATTGCTGAGTGCGTTTCCTGTCAACAACAAAGCCGCCAATCCCAATCTGCGGTTAAGAGCCGATTTCTGACTCATTCTATTCTCTCCCTTCGAGCGCAATACTGTGTGCGTATTGTGCCGAAAATAATTTGACATCAGCCAGCGTGGACTGTTCTGGTTCGAGAGGCTAAAAAATGGCAGAACAACAAAGCCGTAGACAATGCCTTCTCTGTAACAGAAAAAAGAGTGACAAAGTATGGGTTAAGCATACCCTGCCCCAAGTTAAATCTATGCAATTACTATGCCATCAGAGGCAAAAATATGCAAAGAAGAGAGAAAACGTAGATTTGACCCAAAGAAACTCTACAAATTGCGGGTGAAGAAAAACCAAAGAGGGTTCAGCGCGGTTCGGGCAAAGTGTTCGGCGTTCCGGTAGAGACCGATTCCAAAGGGTCATGCCATTCGATTGCCCGCAGATTGCGCCGATGCTCCTCGTTGCGATCACGTTGGTATGGGGACTCTTCAGCGGTTTTGGCTTCTGCCTCTTCTTCCAGTTCGGATGCGACAATCCGGTGGGCGAAGAGACATCCCCCTGCCGCGATCAGACCGATGGCAAAGAGCATATACCCGCGCCAAGAAGAGTGCCAGCCGATGTTGATCAGACCAATGCCGATGAAGTAGAGGGCGGCGGCTCCGAAATAGCAGCGTCTTGCCCAAACGGTTCCGGGCTGGCGCGTCTCACCGATGGCGGAGGCAATTGCGAGAACGGCAACGAAGAGCAGAGCGAGGGGGCGGGCAGTATCCAGAATGAGATAGTCGAGATCGGGCGGCATGGGAATCGAACGCGCTGACACCGCATCACGCAGTGCCATTCCCGCGACGCCGTAGCAGAGCGTAACGATCATCAGGGCGCGAAGACGCGGATGAAGGATAGCGGATAATAATACGAACAATAGGATAGGCAGCATCGCCTCACGATTGTTGAAGGCGCGAGTGAGCGGGCTTTCCAAGAGAACAGCGGCTCCGGCGATCAATGGCGGAGTCAGCATATACAGCATAGAGCGCGAGGGCATCGGTGCATTTCCTCAAAGGTTGTGGCGGCGACTGTGCCGATCCGTGTGCAATGCTTGCTGGTCTTACCTTTAGAATTATATCAAAGATACGGCATCTTGTCAAGATTCAATTTGCACAGATTGCGCCACTGGAAAGCAAAATGCCGTATGGTCGTCGTTCTAAAAAACCTGTACGTGGCACAGGTGACAAGGGTATAATAAAAGACAATCCAAGACGCACAAACGGGTGCGTCTTTTTTCTGACACACGATAAGGGAAAGTACGATGATTACGGTTGAGGGCGTTAGCAAGGTTTATGGTTCACGGACACTGTTCGATGATGTTTCGGTCAAATTTACGCCGGGAAACCGCTATGGCATTACGGGACCCAATGGCGCAGGGAAATCCACGTTTCTCAAAATTCTAACGGGTGAGATCGAAGCCTCCAATAATGGCGTTATTATTCGCCCACGCAAGATGGGCGTACTCAAGCAGAATCAGTTCGAGTTCGACAACAACCGCATCATCGACACGGTGATGATGGGCAACAAAATTTTATGGGAAGCCCTCTCGGAACGCAATGCGCTTTGCGAAAAAACCGACTTTACAGACGCCGAAATGGAGCGTTTGGGCAATCTGGAATCGGTTGTCGCCGACGAAAACGGTTATATGGCTGAACTTGAGGCGGCGGAGATTCTGCGCGGCATCGGCTTGTTCGATGAACGCCATTACGATCTTATGAGTACCTTGCCGACGGATATGAAATTCCGCATTTTGCTCGCTCAGGCACTGTTCGGCGAACCGGATGCGGCTCTTCTCGACGAACCGACCAACTACATGGATTTGGAGTCGATCCACTGGCTTGAAGAGTTTCTAAGAGAATACAAAGGCACGCTGATCGTGATCTCGCATGACCGCCACTTTCTCAATTCGGTCTGTACCCATATTGCCGACATAGACTACGAGACGATTATTCAGTATCCGGGCAATTATGACGATATGCTGGAAAGTAAAATGTCGGCGCGGGATCGAGTCGAATCGGTCAACCGCGACAAGCAGAAAAAAGTCACGCAGCTGCAAGAGTTCGTCAATAAATTCGCGGCTGGAAAACGCGCCTCTCAGGTACAATCACGCCGCAAAGAAATGGCGCGTCTTGCCCCGACTGAACTTAAAAAAACCAATATCCAACGTCCGTTTATCCGCTTCGATCAAAACAAGTCGTCGAGCCGCGAAACCGTTGTAGTCGAGGGCTTGACGAAGGCGTTCGGCGACAATATCTTGTTCAAGGATTTGAACCTTGAGGCGATGCGCGGGGATAGAATTGCCATTATCGGAGCCAACGGCGCGGGCAAAACCACACTGTTGCGAACTTTGATGGGCGAACTTGAACCGGATTCTGGAACCGTCAAATGGGGCGGAACCGTGTCTTGGGGTTATTATCCGCAAGACACTAAAGACGCCATTCCGCAGGACAAAACCATTCTCGACTGGCTGCTGCCTCTCGAACCGGAAAACGATCAGCAGATTGTACGTGGGCTTTTGGGGCGAATGCTGTTCAGCGGCGACGAAGCACTCAAGGAGACCTACAAACTGTCGGGGGGCGAAAGCAGTCGCGCCCTAATGGCGAAGTTAATGCTGGAAAAGAATCCGGTGCTGATCTTCGACGAACCGACAAACCATCTCGATCTCGAAGCGGTCAACGCACTTGGAGAAGGGCTGTCGCAGTTTGAGGGAACAATTTTTCTTGTTTCCCATGATCGCGATTTGATTTCCGATGTGGCGACCCGCGTCCTCTCTTTTACGCCGGGGGGAATCGTTGACTTCAACGGAACTTATGAGCAGTATCTGGACAAATATCCTCTCCCTGAACGCGCCAAAACGCCAAGCTGGTAGATGAGGCGATTCCGGGCGAGGGTACAAAACCTCGCCCGAAATGTCAAGTGATTTATGCTTGCTTTGCACGGCATTTCTTGAGGAGAAGACCGCTGAGAGATGGCTCCGAGCAGAGCGATGAGCGCGGAACTCGGTGTG
>Ga0163144_10022527_pt1 | contig 12480 bp, 13 predicted proteins | sample OliLak19BULKMAT1_FD_123175 | JGI IMG/M metagenome (GOLD analysis project Ga0163144, IMG submission 123175) | Freshwater microbial mat bacterial communities from Lake Vanda, McMurdo Dry Valleys, Antarctica - Oligotrophic Lake LV.19.BULKMAT1 | ecosystem: Environmental > Aquatic > Freshwater >... | reverse complement strand
TTCGGATCCCCATCCGACGGCGGCGGCGACGGATCGTCCCTGGGTCGGACACTCTTGTGGCTCGCCCACGCCTCGAGCAGCGTGCCGTCGACGGTGAAATGTTCATGCGACAGCAGACCCCGGTGGTCGGCCGCTTTCAAGACTTCCTGCATGAACGCTTCCGCGATGTTCCCGTCGATCCACCGGTCGCGGTTCTTGCTGAACACCGTCGGCACCCACACGGCGTCATCGGGATTCAGGCCCACAAACCAGCGGAAGAGCAGAGCCCATCGAATGGGCGCTGCGGACCACCGTTGCGGTCGACTGCTTCGAACAGGCCTGCGAGAAGGTGGCCACCCGCGCCCCTTCCCATGCGACGGGCAGCCCGGGCACCCGGGCGGTCTCCTCAGCGCTCGTCCAGCAGGCGGGGCTCGATGCCGACGCCCCACAGCAGCACGAGGAACGCCGCCGCCGCGAGCGCCCCGTCCAGCCGTGTGACAGTGCGCCAGGTTCGGCGGTAGCGCGCCCTCAGCGCGCGAGCCCGTTCTGCTCAGGCACACAGCATGCGTCGCGAGGCACGCGCGGGCCATTCCTCGCGCGCTCCACTGTTGGCCTACCCCTGACGGCCGGTCAGCAGGTGGCACGGCGGCTCACGGAGCGAGCGGGACCTTCTGCGAGCGACCGCTGCCTCGGTGTGGGCGGGCACGGGCGACTCGTCCAACAGGAGCTCCCGACATGCACGGGCTCTCGGACTATGCGAGAATTGCACGTGCGCTCAGTTCGTGGTGCGCTACACGCGGCTCCCGGGCCCGAAACAAACATCGCTCGCAATGGGCACGCGCAGCAGACGAGACTTCGCTACTGTGACGCTCACTGCCGACTCGTGTAACTTCCACGGAGGTTGCGCCACGCGTCGGAATCGCGGGAGTGGTGCCGAGTTCCCCATGGAGCGGGGCCGCGCTCCGAGTGTGACACCCTACAGTAGGAAACACTCAGCAGCGGGAGGAGATGGGGTGACGACGACCGGATCCGAGCACATGCGAACCACGCCACCGGCACAGGCACGTCGGTGGATTGTCTGGCTGGGGCGTGTGGGCTTCGCGGCAATGGGCAGTGTGCATCTGATGGTTGGGATTCTGGCCGCGATGTCGGTGCTCAACCTGGCGTCGGCACGCGGATCCACCGGCGCGCTTGGTCAGATCGTGCAACTGCCGTTCGGCCAGGGCCTGCTCATCGCCGTGGCCATCGGCCTCGTCTGTTACGCCCTCTGGCGTCTGGTGCAGGCTTTCCTGGACACCAGCGGAGAGGGCACGACGGTCCGCGGAGTGGCCACGCGCGTCGGCTATGCCGCGATCGGCTTGACCTATCTGGCACTGGCACGTTCAGCCGTGGCGCTGGTGACCGGTTCAGGGAAGGCACTCGGCGTTTCCGAAACCTCCTCGACGGTGTGGCTGCTCGCGCAGCCCTTCGGACAATGGCTCGTCGGCCTGGCTGCGGTGGCCGTCGCGACGATAGGCCTGGCCCACTTCTTCATGGCGCGGACGGCGCGCGTTCGAGAACATCTGATGCTGGCCGAGATGAGCGAGACGGAAAAGCACTGGGGTACCTGGCTCGGCATCGTCGGCTTCGCCGCGCGCGGGGTGGTGTTCTGCATCATCGGCTTCTTCCTCGCGTATGCCGCCTGGCAGTCCAACGCCGGCGAGGTCCGTGACTTCGGCAGCGCCGTGGCCACCCTGGAGCAACAACCCTACGGGATGTGGCTCCTGGGCGTAGTCGCGGTCGGGCTGCTGTGCTTCGGCCTGTTCATGCTCGTCGAGGCGAAGTACCGCCGGATGATCGAGGATCGCTGAACATATCCGACCAAGGCACCGGCCCGGGATCACGCCAGAGCGATCCGTGTTTCGTCCACCGGGTCCTGGTCACGGTGGGCACGGTGCAGCGGTGTGCACTGATCGTCGCGGGGCGGCGGCAAACCCGGTTGTTCGGAGCAGCTCGCCCCGGTTTCTGCGGGTTTGGGGCTCCGGCATCACGCGCGCGCCGATGGCGCTGATCAGCATCACCCACACCAGCCACGCGCCAAGGGTAGCCGCCATGCCGATCGCGAAACCCGACGCTGTCGTGAGTGCGGTGAAGCCCATGGCGGCAAAGCTGCCAGCCGTAGGTCCGATCCGTATGCGACTCCCACCGGGATCTTGAACCGCACTTTCGCATCCATATAGCTCCAGTTCATGACGTCCTGAGACGTGAGTGTGGAGTTGGGAACGATGATGGCGATGTTGTCGTTCGTGACCACCGTCGTTGCGCGCGCCTTGATCGCCACCACGGCCCCTTCCACTCCCGCGACCTCAATCCTGTCGCCGAGCTTGATCGGGCGCTCGAACAGAAGGATGAGGCCGGAGATGAAGTTGCCCACCACATTCTGCAACCCGAAGCCAACGCCGAGCCCGACCGCGCCGGCCAGTACGTTCAGCGTCGTGAGATCGATGCCGACGGTCTGCACGATGATGAGCAACCCGACCAGCAGCGCCGCGTAGCGCGTGATCGCGCCGATCGCGCCACGGACGCCCAGGTCCATCCGCGTCCGCGCCAGCAACGAGCCCTCCACCCATCGGCGCAGCCAGCCGGTCACCAGGAACAGAAGGGCGACCAGAATGATGAGGTTCAGCACCCGCCAGAGCGTCAACTGCGGACTCCCGAGCAGCGGCACGTCCAGCGCGTTGCGCGCGCGATCGAACCAGGACATCACGTTATCCATGACAGAGTCTCCGCCAGCAGCGCGTCCAATGTGCCCGTCACCGCTTCAGAACGGCCAGAAGACCGGTATGAGCAGAGTGGCAAGAATCCAGAACATCAGGTTCAGCGGCGCGCCCACACGCATGAAATCGGCGAACTTGTAGTTGCCCGGGCCGAAGATCAACGTGTTGGTCTGATAGCCGACTGGCGTCATGAAGCTGGATGACGCCGCGAAAGCGACCGCCATGAGCAGCGGCCGCGGACTGATCGCCATCGCCTCCGCGGTAGCGATCGCCACCGGCGCCAGCAGTACCGCGGTCGCGTTGTTCGACATCGCCTCGGTGAGCCACGACGTGAGGAGATAGAACGCCGCCAACACCGCGAACGGGCCGAGCACGCCGATCCAGTTGACCAGAAACCCCGACAGCAGGTCGGCCGCGCCCGTCTTTTCAAGCGCGACACCGAGCGTGAGCACCCCTGCCAGCAGGAAGATCACCTTCCATTCGACGGCGGTATGCCTCCTCCAGCGTGATGCACCCGGGCGCCTGCTTCCGGAGCAGCCGCAGCCCCGCTCGCTCCACCTGGTTCAGTACCGAGCCCGGGGCCGCACCCCCGCGTCATCGGGCTCGCCGCGTTCCTCCCCGGGCTATTTGGCAGCGCTGCGTCCAGCGAAAATACACAGTTGAGTGGGCTCGGGATAGTTGGTATGAAACGGCGGCTGGTCCTCCACGGTATCGTGGAGACACGCATCGCCCCACGACTATCCGTGCGCTCATCGTTCTCTCAAGGTGCGCTCACCGTCTGCCGACGGGGCGCCAGCCACCATGGAGCGCATAGGCCTGGCCCTGTACAAACGCGAGCGTCAGCTGGCGATCAAAGCCGACGACGGGGAACGCCAACGGGTCGACCTTCTCGGTGCCCGCCATGGGCCCCTCCGACTCGTCGGAGCGATACGTCACGGCGTTCGCCGTCCGGTCGTAGGTCAGCCCCTCGAGCGCGATTCTGATTCCGGGCGCCGTCCCGCGCGAGCCGGGTCGCGAACGCGCGATCGTCTGCGGGAACCCACACGGCGGTGTGCCCGTGGTACCGTTCGGCGTTCGCGCCTCGCCGAGGCGTTCGCGTGGCTTCATCCCGGGAAACGAAGGCGAGACGCTCGATCCTGGCTACGCAACCATCAGCAAAACGGTGGCGGCCGTGAATCTGAGGGAAAGCGGCCGAGGCACGTGCGAATGTCGCGCGCTACCCGATCGAGCGCCGTATTGAGTGCTCCGACCAGCGATTCGTAGTTGCCCACCGTGAACTGGCCGTCGCGGTAGTCAGTGGTACCGCGTACGAGCAACGTGCCGTCGAGCGGACGAATGATGTCCCAGGTGGTCAGCACATGCACCGCGCCCGTGGTGGCCGCTGAATCGGCGACGCCTTCAAACCGCGACACGTGAAGCTGCAGGAGAAAATTGTGCTGTGAGCGCGCGGCCCATGGCGCGACGTAGACCGCCTTGACCGGGGGAACGTTGGCAAGATGCGCCGCAAGCGTATGATTGATGCCTTCGCCCAGATCCTCGCCCCAGCGGTGGAACTGTGATGTCTCAATCTGATGTGTGCCCCGTCGTACCACGATCGCTGGCGTCGCGAGATACGGCGCGAGATCCATGCGGCGAATGCCGATGGTGAGGCCCGAGGTGTCGCCGACGGCCGCCGCAGCGATGGGTGTGCGCGCCCCACTCAGCACGTACTGCTGAAGTGGCGGCGAGATACGCGACAGCGTGAAGCAGCCCGCGAGCGCGAGCAACACCAGCGGGGCCAGTAGCTTTGCAGTTCGCATCATGAGGAGTGGCAGAGAGTAGTGCGCATCACTTTGGGGGCGGCTTCTTACCGCGCAAGATCATGTCGGGATTCTGCTCCAGCGAGTTGATCAGCAGTCGCAAGGCGTCCGCCGCCTCACGCAAGCTCGTGAGCGCGCCCTGCAGCGCGTAGCCCGACCCGGCGTCGGCGGAGAGCAGCCCGTGCGTTTCGTCCAGCGTCTTGCGCAACGACTGCAGCGTGGCAATGGCTTCGGTCGATGCACCGGTGATCTGTGTCTGCATGGGGTCGATGGCTGCTTCGGCGCGCGTCGCCAGGCGTCCCACATCCGACATGGTCTGATTGATCTGCTCCGTCAGCCCGGGAACTTCCTTGAGCGCAGCCTTGATCTCGGGTGACGCCACCAGCGCTTCTACCGCGCGCGCCGACTGCACGACGGCCCGGTTGATCTCGGGCATGTTCACTTCGGCGAGCATGTCGTTGACACGATTCAGAATCTTCATCACGTCAGAGAGCAAGCTGCCCGCGCCGCCACCGATGGCCGCCATAAGCGACGGCGTGGTGGGAACCTCCGGCCAGTCGTCGGACGCGTTGGCCAGCCGCGGCGGAGTGGAGTCGGTGCGGTACGCAAGCTCGATGTACAGCAGTCCGGTGACGATGCTCTCCATCTGGAGCTGCGCGCGCAGTCCGTTCTCGATTTGCTGACGCAAGACGACCGTGTCGCCGAGGTTCACGTACGTACCACGATGTGTCGTGAGGCGCGACAGGTCGATGTCGAATTTGACAGGCACCTGGAACGTCTTCTCCTTCTGGTCGATCTCGATCATGAGGTCGGTCACGGTACCGACGGGCACGCCCTGGAACTTGACGGGCGCACCTGTCGCGAGCCCGTTGACCGACTCCGGAAAGAATGCAATGAACGTGGTCCGTCGCTCGAACCACGCGTTCGATGCCAGCGCCGCCACGGCCAGCACGGCCAGCACCAGCGCACCAATCAGGAAGAGTCCGATGGTGGTGGGATTTGCACGCCTGCTCATGAGAGGCCTTCGCTGCTGCGGGTAAGGAACCGATGCACTTCGTCGCTCGGCGGATTGTCGCGCAACTCGGCGGGACTCCCCAATGCTGTCATGGTCTTTTCGGTGATATCCAGGAACAGTGCGCGGTCGGCAATGCGGAAAATGCTCGCGAGATCGTGCGTGACCACGACGATGGTCGTACCAAAGCTGGCCTGCAGTTCAACAATCAGGTCGTCCAGCCGGCTGGCGCTGATGGGATCAAGTCCGGACGACGGCTCATCAAAGAAGAGCACCTCAGGGTCGAGCGCGATGGCGCGTGCGAGCGCCGCACGCTTGCGCATGCCGCCGCTGATCGCGGACGGATAAAACGCCTCGAAGCCTTTCAGTCCCACGAGCGACAACTTGAGTGACACCACCTCGGCAATGGACCTCTCGTCCATCGACGTGAACTCTTCGAGCGGAAGCGCGACGTTTTCCGCCAAGGTCAGTCCGCTCCACAGCGCACCATTCTGATAGAGCACGCCCATTCGGCGCAGCACCCCTTTGCGTTGTGCGTCGTCATCAATGTTGAACTCTTCACCATCGAACAGAATCGATCCTTTCGCAGGCTTCTTGAGGCCGATGAGATGCTTGAGCAGAGTGCTCTTCCCGCTACCGCTGCCGCCCATGATCACGAAGACTTCGCCACGCTGGATCGTGAAGTTGAGGTCCTGCATGATCACGAGCTGCCCGTACATCATGGTAAGATTGCGTACTTCAATGACGTTCGTGTCGGGAGTCGTCATATCTTGAGCAGTGCGGCCAGCCAATCAATGACGGCGTTGGCGAGAATGATCAGCGTAATGCCAAGGACGACGGCACTCGTAGCCGCGCGTCCCACCGCACCGGCATCGCTGCCCGTCTGCAAACCCTTCAGGCACCCGGCAAACCCGATGATCATACCGAAAATCACTCCCTTGAACACGCCGAGCACCGCATCGGTCAGTGTCACGGCGGTCAGCAACCCACCAACGAACTGTGCTAGCGACATATCCAGCAGTGACACCGCGACCGCCATGCCGCCTATGATGCCAACGAAGTCAGCATAGAGCGTCAACAGCGGCATCATGAAAAAGATGCCGAGCATGCGTGGCACGACCAGATGTTCGACCGGAGAGATGCCGAGCGTGACGAACGCGTCGATCTCTTCGGTGATTTTCATACTGCCGAGCTCCGCCGCGAAGCCTGCTCCGGTGCGGCCGGCCATGATGATGCCCGTCATCAGCGCGCCCATCTCGCGCAGCATGCCGAAGCCGACGAGATAGGATGAGTAGTAGCCCGCACCGAACCGCTCGAGCACCACAACACCGAGAAAGGCGATGATGACGCCCACGAGCAGGGCAATAAGCGTGACAATGGGGAGCGCGCCCGAACTGTTCGATTGCACGACCACCCAGAACTCACGCCATCGCATATGCACGCGACCGCCCGGCAACTGCGCGATCGCCAGCGCGACCTCTCCAGTAAACGTGAGCGACGACTGCAGTCGGGACCAGGTACCGAGGGCGGCTTTCCCAAGTCGTTCAGCAATCGGCGAGGACTGAGACGCGGTGTCGTCGTTGGCGGTACTGCGCTGGGGCACCGCCTCGGAGAGTGCCAGCAAGCGGCGGAGCTGCTCCGGCAACGTCGATCGGTCAGTCTCGAGTTGCTGCGCCTCGGCGTACTCCTGACACTGGGATAGAAAAATCAGCAAGCTGCTGTCCCACGTGCCCAGGGACGACGCGTCAAACGTCAACGCTCGCGTCGTGCCGGGTGTCGACCGGTTGCGCGCGACGAGCGCTTCGAAGCGTGGCGTATCGTGTTCAAGCGCCCAGTCGCCGGCGAGTACGATGACGAGCGAGCCATCCTCGTACCGCAGTTCGGCGAGTGGTGAGGTCATCGGGTGATCATGCGCAGCAGGTGAAGTGCCCATCGTGTGGTGGGGGATATGAGGTAGTCTCGGTTTTCTGGGTCTTCGGGATTTCGTGTGGGTGATTGGTGGAGGATTTAGGTGCGCGGAAGCGGTGGCAGCGTGCAGGTCAGGATCTTGTGATGGAGGGAGTCTTCGTCGCGGAGTCCGTAGCACCGCCGTTGGATCACGCGAATCGTGTTGTTGAGCCCTTCGACGAAGCCGAGCGCGACCTTGTTCTCCGGCTGAAAGTAGGCCGTGATGCCTTCCCAGTGACGCTCGATGAGCGCCGCGAAGGCCTCGAGCGGTTGCAATCGTTGCCACCGCAGCGAGGCGCGCCACTGCGCGAAGAACTTTCGCGCCCACGGCTCGCGTCGATAGTCCCAGCGCTGCGCGAACTGCTCCTTGAGCACAGAGGCCGTGTTGAGGCGCTTGTTGGCGGCCAGGCGCGTCGTGAGCGCCCGGCGCTTCTCCGGCGAGAGTTTCTCCCGGTGCGAGAGGAGCACATACTGCTGGCCCTTGATGTACGTCCGGTCGGCGCGGTTCGTGAGGCGTTTGCACTCGGCTTTCCTCACCTGATCCATCGCCGCGTTCAGATGGCGGAGGACATGGAACTTGTCGTAGAGGACTGCGGCGAGCGGAGCGCGCTGCTCCATGACGTTGCGGAAGGGCTTCCACATGTCCATCACGGCCAGACGGATCTGCTGGCTGTGCCGCGTGCCGAGGAAATCATAGAACATCGCCATGCGCTCCTCCGAGCGATCGACGCCACCAAACCAGATGGGCTGTGCCCGTTCCAAGTGGCGGACGATAATCCGGTAGTCGTGCCCATTGCCAGCCAGGCGAGACGCTCCCCGTTCGCGCCGCCGGAGCGCCGACAGTCGACGCGCCGCACGTCGAACTCGAGCGAGATGCGGAGGTCGCCGCACGGCAGATCCCGGGCGCGGCGCGTGCGTCGGTCGTACCACGTGCGCGCCGCGCGACCACACGTCCCGCAGACCGTGTGTGGGGACGCCGAGTGAGCCTGATGACCCGCGACTGCGGATCGCCGACGTCGCCCCGGATCGTGCGGCTCGGGGTGCAGCCAGGGAAGCGATATCCGTGTTCGAAGTGATTGTTGAGAGAATTTGACCCGCACAGCAGTCAAACAGCGGTGTTGATGTTTGACGTTCACAGGGAGGCATAGAGGAGCTTGAGGCGGTTCATGGCGCGGCGATTCCCTCCGTCCTCGACAATGCTTCTTGAGGAATATCGACCGCATGCTCCTTCAGCGAATCGGCTTCGATGAAGATGCGTTGAATCCGCGGACAATCCTTTTCAATGACCGCCTTCAAACGATCCACCGCTGCGACCAGTTCGGCCGCCGGCAACTTCGATTTGAAGTGCACGCCCATCGCCAGGAGAACGTGGTCCGGCCCGAAGTGCATCGTGAGTGGTCGCTGCACTCTCTCCACCGCCGGATCGGCTTCCGCCAGTTCGTGAACGCGCCGCACAATTTCCACGTCGGCACTCTCGCCGAGCAGCAAACCCTTGCATTCGTAAGCCAGAAAAACGGCTACGGCCGCCAGAATGCCTCCGATCACAATCGAAGCCGTGCCGTCCCACATTGGATTGTTCAGGTGGGGTCCGTCATTGCGCTCGGATGTCGGAGATGACTGATCCCTTCGTATAACGGACATGCCGCCGCCGATACCGAAGAGCAGCATGGCCACAATCAGGCTCCAGAAATATAGCTCTTTGCCGTGGCCGAAGGAATGCATCTCATCCGCAGGCTTTTTGCTCCGGTGAATTCCCAGCAGCAACAGCAACTGACTGCCCGTGTCCACCACCGAGTGAATTCCTTCCGACAGCATCGCCGAGCTGCCGGTGAAGAATGCCGCCACAAATTTGATGACGGCGATGAGCGCGTTGGCGCCGACGGCGAAGTAAACCGCAATGGGATGTTTGGATGTGGCAGATGGCATACGCGCTGATCTTCCTGTTGCCTGTTTGAATCGTGTTTCAGCCTTTTGCCTTTCCCGCCGCTTCTTCGTCAGAACGCCCGGCGGTGAGTGCTGCAAGAACGTTCTTGGCTTTTTGTTTCTGGCGCAGTTTTCGCGGATGGTTTTTTCCTGCGGCCAACGCGGGACCGGCGTCGAGCGCTTCACGCACCCGCCCCAGCCGCGTTTCGATCCACCACGCTCCACGCGCGCACCATCTGCCGACGGGGCGCACACCGGGAGGCCAGCCACCATGGACAGCATAGGCCGGGACCTGCACAAACGCGAGCGTCAGCTAGCGATCAACGCGGACGACGGGACGATCACGGACCGCCGGATCGGCACGAGCCGGGAGCGGTGTACCGCGGTCTTCGGCCACCGGCCGCGGGTGCGCATTCTTCTCGGGGCGAGCACGGAGCGCGAGTGGGGTTCGCGCCATCTGTCTTGAGGCTGGAGTCCGAACTACGCGATACCCGCCAGTTGCGGCACGAGGTCATCACGCGGCCGGAGACGACACTGGGGAAGGACCGCGATCGCGACGGCAGAATCGGGAAAGGGGAATCCCGAGGCTCTCGCCTCGGGCTCGGCCAAGGGGTGGGTGATGTCGCGGATTGTCTGCGGGCGCAATGACGCTGTAGGGGCCGGGCCTGCCCGGCCCGTGGACGCCGAAGCGCACGCGGTGGGGTGGGATTCTCGCGGCTGAAGCCGCGGCTCGGCCAGGTGAGTCGCTGAAGCGACCGGTTGGCCCCACATCGGCGTCATCCCGTGCCAAAGGGGCGCCCCGTGAGGCGCCCGCTTCGAAGGCGAGGGATCTGGCCAACGCATGATACGCACCGGCGTTCGCGAGTGGGGCGAGTTCTCCCGATGAGAACATCCCTGGTCCCTCGCACTGCGGAGACCCGTCATCCTCCCCGAGAGCTAGTCCCCGGTCACTCCAGCGGTTGATTGTGCGGCCAGCCGCGTTCCGTACGTTCTCATGGTGGCAGTGTGCTTTTCCCGCTGGCAGTGCGCCATCCGGGAATCAGAGCGGGATCCGAGTGCTGCCCAACGCAGGAAGGAGATCACCGTGAGTACCTCAACGATCCTCGTCATAGTTGTGCTCGTGCTGCTGTTCGGCGGTGGCTGGGGCTGGTCCCGTCGGGGCCGGTAACACGAGTCGCTATCCGTTCCTGGCAACGGTGTCGCGTTCGTCAGTGCGGAGCATGACTGGACGCTGATGCCGCAGTGCTCACGGGCTCGCGCGTCGTTCGATGACCGTACGGCGTGTAAGCCTGCGCTGTTGCGTGCCTTCGACGGCGCGCATTGTGATTCGCTGTTGTCGACGATGCGAGCGCGTGGAACGGCGTATGTGCCGACACACATCGCGTCGACCGGGCAAGATGCCTTCTTTGCGTCAGGGCCACCGGCGTCTGAGAACACGCCTCGCTTCATTCCGGCACCACAGCGGCTGGCGTGGCAGATCGTCCGCGCAGCCGGCAAAGTGTCCGAGCCTGAGGCGCGTGACTTACAGGCGTACCACGCGGCAGCGCTGCAGCTCACGAAGCGCGCACACGACGCCGGTGTGGTGGTCCTGGTTGGCCGCGACGCGATCGATCCGGAGGTGGTGCATGGCGTCGGGTTTCACGAGGAGCTCGAGTATCTCGTCCGCGCCGGACTCACTCCCGCACAGGCGCTGGCCGCCGCGACTACGGTGCCTGCGCGACTCATGCGTGTCGACAGCGTGGTAGGACACATCGCGGCAGGCCAGCGCGCCGACCTGGTGTTGCTCGACGCCAACCCGCTGATCGACATTCGGAGCAGCCGGCGGATTCACACGGTGGTGTTCGATGGCCGTGTCTTCGGCCCGGCGGAACGCACCGCCCTGTTGGCCTTTGTCGAAGCACAGACCCATCGTATCACGATCGATAGCCGGTTCCTGCGCGGGCTCTGGTACGGCGGATGACCGCGGGTGCGCACCTCGGCGAGCCGACATCACCACCCGCTTTCTTCGATTGGAAACGTCAGCGTGCACGAACGCGTGTCGATGGTCCACACCACCGCACCGGTTTGCGGTACGCGCTCAAAGGTCGGTGCGTCTTCGTTCGCGAGGGATAATCGGATCCGCCAACCGACGGGCAGCATGAATGCCACGGGGCGAATGCGCACGGACACCTCCGGCTCCGCGCTGCGTACGATGGTCTGCATTCCCTCCGCGAGCAGGCGCACGTGGCCCGCCGGATCCACCGACTCGACGTACACATGCAGCGTTGCCGCAGACTGATCGGCAGCCAATCGACAGGTAAACACACCAGCTCCAAATACTGAGAGTGCGTCTGTGAGTACTGGCAACTGAAACGAGTGAATGCCGCGTGCCTCGGCGCGTTCACTGATATCGACCGGTCGTGCGAGTCCTGCTGTCCAGCGATTGTTCTTGCCGGTCGTCGCGCCTTCTGCCGTACTCCATCGCTGCAACATGTCCGCGCCAGCCATCGCGCCTGCCGGCATGACAGACCACGTGCGCATGGTGGTGCGCGGCCAGCGTGATGCCGCACGCCATCGCTCGGCCCCAGCGACGTACCATTGCACCCTGCGCGCGCTATCGGATGGCGGCGCGTCTGTGCGCAGATATCGGTTGAAGAACGCGACCACAGCGTCCAGAGCGACGGTGCCCGGCTCTGCGGTAGCATGCTCGAGCGGGCTGGCGTGCTGGTTGCCCTCATGGTTCCATGGCCCGATGCGCGCTTCTGCGATCGGCATCATCTCCTGCGCACGAAACACGGCGTCGGCCGTTGCGCCGTCCCACCAGCTTCCCCAAAGGCCGACTGCTGTACCAGTGTTCGCCAGCGCCGCCACGTGTCCCGCTGGTCCGAGCGTCGCGGGCGCATCGGGATTTCCTTTGGATTTGAGAATGCGTAGAGGCAACCTGAATCAGAGGCTTGCTACTCGGGATAGGAATTTCGATCGGGGTCGGTCGAGTATACGCCGGGGTCCCCCGCCGCGCGAGGACCGGCGGGCGGGCGGCGGCGCGGCCTCCGCAACGCCGCCGCGCCTCGCGGGCCGTCCGGTA
>Ga0163144_10022526_pt1 | contig 12480 bp, 9 predicted proteins | sample OliLak19BULKMAT1_FD_123175 | JGI IMG/M metagenome (GOLD analysis project Ga0163144, IMG submission 123175) | Freshwater microbial mat bacterial communities from Lake Vanda, McMurdo Dry Valleys, Antarctica - Oligotrophic Lake LV.19.BULKMAT1 | ecosystem: Environmental > Aquatic > Freshwater > Lake... | reverse complement strand
TGAGATCGACGTCGCAAAATCCGCGCAGTCCGAGAGAGTTTGCAACGTTTGTAGTACGAATGCTGCAAGGCAAGCCCCGTGTGCGAGCGTTGGTGACCGTGTGACCATGTTTCTGCCATCCATATTTTTGCCATCAACTTGCCTGCCCGATGATCAGTTGGTGACAGAAAAATGGATGGCATAAATATTACGCCGATTGTCGCTTGCTCAAGGTCTGAAGAAATTTGTTTAGACGTCGGTCGTTAGGGAAGTTGAATGAATGAGCTATCTTGCGTTGAATGAACCGGCCTCTGCCGCCCATATTTTTTGTCGTCTATTTTTTTGTCATTCCAATGCTTGCCCGTCTTCTCTTTTACCCTTTGCAATTTGCCTTTTGACTTCCCTTACCCCGGCTTGCCGATCGTCGGCACCGGTTCGCTCTCGGCCTTGATGGAGATATCGCCGGTGGCGCGAAGCTCCACGCGATACTGCTTGCCGGGCGCCAGCTTGATATTGGCGGCCTCGCCGTGAATGGCGCGGATGCCGAGCTCCTTGGCTTTCTCCGGATCGTTGGCAATGTTCCAAAAGTCGTCCCAGATCTTGCGCTCGAATTCGCTTGGCGGCGCGCCGCGACCATAGGCTTTGGGAAGCGTGCCTGGTGAGTCGAGCAAGTAACCATCGGCCGGCTTTTGCTGCTCGCCGAAGATGCGGCGGAAGAGACAAATCGAAGTCGATCGCGCGAGGTCGGCCGTCTCGATGTATTTGTCTTCAAACTTCACCACCCAGTAGTCGACGAAGACCATGTCACCCTTTAGCCGGAATTCGCGCGGCTCATCCATTGGCTTGCCTTTGTCGTCGACCTCCACATACTGAATCTTCGTGTATTGCTCCATTGTCGCCGGGTCGATCTTCTGCTCGAGCACCGTCAGCCGGGCGAGGCGATGATCCACCTTCAGCAGCCGCAGCGCGGTATCGAGCCGCTTGATATTGACGGCCTGCTTGGCGATCTCGGTGTCTTTCACTTTGATCGTCGTTTCCTGAACGGCGATCTGCGTGTCTTTGGCGGCGATCGCGATGTCGCGCTCCTTGAGGAGCTTCACCTTTTCATCGAGCTCCTTTTGCCGATCGGCCAGCTCCTGCTTGGCGATGTCGCCAGAATGGTAGCTGGTGTAGCCGTAGTAGCCGGCATACCCGAGACCGCCGAGGACCGCGGTTGCCAGCAAGGTCCGCAGAAGGCCATCAACGGCGGAAATCGCGGGCACAATTCCCCCTTGGTTGTCATTCGACGCCATTCGCATCACTCCAGAGTCGATAGTGGCCGCCTCAAAGATGTGCAGCACGAGCCTCGCAGATTATTCTACGTTATCCCGGCCCCGCCGACTGCCGCCGAACCGCCGGAAAAATCGCGAATTCGCAGCAGCTTTCATATCTTTCCCAAGCAAAACTCGTCAAAATGACCTTTCTCGCGGGTTTTCGTTCCATATTCACAACGGTAACCAATTCCGTGTGAAGTCCGCGAAACCAGACCTTGCTCGCCGTGGGTATATAGGGCGGAGCCAACCGCCGGCCGGGCAACGCGGCAGGGTTATTCAGGACCGACAGGGGAACTTGCATGAAATCGATCACGATTCGCGGCGCAATGGCGAGCTTCGCCATCCTTCTTTTCCTGGCGACATTCTCCTGGCTGGCTGCCAAAGAGCCCGCCCCAAAACAGCCAGCATTGAAATCGGCCGCCGAGCTGCTGCCGGAAACGACGGCCGTTTTCGTCGAGATCCCCAAGCCGGCGGAATGGGTCGCACTCCTCGTCGATCATCCCCTTCGCGGCAAGCTGGAAGCGACTCCCGACTACCAGAAGGCCCTGCAAGGCCCGCAATACAAATACTTTCGCATGGCGCTGGAGATGGCCGAGGAAACGCTTGGCACCAAGTGGCGTCCCGGAATTGAATCGCTGCTCGATGGGGGAATTTATGTCGGGTTCGACCTGACGACGAAAAAAGCGGTCGTGATGGTTCGCTCCAAGGATGTGCAGCTGAGAGATCGACTCCGCGATGTGATCTTCAAGCTCGCCCGCACCGCGAATCCCAATGCGATCGACGAACGCAAATATCGCGACCTGCAAGGTTATCGGCTCGACAAGCTGATCATGGCTGAAGTCGGCCCCTGGCTCGTCTTCAGCGACAACAAAGACTTGGTCACGCAAGTGGCTGACAACTACCTGGATGGCGACCGCAAAACGCTCGCCAGCAAAGAGAGTTTCCAAAAGGCCAAGCGCGGGCAGATGGCCAAATCGGCCTGGGCCTGGGTCGATCTGGATGCGGCCCGCTCGGAAGGAGTGGGGCGCAAGCTGGTGGATGAGAAGAGCGATAATCCGCTCGGCGAATTGCTCGTTGGCGGCGCGGTGCCGGCGCTGGGGAAGGCGTCGTATGCGACGGCCGGCCTCACGCTCGAATCGCGGGCTGTGCGAATTGAATTGACCATCCCCTTCGATGCCAGTTGGGTGACTGGTCCGCGGAAATTCTTCTTCCGCCCGGCGAGCGAGCCGGCTGTTGCTTTGCTGACACCCGAACGCACGATTTTCTCGCTGGCCACTTATCGCGATCTGGCCGGCTGGTGGCTGGCGAAGGAAGATCTCTTCAAGGAAAATGTCGTCGCCGAAATGGCCAAGGCCGAGACGGGCATCTCCACTCTCTTCGGCGGGCGCGACTTCGGGCAGGATGTGCTCGGGTCGCTCAAGCCGCAGTGGCAATTCGTGGTCGCTCGGCAGGACTTCAATGCGCCGAAGCGGCTCACCCCGGCGATCAAGCTGCCGGCCTTTGCGTTTGTTTCGCGGTTGAAAGATCCGGCCAAATCGCAGCGGCAGATGAAGATCACCTTTCAGAGCGTCGTCGGGTTTCTGAACGTGGTTGGCGGCATGAATGGCGCGCCGCAGCTCGAGATGGAGAGTAACTCGGTGGGCAAGGCGAAGCTCGTCACCACCAGCTATGGCGCGGAAGATGCGGCCCGGGTGAAGAACGACATCTTCTATAATTTCTCGCCGTCGATTGTGCTGGTGGACGACTGGTTCATTGTGAGCAGTACCTCGCCGCTGGCGGAAGAACTGGCTACTCAGATCGATTCCGGCAAGACCACCGCGGCCGCTGGCGCCGACTTCGAAACGAAGCTCAATATCGGTGCGCTCGGCGATATCCTCTTCGACAACAAGTCGCAGCTCATCGCGCAGAACATGCTCGAGAAGGGACACGATCGCACCGCCGCCGATCGCGAGATCAGCCTGCTCCTTAAGATCATCGAATCGCTGCGCGACATGCGCATCAGCTTCGGCGCGGAAGCCGACCGGCTGAAGCTAGAAGCGGAGCTGAGATTGAATGGAGCGGAGTGACGAAATGATGTCAGATTTGAGCGGTTTGGGCGCTAGCCCCCGGCGAATTGCCTGGGGTACTCCGCCGTGATTCGCGCTCGCTTTCAAAGCCGCTTTCGGTAAGCAGATCTACAGGCGGTTCAACCGGCGGCTAGCGCCGTGCCGCTTATGTTGGTTCCAGCCACCCTTGAAACTCATCGATTTTCCAAGGAGTCTTCCCATGGCGCAATCGTGGTCTGAGATCGATCCGGCTTGAGCTTGGAGCCCGTATGAGCCCAGTGCCACCGAGCCTTGGAATCGGGCGCGCGCCGCTCATCTTTATCGTCGCGCCTCCTTCGGCGCGAGCGCGGCGGAGCTGACCGAGGTGGTCGCCAAGTCGCCGCAGCAAGCAGTGGCGGCGCTTGTTGCCGGACCCGCATCGACGGCCGATTTCGATCGCGAAATGGAGCTCCTCTCGCGCACCCTCGCCGCCGGTGGCGATCCCCATCAGCTCTCCGCCTGGTGGCTCTGGCGGATGCGATATACTCCCGATCCGTTGCTGGAGAAGCTGACACTCTTCTGGCACGGGCATTTCGCCACCAGCGCCGCCAAGGTGACGAAGGCTGCCTTGATGCTCGTTCAGCATGATCTCCTCCGCCGCGAAGCCCGCGGAAACTTCGGCCGCATGACGCACGGCATCTCGCGCGATCCGGCGATGCTTCTCTATCTCGATTCCGCCACCAATCGCAAGCTCCATCCGAATGAGAATTTCGCCCGCGAGGTGATGGAGCTCTTTTGCCTCGGGCTCGGCAACTACACCGAGCGCGACATCCAGCAGCTCGCCCGTTGCTTCACCGGAATGGAAGTTCGCGACAGCGATTTCAAGTTCAACACCTATCAACACGACAACGGCGAGAAGAATGTGCTTGGCCGCCGCGGCAATTTCAGCGGCGAAGAGGGAGTGAAGGTGGTGCTCGATCAAGAGGCCACCGCGCGGTTCATCGTCGGCAAGTGGTTTCGCTTCTTCCTGGCCGATGAGCCGGCAGCGCCGCCGTCGCTCCTCAAGCCGCTCGTGGATCAATTCCGCGAGGGGGGGCTGGAGATTCGCCCCGTCATCCAGCGCATGCTGAGCAGCAAGCTCTTCTTCTCGCCGCATGTGGTGGGCCGCAAAATTCGCTCGCCGGTTGAGCTGGGGATTGGTGTTCTGCGGGCTCTCGAAGGACAATCCAATCTCCATCAGCTCGCCAAGAGCCTCGAGGAGATTGGCCAGGCGGTGTTTTATCCGCCGAATGTAAAGGGTTGGGATGGCGGACGCACCTGGCTCACCACGGCCACCCTCATCGGCCGGGCGAATCTGGTGCGGCGAATTGCCGAAGGAAATGAGAATCGCTTCGCCGGCGGATCGCTGGAGCAGCTCGCGAATAAGCACCACCTCGATTCGCCGGACACATGCGTCGATTGGCTGCTCGACCACCTGGTCGCGGTGCCGCCGCCGGCCGAGGTTCGCGCGCGGCTCGTGGAGACGGCCCGTCGGGCGAATTCGCCGCAGCGGCTGGCGGATGTCCTTTCCGTGCTGGCAACCGTGCCGGAGTTTCAGTTAGGCTAAGTACCCTGCAAGCCCGACGCGTCAGGTGTTCAGGAACAGCGATTCGCTCAGCGGTAGGACGGGCTTCCCAGCCCGTCTCGGGAACGCACTCGGGAGTCGGCCTGGGAAGGCCGTCCTACAGCAAAGCCGCTCGGCAATTCACAAGGGTGTTTGACACAATCGAAACATCGCTACTTCCCCACCTCACGCTTCGGGCCAAGGTTTCCACAACTCGAGCCAACCCACCGACTTTCCACTCACTTGGAGTTTCCTGCCATGACCACTCGCCGTCAGTTTATCGCGGCCTCGGGCGGATCGCTCGCCCTTCTCTCCCTCAGCGGTGTGGCGCCGGGCATTCTCGCCCAGGCGGCCAGCGCTCACGCGGCCGAAGGGGGCGATAGAGTGCTCGTGGTAATCCAGCTCAGCGGCGGAAACGACGGGCTGAATACGGTCGTCCCCATCGGCGATCCCGAGTACTACAAAAACCGCTTCACCCTGGCCATCGGCAAGAATGCGGTCCTCAAGATTCAAGACGGGCTTGGCTTCCACCCGTCGCTCGTCGGACTTTCCAAGGTGCTCGAAGCGGGCTCTCTGGCGATCGTTCAAGGAGTCGGCTATCCCCAGCCGAATCGCTCCCACTTCGAATCGATGGACATCTGGCATACGGCGAGGATGCAGAATGAAGGGCGCACCCAAGGCTGGCTTGGCCGCTACCTCGATGCCACCGGCGGACGCCGCGAAGCGGAAGTCGCCGGGTTGCATCTCGGCGAAGAGCGGCAGCCCCTCGCGCTGGCCTCTCTCTCCACCGCGATCCCCAGCATTCAATCGATGGAGCGATTCCGACTGGAAGCGGGCCGGCGCGGCGATCTTTCGAGCGACATCGATATGGCAGTCGCCGCGGCGCGTCCCGCGGGGGACGACCTCCTCTCCTTCGTGCAGCGATCGACCAGCGGTGCGCTGGCCGCCAGCCGCCGCGTGGAAAAAGCCCTGGCCAAGCCGGGCTCGAATGTCCGCTATCCCAGCACCGGGCTGGGTCAGAAGCTGCAGACCGTCGCGCAATTGATCGGCGCCGGCCTGGAGACGCGCGTGTATTACCTCACTCTCGACGGCTTCGACACCCACTCCGATCAGGACGACTCTCATGCTGCGTTGCTGGGCGAACTGAGTGGCGCCGTCGCTGCTTTCTGCGACGACATGTCGAAGCGGGGACAAGCGGATCGCGTGCTCGGAATTGCTTTCAGTGAATTCGGCCGCCGCGTGAAAGAAAACGCCAGCCGCGGCACCGACCACGGCGCGGCCGCTCCGCTCTTCGCGTTCGGCGGCAAGGTCACACCCGGCGTGATCGGGAAGCATCCGAGCCTGACCGACCTCGACGATGGCGACCTGAAATACCACACCGATTTCCGCCGCGTGTATGCCACTCTGCTCGAAGGCTGGCTCGGCTGGCCGACTCGCGATGTGCTCGGCGGCGACCATAAGCCGCTGCCGATCCTGAAGGCGTAGTGGTAGGACGTATGACCAACGACGAACAAGCGATTCGCGATTTGGTGGCCAACTGGATGTCGGCGACGAAGGCGGGCGATCTGCAAAAGGTTCTGTCGCTGATGTCGGAGGACGTGGTTTTCTATGTCGCCGGACAGCCGCCGATGCGCGGCCGCGAAGGCTTCGCCGCGGCGTTTGAAGCGGGGCGCGGCAAGTTCACCATGGACGGCACGAGCGACATCGTCGAGCTGACCGTGGTCGGCGATGTGGCCTATCTCTCCAACCATATCCGCCTCACCGTCACTCCCGCCGCCGGCGGCCCGTCGATTCGTCGCTCCGGCCACACGCTCACCGTTCTTCGCAAGCAGCCTGCCGGCAACTGGGTGCTGGTGCGCGACGCGAATCTCTTGACCGTGGAGAAGTAGGTTGTAGGTTCGGAGTTCCGCCTTTAGGCGGCTTGGCTGGGTCACTCGCGTTACCAAGCCGCCTAAAGGCGGAACTCCGAACAAATCTTCCGCGGGCGGATGTTTTTCTTGTCCGCTCGTCCGCCCGAATGGCAATCCTCTCTCATGGCCGCGATTCAGCGGCTTTCCTTCCAACCGAAAACCAGGTATTTCCCAGGATATTCCCATGAGCCTCGCTTCTCTTTCGTCGTTCGTTTTCCGTTCCCTCGTCGGACTCGCCGTGGTCGCTGTCGCTACGGCCGCTTCCACCGCGGGGGACCTGCCGACCCGGTTTTTCGATAGCGGGGCCCGCGAGATGCTGAGCCAGTTGAAGTCGGGCGAAGGTTGGGCGGTGGTTTCTGCCAGGGCAAAGGTCCAGTTGGTGCCGGGTGGGGACGCGGCCGAATGCGTGAAGTATCGGGTCGTCACCAACTACAAGAGCGAGCAGACGAGCAATGATCAGCTCGTGTTGCAGGTGGAATACAGTGCGGAGACCCCTTGGATTTCGCTTGAGTTCGACGTGCCGAAGAATTCCGGCACCTCGCTCGCCGCCGCCAAAAAGGCAAACGACGCGGTTGCGCTGGTCGACTCGATCATCACGCAAATCGAAGGGCCCTTGACGAAGGAAGAGAATGCCGAAGTTCGGCAATTCGGACTCCAATTGGTCGGCGTGCTGCGAGGCCAGCGAGCGGCCCTGGTCGACCTGATCCAGAAGGATATCCAGGCGATCAAGTAAGGACGGCGAGAGTGGCTCGCCCGACCAATACTAGCCCGACGCGTCAGCGAGGTGAGTTGGCGTGGTGGTGCTTTTCAGGCGCGTCCGACCCTCGACATCAATCTCGCGGGACATATTCGCAAGCGAATTGAATCGTCGCAGGTGGCAATCCCTGGTAGTTGAATCGGAGCCTTTCCTCCTCGCTAACGCTTCGGGCTACGATTTACGCTGTCCCTCCCGAGCGACGAAAAACAAAAAAAGGGATGCGCGAGATTCGCGCGTCCCTTGCTGTTTTCGTTCTCTCGCGAAGCGGAGAATGACCTTCGATGATCACTTCCCCAGCGGATCGGGTTCGTCGGGAGTGGTCGTCATGGGCATCGGCATCGGAACCGCAGATTTCGCCGGCTGCACAAAAGGCGCCAGGGCCTGGCTCAGATTCTGCCCGCGCTGCAGGAGCTTTTCTTCGAATTCGTAGACATCGGTGGTGTCTTCTTCGAGAAACATGGCCAACTCGCGAACAGGCTTGGCGAGAGTGGTGAGCGTCGGGTCGGAACTGGCCAGCAGCAGAGCGGGAAGTCCCTTCTCCGCATTGCGAACTCCGGCCAGCGAGCTGTAGCACGCGCCGACAATCGCCCGCAGTCGCCGGCTAGCGACCTTGGAATAATCGAGGTCGCGCTTCTCGCGCGGATCGAGGTTGGGATCAGCGCCGCCGATCGGAGGAAGAATTCCAGGGCCGATCTCTGGTCCACGCACACCCGGATTAATCGGGTTGCCCCCTTCCTTTCGCTCGAGGATCAACTCGCGCTTGAGGGTTCGCGCTTCGAGCCGCTTACCTTCCTCGGCCACCGCGGCGAGCGGGATCGAGGCGATCTCCACGATCAGCTGCTTGGTGTCGGTCTTATAGCCTTGCGGATAATTGAGCCGGCCAATCGCGCCGGCCGCTGCCGCGCGGAGCAGCACCGGCTCTTTCGCATTGGCGAGCACATTTTTCAGCGTGGCAAACACCTTTCCATCCACGCCAAGATGGCCCAATGATCCAAGCACTTCCATCGCCTGGCGGCGAATCCACTGCCGTCCTTCCGCGAGCACCGGATCGCTGGGAACCGGGGCGGCGACCATCAGCACCATCTTGTCGATCAGCTGGTTGCGCGTGATTTCCGGCATCCGCCGCTCTTGCACCTGGAGCTGATCGAGCTCCACATGCCGCTGAATGCCAACCAGCGCCGCCACGCGGAGATAATCGGTCGTTCCCCCTTTCACCACTTCATCGAGCAGGTGAGCCAGCGCGGCCCGCATGGGGTCGGGCGGAGATTTGTTTTCGCCGGCCGCCACCATCTCGCGATCGTCCAGCTCGCCGACGATCAGCATGGCATTGTGCCGGGCAGCCGGATGGTATTTCCCGGCCGCGATCACCTTCATCGCCTTCAGGGTCACCTGCATCAGTCGCTCGTGAACCGTCGGATCCTTGATCTGGGCGACTTGCTTGAAGAAGTCGCGGCGATGATTCGCGAGCAGCGGCAATTCGTCGCGGTGGGTCATCTTGGGAAAGATGAGTTTATTGAAGTAGTCGTCGAACGGCACTTCATTGCCGATGAGGGGCTTCTCCCCTTTGAAGATCGCGTTCTTGAGCTTGATGAGCTCCAAGACATCTTTTTTCGACTCGGGGTCGCCACCACGGAGCTTCAGCGGAATGTCAATCGACGCGTATGGGAATTCTGTCGCCGGGGCTGCCGGCTCCTGAGCAACCAGGAGCGACCAGCTGGTCGTTCCCATTAATCCGGCAAGCGCGAGAATTCCGGCCGGCACGAGCCAGCGGAGCGCGGCCACCAATCCTGCGACAAACGACGAACCAGCCTTCTTCATGGTCGTCCCTCCTCCTGTTCCTGAGCTTCTGTTTTTCGAACGCGGCGGCGCATGGCCGCTCGCTCTCGAACTGCGTCGCGTGGCTCGGTCTGGACGAGTGGTCCCCGCGAGGGAACCAGATGGACCGAAAGAAACGACACCCCGCGACGCGCCTAGTGCCTCTCAAGCTCTAGCTTAGGTGGGGCAGGGAGGGGATGTCAATCAAAACAGGGCTGAAGCGTGAAATGAATCCTTGCAAAATCACGACTTTTCAAGATTTTATGGCTCTGGAAATCATCCCGATGAAGACTCTTCGAGAGAATGCTGGGTGGAACTTTCCCTATTGGGAAATCGAGGGTCAAGATCCAGGTGCTTGGCGGCACGGATGAGCTTGCCCCGTTTTCTCTTGTCGGCCGTGCCAAAAAGATGGGTACGAGCGTCTTGAGCATACGGCTGGGCATCGTCAAACGAGTAGATTCCCTTCTTCGCGTCGAAGAGCCTATCGGAAAATGTTCGAAAACAGATATTCGCGGAATTCCATTTCTTCGACTTATTGAGGCAAATGCCTTTTCGGAAATAGCAGTCCGTGATCAAGGAGTCGCGCCATTCCTGACTTTCCCAACAGGGATCATCGCTAGGCGAAACATCGCTATTGATCAATTCGGTATACAGGCGAATGGCCGCGTCATGCTCTTTCAGGGCATCGAACGCACCCGCGAGATTCCATAAAGTCAAAGGACAGTCGTCGACAATTTCCTTGGACCGCTCAAATATCTGCCGCGACTTTTCGTACTGCCGTTCTTCGTAATAGGTGACGCCGAGTTGGGTGACGAGCCAATGATCTTTTGGACGGCGCTTAAGCTGCTTCTCGATGAGGGTGCGAGCTTCCTCCCACGCCTCCGCTGCGAGGAGACTCTCAAGCTTCCGTTGACTAACTGAGGTGACCATTGACTAGCCTTTCCGGTCCTTGTTGGGCCTCGAGCGTTTCCGCTGCTGTTTGCGGCGTCGCTTATCTCCCTTTTCACTTCCTGCATCACGTTACTTTCGCGCCTGACCCTCCTCGTGTTTCTTTCGAGAGGAGGGGCGCTGGTTCTTCGTGTGCTCCTCCATCGATGTGAAGACCCCGGCGGCTCAAAAGCAATTCCTTTATCGCCTGTCAATTCTACTCCGTTCGTAGCGACCGAAACAGTTCACCCTGAATTTACAGCAGCCCAAACTTCTTCATCTTGTTGTACAGCGTCACCCGACTGATCCCCAGTTCGGCCGCCGTTTCCTTCCGGCGATGGTTATTTCGGGCGAGCGAATCTTCAATGATCCGCCGCTCCATCGAGCCGACTCGGGCTTCGAGTGTCTTCGGCGGAATCGGTGGGTTCATGCCAGAGCTGCCGGGGATGTTCGGCCCGGTCGAAGGGGGATTCGGATCGGAGAAGCGATTGTCGCCGCCGGCGTTGCTGTAATTGTTGGCGTAAGGTCCGACCGGAAGCTGATAAGCCCCTTGCGGAGAAGACTCGTAGTTCCGGTTGTCGACCTGCTGCGCCGGCGAGGTGAAGCCGCCATTCTGCGGATAATACGACCGATTCGACGGGAACGACGGGTTGATCATCGGATTGCCCCCATCGCCGTGCATCGGCCGATTGGCCACGGAGTGGTTCGCCATCACCCCATTCAGGATCGGCATTGCGACAGGGGACTGGCCCGAAGCCGCGCGGCGGATCGCACTGGGGAGATCATCGACGGTGAGGATCCCCCGCTTGCAATAGAGCACGGACCGGCGAATCACATTTTCCATCTCGCGGATATTGCCCGGCCAGGGGTACGCGCGGAGCGTATCGATAAAGCCAGGCTCGATCTCGCGGAGTTGGATGTTATGCGACTTGCTATGCTCGACGGCAAACTTCCGCGCCAGGAATTCGATATCGAGCGGCCGCTCACGCAGCGGCGGGAGGCGGAAGCAGAGGATATTGAGACGATAGTAAAGGTCGGTACGGAAGTTTCCGGCTCGCACCAGGTCTTCGAGGTTGTAATTGGAAGCGACGATCAGCCGGGCTTGCGACACTTTCGTGTCGTTGCTGCCGACCGCTTCGTATTCGCCGGTCTCGATCACCCGCAAGAGCTTGGCTTGCTGGTCGGGAGCGAGCACATCGATTTCGTCGAGGAGGAGAGTGCCGCGACCGGTGGCGGCAAACTTTCCTTCGCGATCGGCATCGGCGCCGGTGAAGGAGCCGCGCTTGTGTCCGAAGAGCTCGCTTTCGATCAGGTCGGTAGGAAGCGCACCGCAGGCAACAGTAGAAAACCGATTGCCGCGCCGCTCGGAGATCTCATGGATCAGCTTGGCAAGGTAGGTTTTGCCGCTGCCGGTTTCGCCGATCAAGAGGGCCGACACATCATGCCGGGCCGCGACCTCGATCTCGTCGAGCATTTCAAACATGTTGGGGCTGAAGGTGACCAGCGAGCGGGTCGCTCCGTGCAATTCGCGGTGAGGCACATTCTTCCAAATGGCTTCCAGCTCGTTCTGCGGATTGTGGCGATCCGAAAGGAGGGCCCTGAGCCGCTCGTAATCGATCGGCATCGGGAGGCAATCGTCGGCCGAGCGGCTGGCCAGCTTTCGCAGCCGCGAAGGGCAATCGGGATCGACCAGCCCGAAGAGGGGCGCGTGTTCGATGGTGTCGTTGAGGTCGGCGATGAAGCGGCCGGGAGAATCGCCGTTGAGGGTGTCCTTCCCCATATGCACGAGCACCGCTCGCACCGACTGCTGCTCGAGCTTCTCATGCAGCGACTGAATCGAGGGAACAGGAATCAGCGGGATATCGGGCCCGATCTCGTGACTAATGGTTTGAACGAGACTCTGATCCTTGGTAAAGACCAAGACACCTTGTTGAGACATGGGCGAACCCTTGTAAAGGCTGCGACGCGTGGCGACAACTCGTCGAGCGAAAAGATTTCGCAGCCTTCGCTGGAAACCTCTCCGACTTGAACAACAAGGTTCAAACTAGTTAGGCTCCGCAAGGCTACAAGGTTTCAAACTCTTAGCGTGGCGCAAATCGCGGGACATAGAGGCGAGGGTAGCGAGTGTAGCGATTATGCAGGGGAAAAAGTC